>Ga0316628_100005510_pt1 | contig 10179 bp, 11 predicted proteins | sample OWC_Aug_M2_C1_D5_FD_207648 | JGI IMG/M metagenome (GOLD analysis project Ga0316628, IMG submission 207648) | Wetland soil microbial communities from Old Woman Creek delta, Ohio, United States - OWC_Aug_M2_C1_D5_C | ecosystem: Environmental > Terrestrial > Soil > Wetlands | place: USA: Ohio... | reverse complement strand
AGGGCATGGTCTGCTGCCCGTCGCCGGAGTTCCCGAACAGCGTGCTCGACTGCGGCAGCGCGTGCGCGGGCAGCACGGGCGTGAACCCGACGCCTCATCACCCGATCTGCACCGACATCTGCGCGAGCACCGATGCCTCGTGCAGCGCGCAGGCACAGTCGTGTCTCGATCAGTGCGACGCGCGGGTGGCCGGCGTCTCGGGGCTGTGCGCGCTGTGCCTGCTCGAGGGCGCGAACGGCGGCGCGTGCGCGAGTGGCCAGACGTGCTGCCCGTCCCCGGAGTTTCCGACCACGGTCGCCGACTGCTCGAGCGTCTGCTCGCCCGGCTAGAATCCGACCGCGGCACCGCGCGAGTCCGGTAAGATCCGGTAGATGCGGTGGGCTCTCGTCTTGTTGTGCGCGTGCGGCTCGTCGAGCGCGAAGCCCGACGCCGCGAACCCGAACACGAACCCCGACGCCGGGCCGCCTGCCGGCAACCCCGACGGTCACTGCACCGTGCCCGCCGAGGCGATGGCCGAGGACGTCTCGAGCCCGACGACCGTCGTCGGCACCGGCACACCCGCGAGCTGCACGAGCGCGGCGTTCGTCGACGCGGTCGCCCACGGCGGCGTGATCACGTTCGACTGCGGTCCGGACCCGGTCGTGATCACGCTCGACGCGACGGCGAAGATCTTCAACGACACCGGCCCGAAGATCGTCATCGACGGTGGCAACAAGGTCACGCTGTCGGGCGGCGGCGCGCACCGCATCCTCTACATGGACACCTGCGATCAGGCGCAGCACTGGACGACGCCGAACTGCGACAACCAGGACTCGCCGCAGCTGACGGTCCAGAACCTGACGTTCGTCGACGGCAACTCGACCGGCGAGACCTACGACGGCGGCGGCGGCGGCGCGATCTTCGTGCGCGGCGGGCGGTTCAAGGTCGTCCACTCGCGGTTCTTCCACAACCAGTGCGATCCGGTCGGACCCGATGTCGGCGGCGCGGCGATCCGGGTGCTCTCGCAGTACAACGGGCTGCCGGCGTACGTCGTCGAGTCGACGTTCGGCGGCGCCGACGACACGCTCGCGAACTCGTGCAGCAACGGCGGCGGCCTCTCGAGCATCGGAGTCTCGTACACCGTGCTCAACTCGCTGTTCGACCACAACCACGCGATCGGTAACGGCGCGAACCCCGCGCGCTCGGGCACGCCGGGCGGCGGCAGCGGCGGCGCGATCTACAACGACGGCAACACCTACACGCTCACGCTGTGCGGCGACCTCGTCCGCAACAACACTGCGAACGAGGGCGGCGGCGCGATCTTCTTCGTGTCGAACGACCGCACGGGCAACCTGGTGATCCAGGACTCGACGCTGACGAACAACCCGAGCATGGGCTTCGAGACGCCCGGCTATCCGGGCATCTTCGTGCTGGCCGCGGGCCCGCCGATGGTCACGAGCTCGACGATCCAGTGATGCGTTCGCGCGCGGTCGGTTACATGGCGCTCGCCGCGCTCGGGTTCTCCGCGATGAGCGTGCTCGTCAAGCTCGCCTCGCGCGAGCTGCCCACCGGCGAGATCGTGCTCGTGCGCGCCGTGATCACGCTCGCCCTCTCGTTCGCGCTCGTCCGCCGCGCCGGGCTGTCGCCGTGGGGAACGCAGCGCCGCAAGCTCCTCACGCGCGGGGTGCTCGGGTTCGCCGGGCTCGCGTTCTACTACCTGTCGCTCGCGCGCCTGCCGCTCGCCGAGGCGACCACGCTCCAGAACACGGTCCCCGTGCTCACCGCGCTGCTCGCATGGTGGCTGCTGGGCGAGCAGGTCGGCCGGGCCGCGGCGTTCGCGCTGGCGTGCGGCGTCGGCGGCGTGCTGCTGGTCGCGCGGCCGAGCGGCGGAGGCGACCTGGTCGGCGTCGCATGTGCGCTCGCGTCCGCGGTGACGGCGTCGCTCGCATACGTCACCGTGCGTCAGCTGTCGAACACCGAGCACCCGCTCGTGATCGTGTTCTACTTCCCGCTCGTCGCCGCGCCGCTCGCGATCCCGTGGGCCGCGGCCGACTGGGTGTGGCCGGGCGCGCGGGGCTGGCTGCTGCTCGCCGGGGTCGGCGTCGCGACGCAGATCGGCCAGGTGTTCCTGACCAAGGCGCTGGCGATCGAGCGCGCCGGCCGCGCGACCTCGGTCGGCTACCTCCAGATCTGCTTCGCGATCGTGTGGCAGCTCGTCGTGTTCGGCGACGCGCCGTCGGTGTGGACGCTCGCCGGTGCGACGCTGATCATCGCGGGCACGCTGGCAGTCACCCGCGCTCGAGCGTGATCGCGGCGATCTCGCACGAGGTGCCGACGCGCAGCGGCGGGCCCCAGAAGCCGGTGCCTTCGGAGACGTAGAGCCAGGTCGAGCCGAAACGCGCGAGGCCCGCCACGTGCGGCTCGAACAGGCGCGACAGCCAGCCGAGCGGCAGCAGCTGGCCGCCATGCGTGTGGCCGGAGATCTGGAGGTCGACGCCTGCGGCGATCGCGCTCGCGAGTGACTTCGGGTGGTGCGCGAGCAGGATGACGGGGAGGGTCGGGTCGCGCCCGGCGAGCGCGCGCGGGACGTCCTCGCCGTGGCCGGCGGCCATCGAGTGGCTCGTGATGTCGTCGGTGCCGGCGAGCGTGAACGCGCCGCGGATCGCGACGTGCTCGTTGCGCAAGAAGCGGATGCCCAGCGAGCCGAAGTGCGCGAGCCACGCGTCGGCGTTCCAGTAGTACTCGTGGTTGCCGGTGACCGCGTAGACGCCGTCGCGCGCGCGCAGGTCGCGGAGCGGGTCGACCTCGGGCGCGAGCTCGCGCACGTTGCCGTCGATGAGGTCGCCGGTGAGGACGATCAGGTCGGGGGAGAGCGCGTTGACCTTGGTGACCACGTCACGCGCGAAGTCCGCGCCGAGCGTCCAGCCGATGTGGACGTCGGTGAGCTGCACGATCGTGTAGCCCGGCGCGCGGAAGCCCGGCAGCGCGACCGAGACGCGGCGCACGAACGGCCCGCGCCGCGCGTGGACGAGGCCGTAGGCGATGGTGGCGGCGACCGCGGACGCACCGGCGACCGCGGCGGTGCGTGCGGAGGTGCCGGCGAGCGTCGCGACGTCGGTCAGCGCGGCGCCGAGCAGCAGGTAGACCGCGCACCCGAACCACGTGTACGCGACCCACAGCACCGGCCGGGCCTGGGCGCGCGTGAACCGGCGCGTGACCAGGATCGTCAGCGGCAGGCCGGGCGCGAGCAGGATGATCGCGAGCGTCGCGAGGATGTTCCAGGGCGCGGGCAGGTGCGGCGCGTGAACGAATCGCCACCAGATGTAGAAGTGGGCCGAGCCGAGGATCGACAGGACGATCAGCAGGCGCGACCACAGGCGCCGCACGACGGCCTCAGTTCACGCCACCGTCGCAGGGCGCGAGCTCGCACAGCATGTGGCTGACGTGGCCGAGCGTGCGCTGGAGGCGGACCATCGGGTCGCACGCCTCGATCAGCTCCTGGCGGGCGTCGGCGTCCATGATGAGGGCGGCGGCGACCGCGTCGGCGCAGCGGCCCGGCTCGTCGCACGAGCGGACGAGGTCGCGCAGCTGCGGGCCGCCGTGCTCGATGACCTCGGCCAGGCGGTCGCACAGCTGGATCAGCTTGCGGTGGGTCTCGCGCGCCTCGGACGGGTCGACCGTCGCGTCGGGCAGCGTGCGCGCCTCGACCATCCGGTAGGCGCGCTCGGCGGGGAGCTCGCGGGCGATCTCGACGCGCGCGATGCCGCGGAGCAGGAGCGCGAACCGGCCGTCGGGCAGCTCCTCGGAGCAGATGATGCGGCCGACGCCGCAGCGCTCGTAGACAGGTGGTCGACCGTAATAGGTCTGCTCGTAGCCCGGGCGGAGCCGGGCGACCGCCATCAGCTGCTTGCCGGAGAGGCAGTCGCGCGTGAGCTCGCGGTAACGCGGCTCGAACACGTGGAGCGGCAGCATGCCGCCCGGGAGCAGGACGCAGTTGGGGAGCGGGAAGATCGGGAGGGCGGCGAGCGCGTCTGGTTCTGGTGGTTCGAACGTGTCGCTCACCATGGCCCCTCCGGCTACCCGAACACGTCGATACACGCGCCCGTGAGCGCGGCTGGTGCGCCATGCGCGAGAAACAGCGCGGTTCGCGCGATGTCGTCCGGCGTCATGTCGGGCCTTGCCCCCGGCATTCCTTCGCGGAGCATCGCCGTGTCCACGCTGCCGGGGCAGATCGCATTCACCGAGACCTTAGCAGCGCGCAGCTCCTCGGCAAGGGCGCGGGTCAGGCCGATGACCCCGTGCTTTGCCGCGCAGTAGGCCGCCAGCAGGGCGGTTCCTTCACGTCCTGCGATCGACGAGATATTGATGACGCGGCCCGCGTTGTGCTCGAGATCGGGGATGAACGCGCGCGTCACGTGGAACGTGCCGTCCAGGTTGACCGCGATCACACGCCGCCATTCCTCGTCCGTGATCGACTCGGTCGACTTGCGCAGCACGGCACCCGCGTTGTTCACGATCGTGCGCACCGGCGGCATCGTCGCGCGCACGAGATCGCTGGCCTGGTTGACCGCATCCGAGTTGGTCACGTCGACCACGATCGCGCGCGCCTTGCCGCGGGCCGCGCTGATCTCGGAGGCGACCATGCGCAGCGCGGTGGAGTCGCGGGCCCACAGGGCGACCTCGGCGCCAGCCTCGGCGAGCCGCAGCGCGATCGCACGGCCGATGCCCCGCGAGGCACCCGTGACGACCGCCGTCGAGCCCGCGAGGGGCCCGCTCATCGCTGCTTGTCCTTCTTGTCGAGAGCTTTCGCGTCGTCAGGCTCGTCGTCGCCGAGCTGCTTGGCACCTTCCATCGCGAGCTGGTCGAGCGCGTTGGTGATGTCGAAGTACGGGTAGGGGACCTCGCGCGTCTGGCACGAGAACGACGACTTGTTCTCGTCGTCCTTGATGTCGAACTGGTAGACCGGGTCGCGCTTCTCCATGCTGCCGTTGCTGCAGTCCTTCAGGTTCTCCCAGCCGGTGCCCTGGATCTGCGTCCATGCCGTGTCGAACTGGCCCGGCGTGACGTTGCGCGCGTCTTCCTGGTGCACGCCTTTCTTGTCGGTCTTCCAGCGCTTGATCCGAGGACCGGCCTCGGCGCAGTCGAGCTGGACGCCGCGCTCGTCGCCCGAGATGTCTCCGACGACGATGTAGGTCGCGTACCGATCCTTGCAGTCGAAGCTCTGCTGTTCGCGCTGGACCTGCTTGTTGGTGCCGCCGCACGCGACGAGCACCGCGAGAAGAACCACCCGGTTCATGCTTACGCTCCGTAGTCGGCCGCGAGCGATGCTCGCAACTCCTCCGGACATTCTACGCGGTAGCGGTAGTTCGGGTGGTCGATCTCGACCGCGATCGGCGTCCCCGGGGCGAGCAGAGAGGCCTTGACCTCGGCCGAGAGGGGGTAGCGGGTGTACTGGACCGCCGAGATGCGCTCTTCCGTCGAGCGGCCGGGCTCGAACGCCGCGCGGATCGCGTGGCTGCCGACGTGCAGCACGACGTGCTCGTCGAGGCCGACCAGCTTCTGCAGCCGGTCCTTGAGGTGCTCGTCCTGCGGCAGCGCGATGAACAGCGTCGCGGCGAGCGACGTGTCGGTCGGCATCAGCTCGTTCGTCAGCGCGATCTCGTCGGCGATCTGATCCTCGCGCGTCAGGTTCTCGAGCCGGAGGATCTCCTCGACCTGCATCGTCAGCGTCAGCCGGTTGTCGAACACCAGCTCGACGACATCGCCGATCAGCACGCGCCGGTGCTGCTTCATCTCGATGACGCGGTTGCGATAGTCGTCGCGGATCTGCGCGTAGATCGCGGGACCCTTGATGTCCGCTCGGGTGATCGGTCGCACCAGGTTCATACGGCCTGTTTACCACGCGGGTAGGCGGCGGCCCGGCGGCCGAGATTGCGCCGGATCCCCGACGCCATCATGCGCAGCGCCTGGCGCGTCATCGGCGTGAGCACGCGGCCGAGCGCGGTCGGGTAGGCGGCGAGCACCCAGTCGAGCCGTGTCTTGCCGTCGACGCGGGTCAGCCGGTAATCCTCGAACATCCGCGACGAGAGCGGCGAGGTCGACCCGGTCATCGTGAACGCGACGCGGGAGTCCTGATCCCACACGAGCATCCGCTCGTGGAACCGGCCGAAGCCGGCGATGTCGACGATCCGCTCCGCCCCGACGCCGCTGGTCGCTCCCGTGTGCCACACCGAGCGGCGCATCATCGGGAACCACAGCGACGGATCGCGGAGCTCCTCGAAGACGGCGTGGACGTCGGCATCGAGGAGCACGGCGGCCGAGAACCGGAACGGTGCGGCCGCCGCGTCGGCGAGAGTCATGGGGTCCATGCTGCGCATGGCCCCGACTCAATCACTTCGCGTTCATCGAGTCGAGACCCTTCTGGAACCGGCCGGCGTGCGAGCGCTCGGCGCGGGCCAGGGTCTCGAACCACTCGGCGATCTCGGTGAACCCTTCCTCGCGCGCGGTCTTCGCGAACGCCGGGTACATCTGCGTGTACTCGTACGTCTCGCCCGCGATCGAGGCCTTGAGGTTCTTCTGCGTGTCGCCGATCGGCTCGCCGGTCGCCGGATCACCGACGCGCTTGAGGTAATCGAGGTGCCCGTGCGCGTGGCCCGTCTCGCCCTCCGCGGTGTCGCGGAACAGGCCCGCGAGGTCCGGGTGACCCTCGACGTCCGCGACCTTGGCGAAGTAGAGGTAACGGCGGTTCGCCTGCGACTCGCCCGCGAACGCTTCCTTGAGGTTCGTGTGGGTCTTGGTGCCCTTCAGCTCGGCCATGGTGGATGACTCCTTTTGTGGAGCGGTCGTACCACCGTGGCCCGACGACGTCTAGCGCGCCGCGGCCGCTTCGAGGTACGCGACCATCGCGTCGACCATCTCGTCCGCCATCGCACGCGAAGCGTTGCGCTGCCCCGCAGGAATGTCGTTGACGAGGATCGCGAACGCGAGCTGGTGATCGCCGTCGACCGCGACGTAGCCGGCGAGCGTCGTCACCTTCTCGAGCGTGCCGGTCTTCGCGCGCACGCGCCCCGCCGCGGCCCGGCCGTGCCAGCGCCTGGCGAGCGTGCCGTCCTCGCCGCCGACCGGGAGCGACGCGACGAGATCGGGGCCGATCCGATAATCCTCGTGCGCAGCGCGCAAGAGTGTCACCAGCTGCTTTGCCGAGACCTCGGTCGCTCCGTAGAGCCCCGAGCCGTTGTCCTGCTTGTAGCTGCCGGCGGCCAGGCCGATCTTCGACATGTACGCGCGCACCGCGGCGAGCCCGTCGGACCAGCCGGCAGGGCCGGGCGAGGTGCGGGTCTCGGCGCCGAGCGTCTTGAGCAGGCTCTCGGCGGCGTAGTTGTCGGACTGCTTGTTCATCTCGCGGATCACGGTCGACAGCGGCGCCGAGTCGTGGACCGCGAGCACCTTCGCCGTCGGCGGCACCACGCCGGCGCCGAAGCCGCGCTTGCCGATCTTGACGCCCTGGGCGACGAGCGCCTTGCGGAACACCTCGCCGGCGAACCGCGCCGGATCGTCGATGCGGTAGTGCCGGTCGAAGCTGCCGTCGGAAGGCCGGATCAGGCCCTTCACCTCGATCTCGATCTTGTCCTTCGCCGGCTTCTCCTTGACCTCGAGCCTGGTCTTCTTCTCCGGATCGCTCGTGACCTCGGTCTTGGTCAGCTTCACGTAGTCGCCGGCATCCGGATCGAGCCAGACCTTCGCGGTGCCGCCGGGCTGCGCGATGACGTTGACCGTGACGGTGCTCCTCGCGACGCCGAAGCTCGCGACCGGCGCGCGAAACCCGGCGCGCTCCTTGGGCTGCTCGCCGAAGTGCGGCGGCTCGGTGTCGGTGTCGAAGTACGACGTGTCGAGGATGATCTGACCGTCGATCTTGACGATGCCGCGCGCGGCGATGTCGGCGGCGAGCTGCTTCAGGTCGCCGGGCATCAGCGTCGGATCGCCGCGGCCGCGCACGTAGAGGTCGCCCTTGACCTCGCCGGTCGCCTCGTCGATCTCCTCGGCGTAGACCGCGGTGCGCCAGCGAAACCCGCCGCCGAGCGTCCCGAGCGCGGCGACCGAGGTCAACAGCTTGGCGGTCGAGGCGAGGCTCATGCCGGCGCCCTCGTTGCTGCCGAAGATCTCCTTGCCGCTCTCGACCTCGACGACGTAGGCGCCGACCTTCGCCCTGCCGAGCGTGGGGTGGGCGGTGAGCGCGGCGGCGAGCCTCTCCTTCAGCCACGTCGTGCGCGCCTTGGGATCCTTCGGAGCGACCAGCGCGCTGCCCGAACCGGCGCCGACCTCCTCCTCGTCGGAACCCTGATCCGATCCGCTGCCTTGCGAGTACGCCGTGCCCGTGCCGATACTCACGAGCGCGAGCACGCAGATCGCGCGAGATGCCACCACGCCGCAACGCTATCACGCTCCTGCTTATTCTCGCCGCGTGCACGCCGAGTCGCCGGCGCACGCCCGACCACACGCTGGTGATGGCGATCGAGGACGTCATGAAGACGGACGATCCCCGCTACGCGATCTCCAACTACGACGGCAAGCTCGGCAAGCTGGTCGCGCCCGGCCTGACCTCCGTCGACACGCCCGACGCCGCGCCGCGGATGGAGCTCGCCGCCTCGATCGATCGCGTCGCGCCGCTCACGGTCGACGTCACGCTCGCCGACCGCGTGTTCTCCGACGGCCAGCCGGTCACCGCCGATGACGTCGTCCGCACCTACCAGTCCGTCATGGACCCGGCGTGCAACAGCCTCTACAAGAAGGGCTTCGACGAGCGCTTCGCGTCGGTCGTGGCGCTCGACCCCACGCACGTCCGGTTCGCGCTCAAGCAGCCGCTCGCGACGTTCGTCACCGACGTCGAGTTCGGCATCAACTCGTGGCACGGCGTGCCGGCCGGCGAGTGCCACCCGAAGATCATCGGCGCCGGTCCGTACACGGTGCGCGAGCTGACCTCGGCGCACGTGCTGCTCGACGCCAACCCGCGCTACCCGACGCCGCCGAAGCTGCCGCACGTCGAGATCAAGTTCGTGCGCGACGACTCGGCGCGCATGCTGATGATGGCGGGCGGCTCGGTCGACCTGCTCCAGAACGCGCGCCCGGATCTCGTCGACGACATCGCGGCGCGCCCGCGCGTCAAGGTGTCCTCCGGGCCGAGCGTGCTGTTGACCTACATGCTGCTCAACAACGAGGACCCGGCGCTGCGCGACCACCGCGTCCGCGAGGCGATCGCGCTCGCGCTCGACCGCCCGGCGCTGATCGCCGCCAAGTTCGGCGGCCGCGCGGTGCTCGCGACCGGCCTGCTCCCGCCGATCCACTGGGCCTACAACCCCGACGTCCCACGCTACGGCCGCGACTTGCCGCGCGCCCGCCAGCTGCTCGACGAGGCCGGCCTGCCGCCCGGCCCCGATGGCGTGCGCCTCCACCTGACCTACAAGACCAGCTCGGTGCCGTTTCGCGTCAGCCTGGCGAACGTGATCGCCGCCCAGCTCGGCGAGGCCGGCATCGCGGTCGAGGTCCGGCCTTTCGAGTTCGGCACCTTCTTTGCCGACATCAAGAAGGGCAACTACCAGCTCGCGACCATGCAGAGCTCGGAGATCACCGAACCCGACTTCTATTACTTCTACTTCCACAGCTCCCGGATCCCCGATGCGAAGGACCCGGACGGCGGCAATCGCTGGCGCTACCGCAACCCCGAGGTCGACCGCCTCACCGAGGCCGGCCGCTCCGAGCTCGACCGCGACAAGCGCAAGGCCATCTATGCCCAGGTCCAGCGCATCGTGGCGCAGGACCTACCGATCGTCCCGCTCTGGCACGAGGACAACGTGCTGCTGTCCAACCAGGACGTGCAGGGTTACACGATCGTCCCCAATGCCCGGTTCGTCGGGCTGATTGTCGCTTCCAAGTCACCGTAACCCGTGGTACCTACAGCGCTTCCATGGCCGCGATCGATCCCGCGTACGAAGAGCTGTTCCTGGGCATCGCGCACGCGCTGTTCGTCAATCGCCTCCACGTGCTGCGCCTCACCGAGGTCGTCCGTCTCGGCATCAAGCCCGATCCGCACGACCAGAACATGGAAGTGCCGCAGGAGATCGATCGCGAGCTGATCCAGCAGGCGTTCGCGTACGTCCAGCGTCACTTCCCGCCGAGCTTCGCCGGCAAGATCGAGTCGGCGAA
>Ga0316628_100005508_pt1 | contig 10179 bp, 2 predicted proteins | sample OWC_Aug_M2_C1_D5_FD_207648 | JGI IMG/M metagenome (GOLD analysis project Ga0316628, IMG submission 207648) | Wetland soil microbial communities from Old Woman Creek delta, Ohio, United States - OWC_Aug_M2_C1_D5_C | ecosystem: Environmental > Terrestrial > Soil > Wetlands | place: USA: Ohio... | reverse complement strand
GACCAGTTGGATGGGAAATTCAAATGAAATTTTCTCTATAACCCGCTGGTTTCGATTCTCTTTTACATAGTCAAAGGGGAACGAGCTTTTAATAATTTCCCCGGATAATTGATTTACCCAATATTTTTTTTCATCTTTTTTTTGCTCGGCAGCCAGTGCCAATTGGTCTGAATGAGCTCTACGATACATTTTTTCCTCCTGGTTTTGATAAAGCCATAGAAAAGCATTAATCCCGGGAACTCCCTTTATTTCCCCGGGAATAAACCGGTCCGGATGATAATAATATTTTTTTATTATAATATTTTGCCAAGTTTCTTACCCTAATGAGCCATGATGGGACGTTTAGAAATCAAAAGCTGTATAATCCTCTTCTTTTGTAATATTTTGACTTTCTACCAGTTCATGAGAGATAGAAATATCTCCCAATTTTATATGGCGGTTTTCCCTGATAATACCAATTATTTCCTTGAAGTACCTGACGAATCGCTCGATGGTTTCTTTTCGAAATAATTGCGATCTGTAAATAAATGTAAGAAAAAGAGCTTCTCCGAAGTCTTCCACAAATAATATAATATCAAACGATGACGTTGTTCTATCAAATCCATAATCATTATCATTATCTGTTCTCCCAGGTGCATTAACACCAGGGTATTTCCGGTGGTCAAGGAAATTAAAGATAACGTCGATCAGTGGATTTCTACTTACATCCCTTTTTATCAATAACTTTTCTACCAATTCTTCCAATTGGTAGTCCTGGTTATCCAGGGTCTCTAAGACACTATTTTTGACTTCCAGTAAAAATTCTTTAAGTGATTTACCTGTTGTTGGGAAAGCCCGGACAGGAAGGGTATTGATAAACACACCGACAACTTGCTCGAGATCGGCATGGGTTCTACCTTCTATGGGTATACCCACAATGATTTCCTCCTGTCCGCACAGTTTTGAAAGTAAAATATTAAATACGGTAAATAAAGACATAAAGAGTGTGGCTTCTGCCTCTTCGGCTATTTCTCGTAATGCCAGGATATCTTCCGGGGACAGTTCAAAATTGACAACGTCTCCTTTAAAAGTCTGCATGGGCGGTCTTTCAAAATCTGTGGGCAGGTTAAGTGAAGACCATTTATCTTGAAACTTATTCAGCCAGTACACTTCCTGCTCTTTCATACGCTCCTGCTGTTCACTTTGGTTTTGCCATTCTGCAAAATCTCGATATTGAAAACGAAGCGGTTCTAATTCTTCCCTGGCAAACAGGATTTTAAATTCTGTGGTTAATATTTCCAGGGATTTGAAATCCGTTATGATATGATGCATATCAAAAAGGAGTAAATATTGCTGCACCGCTGTCTTTATGAGACCCACCCGCAGAAGTGGTGCTTTGGATAAATCAAAGGGTTTGACAAACCCCTCTATTATCTCTTTGATTTTGTCCCATTTTCCAGGGCCGCTCCCACTCACTGTTTGCGGCCGGATACTTCCCGCTTCATAATATTCAATCGTAAAATCAACCTTTTTCCTCACCCGTTGTACAACTTCTGTTTCCATCACTTCAAATGAAGTCCTTAAACTTTCGTGCCTGGTAATTATTTTTGCGAATATGTTTTCCAGTTGTTCTTTTTCGATATTACCATTCCAGGGCAGCACTTCCCTGACATTGTAGAGTGTATTTTCCCACCCCATTTGCTGCGAAATATATAATCTTTTCTGGGCGGGAGAGAGTGGATAGTATTCTTTCTCTTCTGCCATCTTTAGTGACATATATATATAACTCTCTTTCCTATTTCCTTTTATATATTCCGACAATTCCCTGATCCGGGGGGTTTTAAATATTTCCACCATGGGTATTTTTACATTTAAATCTTTATATATGCGGTTCGACATGAGTGTGACGCTTAAGGAATGTCCTCCCAGTTCGAAGAAATCCGTATCGATACCGATGGCTTCGCGGTTGCTTCCCAATACCCCGGCCCATATTTCTACCAACTTTTGTTCCAACCGGTTTCGGGGCGGTATATACTCCTTTGTGCTCAAGGCTGTATCAGGGGCCGGGAGTTGTTTCCGGTCTACTTTGCCGCTGGTCGATAAGGGCATCTGTTCCAGGAATACAAAATAAGCAGGTATCATATATTCGGGTAAACGACTGACTAAATATTCTCTTAATTCCGCTGTACTCAACTGCCGTGTACCGGTAATATAGGCACATAAATATTTTTCGCCATTATCACCCTGATGCGCAGTGACTATGCTTTCTTTTATGCTGCTGTGTGCCTGTAACTGCCGTTCGATCTCTCCCAGTTCGATGCGGTAGCCCCTTATTTTGACCTGGTAATCCTGCCGTCCCGAAAATTCGATATTCCCGTCCGGCAGCCACCGGGCCAAATCGCCGGTGCGGTAGATGGGGTGATGGGGTGATGGGGTGATGGGGGAGTGGGGTGAGTAAGGTGAGTGCTTTAACCTGCTTGTCCCGGTAAATAACAAGGGGGCAAGCCCCCTTGTTCCCTCGAATAACGCCCCCCCTGGTCGTGGGAGGTAAAATTTTTCTGCGGTTAGTTCCGGTTTGTTCAAATATCCGCGGGTTACACCGGCCCCGGCAATGCACATTTCTCCAAAAACACCAATGGGCACCAGGCGTTGATGATCGCTGCTTTTTGTGATATATATCGAGGTATTGTCAATGGGATGACCGATCTTTACCCGGCCGTCTCTTTCCTGGTGCCGGTAAATGGTAGACATAACAGCGGCTTCTGTTACTCCATATTCATTGACCACTTCGAGATTTCTATTTTTTGCGGCGGCCATTTCCACTAACCGCGGCTGCACTTTGTCTCCCGCCAGGGTGACCACCTGCAGCGAAGCAGCCTCGGCCTCCGTCATACTGGTCAAAAGTGCCTGGAACAATACCGGTACGCTGATGAAATGAGTGACCCGATTGGCAGTAATGACTTCTACTACTCTGGAGATGTCCTGGATGGTGTCTTTGCAGAGTAATATTACCCGGGCCCCGGAGATGACCGGGGTGAAAAAACTGGTGATGAAACCGTCAAAGGCATAGGAAAACAATTGTAGGGCAGTATGCCCGCCGGTCATGCCATATTCTTCTTTTCGGTTGACCAGGGTGTTTACCGCCTGGCAATGCTCCACGATGACCCCTTTGGGCCTGCCGGTGGAACCGGAAGTATAGATGATATAGGCAGGGTCCGCCGGCTTAATTTGCAGCGCCGGCGCAGTACGATTTGTTTCTCCCGGATGTGACCGCGGGTAAATACCCGGGGCAGTGACATCCAGTTGCTCGATGTCCCCTGCTCCAGGGCAAAGTGGGGTGTCCCCGGTTTTGCCTGTCAATAACAAGCGTACCCGGCTGTCTTTTAATATATATGCCTTTCTCTCTTCCGGTGCTTCCATATCCATGGGCAAGTACGCACCACCAGCTTTTAACACTGCCAGAAGAGCAGTTGCCATATGATTGGAACTCTCCAGTAAAAGTGCAACAATGCTTTCAGCGCCAATGCCTTTTGCTTTTAATTCTCTTGCCAACCCCCAGGCTTTTTCATTCAACTGCTGGTAAGTTAATGTCTCCGGTTCTTTTCCCTGTCGAATAAATACCAGCGCCGCCTGGCTGGGTGTCTTTTCCACCTGCTCTTCAAACAACCCATGAATGGTTTTATCCGCATGATCTTTTATGCCTTCCCGGGGTTGATTAAATTCTTCCAACAATTTTTTCTTTTCTCTTTCGGGCAAAATATCGATCCCGGCTAATGATAAATCAACATTGAATATCACCATGTTCAACAGGTGATAAAAGTGACTGACGATCCTTGCAACTGTCTCTTTTTCATAGAGGAAAGGATTGTATTGAACAACCAGTTCCAGGCACTGCGGGGTTCTAAAAAAGATGAATTCCATATTGGCGGGTATATGATGAACATAGGCCGGGTCCTGGATGTTTTTCAGCATCAGTATGATGTCGAATAAGGGAAAATCCTTTTGAGTAAACGTAAGTTTCAAATCATACAGTAAGGTTTTGATGGGGTAGTTTTGATGTTTTATGGCTTCCTCAATGGTCTGCTTGACCCGGTATAAAAATTCCTTAAAGGTCATTTCTTCCTGCAGTAAACATCTTAATGCCAGGACTGTATTGATGTAACTGCCTTCTGCCTCCTGTTTATAGATAGGCATACCCACGATAATATCCCGGGTGTCGGTGTATTTATCGATGAGTACCAGCAATCCCCCCACCAATACTGTCAACAACCGGATATCGGATTGGTTGCTGATCCAGGTGAGCCGGGTAAATAACTCGCCGCTGAAAGAAACTTGCAGCCGGTGCTTATCCCCGGATTTTTCCCCGGATTCTTCATGACCTGTGTTATCATATGGGAAACAGCTTTTTATCCATTCTCCCGATAACTTTTCCAACCAGTACTCTCTTTCTTTGGTAGACTGGCTAGCCGCAATTGCCGCATCGCCGGAATGACTTTTATCGAACATTTTTACCTGCTCCTTTTAAAATTAAAAAAGAAAATCTCCCTCATCCCGGAGAGATTCCTGGGCCGGGATTAATACTTTTACATGTTTGTTTTCGTCGAGATATACGCCTCGATCCTGGAACTCTACCAGGGCGGGTACGGCATTTTCATGTAGATTTTTCCAACGTTCATCCGCTTTGTAAATGTCTTCGGTCGAATAAGGGTTGGGAATTCCCAATTTTTTGCAGTGCTCAGTCAATCGGAACATTCTCCGGAATCGTTCTTCCCTGGTGGGGTTATTTTCCAGGACCCAGGTTTGAGTAATCAGCATGTCCCGCGCGTATCCGGGATAGAGCAGTTTTCGTTGACTGCCCCATTTATCGGAGCCGGGCTGACCGGCATAGTAATAATAAAAGGGATTACACTCCATTTGCCAGATATCGTTTTTTAGTTCTTCAATAAAATCAAGGGTCTGCTGGAAATCTTCTTCGGTTTCCCCGGGGAACCCGATGACAAAATAGGTGGTGGTTTTAATGCCTGCCTGGGCCAGGCTTTTTATGGCTGTCCGGGATTGTTCTACCGTGATCTCTTTACCCATTAGTTCCAACAGCCGTGGGGAGCCAGTTTCTACCCCCAGCCTGACCCGGTACAAACCACCCCGTCTCCATAAATGCGTCGTTTCCGGGTCGGCCGCTTCTTCCGATACCCTCATATAAAAATCCATGTATAGAGACAATTCCCGTTTAATTATCTCACTGGCAAGAGCGGTCATAAAGGGATTGGCTAAAGAGTCCAGCATGTGGAATAACTGGCGGCCGTGTCTCCGGTATAACTCCTCCAGTTGGTCCACTGCCTGGATTACATTTTTTTCGCGGTACTCCCCGAAGAAACCTGCCACGTTGCAGAATTTACATTGATTGGGGCAGCTTTTGGAAATAAATGCCGCATTAAAGGGATAACGTTCCAGGTCAAGATCCGAAAAGTCCGGCAGATCAATGGCCCCGATGTCTAACCGTTCTTCTCTAAAGCCCTTCAAGGCAAATACTCGCTGGTTTCCAGGTAATTCCCTTTTTAGCACTTTTAAAAACAAATTCTCTCCTTCACCTATAATCACTTTGTCGATGTATGGCGTCTTTTCCAGGAAAAGCTTAAAATCCGGCGAGGCCATGGGGAGTTCACCGGAAAAAATTGTACCCCCTAACACGGTCATGATCCCGGGGTATCTTTCTTTTGCCACCTTGAGGGAGAACATACTGGCTGCCAGTGTCCCTAAATGAGCTGTTAATCCCAACACCGCGGGCTTTTCTACCTCTAAAAGATGTAAGATATATTTTGCCAATTCCTGGTAAAAGTTCTCTATTAAAGCATCTAACCGGGATAGTTGTTGGGGGTCCGGTTCCCGGTAATAGGTGTTGTAAATTAAGAGTTTCACCAATTCATCGTATTTCTTTTTATCGCCGACTCCATTTTTATAATTAAAATGGGCCATCATGTGATTACGCAGCACATCATGACCGATGTTGTAAAAATTTCCCCAATTACTTTCAGGGACATATTGTTTCAAGGAATTAAAATATCCTTGATAAGTATCTTTAAATTGGGATTCCACATTGGCATCTACAGTTTTTACTTTATATCCGTGTTTTTCCAGGAAAACTTTCAATTGCCCGATTCCCTGGGGAGGAATCAAGGGAGTCCAATAAGGCAATAATCCCAGTAAGATCTTATTTGTATTGGTTTGGTTCATCTTGTTTTCTCCGGTTTAGAATGGTTAAAATCTGAAGTCACCCGCATCTTCCGGTACCACATCCTCTTTTGCGGTTAATAACGCATGGGAAATATTGATATCTGCCAATTTGATATTTTTATCTGCGGCCACTGCTGCCGCGATGTCCTTGAAAAAAACCACAAACCGCTGGATGGTTTCTCTTCTAAACAATCTGGTACAGTATTCGAATTCCATTTCCAAACGGCCCTGGACTTCGGTATATAATAAACCGATATCGAACTTTGAAACCCTGTGGGTATAGTTATATTTGGGAAGTAATTGTGGGTCTGCCGGTGGGGATGTGGATGTGGATGTGGAGTAGGCGGCGGTATCCAGCATTGTATTCCTATCCATCACCAATGACATCAGGAATACATCGAATAAGGGATTGCGGTTCCGGGTTCTATGGGGCAAGACTTTATCCACCAATTCATCGAAAGGATAATCCTGGTTGGCAAATGCCGATAATGTTTTTTCCCTGATTTCTTTTAAAAACGTTTTAAAGGTTTTGCCGCCGGCCGGGAAATTTTTTAATGGAAGTGTATTGATGAAGGTGCCCACCAGGTTTTGGAGTTCCTCATGGTTTCGACCGGCCACGCCTGTACCCACCACGATTTGTTCTTGTCCGCTCAAGCGTGACAGTAACACATTATAAACGGCCAGTAATACCATGAACAGTGTAGTTTTTTCGCTTTCGGCCAGTGCTTTCAGCTCCCGGGTTTGCTTTGCATCGATTTCAAAAGTGACCAGGCTGCCTTCAAAACTCTGCAAGGGGGGCCTGGGATAATCAAGGGGCAGTCGGAGTTCCGGCAGATGGTCCGCGAATTCCTGCAGCCAGTATTCTTCCTGTTTTTTTAGGGCACCTTTTTCTTTTTCGGCTGACTGCCACAGGGAGAAATCTTTGTATTGTACCGGCAATGCGGGCAGTTCTTCTCCATTGTACAATAAGAAAAAATCTCTTGTGGTAAGGATCACGGATATACCGTCGGATATGAGATGATGCATATCGGTAATGAGCAGGTTTTTTTCCTCGGCAATTTTGATTAATCCCACCCGCAGCAGCGGCGGACAGGATAAATCAAAGGGCCTGATAAAATTCTTGATGATTTCTTCTACGATCTCTCCTTCCTTACCGGCAGTCTCATAATACTCGATGGCAAAATCCAGGTCTGCCTCTTGATGGATTCTTTGCACGGGTTCCTCGTTCACTAAATCGAAGGAGGTTCTAAAACTTTCTTGCCGGCGGATCATGTTCTTGAAGATTTCCTGGAACTTCCCAATATCTACTTTTACATCCAGGCGGTAGACATCCGGGATGTTATAGCTGATGTTTTCCAGGTCTGTCTGCTGCAATATATAGAGTCTCCGCTGGGTTAATGCCAGGGGATAATATTCTCTTTTCTCCGCGGGTTCAATGGCCGAGACGGTCTTTTGGGGTATATCCCGGATATACTCGGCCAGGGCGGCGATATATGGCCGATCGAAAAATTCAAGTATGGGGACCAATACAGCCATTTCTTTTTGTATTTTGGCCACCAGGTTGATGACTTTCAGGGAGTCGCCGCCCAATTCAAAGAAATCATCCCGGGTGCCCACCTGTTCAAAACCGAAGAATTCCTGCCAGATTTCCGCCAGTTTTCTTTCGGTTTCACCGGAGGGCAGTGTATACTTACTGCGCAAGTCGGGGCGGGGGTACAGGTTAGAACGCCGTTTCCTGGGCGCCTTAACGAGACCGGCATCTTTCGCTTTAGTCAAGCGGGGAGGCTTTGAAACGGCACTGATCCAATAATGCTGACTTTCAAAGGGATAGGCAGGCAAGGGGATACGGTTTCTTGGTTCATCGGAGTAAAATCTCTCCCAGTCGAGGTTTATGCCATAAAGCCATAAACAGCCCACCCGGGTCATTAAAAAATTAGTATCCGAACCTTCTTCCTGGGGAGGTCTGATAAGAGGGACCAGTTGAAAGGAAAAGTCCCGGACGCTGGCCAGGATTTTTTCTATTTCCTCTATTTGAGAACCGAAGTACAGGAAAACAGGATTTTTCAACTCCACCAGTTGCTTGAGATGGCGGGAAAAAGAGAGGGCCGTGGGGTTTGACGGGTTTGCTTTGGCTATAGATCGAATTGCCATTGATTTTAATGCATGTTCCAGGTTGAGTTTGCCGGATAGACATTCAGCCGTGGTTTCACCTTCCCCTTCCCCCATGAGTGCATATGGTTTGATACCGCATTCCATCAAGATTTTGGCCAGGATGTATTGAAAAATAAACCGCGGGGGAGGCTGTAATTTTAAAGTCTCCAGGCAGCGGTCCATTTCTTTTCGAAATAGGGGTTTTTGCCGGTATAGTTCTTCTGCCATGTTTTTATACCGTGCCTGCCCCCCTTGTTCTCCTTGTTCACCGGGAAATAGGAAGACCACGGGTCTGTTTTCCTCCTGGGGAGTAAATGAACGAATCTCGGGAGAGTTAGTGGCCTCAAAAATTTCAACGGCTCTTTCCAGGCTGGAGCAGACTAACATTTTCCTGTATTTGAAGGCATGCCGACCGGCCAGTAGTGTAAATGCAGCATCTGCCGGGTGGATACCAGGGTTTTCCTTGAAGTGGCGGGCCAGGTTTTTGGTCATGATCTCGAGTGCCGTGGGGGTCCTGGCGGACAAAGCAATAAAATGTCCGGGGTTTCCTGTTCCCTGCTTTTTGCTTTCTGCTTCCTGTGGGCGGGTCCATTCCTCCAGGATCACATGGGCATTGGTGCCGCCCTGGCCAAAGGAACTGACCCCGGCTCGTAAGGGATGGCCGCGGCTTTCCCAGGGGGTCAATGTCGAATTAACATAGAAAGGGCTGTCGATAAAATCGATCCCGGGATTGGGGGTTTCGAAATGTAAAGTGGGGGGAATAAAACGATGGTTGATGGCCAGTACAGTTTTAATAAAGCCGGCAGCGCCGGCAGCGCAATCGGTGTGCCCGATGTTGGTTTTAACGGAGCCGATCCCGCAAAAGCCTTTCTTGCCGGTATTACAGGCAAGTTTCAGGCCTTCGATCTCCACGGGGTCGCCCAGTTCGGTCCCGGTGCCGTGGGTTTCGATATAACCGATACTTTCGGGTTCCACTTCTGCTACTTGCAGGGCCATTTTAATCGCTTCGGCCTGGCCTTTGACACTGGGGGATGTAAAGCCGGCCTTTTGCATACCGTCGTTGTTGACGGCGGAGCCTTTTATGATGGCATAGATATGATCTCCTGCGGATACGGCGCCCTGGAGGCGCTTTAAAACCACGATCCCGGCCCCGTCTGCGCCGGCGAATCCTTTTGCCGCGGCATCGAAGGCCCGGCAGTGACCATCCGGCGAATTGATCATGCCTTCTTCATACATATAGCCGATTTTGGCCAGCCGTATAATCGTGATGCCCCCGCTTAGTGCGATGTCACATTCTCCGCTTAATAAGGCCTGGCACCCCAGGTGAATAGCCACTAAAGAAGTTGAACAGGTGGTGTACAAAAATAAACTGGGTCCGTTTAAATTAAGTTTGTAGGAAACCCGCAAACATAAATACTCTTTTTGTATTAATTGCGAAGCGTCGAAAAGACCGATATCAAATGTTTCCCCCGGTAACAACGTCAACGCCAGCCAGCCGAGATTGGGGGCGCAGCCTGCATAAAGGCCGATTAAACCTTTGTAGCTTAACGGATCATACCCGGCGTCTTCCAGTGCATTCCATGTGCATTCATGGAAAATCCGCACCTGGGGGTCTGTGATCTCCGCTTCCCTGGGCGTATAACCAAAAAAAGCCGCATCAAAATATCCTATATCCGGCAACATACCGCCGGCTTTTACATAATTGGGGTTCTCCAGCACCCCGGCTGTCATTCCTGTCTCTTCCAACTCCTGGTCTGAAAAAAAAGAAATGGATTCAATGCCATTTTTTAAATTGTCCCAGAATTCATGGCTATTCCC
>Ga0316628_100005506_pt1 | contig 10180 bp, 7 predicted proteins | sample OWC_Aug_M2_C1_D5_FD_207648 | JGI IMG/M metagenome (GOLD analysis project Ga0316628, IMG submission 207648) | Wetland soil microbial communities from Old Woman Creek delta, Ohio, United States - OWC_Aug_M2_C1_D5_C | ecosystem: Environmental > Terrestrial > Soil > Wetlands | place: USA: Ohio... | reverse complement strand
CCGTTGTAAGCGGCAAGATCCTGATATGTCACGCCATATCGCAGCGCAATGCGATAAAGATTCTCGCCGGGTTGTACAGTGTGCTCGGTCTCCTCCCCCTGCGCGAGCACAATGGGGGCCGCGAGTGCAATCATTAGCGCCAATCCTATCAACATCACACGCCGCATGGTGTAGACCTCCTGATAGTGCTTCTAGATACACATAGCCACAGCAGATTGCCGCGGCGTCTGCCACGACGTGATGATACACCCAAGCTCTCGGCGCGGCAAACCCGATTTGCGGCGGATAAGTGGGTGAAAGTGTTTGCCGCCTCGCAAAACCATCCCTTTGCCATCCGCAAGGATGGTAAAGGGATGGTGGCTCGCGATCTTTGTAAATTGCGGCCCAAGCATTGCCCATCTGCCGTTCGCGTGTTACGCTTGCTGGAAGATGGGAGGGTAAACGATGTTCGACGTGCGCCTGCCGGATTTGAGAATTGCCCCAATCGGCAAGCTGATCTTGCACGAGAAGCATGACGAGCGGCGTACCAGTGCTCTGATCGCCCGATTCCAGAAAGACGCCCTACTGAAAAGCCCGCCGATTGCAACACCCCTTGACGACTCAAATTATGTCATCCTCGACGGCGCGAATCGGGTGACAGCCCTTGACCTGATAGGTATTCCGCACATCCTGATTCAAATTGTCCCGTATGATGCCCCGTCTGTGCGTCTTTCCACCTGGCGGCATGTTGTCCTGGGCCCATCCCAGAAGATGTTTTGCGAGCACTTGACCGCCCTGGAAGGAATTACGGCTATCCACGTAAACCGCGTTACGGCCCAGGCGGAACTGGCCCGCCGAACCATTTTGACCTATTGCCTTTATCCCGGGGGTGAGGCAATGGCCTTGTCGGGCGGCGGGGCCGACCTTCACGCTCGCACCGCGCTGCTCAACCTCATCGTGGAAACCTATGCGCATCACTGGGGGGTCAAACGTGTTGATATAGAGGATCCGCTCGAAATTTTCACTGCCTATCCTGGCGTGGCCGCCGTTGTCGTCTTTCCACAATACGATCCCGCTGAGATTCTAGATATTGCCCGCGTCCGGGCGCGCGTTCCAGCAGGCATCACTCGGCATATCATTCATGGGCGCGCACTGCGTCTCAATTACCCTCTTGACCTTCTTGCGCTCGACGAATCGCTGGAGGAGAAAAACGCGGGACTCAGCCGATGGCTTCAAGCGCAATTCAACGAAAATCGCGTTCGCTTCTACCAGGAAGCGACATTCCTGTTTAATGAATGAGGCATCTGCAACCTGCTGGGGCGTGTGGTAATGCTCGGTGGACATGCGGTTGCACAAACTCTATAATTGGGCGCAGGTCAACTATCGAAATACGAGGTGACCAAAAGGCTTTCGTTAAGGATAAAAACCCGTGGTGGAAAACCTGATTGGCAGAAGCCTGGGAAAGTACGAGCTTCGAGAGCGGCTTGGCAGCGGCGGCATGGCAGAGGTCTACAAAGGCTATCACAGCACCCTGGCCCGCTATGTCGCCATCAAAATCCTCCATCCGTTTCTGAGGGAGGACGCCACATTTAAGGAGCGATTTGAGCGCGAGGCGCAGAACGTCGCCAAATTGCGCCACCCCAATATCGTTCAGGTTTACGATTTCGATCAGGACTTGGCGACCGGGCTGTACTACATGGTCATGGAGTATATTGACGGGCCGCCAATGGACTCCTACCTCGTAAGGTTGGAGTCTGAGGGAAAATGGCTTCCACTGCCTGAAGCGATCCGGGTAATCAGAGAAATTGGGCAGGCGCTGAGTTACGCGCACCGCCAGGACATGGTGCACCGTGACTTGAAGCCCGCCAACGTGATGATTGACTCTGACGGGCGGATTGTGCTGACCGACTTTGGCATCGCCCGGATGATCACCGGCCCGCAGATGACAGCCAGCGGCACAATGATTGGTACACCTGCCTATATGTCGCCGGAACAGGGGCTTGGGCAGCACGTTGACCACCGCTCGGATATCTACTCCTTGGGAATTATGCTGTACCAACTGGCGACGCGGAAGCTGCCCTTCATGGCCGATACGCCGATAGCTATTGTGCTCCAGCACGTCAATGAGCCGGTACCCCCGCCGTCTGAGATCGCGTTGGATATTCCACAGGGTTTGGAACGCATTATCTTCAAGGCGCTCGCCAAGCTGCCGGACGAGCGGTATCAGAGCATTGACGAGATGACCGCCCACTTGAACAACTTCGAATCCGCCGCGACACTTGCCATCCCACAAAGCACCATTTCCGGGCGGGCCGTCTCAGCCGCTACTGTGCGCCCTGATATTGCAGCTGTCTCGACTCCCGCCAGACGCGGAATCGGCCTGTTACCCGTGATCGGCGGTGGGCTTGTCATTCTGGCTGTCGTTGTGGGTCTGTTTTTCCTGGCCGTCAATGGGTGGATACCTGCGAACCTGGTACCAATGGCTCAGACGGCAACCCCGACATCAACGCCAACAGCAACACCGCATCAGGATTACACGGCAACGCCGGACCAGCAAGCTACCATCAACGCGCTGGCGGCGACCTCACAGGCCCTTGCTGTGCCGTCCGCAACGCCGACCCCTGATCTGACAGCGACCGCCATCGCATGTGCCTACGACTACAGTTTCATCGTATCGGGGGAGCAGCGGCCCGATCATCTGCCATTCACTCAGGAAATTACGATCATAAATGATAGCCGATGCATGTGGGGGCCGGGTACTCGCCTGGCCTTCGTCGAGGGGGAGCAAATGGAAGCGCCTGCTGCCATTGAGCTTGACAGCGCTTTGAATCCAGGCGACGGACGTGGGCTGGAAATTCCCTTTGTTGCGCCCGACATGGCTGTCTCTGGCTCGGAAATCCGGTCTGTCTGGCAAATCGAGCTGCCGGATGGTACCAGGATTGGGCCGCCTATTGTCATGGAAATATCGCTGTACGACAGCGATGTTTTGCTCACACCAGCAGCCACAGACACGCCAGAGCCGACCCCCACACCAACACAAGCAGCTGAGGCGCCTCCTCTTCAACTCAACACGCAGAACTGGATCGTCCAAAACTGCCACAGGCGGCCAGAGCAACCCATTGATTACGTGTGCACCGTCGAGTTGTATATTACCGGCGGGCAGCCCCCATACACTGTAACTTCTGAGGGAATCGCCTACACATTCGAGGCGCCGCCGTATGCAATCCACGTCGGAGGGCGGACCGAACCGGAATGCACAAACTTTCCGTGGACTGTCATTGTCAGCGACAGGAGCGGGCAAGTGACTCAGGGAAATTACTACTTCTCAGTCAACCAATACTACAGTGCATTCACTGACGGTGCCTGCCCATAGACAAACGCTCGGCACGGCCTGTAACCGGTGACTGCCCGAGGTGTTTGGAAAAGTCGTGTAGGTGTAAAGTCCTGGTAGACGTATCGCGGAACAAGCCATATAATGTAACCATCTCGAGGTAACGAGAATGAATCACGTGACAGAGGATTTCGTTGGCAGGACATTAGGCAAATACGAACTCCGCGAACGGCTCGGACGGGGCGGTATGGCCGAGGTTTTTAAGGGCTATCACGCTCCCCTGGATCGTTATACGGCGGTCAAGATTCTCCACCCCTTCCTTGGGGAAGACCCGGAGTTTAAGGAACGTTTTGAGCGCGAGGCGCGCAACGTTGCCAAGCTGCATCACCCAAATATTGTTCAGGTTTACGATTTTGACCACGATCCAGTCTTGGATGTTTATTACATGGTGATGGAGTACATTGACGGGCCGACCTTGCGCACGCGCCTTCGTGAGTTGAGTTTCCAGGGTGAATGGGTGAGCATCGCGGAGGCGGTTCGCATCACGCGGGATTTAGCGAGCGCGCTGGCATATGCTCATGCGCGGGAGATGGTCCACCGCGACATTAAGCCAGCTAACGTCATGATCGATTCCGAAGGGCGCACCGTTCTGACCGACTTTGGCATAGCCCGGATGATCAGTGGCCCACAAATGACAGCCAGCGGAACAATGGTCGGGACGCCGTCCTTTATGTCACCGGAACAGGGATTGGGACAGCCCGGCGATCATCGCTCTGACATTTACTCGTTGGGCGTCGTGCTCTATCAGTTAGCAGTGGGGACTCTGCCCTACGATGCCGACACGCCTATTGCCATCGTACTCAAACACGTTAATGAGCCGCTCCCGCCACCATCGAGTATCAACCCGGATATTCCAGAGGGTCTGGAGCGCATCATCTACAAGGCGTTGGCAAAGTCGCCTGAGGAGCGTTATCAGAGCGTTGAGGATATGGCTCTGCATCTGGACGACCTCGACGCTGCCTCTACTCTCATCATTCCTACCGCGACTACGGCGCTGCATGATCCGGCCACCCCGCCACTCGGCACGTCGGCGGCTGCGACACGCCAGGCAATGGGCGCTGGCGGGGCAGTGTCGGGACAAGCCGCCGCTCGGGTACGTGGCCCTGGTTGGGTCTTGTGGTTTGCATTGCTGGCGGTGGTCCTGGCGCTTCTGGGTGTGGTCGGCGGTGTGTATGGGACCCTTACCGGCTTAATTGCCCTCCCTGGCCTCAGCGAACAAGCGGAAACAACGCCTACAATAAGCCCAACGGCAACGCCGGATATGGCCGCAACGATTCTACAAGGTACTATTGATGCCCTGGCAATGACTCAGGCAGCCGTCCTGGCCCCCAGAACGGCCACGCCTGGCGGACCATCTGGAGCGGTCCCGGACCTGACAGCGACCATCCTGGCATGTGCCTATGATTATGACTTTATCCGGCAGGCGCCATCGAATGGCAGCCAACAGTTGGAAGACGCCTATCTTTCCGTGGATCTCACGGTCTCTAACGACAGTTGGTGCCTATGGCCCGATGACACCCGTCTGGTATTTGTCGGGGGTGAGCAGATGGAGGCCCCTGACGAGATCGTTTTTGATAGCACGATTGATCCAGACGAGCGATTCGTCATCGGGATTCCATTCCGAACACCTGAGTTGGCCGGGTTCAGCAGGTGGGTTGAGAGCACTTGGCAGATCGAATTGGCGGACGGTACGTCCATCGGCCAACCCGTGACATTTCGATTTGTTATCGTCGAGAGCGCTGGCCTATCCCCCACAACAACCCTAACGGCGGGAGCGCCCACCGCCCCGGTCGCGGCATCTCCTTTGACTTTCACCGACGATTGGCTCCCGGCAGGCTGTGACATTCACCCATCGCAGCCCAATTTGTATCAGTGCACGATGCAGCTTGGCATCACGGGCGGGGTGCCCCCCTATGAGATCGTAACAGGGCCAACGGCCGTTTATACCTGCGAGGCGCTTCCGTGCTTTGCCCAATTCAATGGGCCGAGGTGCAGTAGCACAGCATGGGGCGCGACGGTTACGGACGCCGCCGACCAGACAGTAACAGCGGATTTCTGGTTCGATGTCGAGTCTTATTCGTATGCGTTCCCTGGGGGGGCCTGCCACTAGATAGGAGTTGAAGCGGTTTGACAAACACAGCGCAATGGACACGCACTTGGTGGATTGCCCTGGTGCTGACGGTGCTGGGGATAATCGTCGCCGGGTACCTCACCTGGCTGCATCTCACAGACAGCACCGCACTATGTGCAGGCGTCGGCGGCTGCGAGGATGTGCAATACAGCGTCTACGCCAACATAGGGAAAATTCCCGTCGCGGCTATAGGCTTGCTGGGCTACGTGGCAATGCTGGGAGTGCTCTTCCTGGAGAAATGGTGGTCCCCACTGACCCCGAGCATTTCGACGTTGGGGCTTTTGGGCTTGGCGCTGGTCGGGACGCTTTTTTCGGCTTACCTGACCTACATTGAATTTTTTGTTCTTGAGACGCTGTGCCCATATTGCATCGCGTCGGCTATCATCATGGTCGCGCTGCTTATCGTTGCTATTTGCCGATGGGTGTTGCTGTTTAAGGAAGAAACAGCCGCGTAGGCAAATTATTACTAATCCCTGGAAGAAGTCTGCCGGGGTTGCTGCTCCAGAGTTCTGCGGAGCAGATTGTCTTGTTCCTGTCGCTGCTTATCAGATCGGCGGCTGCTGCCCTTTCGCCCTTTTTCTTTTGGGGGCTGCTCCCCTGTCTGTTCCATGGCTTTCTGAAAAGCCAGCCCAATAGCCGTGATCGGCTCTTCCTCATCTTCCTCAGGCTCCGGTTCGGTTTGAGCGTCGGCTAACGACTTCATGCTCAGATCAATCTGTCGCTTCTCTCGATCTACACCGATAATTCGGACTTCAACCTCGGCGCCCTTCTTCGTGATTTCCGATGGCGACTTGACATACTCGGCAGAAAGCTCGCTGATATGAACCAAGCCAGGGCGTTCCGCACCGATATTGACGAATACGCCATAATCTTCCACCCGAACTACACGCCCGGAGTAAGTTTGGCCTACTGCGATGTCGTCCCAGCTTACATCGGGTGGCCTGATCATGGTGAGGTCAATGCGGCCGGTTTGCGTATCTATTTGGCGTACCCATACCTGGACTTCTTGTCCCTCGCTCACTACATCGCGGACGTTCTTTACACGGCCCGGCTTGAGCTGCGAGATGTGCACCAGACCATCAACGCCGACGCCGACATCTACAAAAGCTCCGTACAACTCGATCTTTGTAACTTTTCCCGTGAGCGCCATTCGAGGGCGTAGGTCAGAAAATGATAGATCACTCATGGACTTTCCTCTCCAAAAACAATCAGTTCTTGCATCAACAGGCGTACAGCGGTGTGAGATTATAAGCCGTGCAGGAGACTGTGTCAAAACGCAGGAAGGGCCGGACCGGAACGCCCGTTCGTGTGTTTTTATCATCGAGTACCGGGGGAAAGCTATACAGCAAGACCATCCGTGAAGCTTTGTGATTCGCTATGGTATGATAAGATTGCCCAGGAATACATCCGTGCCCGCTTCACCGAAGCGTGGCATCCGCTCGCCGTCTTCAATCCGATATAGGCCCACTATCAGGTCGTACTGTCCCGGTGGAACTTCCGCCATGATACTGTGACGGTCATCAATTACCTGGCCCGGTGTCCATGTGCGAGTCGGAGCATAGGTGCTTGCAGGGATGCCATCGTGCTGTGCAACGACCTGCCCTTGCGAATCGCGGAGATGCACAAACACCTTGTAGTCGCTGGAAAGAGGCACAAGGGCTTCCCAGCGCAGCCATACGTTGACCCAGCCCCCTTCCGCGCGTTCATAAGCATAACTGGCCAGCCGGATCTCGGCCCTATCCGTTCCAAACAGCGCATCAATGGGTTGTAGTGTGAGAGTAGACTCCGGGAAAGCATAGGGAATCAGGCGAAATGTCCCTTCCCACGTCTCGGCCCCCACATAACCGTTTTCCGCCAGCCACATCTCCGCGCCATTGGCCGGATCGCCGGGCATCGTATCACAACCAACCAACCAAAGGCGATCATGGCTGCGGCGGAGTCTGGCAAGCTGCCCGGCAGTCTCGCCAGACAATGGGTTTTGAAAATCAATGCCGACTTCGCGGAGCGCCCCATCGCAGCGGTCAATCCAATGCAGGATTTGATAAGGCATCTGCACAACAAGGCCATCGCCGGGCGTGGATCGTTCGGCGAGTGTGCCGAGCAGGGCATCCATATCCGGTGAGCGTCTGTCAAAGGCCAACGAGGTCGGAAAGGCTTCTGGCGTAGGGCAGCGAACCAGCATCAGCATGGCAAGCCCCGTCGTCGCACCGGCCTGCGCCATAAGTCCAATGGCCGCCACCCGGCGCTTGCGCAGGGCGAGCGTCAACCACAGCACCGCCAATCCAATTGCAAGCAGGTGAGCGGCCAGAAGGATCCCATCAACCTGCCCATCGTGTATCCATGCGACATTCCACTGGCCGCGCCCCAGGAAGTCGAACAGGAGAGTCTGGGGCAGCAGGTGAGGGTCAATCATTTCTGGGATGAACGTGCCCGGCAGAGCAGCAGACACCGCCCGGAGGAACGGCATATCGGACTCCGGGTCGGCGAGCAGACTGGCGAGAAGCTGCGTGGCGATCGAAATAACCAGCAGCGTCACGCCCGGCACACGGCATCTGCCGCCTCGAATCGCGGCGCCCAGTGGGGGAGCTGCGAGCAAAGCTAACGCAGGCATGACGATAACCAGGTAACGCGGCCCCCAGCTCAGCCCCGCCGACCATACGTGATACAGGCTATATATGGCAAAGACAATGCCAACCTGGCCCGCCGCCAGCCACGCCCAGGCCTGATGCCTTGTCTGGATCAGTCCAAAAGGGGCCAGGACCATTATGGGCACAAACCACACCAGCCCACGTGGTGTGCTGAGTAATTGTCCTAAACTGCCGGCGAGAAAAAACGAGGAGTTGAAATCATTCGTCCCGACCCGCTTGTACCCAGTATCAAAGGGCAAGCCAAAACGCGCGTTATTGTAGAGCGCCTGCATCGCAATGAAAGGCAGCATTCCGGCAACAAATGCGGCTATGTACGCTAACCGCCTGCCGACCTCGCGGCCTACTGCTTCTCCCGATGACAAACGAGCAAGTGCCGGGAGATCCCCGACGAAGTAGAGGAGATATAGCGGGCCAGTGACCCAGGCCGGGACGGTGCTTAATCCGGCCAATCCCAACCCCACACCGCCCAGAAAAGCCATCGCGCGTCTTTCCTCCGCCCGGGCACGTGTGACGGCATAAAGCGCCACCGCCAAACCTAACCCGGCAAGGGGTTGGGTAAAAAGCGTCTTGCTGTAAGGCCAGGCCAGCGTCCCAAACCCAAAAATCAGCGCCGCAGCGAGCGCCGTTCGGCGGCTATAACCCCATGCGATCCCGGTGCGATAGACAACGCCGCCCGTCAATGCCACAATCAGTGGCGGAACCAGAAAAGCAGCATGTACGGCGCTAAATCCGAGCCGGTAGGCCATCCACACAAAGGGCGCAAGGAGCAGCGACAATCCGATGTCCTTGACCGTATAATAAGTGCCGCCGACTCCCTCTGAGAAGATGGAGCCGCTGCCCATCGGAAAGCGTGTCCAGAACAGGATGCCGGTATCCACCGCGCCGCGTCCTGCTAGGCTGCGCGCCACACCGAATACGGCCAACTCATCAATGACCTGAAACCGGAAACTACTCGTGAAAAGGTAAACAGCCAGGAACACAAAGACGAGAGCCAGAGTTATCCGATTCTCTCCACGCATCAATGATCTCCAAAGGGGCAACTCATCACGCCAGCCCGCCGCCATCCACCACCAGGGTCGCGCCGGTCACAAAGCTGGATGCATCGCTCGCCAGAAAAAGCGCCGCCTGCGCAATTTCCTCCGGTGCGCCCACCCGGCCCAGTGGGCGGCTGGCGGCATCCGCCATGAATCGCGCCTCCGGTTCGCCCAATTGAGCGGCTTCTTTGCGCAGCATGGACGTATCCGTATCCCCCGGCGCAAGGCAGTTCACGCGGATGTTATCGGCGGCGAAATCGAGCGCCATGGCCCTGGTGAGCAGCACGACGGCCCCTTTACTGGCACAATAGACGGCAGCGTTCGCGCCACCGACCAATCCCCATCCCGAAGAGACATTGACGATGCTGCCGCCTTTCCCTGCACGCTGCATGATAGGGATGGCGGCCTTCGACACCAGGTAGACCGACTTGGCGTTGACGGCCATCACCCGGTCCCAGTCCGCCTCCTCCAAATCAACAACCGAACGGCGGACGGTGATTCCGGCATTATTCACTACCACGTCCAACCCGCCGAACGCCTCGACGGCTTTATGAACCGCCCGCTCACAATCGGTGGCCTTCGCCACGTCACAGGCCACGAAGAGCGCCTTGCCGCCTCGCTTGATGATCTCGTTGGCCACGGCCTGCCCACGCCCAGAATCCAAATCGGCCACCGCTACCGCCGCCCCCTCCTGCGCGAAGAGAATGGCAATGGCGCGTCCGATGCCGGAGGCGGCGCCTGTGACCAGCGCCCGTTTCCCTTTCAGTGCATCCATTGGTGTTCTGTCCCCCGTTTTTAGCTCAACCCCGCATCAACCCGATAAACGATGCGCTCATTATAACCGGTCGTGATGCGAATGTACCCACACAGCATCCGATCCACGTCCCGGTCGCCTGTATCTACCAGGAGTGGCCTTCCCCGCAGCGCGGTGATCTTTTCGAGCGTGCTGACGGCGACAATGTGTTCCCGGCCAACTTTTTGGATAACTTCCGGGCTG
>Ga0316628_100005505_pt1 | contig 10181 bp, 12 predicted proteins | sample OWC_Aug_M2_C1_D5_FD_207648 | JGI IMG/M metagenome (GOLD analysis project Ga0316628, IMG submission 207648) | Wetland soil microbial communities from Old Woman Creek delta, Ohio, United States - OWC_Aug_M2_C1_D5_C | ecosystem: Environmental > Terrestrial > Soil > Wetlands | place: USA: Ohio... | reverse complement strand
CGATGCGCCAGCTCGTACAGCGATCCCACGAAGCCCTCGTCCGAGGGCTGCACCTGGGCGCCGACGTCGACGCCGTTCACCAGGAAGGACCAGCGGACGAGGCCGGTGCAGTCGTCGGGGATCCCCGGGCCGGCCCCGCGCAGCGACTTGTGCCCGACCTGCGAGGCGGCGCTCCGGGCGATCCGCTCGCTCAGCCTGCGCGAGCGCCCCTCGGCCTTCTGCGACGTCCGCTCGGCGGCGACCTCGACGGGCGCCATCGCCGCCACCGCCGCCTCGCGCCGCACCTCCGGTTCGACCGGGGGCGCGGGGCGCGAGGTGGCGCACGCCGAGACGGCGACTGCCGTGCAGGCGATCCACTCCGCGAGCTGGGCTCCTCGGCGCACGGCCAGATCCTACGGGGCGGCGCCCGGCGCATTCACGGCCACGCTGTGGGCCGACCGGGGAGGATGGAGGGGCGGGTACGGTGGGGCCGCGATCACCCGTGGTAGACGCGCGAGGCGACGATCTTCCCGCCGGAGATCTCCAGCACCTCGGCGACCGGCATCGGCGCCTCGTTCGGCGCGTGGCGCAGGTACTCCATGAAGACGCGGCGGTCGTCGGCGGTGTACGCCCGCTCCTCGTAGCGCAGCCCGGGGAGGCGCGCGTTCGAGTCCCGCCACCACTTCGAGAGCGCGGCCTTGCCCACGAGCTTCCCGCCCGTCCCGGGGAACAGCGTCCGGATCTTCGGCGACACGTGCGTCGCGTCCTCGGCGTAGAGCGCCACCAGCGCGTCGACGTCGTGGGTGTTGAAGGTCCGCATCCAGGTGCGGGCGACTTCGAGGTTCTCCTTGGCGCTCACGGGCTCCTCCGGACGGCGATGCGCCGGTCGTTTGCCACGTCCGCGTGCCGCCGGCCAGCCGCTCTGCTGCCGCTTTCGGGTGCAGTTGGGCCCGGGCTGCGAACCCTCCGGCACCCGCAACGGCGCGGGGCTATGGTGCCCTTCGCCCATGCTCCGAAGACTCGCCCTCCTCGCCGCCCTCGCCTCCGTGGCGAGCGCCCCCGCGCAGGTCCTGGACCCGCCGCGCGCGGGCGCCGAGCTCTCACCGCCCACGGCGAAGAAGGTGCCGCACGAGGCGGTGCTCCACGGCGATCGGCTGGAGGACGACTACTTCTGGCTGCGGAACAAGGGCGACCCCGCGGTCCGCGCCTACCTGGAGGCGGAGAACGCGTACACCGGCGCGGTGATGAAGCCGACCGAGGCGCTCCAGGAGCGGCTCTACAAGGAGATGCTCGGGCGCACCCAGGAGGCGGACTCCTCGGCGCCGGTGCGCCGCGGCCACTACCTCTATTACCGCCGGACGGAGGCGGGGAAGGCGTACCGCATCCTCTGCCGGAAGCTGGAGAGCGAGGCGGCGAAGGAGGAGGTGATCCTCGACCTCAACGCGCTCGCCGACGGCAAGGCGTTCCTCTCGGTGGGCGACGAGGAGGTGACCGACGACGGGCGCTACCTCGCGTACACCCTCGACACCAGCGGCTACCGGGAGAACACCCTCTACGTGAAGGACCTCCGCACCGGGAAGCTCGGGCCGGAGCGCATCGCTCACACCGACGAGCTCGCCTGGGCCGCCGACGGGAGGACGCTGTTCTACACGGTGCAGGACGCGGCGAAGCGGCCGTACCGCGTCTACCGCCACCTGCGCGGCACCCCGCAGGAGAAGGACGCGCTGGTCTACGAGGAGAAGGACGAGCGGTTCGAGCTCTCGGTGTGGCGCACCCGCAGCGGCGGCTTCGTCGAGATCCAGTCCGAGAGCCACACCGCCACCGAGGTGCGGCTCGTCGACGCCGGCTCGCCTGCCTCTTTGCCGAGGCTCGTCGCCGAGCGGCGGCCGGAGCACATGTACTTCGTCGACCACCGCGGCGAGGAGCTCTTCATCCGCACCAACCGCGACGGGCGGAACTTCGAGGTGGTCACCGCGCCGCTGGCCCACCCCGGCGAGGCGCACTGGAAGGTGCTGGTGCCGCCCCGCCCGGCGGTGATGGTGGAGCAGATCGCCGCCTTCGCCCGCTACCTGGTGCTCCGCGAGCGCGAGGACGGCGTGCCGCAGATCGCCGTCCGCGAGCTGCCCGGCGGCGAGACCCACCGCATCGCCTTCCCCGAGCCGGACTACTCCGCCGACCTGGGCCCGAACCACGTCTTCGACACCGCGACCCTCCGGCTCTCGTACGAGTCGTTCGTCACCCCGGCCTCCAACTTCGACTACGACCTGGCGGCGCGGAAGCTGACCCTGCTCAAGGAGCAGCCGGTCCCGGGCTACGACCGGACGCGGTACGCGACCGAGCGGATCCACGCCACCGCGCCGGACGGCGCCCAGGTGCCGGTGAGCCTCGTCTACCGGAAGGGCGTGCCCAGGGACGGGACGGCGGCGCTGCTGCTGCACGGGTACGGGGCGTACGGGATCTCCAGCACCGTCTTCTTCTCCTCGTCGTCGCTGAGCCTGCTCGACCGCGGGGTGATCGTCGCCGTGGCCCAGGTCCGCGGCGGCAGCGAGCTGGGGAAGGCGTGGCACGACGGCGGCCGGATGATGAACAAGAAGAACACCTTCTCGGACTTCATCGCCGCCGCCGAGGCGCTGGTCGCCGGCCGCTACACCTCGCCGGGCCTCCTCGCGATCACCGGCGGGAGCGCCGGGGGCCTCCTCATGGGCGTGGTGGTGAACTGGCGCCCGGACCTGTTCCGCGCCGTCGTCGCCCGGGTGCCGTTCGTCGACGTGATCAACACCATGTCCGACGCCTCGCTCCCGCTCACCGTGGGCGAGTTCGAGGAGTGGGGCGAACGAGGCCGAGTACCGCTACCTCCGCAGCTACTGCCCGTACACCAACGTCGCCGCCCACGAGTACCCGGCGATGCTGGTGGTCACCTCGCTCAACGACAGCCAGGTCGGCTACTGGGAGCCGGCGAAGTGGGTGGCCAAGCTCCGGGCGACGAAGACCGATCACCACCCGCTGCTGCTGAAGGTGAACATGGCCGGCGGCCACACCGGCGCCTCCGGGCGCTACGACAAGCTCCGGGAGGCGGCGCTCGACGACGCCTTCGTCCTCACCGAGCTCGGGGTGGAGAAGCAGTAGGCTTCCGCCATGCCCAAGCCCTGGCCGGAGAGGCTCGAGAGCCGCAAGGCGCAGTTCGAGCGCGGCCCGGGGGAGATCACCTGCGACCTGGGGGCGGCGGAGGTGGCGCCCCTGGCGACGTATCCGACGCAGGTCACGATCCGCGTGACGTTGAAGAAGCCGAACGGCGAGGGCCTGGCGACGGCGGCGGAGAGGCCGGCGGTGGCCTCCGTGGAGGACCGGCTGGTGCGCGAGCTGGCGATGGAGAACTGCTGGTACGTGGGCAAGGTCGCCACCGGCGGCTTCGAGGACCTGTTCTTCTACGGCTCGCCGCTGCTCACCGACGATCGCGTCCAGCCGGCGCTCGAGTCCGCGGCGCGCGGGTACGAGCTGGAGTGGGGCTCGGAGGAGGACCCGGAGTGGCGGGAGTACTTCGGGAAGCTCCACCCGGACTCGGGCAGCTGACCCGCTATCGCCGCGCCCGGGCGTCCTTCATCGTGGCGCAGCCGCCGCCCCGCACCCGCGCCGCCTCCGCCTCCAGGCCGAAGAGCGCCAGGTACCTCTGCACCCGCTCCTCGAGGGTCGGCGCGGCGATCCGGTCGCACAGCTCGTCGGCGGCGTAGTCCCGGCAGATCTGCGGGCGCGACTCGTAGATGGCGCACAGGCCCTCCGCCGAGAGGTGGCGGCAGCGCGCCCCGAGCGGCTTGTCGAGGGCGGCGATGTCCGGGGCCACGCAGCAGGCGCCGCAGCGGGAGCAGTCGCGATCCACCGGGCCTTCTTAGCCCAGGTGCTCACCGCGCCGCAGGCTGAGCCACCCCGCGGCCGACCGCGTGCGCGATCTGCTCCACCTGCTTCATCAGCGACGCGAACTCCGGCGGGGCGAGCGACTGGAAGCCGTCGGAGAGCGCCTCCTCGGGCCGTGGGTGGACTTCGACGATCAGGCCGTCCGCGCCCGCGGCCACCCCCGCCCGGGCGATGGCCGGCACGTGCTGGCGGATGCCGATGCCGTGCGACGGATCGAGGAGCACCGGCAGGTGGGTGAGCGACTGGAGGACGGGGATGGCGTTGATGTCCACGGTGTTCCGGGTGGCGGTCTCGAAGGTGCGGATGCCGCGCTCGCAGAGGATCACCTGGTAGTTGCCGCGGGAGGCGATGTACTCCGCCGCCATCAGCAGCTCCTTCACCGTGGCGCTCAGGCCGCGCTTGAGGAGCACCGGCTTGCCGAGCTCGCCGGCGCGCTCCAGTAGCGAGAAGTTCTGCATGTTGCGCGCGCCGATCTGCAGCACGTCGGCGTACTGTGCGACCAGCTCCGCGGTCTCGGTGTCCTTCACCTCGGTGACGATCCGGAGCCCGGTCTCCTGCCGGGCCTTGGCCAGGAGCTTGAGGCCGTCCTCGCGCAGCCCCTGGAACTCGTAGGGGCTGGTCCTCGGCTTGTAGGCGCCGCCGCGGAGGAACGAGGCGCCGGCGGCGCGCACCGCCTCCGCCGCCTGGAGGAGCTGCTTCTCCGACTCGACGGAGCACGGCCCGGCCATGACCACCACCTGCGGCCCGCCGACGCGGATCCCGCCGACGTCGACGACCGTGTCCTCCGGCTTCACGTCGCGGGAGACGAGCTTGAACGGCTGCGAGACGCGGAGCGCGTCGGCCACCCCGGGCATTCCGATGAACAGGTCCGCCTCGATCGGGCCGCGGTTCCCGGTGATGCCCACCGCGACCCGCTGGGCCCCGGGGATTCCGTGGGGGGTGAACCCCATGACGCGGACCTTCTCCTTCACCGACTCGATCTGCTCGGCGGTGGCATCGGGCTTCATCAACACCAGCATCAGCGGCTCCTGGGAGAGGCGCGGCGCCCGGGCTCGAGCGCGCGGCGGAGGGAACGGACGAACCGGGAGATCTCCTCGGCGCGCGCGGAGACCGGCCCTTCGGAGGCGGCGCGCGCGACGATGGCGCTGCCGACCACCACTCCATCGGCGATCGCGCCCAGGGCGCGCGCCTGCGCCGGGCGGGAGATGCCGAACCCGACGACCACCGGCACGCCTGCCCGGGCGCGCGCCTGGGCGAGCTGGCGCGGCAGGTCGTCCGGCAGCGCGCGGCGGGCGCCGGTCACCCCGGTGACGGAGAGGAAGTAGACGAACGCCGTCGCCAGCCCGGAGGCGGCCTTGGCCCGCTGCTCGCTGGACACCGGCGAGACGAAGGTGACGAGGCCGACGCCTCGGCGGCCGAGCGCCGAAGACAGGGGGCCGAGCTCCTCTGGCGGGACGTCGGGGACGATCGCGGCGTCGGCGCCGGCCTCCGCCGACCGGGCGGCGAACCTGCCGGCGCCGAGCGAGAGCAGCGGGTTCACGTAGCTCATGAGCGCGATGGGGAGGTCGGCGCCGCGGCGCAGGGTGCGGACCAGCTCGAGGCAGCGCTCCACGGTCGTCCCCGACGCAAGCGCCCGCTCGCCGGCGCGCTGGATCACCTTCCCGTCGGCGACCGGATCCGAGAAGGGGACGCCGATCTCCAGCGCGTCGGCCCCGCCGTCGATACAGGCGCGGGCGAACGCCAGGGAGCCGCGGAGATCGGGATCGCCACCCATCACGTAGGTCAGCAGCGCCGCCCGCCGCGCGGCGCGGCAGGCGCGGAACATCCGGGCGAAGCGCCCCTCCTCGGGCGCGCGCTCGACGGCGGCGCTCATCGGCGGGACCTCCTCTGGCTCCTGCGCGCGAGGAGCTCGCGCACCTGCACCACGTCCTTGTCGCCGCGGCCGGAGACGTTCACCACCACCCGCGCGTCCGTGCCCAGCGAGCGCGCCAGCTTCCTCGCGTGTGCCACCGCGTGGGCGCTCTCCAGCGCGGGGATGATCCCCTCCATCCGCGCCAGGTACTCGAAGGCATCCAGCGCCTCGCCGTCCGCCACCTGGGCCAGCTCGATCCGCCCCGAGTCCTTCAGGTGCGCGAGCTCCGGGCCCACGCCGGGGTAGTCGAGCCCGGCGCTCACCGAGTGCGCCTCGGCGATCTGCCCGTGGGCGTCCTGGAGGACGTAGCTGCGCGAGCCGTGGAGCACGCCGGGCCTCCCCCGCGCCAGCGAGGCGCCGTGGCGCCCGGTCCGGAGCCCCTCTCCCGCAGCCTCCACCGCCACCAGCCGGACGCTCCCATCACAGAGGAAGCCGGAGAAGATCCCCATCGCGTTCGAGCCGCCGCCCACGCACGCCACCACCGCGTCCGGGAGCCGGCCCTCCAGGTCCAGGCACTGCGCGCGCGCCTCGCGGCCGATGACGGACTGGAAGTCGCGGACCATCGCCGGATAGGGATGCGGCCCGGCGACGCTGCCGATGACGTAGTGGGTGTCGCGGACGTGGGTGACCCAGTCGCGGATCGCCTCGTTCATCGCGTCCTTGAGGGTGCGCGCCCCGGCCTCGACGGGGATGACCTCCGCGCCGAGGAGCCGCATCCGGTACACGTTCAGCGCCTGGCGCTCGACGTCGAGCGCTCCCATGTAGACCGCGCACCGCAGCCCGAAGAGGGCACAGGCGGTGGCGGTGGCGACGCCGTGCTGGCCGGCGCCGGTCTCGGCGATCACCCGCGACTTGCCCATCCTGCGCGCCAGCAGCACCTGGCCGAGGGTGTTGTTGATCTTGTGCGCGCCCGTGTGGCACAGGTCCTCGCGCTTGAGCAGCACCCGCGCGCCGCCCAGCGCCTCGGTGATCCGCCTTGCCTCGCCGAGCGGGGTGGGGCGGCCGGCGTAGCGCGAGAGGAGCTCGTCGAGCTCGGAGCGGAAGGACGCGTCCCGGCGCGCCGCCCGCCACGCGGCCTCCAGCTCCTCGAGCGCCGGCATCAGCGTCTCGGGGACGAAGCGCCCCCCGTACTCGCCGAACCGGCCGCGCTCGTCGGGGAGCGGCGCCTCCCGGCGGACCGCCCTCGAGGCCCTGCTCACGATGCCACCTCCTTCGCCGCCTGGATGAAGCGCCGCATCCGCTCGGCGCTCTTGATCCCCGGCGCGTCCTCGACGCCGCTCGCCACGTCCACCGCGTACGGGCGGACGGCCCGGATCGCGTCGCCGACGTTCTCCGGGGTGAGGCCGCCGGCGAGGATCACCGACCTGCGCGCGGCCAGCTCCCGCGCCAGCGACCAGTCGAAGCGGGCGCCGCTGCCGCCGAAGCTCGAGGACGGCGCATCGAGGAGCACCGCCGAGACCTCGAAGTCCCGGGCGCGGGCGACCGCCTCCGGGCCGTCGACCCGGAGCGCCTTGATCACCGGGACGCCGGCCGCGGCGCAGTCCTCGGGGCGCTCGTCCCCGTGGAGCTGCGCGACCGAGATGCCCGACTCGCGCACCGCCGCCGCCAGCTCCTCGCTGCGGGCGTTGACGAACACGCCGACCGAGGTGACGAACGGCGGGAGCGCGGAGAGGATCCGCCGCGCCTGGGGAGGCGGGCAGTACCGCTTCGAGCCCGGGAAGAAGTTGAAGCCGATCGCATCGGCGCCGAAGCGGACCGCCGCCAGGGCGTCCTCCGCCCGGGTGATGCCGCAGATCTTCACCCGGACCGCATTCATCGCGCGCCCCGCAGCTCCGCGAGCAGCGCCGCCGCATCGGGCGCCCGCACCAGCGCCTCGCCGATGAGGAAGTTCGAGGCGCCGGCGCGGCGCAGGCGAACCACGTCCGCCCTCGACCGGATCCCGCTCTCGGCGACGAACGGGACGTCCTCCGGGATCCGGGGGGCGAGCCGCTCCGTCGTCGCGAGATCCACCTCGAACGTCCGCAGGTCGCGGTTGTTGATCCCGACGATCCGCGCCCCGGCCTCGAGCGCCGCGTCCAGCTCCTGCTCGCCGTGCACCTCGACGAGGGCGTCGAGGCCGAGCTCCGCGGCGGCGGCGATCAGCTCCCTGAGCGCGCCCGGCTCCAGGGCGGCGACGATGAGCAGCGCCGCATCCGCCCCGTGGGCGCACGCCTCGACGAGCTGGTAGCGGTCGAGGATGAAGTCCTTCCGCAGCAGCGGCAGGCCGCACGCGCCGCGAACGCTGGCGAGGTCCTCGAGCGACCCGCCGAAGCCGGCGCCGTCCGTGAGCACCGACACCGCGGCGGCGCCCCCCCGCGCGTAGGTGCGGGCCTGGGCGGCGGCGTCGAGCTCCGCGATGCGCCCGGCGGAGGGCGAGGCCCGCTTCAGCTCGGCGATGATCCGCAAAAGCCCGCCCGGCGGGGACAGCGCGTCCGTGAGCCGGAGCGCCGGCCGGGGGACGGAGAACCTCTCCAGCTCCGCTTCCGGGATGCGCTCCTTCCTGCGGCGGAGCTCCTCCCGCTTGCGCGCCAGCACTCCCTCGAGGAAGCCGCTCCTCATTCCGCCTCCCTGGAGACGCGGGCGAGCTCTTCGAGCTTGCGCCGGGCGGCGCTGGAGTCGATGGCCTGCTCCGCAGCGCGAACGCCCGAGCGGAGGTCCCCGGCGCGCGCCGCCGCCACCAGCGCCGCGGCGGCGTTCAGCACCACCGCGTCCCGCTGCGCCCCGCGCTGGCCGCCGAGGACGTCGCGGAGGATCCGCGCGTTCCGCTCCGCGTCGCCGCCGGCCAGCTCCTCCCTGGCGCAGCGCCGCAGCCCGAAGTCCTCGGGGCGCACCTCGTACTCGAACACCTCGGCGCCCCGGACCTCGCAGACGGAGGTCTCGCCGCAGAGGGCGATCTCGTCGAGCCCGTCGCCGTGGACCACGAACGCCCGAAAGGCGCCCAGCGAGGCCAGCACCCGGCCCACGATCGGGACGTAGCGGCGATCGTAGACGCCGAGCACCTGCCGGCGGGCGCGCGCCGGGTTCACCAGCGGCCCGAGGAGGTTGAACATCGTCCGCACCCCGAGCTCCTTGCGCACCGCCGCCACGGCGCGGAACGCGGGGTGGAGCTTCGGCGCGAAGAGGAAGCCGATCCCGACCTCGCGCAGGCACCGCTCCACCACCGGCTTGGGCGCCTCCACGTCGACGCCCAGCGCGGCGAGCACGTCGGCCGAGCCGCAGCGGGACGACACCGAGCGGTTGCCGTGCTTCGCCACCACCGCTCCGGCGCCGGCGGCGACGAACGCGGCCCCGGTCGAGATGTTGAACGTGCCGGCGCCGTCTCCGCCGGTGCCGCAGGTATCGACGCACTCCGGGTCCGCCTCCACGTGGTCGGCGCGCTGGCGCATCACCTCCGCGGCGCCCGCGAGCTCCGCCCAGGTCTCGCCCTTGAGGCGGAGCACCGCGAGGAAGGCCCCCACCTGCGCCGGGGTCGCCTGGCCGTCGGCGATCTCGGTCATCACCTGCGCCACCTCGCCCCGGCTCAGGTCCTCGCGGCCGACGAGCTTCTGCACCGCCTGCTGGATCATGGAGCGCTCCTTCGCGCCAGACGCGCGAGCCAGTTCGCGAGCAGGACCTTCCCGTGCTCGGTGAGGATGGACTCGGGGTGGAACTGCACGCCCTCGACGTCGAGCGAGCGGTGGCGGATGGCCATCACCTCGCCGTCTTCCGTCCAGGCGGTGATCTCGAGCGAGGCCGGCAGCGACGCCCGCTCGACGACCAGCGAGTGGTAGCGGCCGGCGTCGAACGGCGCCGGGATGCCACAAAAGAGGCCCTCGGCCCGGTGGTGCACCGGGCTGCGCTTCCCGTGGACGATGCGCGCCGCGCGGACCACCCGGCCGCCGAAGGCCTGTCCGATGGCCTGGTGCCCCAGGCAGACGCCGAGGATGGGGAGCTCGTCGGCGAGCGCGAGGATCGCGGCGAGGGAGATCCCCGCCTGGTCCGGCGCGCACGGGCCGGGGGACACGAGGACGCCGTGGGGGCGGCGGGCGCGGATGCCGTCCACGTCGATGGCGTCGTTGCGGAACACCTCGACCTCGCCGCCCAGCTCGCCCAGGTACTGCACCAGGTTGTGGGTGAACGAGTCGTAGTTGTCGATGACCAGGACCCGCGCCCCCGAGGGCCTCGGCGGGATCGGCGGCGGGCGCCGGGCGGTGCGGACGGCGCGCGCCGCGGAGTCGATGCGGCCCGACTGCGCCTGCGCCACCGCGGAGAACAGGGCGCGCGCCTTGTTCAAGGTCTCGGCGTACTCGGCCTCCGGGACCGAGTCGAACACCACGCCCGCGCCGGCCTGGACGCTGACGTG
>Ga0316628_100005504_pt1 | contig 10182 bp, 6 predicted proteins | sample OWC_Aug_M2_C1_D5_FD_207648 | JGI IMG/M metagenome (GOLD analysis project Ga0316628, IMG submission 207648) | Wetland soil microbial communities from Old Woman Creek delta, Ohio, United States - OWC_Aug_M2_C1_D5_C | ecosystem: Environmental > Terrestrial > Soil > Wetlands | place: USA: Ohio... | reverse complement strand
CGAAAGAATCAAGTCCTTCACCCGGTCGATCAGGTAGAGAAAACCGTCCTCGTCCACATAGCCGAGGTCGCCTGAGTGCAACCACCCGTCGCGGATGACCTGCTGCGTCAGGTCGGGGCGCTTGTAATACCCCGGCATGAGGATCGGGCCCCGGCCGCAGATCTCCCCGACCTCGCCAGCCGGAAGTTCGTTGCCGTCGGGGTCTGCGATTCTCATTTCGAAAAAGGGTGGAGGCGTGCCGACGGAGGTCGGCTTGCGGGGATAATCGTGTTTGTCGAGCACGGTGACAAACCCCTCGGTCAACCCGTAGAGCTCGTAGAAACGGTCGGGCAGCAGACGGGTCAACCGTTCCTTGTGCTCAGGGTGCAGGGGCGCCCCCAGGCTGAGGATCACCTCCAGCGAATTCAACGCATCCGCTGAAAACTCAGACGAGTGGAGCAGAGCGACGATTTGCGAGGGAAACAGGATCACGTGGGTGACCTTCTCCCGGGCGATGCTGTCGAGATAGAGCGAGGCATCGAAGTGCGGCAGCAGGATGTAAGTACTGCCCGTGAACACTGCCGGCATGATACCGACAAAAGCGCTGTTGAACACGATGGAGCCGGCCTGCAGGCTGACGCTCTCCGGTGTCATGCGAAAGGCCGAAGCAAAAGAGGTGGCGTAAGCCGCACGAACGCGATGGGTGTGCACGATGCCCTTGGGCGGGCCGGTGGTGCCGCTGCTGTAAATGATGTTGAGGGGGTCGTCATCCGTAACCGGCTCTCCCTCGGGCTCGCGGTCGCTGGCCGCCGCCTTCAGCCCGTGATAATCCCGGAAGCCCTTGCGTTGACCGTCCGTCAGGAGAAACCGGTCATGCGCCATCGCCGGCAGTTCCGGCTTGATGGACTCGACCACATCGGCGAAAGCGGAGTTCGTCACCAGCATCACGGCATCGGCGTCGTTGAGCAGGGATATGAGGCCTTTCTCTCGCAACAGGGTGCTCAAAGGCACCACCACGGCGCCGATCTTGGCCGAAGCCCAGTAGGTCTCCAGCAGCTCCAGACAGTTGGGAAGAAGCGCCGCAACCTTGTCCCCCTTGTTCACACCGAGAGCCAGCAGGGCGTTGGCGAGGCGGTTGATTTCGCGGTTGAACTGCAGGTGGGTCAGGCGACAGTCGCCGAAGACGACAGCTGTTTTATCCGGGCGGTACCGGGCATGCCTTGACAACAGCGACCCGAGGTTCATCGGCTTCCCCTTAGAGATGCCTTTTGAAGGGAGGGGGTGTGCACCTGTGGTCAGGGTGGTAGACTGTCGGTTGAACTCAAAGCGAATTCCATACCAAAACCGCCTGCATCTGCCTGGCGGCTTCAACTATATTTCGTATTGCATGAAATCCCAGCGGATTAGCCGTTTGCTGGAAATTTTTCTTGATTCGATTTTAGCCCGGTTATATATGAAAGTTGCTGCCTCACTTTTGAGACATGTCTATAGACAGAGACGGGGGAGGTGTTCATGGGAACCCAAGCGATCCCGGCCGATTCACCCGTTCACCGCATGGATTTCTTCAAGAAGATCGTAGACAACCTCCAAATAGGCGTCATCATCTCCGACCGCGAAGGCCGCATCATCTACATCAACGACACCTATGCCCGATTTCTCGGCATCAACCCCAAGAAGGAAATCGGCAAGCACGCCACGGACGTAATCGCCAACACCCGCCTGCACATCGTGGCCCAGACCGGCCAGATGGAGATCAACTACCCGCATCAATTCAAGGAACATGGGTTTCTGGTCCACCGCGTTCCGATCAAGGAGGGCGACCAGGTCATCGCCGTGGTGGGCCTTGTATTGTTCGACAGCGCCAGCACGGCCAGCCGCCTGGCCGAGGAGGTCTCCTACCTGATGTCGAAGGTACACCTCTACGAGAATGAACTTCTATCCCTGCGCTCCACCCGGTACACCATGGACAGCATCGTGGGAAAGAGCAAGCTTATGACAGCCCTGAAGTGGCAAGCCGTGAAAGCGGCTGCCACCGGTTTGCCCGTGGTGATCGTCGGGGAGTCCGGAACCGGCAAGGAACTGTTCGCTCAAGCCGTGCACAACGCCAGCCCGCGAAAATTCCACCCATTCATTCGCGTGAACTGTGCGGCCATCCCCCGGGAGTTGTTCGAGTCCGAGCTGTTCGGCTACGACAAGGGAGCATTCACCGGTGCCAAGGCGAGCGGAAAACCCGGGAAGATCGAACTGGCCCACCACGGCTCCCTGTTTCTGGATGAAATCGGCGACCTGCCGCTGGAGATGCAGCCGAAGCTGCTGCAGGTGCTGGAAGAAAAAGATTTCGAGCGGGTCGGCGGAACCACCCTGGTCAAGTCCGATTTCCGCCTGCTGGCGGCGACCAACCACAACCTGGAGGACATGCTGGCGGAGAACCGCTTTCGGATGGACCTTTTCTATCGTTTGAACGTCATCACGCTGCAGATCCCCCCCTTGAGGGACCGCCGCGAAGACATCCTGCCCATCGCCCAGCAGCTGCTCAAACAGATAGCGCACGACTGCGGCCTGACAGAGGTGACCCTCAGCCCGGAGGCGGAGGGTTTCCTCGTGAACTACGAGTGGCCGGGGAACGTGCGCGAACTCTCCAACGCGCTGGAACGAGCCGTGCACTACGCCGAACGCGACCGGGTGGATCTCGTCGACCTGCCGCGCTATCTCTTCAAGAAGGGCCGAGTACCGGCGCACGACCGGCCCAAGAGCCTCAGGACCGTCCAGCACGCGGCCGAGCAGGACGCCATTCGGCAGGCGCTCGAGACCACCGGCTACAACAAGGCCAGGGCGGCCCAGATGCTTGGCATCCACCGCTCCCTGTTCTACAAGAAAATCAAGAAATACGGGATTCCCCTGCAGGTGCGCTGAACCGCTGGCGCCGCCGGCCGCGCTTCATCACCTCGATAAAACCTCCCGCCAAGGAATTGCAGTTTTCAGACGCTTGCGGACTGCCCACCGCTGAGCGGTTCGACGATGACCGGCCGGAACCCTCCGTCAGGCGCTCTGGTCGCTGCGGTCCGTTGCGGTTCGTTGAAGGTGCCGCTCGCAGACTTTGCGGAAATGATAGCCCTGGATGGCGAAGGTCATCGCCAGCGAGAACAGCCGGGGCCGCCGCAACAGAGTCCAAACCATCAACTTCCAGTACTGCACGCGTTCCCGGCCGATGATGCCCAGCCGCAGGCAGGAGCGGAAGAAGGCTAGAAACCGCTGCAGGTCCATGGGGGGCCCGAACCGGGGGGCTTTGAAATCCCGCAGGAACTTGACCACGCGCTGGTAGTAATGCCGAGGGGAGTAAATCTGGTGGAGGATCGTGCGATAGCCCTCCAGCAGGGCGTTTAGTCCCATCTTGGGGATGATGTTGGTGGAGCCGTCGGCGTTGTCCCCGGAAATCGGCCCGGTCAAGCGGTTCTCGCGGCGCAGCCGCTCGAAGAGCCTCGTCCCCGCGGGTGCCTGCAGCAGGCCGACCATGGCCGTGACGATGCCGCTGTTCTGGATGAAGTCGATCTGCCGCTGAAAGATGGAAACCGGATCGCTGTCGAACCCAACGATGAAGCCGCCCTGAACCTGCAGCCCCGCCTGCTGGATGCGCCTGACGCTGGCCATGAGGTCGCGGCGCCGATTCTGGTTCTTGCGGCACTCCTTCAGGCTGTCCTCGTCCGGGGTTTCGATCCCCACAAAAACGGAGTCGAACCCGGCCGCCACCATCAGCTCCATCAACTCGGGCTCATCGGCCAGGTTGATGGACACCTCGGTGTTGAAGGGCAAGCCTTTCTTGCCGCGCCGCCACTCGATCAATGCCGGAAGAAGCGTCTCGCGCAGGTATCCTCTGTTGCCGATGAAGTTGTCGTCCACGAAAAAAACCGACCCGCGCCATCCCCGCCGATACAGCTGTACCAAAACGGATAGGATATGGACGGCGACTATCAGCAGCGGGCGGTGTCCGAACAGAACCGTGACATTGCAGAACTCGCAGTCGAATGGGCAGCCGCGGGAGAACTGCAGGCTCATGCTGGCGTAACGCTTCATATCGATCAGGTCCCACAGGGGCACAGGGGTCCGGCTCAGCGCGGGGAACTCCGAAGAGGCGTAGACTCGCCGAGCGCTCCGGCGTTCCAGGTCCCGCAGGAATAGCGGCAAGGTGACCTCGGCTTCGTTCAGCACCAGATGGTCCGCCTCCGGGAAAGACTCGGGCTCCACGGTAAACAACGGGCCGCCGACCGTGATGGTCAGCCCCGCCTGGCGGCAGCGCGCGATCACATCGACGGTGGAGCGGCGCTGAACGGCCATGGCGCCGATGAAGGCCATATCGGCCCAGGCCAGGTCCTCCGCCGTAAGGGTCTCCGTATTGAGGTCCACCAGCCGCTTGGTCCAAGCCTCCGGCAGCATGGCCGCCACCGTGAGCAGCCCCAGCGGCGGCAGCGCGGCTTTCTTGCGGATGAATGGGACGGCGTATTTGTAGCTCCAAAATGTAGGGGGAAACGCCGGGCAAATGAGAAGCGCCTTCATCGGGGCACCCCGCTTCCCTGGACCGGAATATAGAAAGGGGCGGTAAGCTCCCGGGAACAAACGCTGCGAACCGTCTGTTTCCAGGTGGAGCGACGTTGCGGTGTACATTACCAACACTCTTGCCCGGCGTCAAATCTGTCTTGACTTTGGGCCATTTTCGTTTATGGTCCGGGCACCGAAACCCCGAAAGGAGAGGCTCTGATGAAATTGGCATGGATTTCCGCACTGAGCGTCCTGGCCGCGGTGACGCCGGCCGCCGCGGGCGACACCCCGAGGGTCGTCCTCGCGACCGACAAGGGCAGGATCGTGCTCGAACTGTATCCGGACAAGGCGCCGAAGACCGTCCAGAACTTCCTGGACTACGTGGATGCCGGTCACTACAACAACACCATTTTCCACCGCGTCATCCCCAACTTCATGATCCAGGGCGGCGGCATGAGCGTGAGCATGAAGGAAAAGCCCACCAAGGCGCCGATCAAGAACGAGGCCGACAACGGACTGAAGAACCAGCGCGGCACCATCGCCATGGCCCGCACCCAGGTGCCGGACAGCGCCACGGCCCAGTTCTTCATCAACACGGTCAACAATGATTTTCTGGACTTCAAGAACAAGACCATCCAGGGCTGGGGCTATGCCGTCTTCGGCAAGGTGGTGGAGGGTATGGACGTGGTGGATGTCATCGCCAAGGTCAAGACCGGCAGCCGCGGCGGCCACCAGGACGTCCCGGTCGACACGGTCATGATCATCACGGCCGAACGCCTAAAATAAAGAGCCAACCGCTGACGCGGATGGCTCTTTATTTTAATGGGGGTGTTAGAAAAAGGCGGCAGCGCTTTTGCGCTGCCGCCTTTGTTACGTGGGAATTCGACAGAATCGGTTCACATGCTGTCGGATGGGGCGGAAAGGGTCGCCTCTCCCTCAGCGGTGCGGGTCTCGGGGGCAGCCGGGTGCTGGAACTGGGTGGCCACCAGCTGGGCGAAGTACCCGCCCTGGCGGAGCAGAGCATCGAAGCTTCCGCGCTCGATGATGTGGCCGTCCTGGAAGACCAGGATCAGGTCCGCATCCCGCACGGTGGCCAGCCGGTGGGCGATGATGAACGTGGTGCGCCCCTGTTTCAGAGCCTTGAGGGCCTGCTGCACATGGGCCTCGGTGGCGGCGTCCAGGGCGCTGGTGGCCTCATCCAGGATGAGAATGGGTGGATTTTTAAGCAGCACCCGGGCGATCGCCAGGCGCTGGCGTTCGCCACCGCTCAAGTTGGATCCGCGCTCGCCGATGCGGGTCTGGTAGCCCCGCGGCTGCTTCAGGATGAAATCATGCGCGCGGGCCTGGCGCGCCGCTTCCTCCAACTCAGCATCGCTGGCATCGGGCTTTCCCACCCGCAGGTTGTCGGCGATGCTGCGGTAGAACAGCAGGCTTTCCTGGAATACCACCCCGATGGTCGCCCGAAGCGAATCGAGGGACACATCCCGGATGTCCATGCCGTCGATGCGGATGGCGCCGGCCTGCGGATCGTCCTGGCGTTGCAGCAAGCCCATCGCCGTGCTTTTTCCGGCGCCGGTCTCCCCGACCAATGCCACGGTCTGGCCCGGCTCCGCCGTGAAGCTGACGTCGTCCAGGGCCTTGCGATGGGGATCGTAACTGAAACTCACACGGCCGAACTCGACCCGGCCCCGGACGTTTTCGAGCGGCCGGGCGCCGGGGCGGTCGCAGACCGCTGACGGGGTGTCCAGGACCTCGAAAAATTCCCTCAGGCTGTGGACCTGCATGAACAGTCCATTCACGAAGCTCACCAACTGGTCCATGCGGCCGATGAGATGCGTGGCGAACCCCATGAAGGTGACGATCTCGCCCACCGTCGCCGCACCCTTCAGGTTGAGCCAGGCGCCCATGGCGAAGATGCTGATGACCGTGATCGTCGCCACGGCTCCCTGAAGCACGCTCACGACCGCCCACCAGTTGAGCACCGGAAACTGGGCCGAAAGCAGGCGCTCGATCACATCGCGCATCAACCGCATCTCGGCCGATAGCCGCACGAAGCTCTGCACCAGCACCACGTTGCCGATGGCATCCCCGGCACGCTCGGCAAGCGCGGTGTGATAGGCCTCGACCTCGCCCTGGGCACTGAGCGTGCGGCGGGTGACATAAGCCGTGAGCAGGGCCGACGCGGAGATCAGCACCACCATCAGCAGGGCCAGTTGCCAGTTGAGGAAGAAGGTCAAGGGCAGCAGCACCAGCAGCGCGACCAGCGTGGAGAGGTGCTCCCGGAACATGCCCAGCCACAGCCCGAAGAGTTGATCCCCGCCCTGCAGCATAATCTTGAGCAGCCGGCCGGAGTGGGACCTGCGGTGGTAGGCGAGGTGCAGCTGCAGGACATGCTCGAAAAACAGGGCCGTAACGTTCAAGCGCTGACGGTGAGCGAGCCGATCGGCATGCAGCGAGACCAGGATGTGCGCGCCGATGCCCCCCGCCCCCACGGCCGCCCACAGCCCGAAAATCCGCACCCCGTCCCGGAGGGTCGCCTCGGCCCCCCGTTCCGCGGCATGGGTGAGCAGGTCGATCGCCTTGCCGAATAGGATGGGGTCCACGAAGGGCACGGCTGCCAGAGCCAGGTTGGCCAGGGTCAGAATGACAGCCAGCCCGCGTACCGGCCTCAGCAATTCGAGGACCCGGCCGTATACGGTGAGAAAAACGGGCATGCGCACGGATGAAAACCCTTTCGCTGACGCATTGATGTTTGTGGATTAATGGCCGGCAGAAGGCAATTTCTGCTTTCATTCTGAGATCGTGTGGTGTATGAGTAATTTTTTTTTTCGTCAGGGTCAAGGCGAACCGCGGGTTGCACCAAAGGAGGCTCACATGAAAACCGAAAAGGTCGGGCAGCGCATCAAGGCTGTCATGGAAAAAAAAGGCATCACCCGGGATGAGATCTCCCAACGAACCGGCCTCAAGGCCGAACTGATCCGACTGGTCGAGGAGGATGACGTTTACCCGTCCCTGGGGCCCCTGCTCAAAATCTCCCGGGCCCTCGGCGTGCGGCTGGGGACGTTCCTGGACGACCAGATCAGCAACGACCCGCTCATCATCCGGCGCCAGGAGCGCACCCGGGAGCTGAGCATGCTGCGGTCGAAAAACGCGCCCGTTGCTTTGCAGTTTTATTCCTTGGGGCGCGGCAAAACCGACCGGCACATGGAGCCCTTCTTCGTGGAACTGCTGCCGGAGTCGGCCAAGGAAAAAACCCTGTCCTCTCACGAGGGCGAGGAGTTCATCGTGGTGCAGTCCGGCCGCATCGAAATCATTTACGGCCAGAAGGCGCATCCGCTGGATGCGGGTGACAGCATTTATTATAACTCGATTGTGCCCCACTATGTGTCCTGCCTCAGCGACACGCCCGCCACGATCATCGCTGTGCTTTACTTCCCGGATTGACGGTCAAAGGAGACTCAATGGACCATCAGAAGTTGCAGACGTTGACACTGGGCCAGATCCTGGACCGAACCGTCGCCGCCTGCCCGGACAAGGAGGCGGTGGTGTATGTCGACCGGGATTTCCGCCTGACCTACCGGCAGTTCGGTGATCTCGTGGATCGCCTGGCCCGGGGGCTGATGGCGATGGGCATCCGCAAAGGCGAAAAGGTGGCCGTGTGGGCGACCAACGTCCCCTATTGGGTGGCGCTGCAGTTTGCCACCGCCAAGATCGGCGCCGTCCTGCTCACCGTCAACACCAATTACCGGATCAACGAGCTGGCCTACGTGCTGGAGCAGTCGGAATCGGAGAACCTTTTCCTGATCGACGGCTACCAGGACATCGATTACCTGCAGACGGTCTACGAGCTCGTCCCCGAGCTGCGGACCCAGGAGCGGGGGCGCCTGGCGAGCGCCCGGTTTCCGCACCTGAAGCGGGTCTTTTTCCTGGGCCTGGAAAAGCACCGCGGCATGTATTCCGTCCCCGAGGTCCTGGCCATGAGCGCCATGACCGATGACGGTGATTACCTGGCCCGCCAGGCTTCCCTCGACCCCCACGACGTCGTCAACATGCAGTACACATCAGGCACCACAGGATTCCCCAAGGGTGTTATGCTGACCCACTTCAACATCGGCAACAACGGGTACTGGGTCGGCGCCAACCAACGCTTCAGTCCGGCCGACCGGATCTGCCTGGCCGTGCCGCTGTTTCACTGCTTCGGATGCGTGATGGGCGCCCTGGGGGCGGTCAACCACGGCGCGGCACTCGTCATCCTGGAGGGGTTCGACCCGGTCATGGCCATGACCGCTATCGAGCAGGAGCGTTGCACCGCCCTCTACGGGGTCCCGACCATGTTCATCGCCATCCTGGATCACAAGCTTTTCAGCAAGTTCCGCTTCGACAGTCTGCGTACCGGCATCATGGCCGGCTCGCCCTGCCCGGCGGCGGTCATGCGCGAGGTGATCGACAAGCTGTTCATGAAGGAGATCACCATATGCTACGGTCTCACGGAGGCTTCACCCGTCATTACCCAGACCCTCATCGGCGACGACATCCGCCGTCAGACCGAAACCGTGGGCTGCGCCATGCCGGGCATTGAGGTCAAGGTTATCGATTCGAAGACCGGAAGCGCGCAGCCGGCCGGCGTCCAGGGCGAGGTGTGCTGCCGCGGTTACAGCGTGATGAAGGGCTATTACAGGATGCCGGAGGCGACTGCCCAGGCCATAGACGGTGATGGCTGGCTGCACTCGGGCGACCTGGGGGTGATGGACCCCGACGGCTACCTGTCCATCACGGGCCGGCTCAAGGACATGATCATCCGCGGCGGCGAAAACATCTATCCGCGCGAGATCGAGGAGTACCTTTTCAAGCTGGAGGGCGTTGCCGACGTGCAGGTGGTCGGCGTACCCCACGGCAAATACGGCGAGGAGGTCGGCGCCTTTATCAAGCTCAAGCAGGGGGCCTCCCTCACGGAGGCGGATGTCCGGGATTTCTGCCGGGGCCGCATCAACCGCCACAAGATTCCCAAGCACGTGGCCTTTGTCAGCACCTATCCCATGACGGCCAGCGGCAAGATCCAGAAATACAAGCTCGTGGAACTTTCCAAAACCATGTTTGCGGAACAGGAGAAAAAAGCATGATTTTCAACGAAGAATTTGAAACCATGCCGCGGGAAGCCCTGGAGGCCCTCCAACTGCGGCGCCTGCAGACCACGCTCGCACGGGTCTACAACACCGTGCCGTTTTACCGCCGTCGGTTCGATGAGGCGGGGGTCACACCGGAGCGCATTCGCACCCTGGCGGACCTGCGCAACCTGCCGTTCACCTACAAGACCGACCTGCGGGACAACTACCCCTACGGCATGTTCGCCGTGCCCATGGACAACGTCACGCGCATCCATGCCTCCTCCGGCACCACCGGCAAACCCACCGTGGTGGGCTATACCGGCCGGGACATCCAGGCCTGGGCCGAGCTCATGGCGCGCTCCCTGGTGGCAGCCGGCACGCGCAAGGACGACATCGTGCACAACGCCTACGGCTACGGGCTTTTCACCGGGGGTCTCGGCGTGCACTACGGCGCCGAGAAACTGGGCGCCTCGGTCATCCCCATCTCGGGCGGCAACAGCAAACGCCAGGTGATGATCATGAAGGACTTCGGCCCGACCGTGCTCACCTGCACTCCGTCCTACGC
>Ga0316628_100005502_pt1 | contig 10183 bp, 10 predicted proteins | sample OWC_Aug_M2_C1_D5_FD_207648 | JGI IMG/M metagenome (GOLD analysis project Ga0316628, IMG submission 207648) | Wetland soil microbial communities from Old Woman Creek delta, Ohio, United States - OWC_Aug_M2_C1_D5_C | ecosystem: Environmental > Terrestrial > Soil > Wetlands | place: USA: Ohio... | reverse complement strand
AGCCTGGAAGGCCGGATGTGTGACTGAGCAGATATTTTACGGGCAGTCTTTCTTTTCCATTTTGGGCAAACTCTGGCCAATATTTGGCTACGGGTTCTTCCAAATCGATGAGTCCCCTGTCAACGAGTATGTGGACGCAGAGATTGCTCATTACTTTGGTGCTTGAAAAAACGGGGACGATGGTGTCTTTTTCCCACGGCTTTGTTTTGGCAGAATCCTTGTGGCCTCCCCAAATATCAACGACGTATTTACCATTTATTGTAACTGCGCAAGAGGCACCTTCCTCTAACCCATTTTTAAAATTATACTGAAATGCATTCTTCATTTTTTCAAACTGGGGTTCACAAAACCCATGAATTTCAGCCGTCATTTTTTCACCGGATTGTTTTACTTCTTCTTGAAAAAGTGAAAATGAGTTTTTTTGACCACCTTAAGATATTAACCATTTATCAATGGTTTCATAAACTTGTAGATTGGCACGTGTGACAATCTTTGCTTATTCTAATTATCTCCAAAATCGCCTAGTGATTAAGAAAATTATAGCTGCAACGACTGTAGTGACGATGCTGATTATGGTACTGGTTGGAGCCACCGGGCAGTGCGTTGTGTAGCCCCAAGCCTTGCCCAAATCGCTAACTGTAGTAGTTGACGCGTCTGGAATCACTGTCCAAACTGCCGCAACTACCCCAACAAGCATTATGAGACCGAGCAGCCCATAGACTATCGATTTTGCTAAACTCATTTTTCCACCTCCTTCCTGTCAGTACTTGAGCAGAATGTCATTTCCATTGACTTTCAATTCGTAGGATGGTTCGTCTTGAAGCTTTAGTTGCCGCCAGAGAACTTTAGGATGGAAAACGACCTTTCCGGTCTTCACGTCAAATTTAGCCTTGTGCCACGGGCAGATGATCAATGTGCCATCTAAACGTCCTTTTGAAAGTTCTGCGCCACTGTGTGTGCATCTGTTTCCGATAGCATAGTAGTTTCCGTTTACGTTGGTCACCAAAATTTCTTTTCCTTCAAGTTTTACTACCTTCATTTTTCCAACTGGAATCTCTGAGGTCTCGGCAACTTTCACAAATTCCATTGTCACTACCTCCAAAAAGCCGACTATTGTGTATAATCAGAATCAAACTACTTATATGAATTTTGTGTTTGCATCCGATTAGCCCGCATTCATGTTCAACTGCTCCGAGGTATTAATGCAGAATATCAAACAGATATGTCGATGTATTTGCGTCTTCGAAAAATACGAACAACTTTGCCTCTTGGAGCCCGAAACTGTATTCCAAAGATGTTGTCACTTACAATAGTTCTGCATGTTTCATAGGCCGATAAGGTGAAGCAGAGATCGAGCTATAATGGTGCCAAGCACAGATATGACAACGGCTGAGAACCAGCGTAGAGTTGCAGTGTCAAACGGCCATCCGGAGATTTTTAGGAGTTTTTGCTCTAGTATTTGAAATGTAATTAGATCTGCGACCTCATTCGATTTTTCTTCATTGGATTCAGGCAAATCTACCACTTTGCGCAGACGCTCATTAAGGCTTGTCTCAATAGTTCGTTTTTCTATCTTCATTTTAGCATGTACTTTGTACAAGGGTAGAAAGAATAGAATTACTCCGAGCGCCATCAACGCAAACAGCGGCAATAGCAACAGGATGTTCAGAGGGTCTAAATTGAAAAACCCGAGTCCAACTCCTATGAAATACACCCAAGCTAAGGAAAAGGACACAGCGCCGAAAGGTTTCATTCCTAAATGCTTATCCTCGTAAAATTGAACAAAACGCAATTTTTCCCCGCCTAGTCGATAAAGGCCTCTGATCGAACTTACATATACCCAAATAAAAGTACCGTAGGCAAATATGGAAACGGCGACCCCGACAACTTTGACAATAAGACTCAAGACACCAGCTACGTTTTGACTTTGCGCCGGAAAGGACACGCTTGAAACTACACCAACTAAGACTGCGAAAATTGCGGCTGGCAATAGTTTGGGAATGCTTGCGAAGGCTCTTTCCACGGTTGAAGCTCCGACGACCGTCACTTGGTTGAGTTCGGGCTTTTTTTCCACAATCTTTAGTCGCATATACCTTATTGCCAAGAATGAATAAAGAGGCATAACAAAGCTGGTTAAAGAAAATAAGATAACGTTTTGGATTGAAAGAACTCCGAAAAGCGCCATGGTTTTTTCGAAGTTGAGCGTGTCCAAGTAGCGGGAAAGAACCATTCCCGGAGTGCCGAAAATGATCCAAAAGAATAAACACTTGAAGAAGTACGGACCGGGCAACCAGTTAACTAAGCGTTCTGCAAGTGTTGGCCTATCTGGTTCTATCCGTTTGACTGGCGGCAACCTTGTCTAACCTAGCTAATTTATTAAATAATTGAATATTTAAGCAATCCACAGCCTTGAACTTGCGAGAAAGCTTGGCATATCCGTGTTGACACTTTCTGGGGTTTTGAGGGCTACTCAACGCTTTATCTTTTCTGAATATTTACAATCGTAGTCTGGGTTTAAGAATACTCAGCGTTTGCAGGACGAACCCCGAGACCAATTGTTGCTATTTAGAAATTGAACCGCGCCGATTGTATGAATGAACTGAGCCAAAGTAGTTGAAGTGAAAAGTTTTGAGATTTTGGCGCGATCGCTGACTTGCATACTTAAAAAAGAAAAAAAGGGATTTGGGTTTTTCCTATTTCTTTCTTAGCAGGAGGATTCCAACGATAGCTATTGCGATGATTATTGCAATTACTCCGGCTGCCATGTATGTTAACAGGTCAGAAGTTGTTGCAAGGTTGCCTTGTGGCGATTGTGATGGGCCAGGTGTAATTGACTGTTCGTGAATAGCAAAAGATGTTACTGCATTTGATGGCCAATATCCATTAGTTCCAGCGAATTGTGCGTAAACTTTGAAGTCTCCAGGTATGTCAGGCATCCAAGTTAAGGAATAGAAGCCAGTATTGTCGGTCATAGCAGTGCCTATTTGCCTGTAGTTGCCATTGGAGTCTAAGACGGCTAAGGTTACTTGTACGCCTGTGAAATTAGAGGGTTCAGGTTTCTGCTGGTAAATGTGCCCCATCCAATCTGCCATGCTTGCATCAGAGCACACTGGAACACCGGCGGGGAAGTTAGTTGCTTGCTGGTTTTGGTTTGTACCGGATGAAGTGTCAGTAACTGTACCGCTTATTACTACTGAGTTGCCTGAGCCTATTCCTGCTTTTGTATCTACCTTGGTTTGGGTTGGACCTCTTCCGAGAACGTAAATTTGGTTGTCATAGCCGTTGAAGAACGTTTCGTAGCCATCGGCGACAGCATTGCAGGTTGTAGAGCCACCACCGCCAGTGTAATCTGAAAGTGTCCAGATTTCGCTGCCATCAGTGGCATTAATAGCACGTACTAAAGCGCCTTTATAAATTGGGTCTAAGATTGTATGCTCCGTGGTTTCAAGGTATACAACTCCATTAGCGATTGCTGTTACGAAAGTTGGGTAGTCACCGTAATTTGTGTAGAAGCCAGCGTAAGTGCTGTTACCAGGTCCGCCGTTACCGTATGTCCATAGTAGGTCACCAGTTTGCTCGTTTCGGCAGTACATTATTCCTGCGAACCCAATGCTGTAGAGTTTGCCATAGGCAAGTTGTCCCATCATGCCGCCAGAGAATTGGTTACCATAGTAGTCAAGGGGTGTTTGAGGTGTACTTGGGCCCCATAATTTCGCACCAGTGTCCAAGCTGTAGGCGACATATTGCATCGTCTGTTTGTATTCTTCAAGGAAGACGCGTCCTACTGGGTCAGTTCCACCATATACGGCAGTGATGTTTCCCGCTGGCGGTTGCAGAGTGTTTGTCCATCGTATTGAGCCGACTTCGCCTTTTGAGGCGTTGAGATTAATTGCGAAGTATGTGTAGGGGACGCTTGGAGTTGGTAATGGTCCTGTTCCGCCGAAAGATGGAACGCTACTGCCTGCCAACACTGATGTTTGAGAGGCGTTGTAACAAAGCAGCATATCGCCACAGTAAGCGTTGAGTACACCTGTTGTTGATGCAACATTGTTCAGGTATGGCATTGAAATGTTCCAATCGTAGCTGTATATCGAACTATACCTATTTACAACGTTTCCATAGACTACGTAGTTGTAGGTAGCTGGTTGATTGGGGTCTTTTCCTGCTGGAATCGATATTGTTGGTTGCGCGACTACTGCATTTTGAGCATCATATGTGGATAACGTTGTGCCGTTTGTATAGGAGTAGTTGTAGAGCGTTGGACTGTTTACGTTTAGGCCAGTTATTGGGTTAGAAAATGTTGCCCAAAGTCTTGATGAATTCCACTGGCTTAAGTACCACTGTGGATTCGTTGAGTTTCCTGTGTTTGTTAGGACATAACGGAGTTGTTCACCGTTTGGACCTGCTGACAATGTACCTGTGGGGACACCGGTTACATTAAATAATGGGTCTCCTGTGAACGCGTCAAAAGCACGGGCAAAGTTTGCAGTGAACAGAATTGGTGGGAAGGTACCGTGCTGGTTGCCATTCCATAGGTTATAGATATAGCCGAATGAGAGAGCAGGTATTTGAGTGCTGCTCCAAATAACTTGTCCTGTCCGAAGATCAACGCAATAAGTTTTTCCAGCGGTGCCACCAGTGAAGTCTTCTGGTGCTGTGTAGTATAGATATCCTGCTAAGATTATTGGATTGGTGTACCGTTGGTTGTATGCAGATCCCTCAAAGTATCCGACTCCTGGTGCATTAACAAATGGGTTTCCGCCCACGACTCCACCTTCCTGAAGTGGCTTTGTCCACATTACATGGGAAGTTAACGGTCCTACAGCGTCAGCAAAAACTTTTGATGTGCCAAAGTTGTTTGTTAATGGTGGTGCGCCAGTTCCTAGCCAGTCAGATGAGATTGTGAACCATATGTTGTTTTCACCGTATATTGGTCTTGTCCAGTATTCGGTTGGAAGGGGGTAGCTGGCAATGGGTTCAGGCAGTGGATTTTGCTGGACAGTAAGTGTTGTTGTTGCGCTGCTTTTGAGGTAGGTGTCGTTTACGTATGCGTCGTTTGCGTGGGGGTAATCATTGATGTTTTGTCCGGGAAAGATGAAGGTTAAGTTGTATGTTCCAACTTCGGTAGGGGTGAACACGTAGCCTTGACTTGAAGTTGTATCTGTCACGACATCCCATGTGCGCGTTTCTGTTTTTCCGCTGGGCGATGTTATGGCAAGTTGATAGTTGTGGAATCGGTAGTTGTTTACTATTAGTGTGCCTTCAAACGGTGCTGTAAGCCACATGTATACTACCACTGCTTGGCCTACACCGACGGGATTAGGCATTGCTTGGATGTAAGCATACGTGGGCATGGCCCAAGATGGTGTGTGAGCATTGGCTAAAGGTATTAGAATAATCGAAGTAGTCATAAAGAGAATTAGAAAAACCGAAATCAAAATTTTCTCTTTAGTCTTATGCATTTTTATTATTCCTAATAATTTAAGAGCGAGAATCCAAAAATAGAGCCCTCACTCTAAATTCTAGTTACGATCCTTCTTGCTTATAAAACTAATTGGAAAGAGCCTACTAGGTGCAACTGCTATGCTTCCAGTCTCTCGGTTATTGCTATGAGTAAATTTTATTTCTCTGAATCTATATAGAGTGTTAGCGTTGTCTTGTTTTGTGGTGCCTTGAGAGTTAACTCGCTTTGTTGTCTTTTCTCCACGGTGTTGGAGCCAAACTCAGGAAGGCACAGTGCAGATTGAGTGAAGTTGAAGCTAAAACCGTTAAGAAACCATCATCAAACCGCTCAGCGAAAGACCGCAGAAACACGTTGTTTCGCGTTTTAGACGGCGTTTTGAGCATGGCTCATAAAAAAATTCATGTTGCTGGTAACAGCGACAAGGCGAAGCAAGGGTGGGCAAGGGTTCTGGTTTCAGCCGTCTCAGCCTACGGCAGTTTGCTCAAGGACGAGGAGTTGGAGCTCAGGGTGATAGCCTTGGAGGAGAAACTAAAGAACAGCATTCTAATTCCGAAACCGCAAGATGACGGCGAAAAACTAAAGACGAAACGGACTAGGAGGGGTTTCTGATAAATGTATTAAGCCGTAAACTTCACGAATTAGAGAACAACATTTTAGACTTTCCCCCAGATGACGACGACATAATGCTCCATGTAGGCGACTTGGACGAACAGTTCCTGCATGACCGTGCACAGAAAATAAGAGCAACTATGAAGGACGACGCACAAGCTATAATCGACAGCGGGGCAAGCGCCGAACAACAAAATGAAGCTGCCAAACAGCTTCTAAGCAGGTTGACCGACGAGGATAAAGCCATTCTTGAACAATCATACGAATTTATGAGCTACCGCTTGGAACGGTTAGTCTGTAAGTGGTTCGCGGCTGCTTACCCGAGGGGAGAAGACGAGCGTGTTATGCTTAGGGTCTTATGGTTTTTTCGCGAAATGCAGAAACTTAACCATGCTTGTCTGATAGAAGATTTTGAATGGAATAATAACCGAAATGAGGATGACCCCGCGTTTGATGATTATGCTTGGTGGGACGCGGTAGAAGCCAAAATAAGAGCAATTTATCCCGCGGGCGTGTTCACTGAGAAGAGTTTTGAAGAGTTTGAACGGTTCCATGACGAGTTTATTGCGCGAAAAATCAAGGAATATTTTGAAGCGCACCCAGAGGAGCGGACAGCGTTGATTAACAGTTCAAACAAGAATGGAGGCAGCAAAGAAGAGTGAGTGAGGTTAAAAAAGAAATACTGATTCCCATGTCGGAACGCGTGAATATCAGCGACCTCAAGTTTGACCAAGACAATCCTAACAGAATGAGCCTTGCGCAACTCGACCGATTGAAAGCTTCAATCAGAAGATGGGGCGACATCGTTCCTGTCGTCACCAACAGTGAGCTTCTGGTGGCGGATGGACAGCAGCGCGTTACCGCTATGAAAGAGCTTGGTATGACCGAGTGCAGCGTCATACGTTTGCCCGTTAAAGACGTCGACCGCCGATTGTTGAGGCAGGTGCTCAACAAGTTAAGAGGTAAACATAACAGAGAGCTGGACAGTGCCGAATATCTGCGCATAGTTGAGCAAGGCGAAAAGGAAGATTTGAAAGCGCTTCTCGAATCTGTAGGCGAGAAGCTCCCCATAGAGGTGGATGATCGTGACATCTCTTTTTCAATTCCTGGAACCTACGAGATAATCGTGGAGTGCAAGGATGAAGCAGACCAAAAAAGCATTTTTGATAAATTGAAGTTGGAGGGGTACAAGCTACGGATTTTAACATTGTAAAGCATTGGGATCAAGTAGATACTTTTAGGGCTCAAAGCGTCGTAGGCAGCTACACTCTAAATGATGTAAAGTTGGAGAAAAGGTTCAAGGGTTCTATGCCTTTTGAGGACATTGACTGGCAAATAGGCGTCATAGTTGGCCGAAGTGGATCCGGCAAGACAAGTATTGCTAAGCAGCTTTTCCCAGAAGCATACATCAGAGGCTTTGAGTACAATAAGAAGTGTGTTTTGGATGATTTTCCTGAAGAGTTTGAAACCTCAGAGATCACTCGGATGCTTTGCAGCGTTGGGTTTGCTTCACCGCCAGATTGGCTCAAAAGCTACGATTGCCTCAGCCAAGGGGAAAAGATGCGAGTGGACATTGCACGTGCCCTTTGTCTGGATAAGCCTTTGATAGTCTTTGATGAGTTTACAAGCGTAGTGGATAGGGAGATTGCCAAAGTAAGCGCCTTTGCTATTAGCAAGGCTGTTAGGCGTTCAAAGAAGAAGTTCATAGCTGTGACCTGCCATTATGACGTTGTTGATTGGTTAGATCCAGATTGGGTCTTCTGTACTGATTCACTGGAGTTTAGCCGAAAAAAAGGATTAGGCCGCCCGTGGAACTCAAAGTTTATCGGTGCGGCGCTTCAACGTGGCAAATGTTTCGGCAATATCACTATCTAAACGGGTCCTTAGGTGCAGGAGTCAGATGCTACACCGCAGATTATCAAGGCAAGCCGGTAGCATTCATAGCCGTTGCATGTGTCAGAATGAAAGCAAAGTACTTTCGGGTCTCTCGGTTGGTTACACTTCCAGACTACCAAGGGATCGGTATTGGCAAAAGACTCCTAAACTTTGTCGCTGAACTTTACACTTCTCAAACGAAAATGCCCTTCTACATTCTCACAAGCAATCCTCAGATTATCCGTGGTAATATTACAAATTGGAAAATGTCTCGCTTTGGTCATGCCAGCAAAGGAAGAGGCAACACAAGAATCAACAATGAATTAAGAAGCAGTCTAAGCCGAAAGCGAATTACAGTTTCTATGCAATATTTAGGGAATAAATAGAAATGTTGTGGAAACCTTTAAAATTTTAGCTTCCGATGTGTGTAGAGTTTTGGAATAATTTTTAAATTACAGGTTGGCTGAGCTGCTTTTGGGTGAGGAGCGCCTGTGAGGCATTGCAAACCTTTCAGAGAATCGTATATAGTAAATCTCAGATTTCTGGTAGCAGTGTTTAGGAGGAAAAGGCTCACCCAATTTTGATAATTGATGAAGATTTCGCTGTTCCCGGCTCCTGTCTGAAGCATATTTTTGTTTACAATTAACGATGAAAAGAAATTATCAATATGGAGAAAGTGACGTAGTCTGTAGTGGCTTTATCTCTGTCCTATGTTAGCGCGCTGGTCGCTTATGATACGCTTATGGATTTTGCGAAATAGTGTCCTTACCTCTAAGTCTTTCTTCTTTCGATAGTATTAGATGTGAGCAAGGGGGAGGCAACACAATAATCAACAATGAGATAAGAAGCAGCATGAGCCGAAAACGAATAACCGTTTCCATGCAGTATATTCCAGGGTCAAATTAGTTAAATAACATTTTAAAAGTGTGCGTAAGCATTCACTTGTTATAACTTCTCTACAACCACAATTGCTTAAATTAAAGGGTTCCTTCGATTACTTCTAGCTTTTAAAATGATGTAAAAAAGCTTGTATGCACAATTAATGTGCGTCGTGACGCATCTTTTAAAAGGAGATAGAACAAGTTGAAGAAAAAGACAGTTTTAGGAATAATATTGGTCACGGTGCTGGCAGGTTCTCTTGCATTTTTGTCCGTCAGCGGTTCCTTTGCAATTTCATCCAAAGATGAGCCGCCTAGAAATGAAAGTGTGACTGTTGAGGTCTTTGCTCCAGGTCGCGGAGACGTTGCCGGAATATCAAATAGGGCATTTTTGGTAGATCTTGCAGCTGACTTTAAAAACTACGATTTAGCAGCGACTGGTTTTACGACTCCAGAGCTATCAGGACCAGGAGCGCATAATAATGTGGCTCCGTTTCCAGGCGTCTTTGCAGCAGGTAACGACGCCAAGTTTCCAGGACTCATTGTTCTCTTAAGTACGACCACTTTGGGTGCTGGGCAAGGCCAGAATCTAGCGGGTCTTTTTAACATTGTTACTGTAACTGATAGAAGCACACTTGGAAAGGTTCCTGTGACAGAACTATGGGCAACATGGATTGTTGGCGCAGCTGGTTTCGGAACAGGTAATTCGCATCTACTAGTAGCCATAGCTGCTGATAAGAATGGGAACGGAATTTTTGATGATGCTCCAAACGTAGTGCCAGATGCAAACGGTGATGGAAAGATCGATTCGACAGACTTAGTTGCTTTCGGTATTGTATCAAATATTGCAGAAGTTGATTTCGTAATAAACGCAAATCCATAAGACCATCATTGACAAATAATGATGGTTATCCCTATTTTTTATATTGTGTTTAGCTCCAAATGCTGCCCCAAATGCCAAATTTACATACTAACAAGCGATCCCCAGATTGTGCATAGAAATATGGCGAATTGGAAAATAGCCCGTTATGGACACGCAAGCAAAGGAAAAGGCAACGCAAGAATAAACAATGAAATACGTAGCAGTCTAAGCAGAAACCGCATAACTGTCTCAATGCGTTATGTTTCAGAGCAACTGATGCCGGAATTTCAAAATAGCTGAACTATTCATTCGGTTATCTAAAGTTTAACTCCATGAAGACTATTTATAAGTTAGAAAGATTCGGATTGTTTGTAAGCATGCCTATGGCGACTTCGAAAAATGAAAAAAGCAACGACAACAAAATTAAAAAAACAACTTAGCAAACCCAATATGCAAGTGCCAATAAAACCAAAGGCAATAGTTCAGGTTCCAATT
>Ga0316628_100005501_pt1 | contig 10183 bp, 4 predicted proteins | sample OWC_Aug_M2_C1_D5_FD_207648 | JGI IMG/M metagenome (GOLD analysis project Ga0316628, IMG submission 207648) | Wetland soil microbial communities from Old Woman Creek delta, Ohio, United States - OWC_Aug_M2_C1_D5_C | ecosystem: Environmental > Terrestrial > Soil > Wetlands | place: USA: Ohio... | reverse complement strand
GCTGCCTCCCGGCCCCTGCGTTCTCGTCGGGTTTCACTACGGCACGGGCTTCTGGTCGTTGCGCCACCTGCGGCGTTCTGGCCACCGCGTCTCGTTCCTGTCGAGGCCGATCGACGCGTCGCTCGCGCCGGGACAGCCGCTTCGCCTCGCCTTCATGCGCTGGCGCATGCGGCAGGTCGAGAAGGCGGGGGGCGCGCCGGTGATCTACGTCGGAGGCAGCATCGACAGGATTCGCGCTGCCCTGCGCGACGGCATTTCGATTCTGGGCATGGTCGACGTCCCGCAGCCGTCTTCGACGAGCCGCGCGCAGGTGCCATTTCTCGGAGCCAGCGCCCGGTTTCCCGACGGACTGGTGCGCCTCGCTGCAGCGGAGAGAGTCCCGCTGGTCGCTTATCTGGCCCGGCTCGATCCGCAGTCGGGCCGACGCCATCTGACGCTGGCGAGGCTCCCGATCGGCGACGAAGACCCGATGCGATCGCTCGTCGCTGTGCTCGAGCGCGCGGTGCGCGACGATCCTTCGGCATGGCACCTCTGGGAGCAATGGCCGCTGTTCATCGACACGCCACCCGCGAGATAATCGCGAGTCGCCCGCCGACCCTCACCGCCTCGGGCGCCCGATGATCGATCCTCCGATGCCCGATCCCGACAGCTTCACCGGCGAACGCTTCATTCCCGGCGTTCCCGGCGAAATCGCCTACGAGCACTGCCATCGCTACGCGTTCGCACGGCAGTTGGCGGGCGGGCGGCGGGTGCTCGATGCGGCCTGCGGCACGGGCTACGGGTCGGCGCTGATGGCCGACGTCGCGGCCATCGTCGTCGGCGTCGACATCGACCCCCGCGTGGTTGCGGATGCAGCGGCGACCTACGCGTCGCACCCCAACCTGCGCTTCGAAGCGGCGTCGGTGACGGCGATTCCGCTGCCCGACGCCAGCATCGACCTGGTCGTGTCCTTCGAGACCATCGAACACATCGGCGCCGACGACCAGGTGCTGATCCTGGCCGAGTTCGCGCGTGTGCTCGCGCCCAGGGGCCTGCTGGTCCTTTCTTCCCCCAATCGCGTCGAGTACAGCGACCTGCGCAATTTCCGGAACCCGTTCCACGTCCACGAGCTCGATCGCGGCGAGCTCGCGCAATTGCTGCGCGCCGCGTTTCCTGCGCAGCAGTGGTACCGCCAGCGCCGCTACCTGGGCTCCGCGCTGTGGGCCGAGGACGCCGGGCCGCGCTACGAGATGCTGGCCGGCAATGCCGAATCGGTGCGGGCCGCAGCGCCGCCGGAGGCGCTCTATTTCGTCGTCGTCGCGGCGCGCGAGCAGGGGTCGCTGCCCTCCGGGCTGCCAGCCCTTTCGCTGTACGCCGACGCCGACGACAGCGAGTGGGAGCGCATCGACCACGAGGCGCGCAAGGTCCTGCGCCTCGACGGCGAGGTGGTGCAGCGCGACCAGGAGATCGCACGGCTCGCGCAGCATGTGCACGCGCTCGAGGACATCGTCGGCCAGCGCGATGCCGAGCGCGACGAGATGCGCCGCCAGATCGAGGCACAGGAGCGCCTGATCGCCTATCGCCAGTCGGTGCGCTGGTGGCTGGTGCTGCCGTGGCTGCGACTGCGCCGCGCCTGGGAACGGATCCGTTCGAAATGACGCGGGCAAGGCAGTCGCCGCGCATCGACATCGTCGTCGATGCCCGCGCTCCCGCGGATCGCCTCTGCCGCTGCGTCGAAGCCGTGCTCGCCGATGCGCATGGCGGCTTCCGGCTGCTGCTGGTCGATGCCGCGCCGGAGTATCAGGCCCGCGACGGGCTGGTCGAGACCCTGGCGCGACGCGGACTTGGCGGGGTCGCCATCCTGCCGGGGGAGCGCAAGCCCGGATTCGCTGCCGCCGCCAATCGCGCCATCGCCGATTCCGACGCCGATGTCGTGCTGGTCGATTCCGCGATGATCGCCACACCCGGCTGGCTCGAGGCGCTCGCCCGCTGTGCCGCGTCGGATCCGCGCATCGCCACGGCAGTCCCCTTTTCCAATGCCGGCGGGATCTGCTCGTTCCCGCAGCTCCTCGGCGATGATCCGTGGCCCGCGGACCGCGACCCCGGGCCGACGCTCGCAGCGCTCGCTGGCGCCGCGGTCCCGACCTATCCCGATCCGCCCGCCGGAACCGGGCCCTGTCTGTACGTGCGCCGACGGGCACTGCGCGTGCTGGGTGGATTCGATCCCGGCTTCGTCACGCTGCGGGGCACGCAAGCCGATTTCTGCATGCGCGCCCTGCGCGCCCACTGGCGCAACACCCTTGCCGACGATGCGTTCGTCGTCCACGGCGGGGCCGGCGGGGCGCGGCGCGACGATGCGGGCACCGGGGACGACGACCCGGGCGCCCGGGACGAGGACGACGCACGCGACAAGGACGACGCACGCGACGAGGCGATGCTTGCGCTCCGGCATCCGTATCTTGCGGAGGTCGTCGGCGCGTTCGTGACCATCGATCCGCTGCGGTCGCTGCGCGAGGCGGCGTTGTCCAGGATGCTGGTTGCGGGTTCGGCGCCGGGCGTCCTTCACGTGATCCACGATCACGGCGGCGGCGTCGAGACGCATGTGCGGGCGCTGATCGAAGCATCGCGCGAGGGCTGGCGGCACTGCGTCGCGACGGCAGTCGGGGACCGCTGGCAGGTCGACGAATACCCGGGCGACGGCGCGAGGCGCCGGTTCGAGCTCGTCCGTCGCGACGGCGAGTCGTGGCACGATTTCATCGGCGGCATCGCTGCGTCGTTTCGCATATCGCTGATCCACATCCACCATCTCCTTCATGCGCGGGAGGGCGTCGTCGTCGCGCTGCAGGCGCTGGGCCTGCCCTGGGGCATCACGGTCCACGACCTGTGGCTCGCCTGTCCGACGGTGACCCTGTTGCGGGCGGACGGTCGCTATTGCGGCGGCGAGACCGATGCCGACCTCTGCAATCGCTGCCTCGATGCGCAGCCCACGTTCGCCGGGACCGACATCGTGCACTGGCGGCGCGAGCATGCGGCGCTCGCCGCTGGGGCCGCGTTCCTGATCGCGCCCTCGCAATGGGCCGCCGCGATGTTCGTCCGGTACTTTCCGGACGCTGCTGCGCGCCTGCAGGTCATCGCGCATGCGACCCCCGACGCGTGGGCACGGCAATCCGAGACGGACGTCGCCGGCGAGCCGCTGCGCGCCGTCCTGCTGCCCGACGACGATCTGCCGACGGTGGCCATCGTCGGGGCGATCGGCCGCGACAAGGGTGCGAGGCGCGTGGAGCGGCTCGCGCAGCGCGTACGCGAGCGGGGCGAGCGCCTGCGGCTGGTCGTGATCGGTTACCTCGACGTGCAGCACGATCCCTGGCAGAGCCTCGATGCGGTGCTGACCGTCCACGGTCGATACTCGGCGCAGGACCTGCCGGCATTGTTCGCACACTATCGCAGCGCATTCGTCGCCTATCCGTCCGAAGGACCCGAGAGCTTCAGCTATACGCTGTCGGAAACCTGGGCCGCAGGCTTGCCGGCGCTGGTCCCGCCGATCGGCGCGCTCGCCGAGCGTGTCGCGCAATCGGAGGCGGGCTGGGTGATGACCGACGACGAGTGGCACGACGACGACCGGATGCTCGACCGCATCGTCGCGTTGATCGGTGCGGACCTGGCAGGTGAGAGAGCGCGCGCGGCGGCGAATGCGCGCGCCGTGGCGCGGGCGCCCGCGGCGGTGAACGTCGACGCAACCACGCAGCTTTATGCGAGGGTGCTCACGCGCGCAGGTACGCAGGCGCGTCAGGGCGCTGCGGCGTTTCCGCCCGCCCGCCTGCGCGACGCCCTGGGCTACCGTGCCTGGGAACCGCCGTTGATCGACCACCCGCCGAGCGACCTGGCGGGCGACGCCCGGGCCGCGGTCGGCAGGGGACCGGGGCGGACGATCCTCGGGCGATGCCTCGAGCGCGTCGGGCCCGCGCGGCTGATCCACGCGCTGAGGGCGCGTCGGACGAGCAGGTCGTGAGCCGCGAGCAGTATGGACAGTGGCTCGCGCGCGGGCGCGGGCATCAGGTCGAGGGCCGCGCGATCGACGCGCTGCTGTGCTTTCGACGCGCGCTGCGGGAAGTCGCAGGGGCTGCCGATGCGCGTTTCCATCTCGGTGAAATCGCCTGGCAGCTGGGCAACCCGGCCGACGCGATTGCGCACTGGCAAGCGGCCATCGACGCCGCGCCGCAGCACCTCGCGAGCCTGCATGCGCTGGCCGATGCCTGCGCGAGCGTCGGCAGGTTCGATGCGGCATTCGATGCGGTCGCGCGCGTCCTGGCGCTGCAGCCCGGCGATGTGCGGACGGCCGCGCTCGCCACGCTGCTATCCGCCGGGCGCGGCCCGGTCCCGGACGAAGCGCTGGCGAGCGCGCTGGGTTCGGGCGCGCCGGGGGCAGGCACCACATGGCCGCTCGGCTTGCTCGCGCGCGTCGTCGAGCGCATCGGAGCTGCCGGCGACGCTGCCGCGCCGCCGCAGGTCCGCGAGCGGCTGCTCGAGCTCGCGCTGGCTTCGCCGGTGACGCAGGCCAACGGGGATGCGCTGCGGACGATCGCATTCGCGCTCGCGAAAGCCGGCGACCGCGGACATGCGTCCGCTTTCGCGCAACGCTACGCTCAGGCCTGCGCTGCAGCGCAGCGTACGCCGACGCCGTTGCTCTGGCCGCAGCGCAGCGCCGGCCCGGCCCTGCGCGCGGGCTTGCTGCGGCTTCCGGAGGACACGCTCGCCGACGTTCTGGAAGCCAAGCTCGGGAGCTCGTTCGCTGTCCACCAGTGTGCGTTGAACGTGTTCACGCTCGGCGCTCTGCCCGCGTCACCCGAGGCGGCGGCGCGTGCGATCGCGGCGCTCGATCTCGACGTGCTGATCGACGCCGGGGGCCTCGCGCATCCCGCGGGCCCGCTGCTCGCGCTGCGGCCGGCGCGCGCGCTGTGGGGGCTTGCCGGTCACGACGCTCCGTCGGTCGAGGCGTTGATCGATCGCGTTTTCCGCCTCGATGGCAGCGACGAGTTGATCGCCGCGCTCGCCGAGCGCCATCGCGCCGTCGCGTCCGACCCGGCGGCGCAGGCCAGCGCAGGCGAGCTCGCGGCGCACTGGGAAGCTGCGGTGCGCGCGCACCAGTCCGGCGATGCGCCCGCAGCCCGCGCCGAGTACGACTGGGTGCTGGAGCGGCAGCCCGGGCATGCACCGGGGCATTATCTGCGCGCCATCCTCGACCGTGACCAGGGGGCGATCGACGCTGCGGTCAGCGGTCTTCGTGCAGCGCTCGCGGCGGCGCCGGAGTTCGACGACGCACGCGCCGCGCTCGCCAATCTGCTGATCGACGGCGGCGATCCCGGCGGCGCCCGCCGGCTCGTGGGCGAAGGCCTCGCGAGGTCGGCGCAATCCGCGGCGCTGTGGCGCGCACTCGGGCAGGCCGAGCTCAAGCTGGGCGATGCCGCCTCGGCGACCGCGGCCTTCGCCGAGGCGATCGCCCGCGAGCCCGACAACGCCGAGGCCCACTACAACCACGGCGTCGCGCTGCAGATGCAGCGCGATCTTGCCGGCGCCGCGCGCGCTTACCAGCGTGCACTCGCCTTCCGCCCGGAGCTCGATGCGGCGGAATTCAACCTCGGCGTGGTGTTCGATCAGCAGGGCCATGCCGGCGCGGCCATCGCGGCGTTCACGCAGGTGCTCGCGCGTGCGCCCGGGCACGTCGCGGCGTACAAGGCGCTGGGCGAAACGCTGCTGGCGGCCGGGCGCGTCGACGCCTGGGCGGCAAATTTCGAGCGTTTCGAAAGACATTGCCCCGACCATCTCGCCGTCGCCGTCCAGGCACTGGAAGTCTGCGCCTACCGCGGCGACTATTCGCGGCTTGCGCGCTGCCTCGACGACCTGCGGCGCGAGCGCTACACGGCAGGAGATGCGGACGAGATCCTCGACGCGCTGCAGCAGCTCGTCTACCTGCTGCATTTCTTCGACGTCGAGCCCGGGTTGATCGCGGGGTACGAGCGTACGCACGCGGAGCTCGCGCGCCGCATCTACGGCGATCCCTGGCCTCGCGCCACGCCGCGTCGGCCCGGACGGCTGCGGATCGGCTACGTGTCCGGCGACTTCCGCAATCACGTGATGGGCAAGATGATGTGGGAGGTGCTGCACCGCCACGATCGCGGGCGTTTCGAGGTGTTCGGTTACGCGACGACCGACACGCGCGACGCCTGGACCGAACGGATCCGCAGCGCGGTCGCGCACTTCGACAACGTCGCATCGCTGTCCGACGACGATGCCGCACGGCGCATCGCGCAGGACGACCTCGATCTGCTCGTGGACCTGTCGACGCACACCAAGGGCGCGCGTCCGGGGATCCTCGCGCGCAAGCCCGCGCGCGCGCAGATCACCCACGTCGCGAGCGCGGGCACGACCGCGCTCGCGACGATCGATTTCAAGCTGACCGACCGTCATGCCGATGTGGAAGGCGACGATGAATCGCGGTCCGGAGTCGAGGGGCTGCTCGCGATGGACGGCTGCGTCTATCCATGGCGCAGCATCGAGCCCGCACCGGGCGGGCTCTACCGCAGGGACGCGTTGCGCATACCGGCCGATGCGACGGTGATCGGCGCGTTCAGCGCGCCGCTCAAGCTGTCGCAGCGCTGCCTCGCAACCTGGCGCGACGTGCTCGCGCGGATTCCCGGCGCGGTGCTCGCATTCTCGCCGGTCAATCCTGCGTTGCGCAGCACCTATGTCGGGCTTGCGGCGAGCTCGGGGATCGATCCGAAGCGCATCGTTTTCATTCCGCAGGGGCGCGACGATGCCGAGAACCAGGCGCGCTACCGGCTCGTCGATTTGGTGCTCGACCCGATGCCCTACGGCGGCGTCAACGGCACGATGGAAGCACTGGCGATGGGCGTGCCCGTCGTCACCCTGGTCGGGCGGCGCCATGCGGAGCGCAGCTCGTATTCGATCCTGACGAATCTCGGCGTCACCGACACGATTGCCCGCACGGGCCCCGAGTACGTCGACATCGCGGTCCGTCTCGCCGGCGACCCCGGGTTCATGCGCGAGGTTCGCGACCGCATTGCGCAGGGTCTCGCGCATTCGCCGCTGACCGACATGACGACGCACGTCCGGAACCTCGAGCACGCCTACGTCGCGGCGCTTGCGCAGGCCGCGCCGGAAACGCTCGTGGCGGCGGAAAGCCCGGCGCCGACCCCGCATGCCGATGGCTGACGGGGCCTCCACCGCGTCGCTCGAGCGCGCCCGCGCCCGGCTTGCCGCAGGCGATGTCGCCGCGGCGCAGCGTGACGCCGAAGCGATCGTGCAATCGGACGACGCCAGGTCCGCGTCGGCGGCTCATCTCGTGCTCTCCGCCTGCGCGAAGCGGCGGGGCGACGACGCTGCGCAACGTCTGCACGTCCGCAGCGCGCTGGCGCGCGACCCGGACAACGCGCTGGCGCATTTCGCCGCTGCCGAGTTTCAGGAGCGCGATGGCGCGCAGGGCGCGGCGATGGCGAGCCTCGAGAAGGCGGTGACCCTGCAGCCGGGGTTCGTTGCCGCGCACCAGCAACTCGGGATCCTGCGTGGCGAGGACGGCGATGCGACGGGTGCCGCCGAGGCCTTCATGCGCGTGGTGACCCTCGATCCGCGCAATCCGCGCGGCTACAACAATCTCGGCAACGCGTTGCGCACCCTCGGCAGGCAGGAGGATGCGCGCCGGGCCTTCGAGCGGGCGGTGGAGCTCAAGCCCGATTACGAGCTCGCGATCGCGAATCTCGCCGTGCACTGGCGCGACGCAGGTGACATTCCACGCGCCGAGCACCTCGCCAGGACCGCGCTCGCCCGCAAGGCCGGCAAGCCTCCGCTGCGCGCGCTGGTCGTGCTGCTCGCGGGGTTGCTGCGCGAGCGCGGTGCGCTCGACGAGGCCGAGCCCCTGTACGAGCAGGCGATCGCAATGGCGCCCACGGCCAGCGCAGGCGAATGGTTCAACCTCGGGCGAGTCCATGCGGAGCGCGACGACATCCTGCGCGCGCGCGAGGCCTATCGCCGGTCGTTCGACTCCGACCGCAGCGATCTGCGCGGCGCATTGGGCGCACGCCTGTCGCTGCCGATGATCTATGCCGACGCGGACGAGCTGCGGGCTGCGCGCGACGCGTATGCGCAGGGGCTCGCCACGTTGCACGCCGATGTCGAGAGCCTCGTATCCGGTCTCAGCTCCGACCAGGTCATCGACGGCCTGCGCTGGACCAATTTCTTCCTCGCCTACCAGGGGCGCGACGACCGCGAGCTCCAGGCCAGTTACGCGGCCTTTGTCGCGCGAGCGCTCGAGATCGGCGCGCCGCAGTGGCGCGCGCTGCCGGCGGCTGGCGCGTCGTCACCGGCGCCATCGTCATCGCCCGGCGGGCCCGCGGTCGTGCAGACACCGATGCGCGGTCCGTCCGCCAGGCTGAAGGTGGGCTTCGCATCGGCATTCTTTCACGTCGGAACGGCCGGGCGGTATTTCCGCAGCTGGATCACCGACCTTCCGCGTGAGCGCTTCGAGGTCTGCGTCTATCACCTCAGGCCCGGCCTCGACGACATCGCCAGCGAGATCAAGGCGCGCGCCGACCGTTTTGCCGAGTTTGGTGGAAGCCGGGCGCGTCCGTCGGTCGTCGCACCGGCGATCCGCGACGACGCCCTCGATGTCCTCGTCTATCCGGAGCTCGGGATGGACCACACGTCATTCGCGCTGGCCGCGCTGCGGCTCGCCCCGCGCCAGCTCGCGGGCTGGGGCCATCCGGTGACCACCGGCCATGCAACCATCGACGGCTTCGTGAGCTGCGGCGGGATGGAACCGGAAGGGGCGAGCGCGCACTACACCGAGCCGCTGCTGACGCTGCCCGGCGTCGGCACCTGCTATCGGAGCCTCGCGCTGCCCGATGCCGGATCGCGGGCGGGATTCGGCCTGCCGGAGCGCGCGCCACTGTTCCTGTGCCCGCAATCGCTGTTCAAGGTGCACCCGGACAACGACGACCTGTACGCCGAGGTGCTCGCGGCGAATCCGGAGGCGATGCTCGTGATGTTCGACGGGCGGCATCCGCGGGTCACCGGGATTTTCGAGCAGCGGATGGCGCGCGCACTGGACGCGCGCGGCGTGGCTCGGCAGCGGCTGCGCATCCTGCCGCCGGTGCCCCACGACGACTACCTTCGGATCAACCTGCTCTGCGACGTGATGCTCGATACGTTGCATTGGTCGGGCGGGAACACGAGCATCGACGCGCTCGCCTGTGGCCTCCCGGTGGTGACGCTGCCCGGTGCGTTCATGCGCGGAAGGCAGAGTGCGGCGATGCTGCGGATCGTCGGCGTTCCCGAGCTCGTCGCGGCCGACCGCAGCGGCTATGTGGAATTGGCGACGCGACTTGTGCGCGATCCGCAGTGGCGCAGCGCTCTCGCCCAGCGCATACGCGATGGCCGGAACCTGCTGTTCGACGCCAGGGCACCCGTGGAGGCCTTCGCCAGCCTGCTCCTCTCTCCCCCTCCCGCAAGCGGGAGAGGGGCGGGATGAGGGCGCTCCGAAAAACCGGGACGCACCACGTTTTTCCCTCCCCCTCTCCCGCAAGCGGGAGAGGGAGGGGTGAGGGCGCGCCGAAAAACCGGGACGGACCACGTCTTTCCATCTCCCTCTCCCGCTTGCGGGAGAGGGGTGGGGTGAGGGCGCTCCGAAAGACCGGGACGGACCACGTCTTTCCATCCCCCTCTCCCGCTTGCGGGAGAGGGGTGGGGTGAGGGCGCTCAGCGCGCCAGCGCCTCCCGCACCGCGGTGACTGCGCTCGCCCAGTCGCCGGTCGTGCGCTGCCGGAACAGGCGCGCCGTCGGATACCACGGCGTCGCATCGCCCACCGTGCCCCAGCGCCAGTCCGGCGCGAGCGGCAGCAGGATGAAGACGGGTTTGCCCAGCGCGCCGGCGAGGTGGGCGATGCTGGTATCGACGCTCACGACGACGTCGAGCGCGTCGATCAAGGCGGCGGTGCCTTCGAGATCGTTGCGCGCATCGAGCAGCGCCAGCGCCGATGCCGCGGCGGGCACCTGCAGCACCTGCTCCGCGCCTTCTCCCTTCTGCAGCGAGAACCACGCGATGCCGGGAAGCGCGAACAGCGGAGCCAATGCCGACAGCGGGAGCGAGCGCCGTCGGTCGTTGGCATTGTGCGGGGAACCTGACCACGCGACG
>Ga0316628_100005500_pt1 | contig 10183 bp, 14 predicted proteins | sample OWC_Aug_M2_C1_D5_FD_207648 | JGI IMG/M metagenome (GOLD analysis project Ga0316628, IMG submission 207648) | Wetland soil microbial communities from Old Woman Creek delta, Ohio, United States - OWC_Aug_M2_C1_D5_C | ecosystem: Environmental > Terrestrial > Soil > Wetlands | place: USA: Ohio... | reverse complement strand
TATTAATTCATCATTTTTATATTGTCAAATAGAGAAAATCGATGAAAACGACTCGATATATAAATAATATTGATTAGTATAACCGACATTTGCTGTGGTATAAATAACAATATGCGCTGTATTTTAATAATACTCGATGGAATTGGTGACAGAGGTCAGGACTGTTTTGAAGGTAAAACGCCTCTTTACGCGGCATATACTCCTAATTTAGACCATCTCGCATCTTTGGGTATGAACGGACTGTATCACACCGTAATGCAGGGAATCCCGATGTCAAGCGAGACTGCTCACTTTTTAATCTTTGGTTATGAACTGGAGGAATTTCCAGGAAGGGGTTATCTTGAAGCAAAAGGAAAGAAGGTACCTGTCAAAGATAATGAGGTAGCAATCCTATGCCATTTATGTTGTGTGAATTCCCGGGAAAATAATCTTATCCTCTCATGGGGTCGTCCTGATATATCACGGGAAGATGCAATATTACTTAAAAAAGACATAGAGTTATTTGAGGCAGACAAAATAAAATTCAGTCTCATTCAATCAAACGGCATTGACGGGTTCCTCGTACTGAGCGGAAATGTGAGTGACAAAATTACCGATTCGGACCCGATTTATGAGGGCAGGGCGGTAATGGAGATAGCACCGCTTTATAAAAGGCGGATAGCATCTTCTTCCAGGAAGACGGCCGAGACGTTGAACAAATACCTTATTTGGTGCTTTGACAGACTTTCCATCCACAGGATAAATCGGGACCGGATATCAAATAATCTCCCGCCAGTTAATGCACTTGTTACTCAAAGAGCGGGCAAGAAAATGCCTCTTATACCTTTCAATGAGAAGTGGGGGTTGAGAGGACTGTCAATCTCTTCAGGGGCTATTTATTGGGGACTCTGCACCGAACTGGGAATGGATGTGATCAGAGTTAAAGATACCGGGGATGTTGAAGAAGACCTGAAGCACCGCTTGCGTCTAGCGAAGGATTCCCATGATTACGACTTCATCCATGTGCACACAAAGATGCCGGATGAAGCAGGTCATACAAAGAATCCATGGTATAAAAAAGACGTCATTGAAGCTATTGACCGGGCTATGTCCGTTGCTCTAAATGAAATCATAAAAGATAAGGAGACCTTGCTGGTCGTAACGGCTGATCATTCAACGGCAAGTTCCGGCGGCATGATACATACCGGTGAGACCGTCCCTCTCACACTGGCCGGAAAATATGTGAGAAGAGACGAAGTCGGACATTTCAATGAAATAGCCTGTGCAAAAGGATCATTAAGTATTGTTAAAGGCAGGGAATTGATGCACGTGGTACTTAATTTTCTTGATAAGGCAAAAATGCATGGACTCATGGATACGCCTGTTGATCAGCCTTATTATCCCGGCAATTACAAACCGCTGAAACTATATATAGATTATGGATAAAAGACTTCTTGAGATTTTGAGCAATAAACCGGACCTGATCTCGGATTTCCCTGATTGGATGCTCCCGGAGTCAACAGTAAATGAAATCAGAGAAACCGTGCAGGTTGCTGTAGCAGAAATAGCAGGGAGAGACAGCGTGGCCGCTGTAATCCATGCGTGTGACCTTCGCCCTATAAAAGCGGTTGTTCCAACAGTGGCATATACCGGCACAGAATATGGCAACTGGGACGTCCCTTTCGAAAAAATAGAAAGATTAAAAGAAAAATTACAAGAAAGGGACATTAAAGTGTTCGATCCGGTTATTTTGGGCTCCCCAAAATTCTGGTGGGTTCTTTGCGGACGATATACAACCCATCTTTTCAAGACATTTGAATTTTACTCTCATTGTCTTGGATGTCACCTCTATTTTCACGCTATAAGAATACCCTTGGCAAAGAAGTTGCACTGTAATATGATAATCGGAGGAGAGCGGGAATCTCATAACGACAAGATAAAGATCAATCAGATAGGGGTTTCACTAGATGCTTATATAAATCTTCTAAAAAGGTTTGATATTGAACTTTTTCTTCCAATAAGATATGTAAAATCAGGCGAAAAGGTCGAGTCCATAATAGGACAGCAATGGGGAGAAGGAGATCATCAGCTCGGATGCGTTTTGAGCAATAACTATCTGGATATGGATGGAAACGTCGTCCTGAATGAAGCAGCCATAAAAAGGTTCTTTGATGACTTTGCCCTGAATAAAGCTGAGGAGGTTATAAGAGACTATATTGAAAAAATGTGAAAAGTCAAAACACTTGGACACATTAATAAAGGTGGAGGTTTTATATGAGCGATTATTATAAAAATGAAGACCTTGGAAGGTTCGGTGAAATTGGAAAACACAGCCCCGAACTTTTTAGGAAATTTATGGACTGGTACAACTCTTCCCTTGAGCCGGGCTTACTCACGAAGAGGGAGAAGGTTCTGATAGGTCTTGCAGTGGCTCATGCCGTACAGTGTCCTTACTGTATTGATTCATATACCCAATCATGCCTCACAGAGGGAATGAGCCTTGAACATATTACCGAAGCACTACATGTGGCTTCTGCGATTAAGGGTGGGGCGACCCTTATTCACGGAATTCAGGCGCACAATGCCGTCGAAAAGATATCACTCTGAATAAGTGCAGTATGCCGGATTTTGAGAAAGAAATCCTTGAGGTGCAGTCCGGACCTCTCAGAGCCGGCGGGATTAAGATTCTTCAGTTAAATCTCGGTTACAGGTGCAATATGTCCTGCAAGCACTGTCACATTGAGGCGAGTCCGTTTAGAAATGAAGTCATGGGTAAAGAAGTTGTTGATTCGGCACTTTCGGTTTTCAAAAATCATGATATCGACATACTTGACCTCACGGGCGGAGCGCCGGAATTGAGCCCTCACTTCAGGTTTCTGATTCAGGAAGCAAGTGCATTAAGCCGTCACATCATAGTGCGGAGCAACTTAACTGTGTTTTTCGAAGAGGGATTGAAGGATCTCCCGGAATTTTATTCTGAACACAGCGTAGAAGTCATTGCCTCTCTTCCCCATTATACTGAGGATGGTGTGAACAGGGTAAGGGGGAGCACAGCCTTTCAGAAAAGTATCGAAGCTCTCAGAAAGCTGAACAGTCTTGGATACGGAAAAGATGACAAAAGACGGATTCACCTCGTATATAACCCGATGGGCGCTTTCCTGCCGTCCTCACAGAAGGAACTGGAAGAACAATATAAAAGAGAACTCGATTCGAACTTCGGTATCGTTTTTAACCGGCTCTATACCTTTGCGAATATGCCGATAGGACGCTTTAAAGACTTTCTGTTGCGTTCCCGTAATTTCGATAAATATATAGAAACGGTGAAACGCGCATTCAATCCCGGCACTCTTGACAGCCTTATGTGCAGGTATCTGATCAGTGTCGGATGGGACGGAAATCTATATGATTGTGATTTCAACCAGATACTCGGACTGCCGGTGGACAAGAGCTGTCCTATCCATATCAGGGACTTTAATTACTCTTCACTGGCCGGCAGAAGGATAGTCACCGATAATCACTGCTTCGTCTGTGCAGCAGGGCAGGGTTCCACCTGAATAGGCGCGATAGCGTAGCAGGTAGTCCGCCTGCAAAGATAGAGCCATAAGTTACTAAGGAGTTCATAAGTAAGGAATCATCATTAAAAAATCTCCCCTTTCCCCTCTTTGCCAAAGAGGGGTACATTTCCTCCCTTTGGCAAAGGGAGGTCAGGAGGGATTTTACATATTAATGTCTTTATACTTATGACCCTGTTGGTAACATAGGTTTTGCTTTCCATCGATACTTTCAGGAAATATTCTCAGCATCGCCGGTATTCTTTTTCCTTCTGGAACGGTACAGAGATAGGAGTTTCTTTACCGCTATGGGAAAGATGCCAATGAGTGCAAAGGAAATGATCAGGCTCGGGGAAAAAATACCTTTGAGAGAATCAATCTTTGCCAGTTCCTTTCCGGCATTAACAAACACCATAGTTCCGGGAAGCATTCCTATCTGTGACACCCAATAGAATTTGAAGAGGGACATTTTCGTAAGTCCCATAGCGAGATTGATCATCCAGAAAGGAAATGCCGGGATCAACCGCAGGGTAAACAGATAGAATGCCCCCTCTTTTTCGATCCCTTCATTGACCTTTGCAATCTTGTCGCCGAATCTAGTCTGTATCCAGTCCCTTAAAAGAAAACGGGAAACAAGGCATGCCAGCGTGGCGCCAATAGTACTTGCGAAGGAAACCAGGAGCGTCGCTTTCCAAAAACCGAACAGCGCACCTCCCGCAATACCTAATGGAGAAGCACCTGGCAAGGAAAGAGAGGTTGTAAGAACGTAGATAACAAAATAGCCTGCAATTACCATTAAACTGTGATTTTCATAGAGGGCTTTTAACTTATCCAATGATCCCTTCAGATATGAAAGAGTGAGATACTGGTCGAGGTGAAATACCTTCACAGCCACAACTAACCCAACAATAACGATCAGAATGACTAATTTCTTTATCTTCATTCTTGTGTTATTCTCCTAATACCTTTTTCATTCTTGGTAAAAATTCATTCCCCGGAATATAGTCTATAACCTGCAATTCTCTTATTTCATTGCCACTGGAATCTAGGAATAGTACGGTCGGTACGCCTTTAACATCGTATTTTTTCAAGAGTTGCATTACATCAGCATTGGCTTCCTTCGTCAGATCAACCTTGATCATAGTGAATTTTACAGATTCTTTTACCACATCCCGGTCATGAAATGTCTTTTCATCCAGCTGACGACAGGGTGTACACCAATCTGCATAAAAATCAATGATCATCGGTTTATGAGAAGCTATTGCTTTTGAATATGTATCTTGTGAATATGGTTGCCAGGATACCCCTGGTCCTCGTAAAAGGACGGATCCTGACAGAAACAGAGAAACTCCAATTACAAGAATACCGACAGTTCTTTTGATAAAGACGAAAGTTCGCAGGTTTTTACCTGTCTTGCTTATAAAACCGAGATGAGCTCCTGCAACCAACGCTATAAAAGATAGAATGAAGGTTCCTGCATCGCGCCACGGGAATAACGGTTTTACAAAATATACAGCCATGGCAAGCATAATCCATCCGAAGAGATTCCTGATCCATATCAACCATTCACCGGATCGGGGAAGCTTACTTACATTTCCGGCAAAGAGAGACAGAATAAAAAGCGGCAAACCGAGACCAATACTCAGAGTAAAGAATATGAGGAAACCGAACAGAGGGTCGCCTTTCTGGGCAACCATGGTCAGAAGCCCTATGAGAAATGGACCGATGCAGGGAGCAGCAACGATCCCGAGTGTCAGTCCCATAAAAAGTGATTGGACATAGCCTGTATGAGATTTTGACACGGCTGAACTCAGGAAACTCGGTAGCCGTAGTTCCCATAATCCGAAGAAGTTGAGCGCCATGAGGAGCAGCACAGATGAGACAAATATAAGCACGGCAGGATGCTGGAGAACTGAGCCCATGAGTTTCCCGGTGAAAGCTGCTGAGATACCGATGGCCGAGTTCATGACCGAAAGCCCAAGAATATAGAGAAAGCCGTGAAGAATAATATATCCCTGACGTTCACCGGTCTCACTCCTCCCGCCAAAATATGAGGCGGTAATTGGGATCAGGGGATATACGCAGGGAGTAAGATTTAGAGCGATACCACCTAAAAAAACGCCAATTAGCGTCAGAATTAAGCCCGTTCCAAAAACGGTCGAAATGCCTTTCTGTGCTCCGGACACTTCGTAGGAGATACGACCGGCATCAAGGGGTAACCCCATCTCCTTCCACGCTGGAAGCCCCTCAGCAAAACGATATATATTCTTATATCCAAGTCTCACAGCCAAACTGGCTGCACCGTGACTTCGCACTCACGTTAGACCGTCTCAGTAAAAGACAATCTTTTTAGTTTTATCGGGACCGAGAAGTTTTTTCATCTCCGACCGTGTCATGGGAGAGTATTGGTTCCACCAGGTCGGAGTAAAGTCAATATGTGAGGCTCCCTGGATATGCTGCATCTGATACGCCCAATCCTGCCTTGTATCCACAAGGAGAAATGCTGCTGAATCTTTCAGATATTCTTGTTTGAGTTCATCAGGTGCAATGAGCTGATACCCTCCCTTTTTTGCCTCAGTGACAATCTGGTTCCTGACACCAGCTTCATTTTGACTTTCTGCTTGTGCTTGGGCAGCATAACTCATAGAAAGGAAGAACAATAAACTTATATACAATGTTCTTTTCATAACATCTGTACCTCCTTTGTCTCTTTTAAGACCGCTTTTCCATCACCGCCTTCTCAACATCTTCAAAAGTGGCTTCACTACCGAGCACCTTGTCATCAACAGCTATATTAGGGGGTTTAATGGCATCTCCCTTATGACCAAATCCAAGGAAACCGGAATAAACGGTTTCCACTTCTACATCATCGGGATATTTCTCTTTGACTTTCCCGGCCAAAGCGCAGAGATTGGTTCACCGTTTTCCGGCAGGGCGGTTGGAATAAATTGTTATCTTCACCACGATGATCACCTCCTTTTCTTAGAACTATTATTTTCCTAGTGACCGGTCAACACCTGGTACCACATTCTTAATCCGGTTATTGCTATTATGATAGCGATGAAGAAACGCAAGTATTTCGTATTGGTCTTTTTGCTGAGCTTTCCGCCTATCTGAGCACCCGGCACAGTGCCGATGACCAGAGCTAAGGCGTATGGCCAGATTATCTGACCGGTGACCATCTTCCCGATGGTGCCTGTGATTGCTCCAAGTAATACGATACCCAGCGTGCTCCCAATCACAATTCTCGTCGGGATATTCAGGAGATATATCATCGCCGGGATGTAGATAAAAGCGCCGGGGGCACCGACCATTCCGCCGAAGCTGCCAATCAGAAGGCTCACTCCCACCGCAAGAGCCTTATTATAGACAAGCTCATCCGGCGAAATGTTTTCCCCTTGTTCACGCTTCGGAATAAACATGGCGACTGCGGCAATAACAGCCATGGACGCGAATATCGCAAGCAAAAAAGCGCTCCTTGTCTGCTTTGATAAGATAGAGCCCGCCAAATTACCGGCTGCATTCGCGATTCCCATGTATAGTAGCAATGATTTGCTGACAAAGCGGTTCTTATGATGCACTATGACCCCTGAAAGGGAAGCGAAAAGAACCTGAACCATGCTGACCGCAGCCACCTGCTTCATGTAGCTGTCCGACACCAAGCAAGGGAGGCACGTAGAGGAGCAGGGGTATCATGAAAATTGCCCCGCCGAGCCCGAGTAGGCCAGATAGAAAACCGCCGCCTAATCCAAGGAATAAAAGCGTCATAAGAAATGAAACATCCACATCAAACCTCAGAAACAGACAAGCTTGTCGCTCGTCATAACCATTTGATACAAGTCTTTCTGGCTGCCTTTACGGCAGACCTCATTTTCTTCCAGACCCCTGAAACCAAGACACTTACCGCAGGCAAGCAATTTGCCGTCGCTCAGTACGAACGTTTTTGCCAACTCTTTGATATTAAACTTCTCCGAATCACAGTTCTCATATTCGACAGCCTTTGCGTGCATAAAGATCGATACTTCATCATTCACCTCTGTGTTTAGACAAAGATTTGCAAAACGGAAAGCGTTCCAGATTGTCTCCGGATCGCCTGTTGATATTAGAATACCGATTTTCATTTCATCCTCCTTAATCTTTGTTGAAGCGAAAAACTATCTTTTGCGTTGACCTGGGTAAGTCCCTTTCTTAGTCACTGGGCAACATGCAGGTCTTGGCAATGTCTCATGGTAATCCTTGCCCAGCAGTGCCAGCAGATCGGGCACGAGCGGGTCCACAAGAAAATAACACCTCAGCCTTCCGTCAACGTAATAGTCAACAATTCCAAATTGTCTAAGAAGGGACAAATGCTGGGATATATTCGGCTGCCTCAGTTCAAGAAAGTCCTCAAAATCACTTACGCACTTCACGCCTTTTGTCAGTTCCTCTAGGATCCGCATTCTGACAGGGTGCGCGAGAACCTTCAAAAGCTCAACTTTCTGCCCTAACGAAATCATATTCAACCTCCCTTAATATATTCCTAGGTTGTAATATATTAAACATTGAATATATTGTCAAGAGAATAACGCATTTTGTCAAGCATTTTTGGTTCTCAGATGTATTTTATCCTCTTCTTTCAAAGAAACTCTGCTTTATGAAGAGTACACATATCGTAAATAGATATTTTCTATAAATTGAAGAACATCGATAGAAAAGAAATATTGGACATGACAAAGCTTTTATGCCCAAAGTAATTATATAGATAATTCGCAGATGTAAAGTGAATAAATATGAACCATTTGAGGTAATCTCTTTGATTAAACCAGGTCTGCATAACGCATAAGTGAGGAAAATGCGATTCTTCCGAAAAAAAACCCTAACAGGACTCTCCCGCACATGCGGCTGAGCAGCTAAGATTGGTCCGTCAGATCTGGCGGAAGCGCTCAAAGCACTCAGTCCTCCTCAGGATTCCAACCTGCTTGTTGGCTTCAATACTTGTGATGATGCGGCAGTGTACCGCCTCTCAGATGAGATAGCCTTTGTCAGCACCGTTGATTTCATTACACCGCCGGTGGATGATCCATATTGGTTTGGACAAATCGCTGCAGCGAATTCTCTCTCGGACGTCTATGCTATGGGAGGTAAGCCTCTCACTGCATTGAATCTCGTCATGTTTCCTCCCAAAAAGCTTGATAAGAGCGTTTTGAAGGAAATACTTCGTGGCGGGAATGACAAGGTTCTTGAAGCTGGTGCTTCTATGGCCGGGGGACATTCTGTGGATGACAATGAGCCCAAGTATGGCCTGGCTGTTACAGGAATCGTTCATCCTGATAAAATACTGACGAACTGCGGAGCTCGGGAAGGTGATGTCCTGATCCTCACAAAACCTTTGGGCACGGGGGTCTTGTTTAATGCGTGCAGATCAAGAAAACTCTCCTTCAAAGAACTGGAAGTTATATTACCTCAGGTGGCTGCGCTTAATAGAAAGGCTCTTGATATCGCGATGCGTTTCGACATCCATTCATGTACCGACATAACGGGGTTCGGTATTGTCGGACATTCACTGGAGATGGCTCAAGGAAGTGGAGTACAAATAAACCTTTTCTATAAAGAGCTGCCTGTTTATCCTCATGCGCTTGAGATGTATCGTAAAGGTGAAACCACTGGAAGCAATAAAGCAAATAGGAAACTTTCCCAAGGATATCTGCAAATTAGTACAAAAATATCAAGGGAGGAAGAGGAATTGCTGTTTGATCCTCAAACATCGGGGGGTCTTCTGCTGTCCGTTCCGAAATCTCAGGTAGAACAGTTAATTAGTGAATTGAGAACTGCAGGTGTGGAGACTGCCGTTAAAATTGGCGAAGTGTTACTAAATCCCAATCCTTGTATAAGGGTCATATAGAAAGTTTCAGAAACAATTAAAATCATTGTTCACATAAACCACAGAAAACTTTCCGAAGAACTTTATCATCAATTTGTTTCATTAACTGTTCTTCGTATTCATCAGCAGGGTCTTTAGCTTCCTTTGAAGAAATATCCACCGGTACAACTTCTCTTACATTTAAGAAATCACCGTTGGTCTCATCTATTTCGTACCTGAGATCCCTGTTTCGTTCAAGCCAACGGCTGCACTCGTCATGAGTCCCGACATACAAAAGAACGAGGTGATACCCTTTCCTGATACAAACAAGACGGTAGCCGTTTCCCAGGTCATATTTCTTACAGCGCTTAATTCTAAACTCGCCATTCTTTGTTAATTTGCCTATCTCGTGAGAACAATCCCTTCCGGTAAACAGGAGTCTGCCGATAATCTCATCAGCCTTTTTTGCGGCTGCGGATGAAACGCCTCCCTGTTTTCGAAGTTCTTCGAGATATTTAACAAATTTTGGATCACGATAAATGGAGAGAATCATTGTCCCGGAAAATGCACGCTTTCATAATTATTAGCAGTCTCAAAATAATTACAGCATTGATCTGTATAAAATCCCTCCTAGCCTCCCTTTTTCAAAGGGAGGAATATTCCCCTCTTTGAAAAAGAGGGGAAAGGGGAGATTTTCAGAATAATGTCTATTCAATTATGAGACCCTTAATATGAGGCGAGGGTGATCATGTTACACCCTCACCTGCAAATGGACGCTTATTCTATTTGGCTTTCTCCACAGGATAATCGGCTT
>Ga0316628_100005499_pt1 | contig 10183 bp, 7 predicted proteins | sample OWC_Aug_M2_C1_D5_FD_207648 | JGI IMG/M metagenome (GOLD analysis project Ga0316628, IMG submission 207648) | Wetland soil microbial communities from Old Woman Creek delta, Ohio, United States - OWC_Aug_M2_C1_D5_C | ecosystem: Environmental > Terrestrial > Soil > Wetlands | place: USA: Ohio... | reverse complement strand
CGGGACAGGGCGAGGCGGATGAAACACCGCTCCTACCTCTCTTTGAACACGCCGCTCCTCCCCGACGGGGAAGGCGGCGGCGACGTCCAGGACCTCGTTTCCGATCCGGCCCCTCCCGTCGACACGTCGCTCGAATCCAGAGAGCTCGAGGCGGTCGTGAAGGGGGCCGTCGAGTCCCTGCCGGAGGACGAACACCTCATCGTGGTCCTGAAGGAATACCAAGGGCTGAAATACTCGGAGATCGCCGGGATCGTGGACCGGCCTGTAGGGACCCTGAAATCCATCCATCACCGGGCCTGCGAGAGGCTCAGAGGGGCCCTGGCCCCCTATCTTGGAGAATGACCGATGGAATGCGAAGACGTCCGGAAGCGGCTCAAAGCCTTTATCGACGATGACCTCGAAGACCCCGAAAGGACGGCCGTCCGCGACCATCTCGAAGGCTGCCGGGAATGTTCCCGGGCCGCCAGGCAGCTGGGAAGGCTCGGCGAGGTTCTCCACACGTGGAAGGCGGCCAACCCCCCAGAAGGCCTTTCCGATCGTCTGAAAGCCCGCCTAAAATCCCGGGAGTCATGGTGGAGGACGGTCTTGACGCCCGCCTTCGCCGGAAAGGCAGTCCTTCGGTTCGCCGAGGTCTCCTCGGTCGTGCTCATCACGCTGGCCGTCAGCAGCCATTTCCGGACGCCGCAGCTTGCTCCGCAGGACGACGAATTCGCCACCATCGATCTCTACATGACGGAACATCAGGAAGCCGTCCTGCAGACCGCATCGGTCGAAGCCGCTGACCGGCAGCCTGCCCGGGTGACCGTGAACCGCGACGACATCATGTATTACGAATACATCGACGAGTATCGCCGGATATCGCGTCCCGGCGTGATCCTGAGGGGGGCGGAGCCCGTCCGCGAGCCCGAAGCGGCCGCCCCGGGATCTGATGTCGTAAAAGCAAGAGCCCTCACGCTGCCGCAAGCTCAAGCGGCCGTGAGCTTCGACCCCGTATTGCCCTCCAGGGTCCACCCCGGCTACATCCTCGACGCGATCACCAAGGTGGCCGGACGCGAGAGTCTCCATCTTCTCTACACGAACGGGATCGACACCTTCTCCGTTTTCGAGCAGCCTTTCGGAGGCGGTCAGGGCCTCGCCGCCGAGGACTTCAGGAAGTACGCTGTTTATCAAAGCTCCTCGCCGGCGGAAGGCGCGGGCGGACCGGCGGGGACGACCATCCTGGCCTGGAAGAACGCGCATGTTTCATTTGTCCTGATCGGCCGGCTCGACATGTCGCGGATGATGGAGATCGCGCGAGCGTTCACGGACGCCGGTACGGGCAAGAACGAATTCAGCGAGTGACCCCGGGAAGGGGTCGCTCGCGGGAATTCCGGATAAAGCCGAACTCAGGGGAGGAGAGGACTATGAAAAAGAAGGGATTGGTCTTTTTTACCGCGATCCTGGGGCTGGTCCTTATGGGGCATTCGGGCCCGATGAGTGCCGGGCCGTCGCCTCAGACTTCAGCCGGTCGACCCGCCGAGGTTAGCAATCTGGCCGAAAAGCAGTTCGCCGCCGCGGTCACGCTTCTCAAGAGAGAGGACTTTTCCGAAGCGATCGCCGCTTATGAAAATGTCATCCAGCTGCTTCCCGGAAGCCCGATCGCCCAGGACGCTCACTACTGGATCGGCCAGACCTACCTCCGGATGGGGAAGTACAACGAGGCGCTGTCCGTCTTCAAGAAGCTCCTCAAAGACCATCCGGGGAGTCCGATCGTGCCCGTCACGCAGCTCATGGTCTCCCGGGTCGAGCAGGAAAAGGAGGCGCAGAAGGCCGGCGCGACGCGATCCGCGGCGTCGGATTCGACCGTCCTCGTCGATCCGGCGACCGGGGCCGAATACCGGAGGATCCATACGCTTTCCGGGAAGAGCGACGTGATCGCCGGGCTGGGCGGGTTCATTTCGCCGAACGGGCGCTACCTCCTCAGCGAAATGACCGTCATCCCCTTGGACGGATCGGAGCCTTTTGCCATCACCGACAAGAAGGCCTGGCGGGGGACCTGGTCGCCGGACGGGAAATGGGCCGCATTCTATGCGGAGAAAGCGATTTGGATCGTTCCCGTTTCCCCCGAAACCGGCCGGCCGACCAGCCCTCCTCGAAAGGTCTTGGACGGGAAATACGAGTTCCAGCACCCCGTGAATTGGTCTCCCGATTCCACGAAGATCGCGCTGCCGAGGAGGGACGGTACCATGGATGGGGACATCTGGATCCTATCCCTCGAGGACGGCGCGATGGCCCGACTCACGGATGAACCCGGGTACGAGACGAACGCCTTCTGGCTGCGCGGCGGGAGAACCATGGTCTATTTGACCCGAGGCCAACGATTCGAGATCCGTTCGAAGCCCAGCGAGGGCGGACCGCCGAAGACGCTCGTCGAAATGGAGGCCGGCGAGATCTACCCTCCCTCTCCCGACGGGAAATGGTTGGCCTATAGTGCCTTCGGCACGGGCCGCCAAGGTCTCAAGCTCTATAGAATGGCCGACGAGCGCACGTTCGAGATCACCCCTCCCGAAGGCGCCGGGAAATTCCATTCCTGGTCGGCCGACGGGGAGAAACTGCTGTTCTGCCGTTCGTCCTATGACTGGAAATCCCTCCTGAGGGTCGCTTCGACCTCGGGGGGGCCGACTTTCCAGTTGGCCCGAGGCGTCGACCTGTGGCCCTATCAACAGTCCTGGACGCTCAAGGGCGACGCGATCATCACTCATCGGGGGGACGACTCGAAGCTCGTCATGATCCCGCTTTCCGGAGGCGCGCCCGTTCCGCTCGAGCTGGGTGCCGCATCGGAGGTCACAGCCAAGGCGCTCGCTTTTTCCCCCGATCTCAAAAGGCTCGCCTTTGCTGTCGAGCGCGAGAATGAGACCGAGGATCTCTACACGGTTCCCGTCTCACTCGAAAAGCCGGGACCATCGGGCCCGCCGGTCATGGTCTTCAAGGATTGGGACAGGCGTCAAGTCCTCACCCAGATGTCCTGGTCCCCCGACGGAAGTACGATCGCCTTGATCCACAAAGGCGACCTCTGGCTGACTTCGGCCAAGGAAGAAAAGCCGGTCCAACTCACCAAGACTCCCGAGATCGAGGGAGGCCCCAAATGGTCTCCTCGGGGGGACAAGATCGTGTTCAACGCGGAGATCAAGGAGGGAGATACGCGGCTCAAGGTCATCCCGGCGTCAGGCGGCCAGGCGGTGACCCTCATGAACCCCGGTGAGCGTCACTGCTGGGCTCCGGACGGGAAGGCCGTCACGGTCGTCTCGAACAATAAGCTTTTGAACGTTCCGCTCGACGGGGGCAAGCCGAGGGAGATCCTTGACCTCGGAGGCAGAGGATTCACGGAACGGTTCTGGGGCCTCACGTGGCTTCCGGACGGCAAACGCATCGCCTTCATGGCCGAGCCGGTCAAGGCCCGAGGAGAATCCACGCTGATCTGTGTCGCCTCCGTCGAGACCGGCGCGATCACCGAGCTCGCCGGCGACGACAAGGGCTGGAAGGATGGGTTCTTCCTGTCCCCGGACGGGAAATGGATCTCCTACTACAGCGACGATTTCGTCAAGTCGCGGCCCGCCTCGACCATATGGGAAGCCCGAGTGGCGGACCTGATCAAGGAGAAGAAATGATCCGGCTTCGGGCCGAAAGTCCTCGGAACCGGTCCAGGTACTCGGCCTTGACCCAGAAGGTATCCCGGCTCCCGTTGCGGGTCGAGGTGAAGAAGAAATATTTCCCGTCGCGGGTGACGCAGGGACGGTTCTCGGAGCCGGGCGAATTGACTTCCGCGCCCATGTTGACCGGCGGGCCCCAGCTTCCGTCCTTCCCTTTGAAGCTGATGTAGAGGTCGTCCCGTCCGAGCCCGCCCGGCTTGGTCGAGCAGAAGATCAGATAACTCTCGTCGGGAGCGACGAACGGGTCCCACTCCTCGTATTCCGTGTTCAGGGACGCCAGGTTGACGGCGTCGGCATACTTGCCGCCGGTCGGAACGCACCGCCAGAGGTCGGACCGACCTTTCCCGCCCGGCCGCCGGCTGAAGAAATAGAGCGTCCCTTCGGCCGTATCCGAGGCGAAGCTTTCGAAATGGGGGGTGTTGACGGGTTCGGGGAGAGGGGTCTGTTCGCCCCACCCGGCGTCCGTGACCTCGGCTTTCCAGATATGGGAGATGGTGGCGGGCCCGGCTCCCGTCCTGACCTGATAGAGCATCGTCTTGTCGTCGCTCGAAAAGACGAAGTCGCCGTTCGCGGCCATGGTCTCCCAGAAGGGGATGAGCTGGGGCCAGGTCCAGACGCCGTCCCGAAGGCGCATGACGTAGGTGTGGCAGCGGCCCTCGAGGAACTTCTGAAAAAGGAACACCGTCCCGCCCCTGGCGAAGCCGCAGCTCCCTTCCTCCTCGTCCGTGGTGATGACGCCCGGGGCGAACGTTTCTGGCGTCAGCCCAGGCGGCTTCTGGCCCAGATAGGGGCCTTGGAGGCGAGGGAATGACTGCCCGGATGCGTCGAGGCCGCAGGAAAGAACGAGCAGGACGAGGACCAGCAGGATGAAGGCACCTTTCATGGATACTCTCCGATCATCTCGGGATGAACTTCGCTGTCAGCGGTCAAGCCGAAAAAGCGGCCGCCCCACGCGGGCGATATCGCCCGGGAATCTAGACCAAAACCCCTCTCGGCGTCAAACTCAGGGATCCACGCCGCCCAGGCCGGTCTCCTTGCGGCCCCCGGCTAGGCGAACGCTCGGCTCAGTGCATCAGCCGCCAAACCTCCGTCCGGCCCCGGCAGCGTCCCCATTCCCGGCCCTCGAAAAGATCGCACAGGCACGCGACGAGGGCCCCGACGACAACGACCCCGACCGCCCCGAAGGCCACGATCTTGATGATGCCGTAGACCAACCCGGCTAGGACGTCCGTGGTGAGCACCCCCGACCCGGCCAGCCCCAGGAGATCCATGGCGCCCCCTCCTTCATAGAGTTCCCAGGCTTTTTTCCCAGTTTATTTCTTCCCCGGCGGCAGGAAGTTCTCCATGACCCAGATTTGAGATTGCGCGGGATTCGCGCCCATGGACGAAAAGGCGATACGCCGGCCGTCGGGATGAACGCTGAAGTGGCGGAATCTGGCCATCGTCAGGTCGATCTTTTGTGCTTCTCCGCCATCCGCGGAGACACGATAAAGAACCCATAGAGCTTCTGAGAATTGGGCTTGGGGTCTGCAGAAGTAGACGTAACGCCCATCGGCGCTCCACGCCGGCGTCATAGTGGGACTTCCTTCCTGTTCGAAGCTACATATTTCCCGAAGCTCTCCGCCCGCCGTCGGCATTATTCTTATCACGAATTTATTCCCTCTGTTCGCGAGAGCCAGCCATTTTCCATCCGGGGAGATGTCGAAGAACTGGGCATCAGAAGGAGAGCCCGGAATCCTCACTTCCTGCCCGGTCTCCAGATTATGGGCGAATATAGAACCTGTTTTTCCGGTCCGGTCACCGGTCGAAAAGAACAAGACTTGGCCATCCGTTGACCACCGGTGTGAGTATATTTCCATCCCTTTCTCGATTAGGGCGATCGGCGTGACATCGCTTGTTTGGACATCGACCCTGTAGATACCCTTGCGGCCATCCTTGCCGGTTCCTTCGACGGAAACGGCGCGGCCGTCGGGTGCCCACTGGGGATATCCAAATCCACCAAGATCGAGCTTGAGCTCGCGAACTCGGCCTGTTTCCAGAGAGAGAATGCGCAGGATCTGCTGAGATCCGATGATCGGTATGTTTAAGGTGTAGATGTACGCAAGCATCTTCCCGTCGGGGGAGTAGTCGGGGTACGCGTTGTGTCCCTCATAAAAAAGGACGGCCTTCTTTGCGGGGCTCGAGATCCTTCCGGTCCGGGGCTCTATTCCGACCTCGTATACATCGGTGCCACTGCCTTGCAGCCCGTAGAATAAGGCCTCCCTTGAGGTGATTCCCATCGGCCAGATCAAACCCACGCCGGACTTGACCAACTCGGGACTTCCAAGAGGTCTGCCTTCGTTGATGCGAATGAACCATACGTCCTGTGTCCCCGTCCGGTTGCTGTAGAATAAGAGGCCCTCCCCGCCGGGGGCCCAATCGATGACCGAATCAAGGGCCGGATGATCGATCAAGGGAGTCTCTGTGCCTCCGTCAGTCGATAGCAAGAAAATATCCCGTTGTTCATCCAGTTCGTTCCCCATCTCGGCGTCATAGGCGATATATCTTCCGTCCGGCGAGAACGCAAATCCCCAGGCCTTGCGGTTGATCGAATGTTGTCCGGAAAAGGTCTTAAGGGCTCTCTCTGAACCATCGGCGACGGAAATCAAGCCCAGTTGAGTAATTTGTTCGACGGAATACGGGGGCGATGGAGCCGATGTCCTGAAGAAACCGGCTAAAATGTATTTTCCATCAGGGGACCAGTCAAAGGCCTGGACATATTCCATTTTCTTAAGGACTCGATAAAGGACGCGCGGAACTGCCTCATGGATATCGATGACGCGCAACTCAAAGATCTCGTCCTTGGCGTACCATTGGTAGACGATCTGCCGGCTATCCGGGGACCATTTCGAAAACAGAGCGAATTCCCGGGATTGTGCCCAAGAGCCCTTGTCCGTCAGGCGGCGGTTCGTCCCCGTGCCCAGCTCTCTTATCGCCAAGTCGCCCGTAGACCAATCCACGAAGGAGAGATAGCGCCCGTCGGGAGAGACGGCTCCCATGACATCGACGCCGGGGCCGGACCAGACCTGGCGGAGGCTGATCCCGGCAGGTCCCGTTTTCACGAGGGCTCGGGATCCGATGAGAAGGGAGAGCTTCTCCCTGGCCTCCCGGACCGCGTCCGACTGCTCGGGGTAGTTGTCGACGACCTTCTGAAAGGCCTTCTCGGCCTCCGCCGTTCCCAATTTCTCATAGCACAGGCCGATGTGGAGCTGGGCTTTAGCGGCGGCTTGCCGGCTCGCGGGGAACCGCTTCAAAAGGTCCTGATAGACGCCGATGGCCTTCTGGAGGTCCCCGCCCACTTCTTCCTGGTAGAGCCCGGCCTTGAACAGCTCCTCGGCGCTCTGCTGGGCCGTCCCGGCCAGGGCCAGGGCCAGGATCGCGGCTAATGCGGCGAAAGCGATCGGTCTCGTTCTCATGGTTCCTGCCTCCTCATGGATGATGTCCTGGAGACAAGATAAACCGCCGGACCGGCGCTTGCTTGAAGCGCCCGCCCCCGTTCCATGAAGATTGCGTGAACACCGCTCATCCCGCGAACTTGTATCCGACGCCCCGGACGCCCAATATGTGCCTCGGCTGTTGGGGGTCGTCCTCGAATTTCTTTCTCAAGAGGGAGATATGCTTGTCGACCGTCCGCGCATCGACGAAAACGTCCTGGCCCCAGACGCCGTCCAGGATCTCGTTCCTTTGGACGACGCGGCCCCGGTTCTGGACGAGGAATCGGAGCAGGGCGAACTCGAGCGCCGTCAGGGGGACGGGCCGGCCGCTCTTGCGGGCCTCGTACTTGACGAAATCGAGCTCGATGTCGCCGAACCGGTAGAAATCCAGCCCCTGATGCGGCTCCTTGGCCCGCCTGAGGATGGCCTTGACGCGGGCCAGGAACTCGCGGGGGCTGAACGGCTTGGTCATGAAGTCGTCCGCCCCCAGTTCGAGCCCGAGCACTTTGTCGATCTCCTGGCTCTTGGCGGTCAGCATCAGGATCGGGGTCATGACCCGATCCCGGCGCAGCCGCTTGCAGACCTCGAACCCGTCCAATTTCGGCAGCATGATATCGAGGACGACGAGGTCGAGTGACCGGTCGGCGGCCATGGCCAGGCCTTCGAGGCCGTCCCTCGCGCAGGAGACCGCGTACCCCTCGAGCTTGAGGTTGTCCTCGAGCGGCATGAGGATGCTCTCTTCATCTTCGATGATCAGGATCCTGGCCATCTCAGGCCTCCTCTCCCGGCGGGATGGGCAGCCGGACCGAAAAAACGCTGCCCTTCCCGGGCTCGCTCGCGACATGGACCTTGCCGCCGTGGGCCTCGACGATCTCCCGGACCAGCGTCAACCCCAGCCCGCTGCCCTTGACCGTCCGTGTCAGCCCGTCGCCGCCCCGGAAGAACCGCTCGAAGACCCGGTCGATGTCCGCCTTGCGGATCCCGATCCCGAAGTCCCGCACGGCGATCGTCAGCGACGGCCCTTCGACGAAGGCGTCGACCGTGACCTTTCGGGAATCCCCCGAATACTTGACGGCGTTGTCGACGAGGTTGGTCACGGCCTGGGACAGGGCCGCGCGGTCCAGCTCCAGGCGAGGCAGCCGGTCGCCGAGCTTCAGCTCGATGTCGAAGCCCTCGTGACGGACCCGCTCTTGATAGGAGCCGACGACATCGGTCAAGAAAGCGCCGACGTCCGTCGGCTCGAGCTTGAGCTCCGCCCGTCCTTCTTCGATCTTAGCCAGGCTGAGGATATTGTCCGTCAGGAGCGCCAGCCGCTCGCTCTGCTCGAGCAGGACGTCGTAGTACTGCTGTCGGCGCTCCTCGGAGGGGACCCGGCCGGATTGGAGCATCTCGGCGAGCTGGCGGATCGACGTCAGGGGGCTCTTGAACTCGTGGGAGACGGTGGCGACGAAGTCCGACTTCATCCTGGCCAGCTCCAGCTCGCGGGAGACGGAGCGGGTGGTCAGGACCAGGCCGAAGACGAGGATGCCGGCGATGAGGAGGAACACGAAGAAGTAGAGACCGCGCCGCGATAGCAGGAAGGTCTTGATGAGGTGGGGCGGCGGCTGGTGGAACTCCAGGGACCAGTCCGGGACGTTCGAGGGGAATCCCGTTCGATAGATCACCGGGCCCGCGGCGGGGTCCTCGGAAGCCAGCAGGACCGCGCCGTCCCGGGACTTGACGGACCACGACGGGCTTCCGGCGGGGAAGTGCCCGCGCAGGGCGGGTCCGACGACTTGGCCGCGGAACTTATCGGCGTCGATGATGATCCCCCAGACAAGGTCGGACAAGCCGCTCCCGCCGGAGGCGGCGCCCCCGACGGAGACGAGGTAAGCGAAGCTCCCGATGTCGAGGGCCACCCGCTGGAATTCCCTGTCCCGTCCGTCCAGCCCTCCGGGAGGCTTGGCCTTGACCCCGAGGGCCGGCGCCGCGCCCTCCTGGAAGACGATCAGCCGTTCCGTCCTCGCTCTCGACTCTCCTTCTTCGGCCTCGAGAGCCTGGAGTTCCTTCCGCAGTCCCACGATATCAGAACCGTCCGGAGGCGCGCCGGCGAGCAGGTCGCCGATGAGGCCCCCGGCGCTGTCGAGGAAGAACCGGTATTCGGCTTTCTCTAGGACCCAACGCGACCGGATCAGGGACCGGTAAAGCTCGAAGGACGCCTTGAGCGCCTTCGGGGCGTCGCCGGCGTCGCGGGACAAGAGGCAGGCCTCCAACGCGGCCGAAGGGCCGAGCGGCATCCCCCCGGACAGGACGATGTCGGCATGGTCGCGGGCGATGGTCTCATAGGTCGAGATGGCCTCCCGCAGGAGGCCGGACTTCTTCTGGACACGGGCCACGGCGTTCAGGATCATTCCCCTCAAGGGAGCGGCCTTCGCCCGTTCGAGCGCCCGCCGGTAAGCGGCCAGGGCGCCGGCGAGGTCGTTCAGGCGGAACTCCCGCCGCTGGGCCTGGTCGAACGCGGCCGCGCCCTCAGGATCGATAAGGGGGAGCGGGCCCGGCCCGCGGCGGCCGTCGGGAAGATAGGATAATTTGGCTGCGGGATAACGAACGTCCTTCGATCCTCGCAGGATAAAGAGCTGCTCGATCACCGGGCGCGAGGCCATCAGCTTCTCCAGCTCGAGCGAGGTCTCCCGATCCATCGGCTCCGCGCCCTTTTTGACGATCCCCGATAGGGCGCTCTCGATGTCCGTGATCTCTCCATCGACGGCTTCCAAGACCTTGTCGGCGGCCCGGCGCGTCGCCTCCAGCCGGTCCCTTTCGACGAGCGCGCGGTCGTTCTGGACGCCCCGGAAGGCCAGGTAGCTCAGGAGCAGGCTGGGCAGGACGATCCCCGCCCCGAAGAGCAGGATGATCTTCCGGCGTTGATGCATCGGGCCCATGTCCCTCCGCCCAAGCGATCGCTTGCCCCAACCCGACGGCTTGGCCCTATTCTAGAACAGGGACGCCTCATAGACAAGGAGGACGGCTCTCGTTCCGCCGCAA
>Ga0316628_100005498_pt1 | contig 10184 bp, 9 predicted proteins | sample OWC_Aug_M2_C1_D5_FD_207648 | JGI IMG/M metagenome (GOLD analysis project Ga0316628, IMG submission 207648) | Wetland soil microbial communities from Old Woman Creek delta, Ohio, United States - OWC_Aug_M2_C1_D5_C | ecosystem: Environmental > Terrestrial > Soil > Wetlands | place: USA: Ohio... | reverse complement strand
TCACGTTGACCGCATCAGACATGCCGGATAGAATCAGCGGCCGTGAACCCGATATCGCGTTCCTCAACGTCGGCCCCGGAATGCGCTCCCGGCCAGTATGTATCCTGACAATCAAGGATAGGAATTAACCGCCCTGTGTTGACACCATCCCGCAGGTCGAACCTCTCCCACACGGCATGGCTTGTCGTCGTACTGCTCATGCCAGTCGCTTTGCTGAACTACCTCGATCGTCAGATGCTGGCGGCGATGAAATACTCCGTGATGGCAGACATCCCCAGCATAGGCACGGAGGAAAACTGGGGTTTCATGCTCGGGCAATTCAAATGGGTTTACGCCTTTCTCAGCCCCCTGGGTGGATATGTGGCGGATCGTTTCAGCCGACGGTCGACCATCTGCGGCAGTCTGTTCGTGTGGTCGGCGGTGACGTGGTGGACAGGGCACGTAGCAAGATACAAGGAGCTGCTCATTGCCAGGTCGCTCATGGGCATCAGCGAGGCGTTCTATATCCCGGCGGCGCTTGCCCTCATTGCGGATTACCACACCGGCTCCACGCGGTCGCGTGCGGTCGGTCTGCACCAGATGGCGATTTACGGGGGAGTGATCGTCGGCGGCTTCGGCGGGTATGTGGCTGACGCCCCCATGCTGGGCTGGCGGTTCGCTTTCGACACCTGCGGTATCTTTGGCATGCTCTACGCGGTGCCGCTCGTGCTTCTGCTGCGCGACGTGCCGAGGTTGGAGGAGGTCGCCACGGAGCTGAGGATCTCCCCCGCGCGCGCCGCAAAGCAACTACTCACCAACATTTACTTCGTCCTGCTGGTTCTTTACTTCACGTTGCCGGCGCTGGCAGGCTGGGTGGTGCGCGATTGGATGCCCGCAATTCTCAAGCAGCAGTTCCACATCGGCCAGGGGAGAGCCGGCGTGGCTGCCACGCTCTACTGGCAGAGCGCAGCCGTAATCGGCGCAGTCGCCGGTGGCTGGTTAGCGGACCGCTGGATGCGGCGACACAGGCGCGGGCGCATCTTCGTCAGCGCCATCGGGATGAGCTTCATCGTGCCCGCGATATTTGGTGTCGGCAACTCCGGCTCGCTCGCGGGGGCCGTAGTGTTCCTCGTTCTGTTCGGCCTCGGATGGGGTTTCTTCGACTGCAACAACATGCCCATCCTGTGCCAGATCGTGGGGCCGGAACTGCGTGCCACCGGCTACGGTGTCATGAACCTTGTGAGCATAAGTTGCGGTGGGCTGGCCGACTGGGGATTCGGCGCGCTGCGCGACCGCCACGTTCCGCTCAACGTGATCTTCGGGGCGTTCGCAAGCACGGCGATTTTTTCAATAGTGCTCGTTTTGCTCATACAGCCGCGAAAAGAACTCATCGATCAGGAGCAGGGCCAATGACCGCAAGTCTGCATGGACTGGTTGCCGCAACTCATACACCGTTCGACGCGGAGGGCCGATTGAACCTGAGCGTCGTCGAGGGACAAGCCGCGCACCTGCACCGAAGCGGCGTAAGAGCCGTGTTTATCGGCGGAACCACCGGGGAGAGTCACTCGTTGACAGTCGCCGAACGGCGTGCGCTCGCTGAGGAGTGGGCGACCGTAGTAAGAGGCTCACCCCTGAGGATGGTTCTCCACGTCGGGGCAAACTGCCTGGCCGATGCGCGTATGCTCGCGGAACAGGCCCAGCAGCTCGGGGTCTCGGCCATTGCAGCCGTGGCCCCAAGTTACTTCAAGCCGCAGACGCTCAATGTGCTGATCGAATGCTGTCGCGCTATTGCGGCTGCTGCCCCGACGGTTCCCTTCTATTACTACGACATCCCGGCGTTCACCGGCATTCACCTCTCCATGCCTGACTTCCTGGCCTCGGCCGCAGATCGTATCCCGACCCTGGCCGGGATTAAGTTCTCCAACGTGGACCTGATGGCATATCAACGTTGTCTGAGAAGCCACAACGGGCGCTTCGATGTGCCCTGGGGGGTCGATGAATGCCTGCTCGCGGCATTGGCTCTCGGCGGACTGGGTGGAGTCGGCAGCAGCTACAACTTTGCTGCGGCGATCTACCTCCGACTGATGGATGCCTTCAAGAAGGCGGACCTGGCCGCTGCCCGGCAAGAACAATATCGTTCGGTTCGGCTGATTCAACTTCTGAGTGACTTCGGTTACCTGGCCGCCGCCAAGGCGGTCATGGGAATGCTCGGCGTTCCAGTCGGTCCTCCTCGGCTGCCGAACGCCCCGCTGGAGCTGGGGCGGCACGAGGAATTGCGGACGGCTCTGGAGCAAATGGGATTCTTCAACTGGATTTGAAACCTTCTATCTGTACGTTTCGGCCGTAAGCTTGATTCCCTCGGGGTAGGGTGTCGCTCTGAAGTTGAACGCACGGGCGAATTTCGAAGAGTCAAAAATGTACTCGGAATCGCTTTGGTAGAGCATCTCGCACGTTTCCCGTACGGTCGAATCGAAGAGACCGACCAACTTGAGGATTGGGCGGCGAAGAACCCGGTATTTCGCAGGCACGCCGAATTCGTCGGCGACCATCTTGATAAACTGCTTGCCGGTTGGCGGGTTTTCCCGGCTGGGCAGATGCCAGGTTTGATTCCAGGACCCCTCGTCGTCCGCCAGTAGAACCAGGCTTCTTGCGGCATCCGGGGTAAATGTGAAGGAGTGGGGCACCCCATCGTTAGCAAGCCAGGAAGCTGTCTTGGCTCCGGCAAATTTATCGAAGACAAGCATATTGGGGACGCTTGTCCGCGCGTGAGGGCCATAAAAGTCTGCTGAGCGCGCAATCATCGCCGTGAGATTTCCTGCCCTGATTTCCCGGAGCAGCGCGGTGGCAATTGCAGCACGAACCTCTCCTTTTTGGCTGCAGGGATTGAATGGGGTTTCTTCGGTCATCGGCCCTTTCACTCTGCCGTACATATAGACATTGTCAAAAAACAGGAGTCTGGCGCCGGCGCGCTTGCAGGCTTCGATTGCATTGCCCATGATCCGTGGCCACAAGTCGCGCCAGACTTTGACATCGTATTTCAACCCTACCAGCAAATACACGACCTGCGAGCCGGCAACTGCCTGGATCGTCAGGTCAAGCCGCGAGATGTCGCCGGCGACTGCTTCTTGCGCTCCCTGGGCCGGCTTCGGGTCGCGCCCGACCAACCGGACCCTCTCCCCCTTCAGCGCCAGTTCCTTCAGCAACTCCACACCAATCGCGCCGCCTGCTCCCAGTATTGTGTGTATTCGCGATTCCATACTTAGCCTCCGGACACAAGAATCTTTCTCTTAAGAGGTTCGTCTCTTGCCAATCGAAACCGAGACTGATTCTACCGATGACTTCGCCCAAATCGAAGGAGTCTCGTCTCCAAAACGCACCCGATGCCCCCACGGAAAGCACCAATCGACAGGTCCGGGGACACGCGAAGCCAATCTGAAGGCGCTCGGGGCCACCTTCCTGTACATCGATCAAACAATCGGCGACGCCGCGAACACGAAACGGTAGCGGATCTGATTTCCGGGAGGGACACGGCGGCATCGCAGACCCACGCTTCCAACTATGCCCATAGGGAAATCCGGCGGTAAAATACCGACCATCCCGGGAGGATCGCATGGACGAAGCGGAAGATCTTCGCAGCATCCGGCTGACACTCGTGGTCTACATCGTCATCTTCGCCGGCAAACTGGTCGCCTACCTCCTTACCGGGGTGATGGCGGTGTTTGCGGAAGCGTTGCACACATTGAGCGACATCTTCATCGCGGGCTTCCTCCTGGTAGCGCTCGTATGGGCGGGCAAGAAGGCCGACCGGGAGCACATGCTCGGCCATGGACGGGCACAGAACGCGGCCGCGCTGGTTGCTGCAACGCTGTTCATCTCGTTCACCAGCTTCAAGCTGTACGAGGAAGCCATTACACGGCTCCTGCACCCTCAGGAGGCCGCGCACCAGAAGCTGGGCCTGGCACTCGGCGTGCTCATCGTCTCGATGCTGATCGCGGCCGCGCCCCTGGTCACGCTACTTCGGCAGAAAACGCGCGGCGCGGCAGCCAAGGCTCAGTTCATCGAGCTGATTAACGACGAGCTGGGGTTGCTGGCCGCGCTGCTCGGTACCCTGTTTGTCATGCGGGGCAAACCCATCGCCGACCCGCTCGCTACGATCGTTGTTGCCACCATCATCGCGTTCAACGCGGTCGGGCTCTTCCGCGAAAACCTGTCGTTCCTGCTGGGCCGCGCGCCGGAGCCTCAACTGATGGACGCGATCCGGCAGGCGGCGCTCTCGACACCCGGGGTCCTGAGTGTGCACAACCTGCGCGCCGAAATGATCGGGCCGGAGACCGTCCACACTGCGCTGCACATCGAAATCAAGCGCGGCATGCCCATTGAGCAGGCCGACGCCATCGCCACCGAAGTGAAGGCGCGCATCCACAAGCTCACCGAATACGGCTACTGCATCATCCACATGGATCCTGAGGGCTCGCAGCTAGCCGAAACGCTTCACGACCCCCGGACCGGCCAGCTGACCGACGGGACGGTCTCCTAGTGGCCGCCCTCCCTTGGGCAAGGCTCTCCGGGATTAACAAGTCAAAAATCCACTCCCGGTCCGTTGCAGTGGGATAACATATTTGATCGATACTCTCGCAAATCCGAGAGTGCGGCGGCTGAACATAAACCGAAAGCCATGGACGAGACGGCGGCACGTTATCAAACACTCCTGGAGATATCCCAATCGATCGCTACCCATCGGCAGTTCTCGCACTTTTTTCAAGCTTTGAGCCGGTCGCTGAGCCGGATCATTTCTTTCGACGGAATGGGTGTCTCTCTGTGCGACAAGGAGCGGCGGACCACACGACTATATCTTGTTGAAACAAGAGGTCCAAATGAGTTTCCTGTCGGTCAGGTGTTCCCGCTGGAAGAGGCGCCGATTGCGGAGGTTCTGCATACCCGGCGACCATTCTATGTGCCCGACGTGGAGGCTGAAAGGCGATTCCCCGTTATCAACAGCCTGCTCCGCCGCCATGGCGTACGGAGCTATTGCGTACTCCCCCTCGCCACGGCGCGGCGTGAATTGGGGGGCCTGCATTTCGCGTCCTTGACTCGGGACGCCTACGCCTGCGAAGACATCGAACTCATGCAACAGGCAGCTGGACAAGTGGCTGTAGCTTTGGAGAATGTGCTCAACTACGAATCCGCGGTGGCCTACCAGCAGGACCTGGCCCGCGAGAGGGATCACCTCCGGCTTCTGCTGCAGGTCAGCAAGGCGGTGGCGGCGAAGCTCGACACGCGCGAGCTCTTTTCAGCCATCGCCCTGTGTCTGCGCCAGGCGCTGAGTGTCGAATACGCCAGCCTCACGCTGCTTGACGCGGACACCAACCGGCTCCGGCGGCAATCGCTCGATTTTCCCGGCGGACGCGGCCTGCTTCAGGAAAACGAGACGATTCCCATCGAGGGCTCCACGATCGGCGAGGCGTTCTCGAAACGTGTGCCGGTCCTGGCAAGGCGGCCCGATCTCGAACGTCTGCCGCCAGAGATCGCCCGGGATCTGCTCGGCGAGGGCCTGCAGTCACTTTGCGCGGTGCCCCTGATATCACGCGAGCGCGTGCTTGGGACCCTCAACATTGCCAGCCGGCGCGAAGACGCGTTCGCGGATAGCGACGTCAGGCTGCTTGCGGAGGTCGCCGGCCAGTTTGCCGTTGCCCTTGACAATGCCCTCGCCTATCGGCGCATTGAAGAACTCAACGCAAAGCTGGGGGAGGAGAAGCTTTACCTCGCCGATGAGATCCGAAGCAACTACTTTTTTGAGGAGATCATCGGCAACAGCCAACGCCTGCAAAAAGTGCTACGCAAGGTCGAGGTAGTGGCTCCGTCGGACTCGACGGTAATGATCTGCGGAGAGACCGGCACCGGCAAGGAGCTGATTGCGCGAGCCATCCACAACCTGAGCTCCCGGCGGCAAGGGACATTCATAAAACTGAACTGCGCGGCAATTCCGACAGGCCTGATGGAAAGCGAGATGTTCGGGCACGAAAAGGGGGCGTTCACGGGAGCGGTCAGCCAGCGCATCGGTCGATTCGAGCTCGCGCACCGCGGCACACTCTTCCTGGACGAGATCGGCGATATTTCGCTCGAGTTGCAGCCAAAGCTTCTACGTGTGTTGCAGGAGCACGAGTTCGAGCGCCTGGGGAATGCACGCACGATCCGGGTGGATGTCCGCCTGGTCGCGGCCACCAACAAGGATATCCTGCAGATGGTGAACAACGGGGAGTTTCGTGCCGACCTGTATTACCGGTTGAATGTCTTCCCGATCGCACTGCCGGCGCTCCGAGACCGGCCCGAGGACATTCCGCTCCTGGTGCGCTATTTTGCCGATCAGGTCGCGCGCCGCATGGGGAAGAGGATCACCACGATTCCTTCTGAGACCATGGATGCGCTGGTGCGTTATCCGTGGCCGGGCAACATCCGTGAACTCCAGAACATCGTGGAACGGGCTGTCATTCTCACCGCGGGCACAGATCTCCGGATTCCCGCCGGAGAACTGAAGGTTACCCGCACAGAAACCGTCAAACAGGCTCAAACGCTGCAAGATGCCGAACGTCAGCACATTACCCAGGCGCTGCGTGAAACCGGTTGGGTGGTCGGAGGACCCCACGGCGCAGCAGTGCGTCTCGGGATAAAGCGTTCCACACTTCAGTTCCGCATGCAAAAGCTCGGTATTTCCCGCCCCCAATAGTTGCTGTCACGAGACTCGTACAAGGGGAGCTGCGAGCTCCGGAGTTATCCGACAAGAAACAAATAGTCGTTTGCCACTTCACGCAAAGACGACGTCAATCTGTCGCGGATGCCAGCCTGCCGGCATCTGCCGACATACCGGCACCGTCTGGATTGGCACACCGCTCACCTGACTTCAAATATCTGCCTTCGCCCGCTCAGCCAAAGAGGCGGCAACCAGCTGAGCGAATGCAATTTGCCGCATTTCTGGGCAGATCGTCAGGCTCCCAACTCACAGTTGGTTTCCCTCTTGCACTACCAGTGCATGGACTTAACAAGGTGACAAGAGGCTACATCGATCTCGAACAAGAAAGGAAAAAACCATGGCTCTCATCGGACTTCTCGGAGGACTTATTCTTTGCGGTTTGGTGTTTGCAGGACTCAGGAGCGTGAAGCACGCGCACGAAACGTCGAGAATCACCGACATGAAACTTCTGTAATTTCCAACCTCGGGCCATCGCATAGAGGAGTATGAGTGCGATGTTTAGGATCACGACTCACGAAGACAACGGGACAGTGCGCCTGAAACTTGAAGGCAAGCTCAAAGGCCCATGGGTCCTGGAAATGGAACAGTGCTGGCGCATGGCGTCTTCCGAACGGGACAAAGCTCTTGTAGTGGATTTGACGGATGTGGACCATGTCGACAGCGCAGGCAGATACCTGCTTGCCCTGATCTACGCTCGCGGCGCCAGCTTCGTCGCCGTGACCCCGATAATGAAAGAGCTTGTATCCGATATCACGGGTGAGGTTCGGTGACGAAACGCGGGGACAAGCACCTGACATCAACCTGGCAAGCGATCCCCAACCGCCGTGCCGGTCGAAACAGGTTGTTCGTCCCCGGATTTCCAGTTTCATTCGGCTGAGGCTATTTCGGAGGAGCGCGACAGTGTTCCTGCCGCTCCGGCTTCCCATGATTGTCGCTCCGATCTCAGACGGATGGCGATCGCGTGCTGGGTCTTTTGTGTCAGACGGGATAAATACCTGCGCCCCGCAGGAATGTTGCACGCCGCCCATCACCAGTCCCTCAACTCTGAGGGAGCAACCTTCGTAATTGTTCCCCTTCCCCGGCTCACAATCGTTTCGTAGAATTTAGCAGCAACGGCTTGTGATGGTCATTCCACGCGACACCGACTGCCGACAGGCGGGGTCTCTGTGATTTCCGCTGGAAGGCTGACCGCATAGGATGCGTGGCTCTAACCCTATAACTTCCCAGCGAGAGGCAGGTGGCGTTATGGTTAACCCAGACATCTTCAACGAGGTGCCCCTCTTCTCTTTGTTGGATCCTGATGAACGGCAGGTGCTGGCTCAGCAGGTCTCCTTGCAGAATTTTGCTAAGGGCGAGACGATTTTCAAGACGGGGGATCCTGGGGGTCTCGCTTACCTGGTGCAATATGGGCGAGTGAATGTGAGCATTACCGACATCTCATTCGAGAATGTCATCGTGGATGTCGTCGAGGCGGGGGGACTGTTGGGCATGTCGTCGCTGCTTGCCGGTGCCGACCACCTCACCACGGCGATCGCAGTGGAGGATACCTGTGCCATCGAGATTGACCGCACTGACATCAATACCTTGCTGCAACGAAAGCCCCATGCCGGCCTGGATATGATGACAATGATCGAAAAGCAATTGCGCGCCACCCATGAACTCATGCGTACCAGGGTGTCGCGCAACCCCAACATGGAGATTCAGGAATCTCAAACGCTCGGCGACCGTCTGGCAGACACCGTGGCGAAATTTGGCGGTTCATGGAAGTTCGTCATTGTCTTCGGGGGTCTGTTGGCTGTTTATATCCTGATCAACAACAGGATCGGGCATCCGTGGGATCCTTATCCCTTTATTCTGCTCAACCTGTTCTTATCCATGGTGGCGGCGCTCCAGGCGCCGATCATTATGATGAGTCAAAACCGGCAGGATGCTAAAGACCGTGTGCGCAGCGAACTGGACTACCGCGTCAATTTCAAAGCAGAGCTGGAGATCGAGGACGTGCTGTTGCGTCTGGGCAAGATCGAGCAACGGCTGGTGCAGATCAGCCGGAAGTAATCGACCACGCATATAAGGCGTGGCTTTGGCCTGCCCGCAAAACGGAGCGAATCGAAGCTACCCTGGGGGTCGGAGTCGGAATCAGGATCGACCGGGAGTTGACCCCAATCCCGAGGTCCATCGGCTAATCATGATTTCGAATGCCAATAGCGACGCCGATTCCGACCCCGATACCGAGGATTCTTCGCGCTTGCACCCGGAGGCGAATCGAGGACGGACCTCCCGGATGGACGAAGCCTTCAGGCAGCAATCTCCAGAGTCAATCATTCAGAGCGTAAGTCCCCTCAGGTACTCGTAGCTCATCCGGGCGGATTCCATGGGTTCGCGGTCCCAGTAATCCTGTTCGACAAAGATGTGCTTCACTCCGGTGGCGTTAGCGAAGATCGACTTCCAGTCGATGGCTCCTGATCCCACCTCTGTGTATGGGACCTCTTTATCTTTCGGAAAGTTCAGCGGGTCCCACTGCCAGTCCTTCTTCCTGTCCTTGATGTGTAACATCGGGAGGCGGCCGGAGAGCTTCTTGAGGTACGCCACGGGATCCTGTTTTGCCCACGTCATCCAGAAGACGTCGATTTGAAACTTGACCAGCTTGGGATCCGTGTTGGCAATAAGGATTTCGTAGCCGTTGGTGTTACCCAGAGGGCGAAACTCCTGCAGGTGGTTGTGATACGCAAACTGCATACCGGCATCGGCGACCTGCTTTCCGGCTCGATTGAAGTCGTCGGCTATCTTCTTCCAGCCATCGGCGGTCTTGGCGTCTGAAAATGAGCAGGTCACGTATTGCATGCCGAGCTTACGAGCGAACTCGATCGCCTTGGTGTATTTCTCCGGGTTCGAGGGGTGCTCGAACTGCCCGCTGGTCATTTTCAGCCCGGCGTCTTTGAGGTAGCCGGAAAGTTCCTCCGCGGAGATCTTGCCCATGCCGCCTTCGACCGCCTTGTAGCCAATGGCGGCGATTTTCTTCAGAGTCTGAGCCGGCTGCAGCTCAAACTCGTTGCGTACGGTATACAGTGCGAGCCCGATGGGACCGCGCCACGCGGGCTTGCCGCTTGCGATTCCCCCAAACAGGTGGTTGATCCTCAGCGCACCGAGTCCGGCGGCCACGCTGGCAGACTCTGCTATGAAGTTGCGGCGATTCTGTTTCATGGTGACCTTCTCCTCATTCTGTCCGGCCGGGCTCCAACTTGCGCAGATCGTTGCCGGCCTGGTGGTAGAATCCCGGCCCCTGAGGGCCGTTATCCCGATAGTCGGATGCGTAGTTCATAAGGAAGTTCTCGCCCGTGACCGGATCATGAGCGTACTCTGTGCCCAACTGCTGGTTGTAAGTGGACTCCTCGCGGCTGGCCCCTGAGGCGCCACCTCCTGCATAGCCCGGCGACACCTGCAATTGGACCGTGCAACG
>Ga0316628_100005497_pt1 | contig 10185 bp, 8 predicted proteins | sample OWC_Aug_M2_C1_D5_FD_207648 | JGI IMG/M metagenome (GOLD analysis project Ga0316628, IMG submission 207648) | Wetland soil microbial communities from Old Woman Creek delta, Ohio, United States - OWC_Aug_M2_C1_D5_C | ecosystem: Environmental > Terrestrial > Soil > Wetlands | place: USA: Ohio... | reverse complement strand
GGCAGGTGTGGTGCCCGGGCGGTCTGCCGTGTTGACCTTGTCAATATAGACCATCTTGGCGCCGGTCTTCTGCTCAACATATTGTCCGGCTTCATAATGGGCCTGGCTCCAGCCATGGTCATTATAGGGGCCGACCATAAGCAGACCAAAGACGAATGGTTCAGCAGTGGGGGCCTCGGTTGCTGTCGGGGCTTCGGTGGCAGCAGGGGGCATGGTCGCCGGGGGCTGCGTCGCGGGGACGGGCGTGGCAGCCTTACCACAGGCGGATACCACCATCACGAGGGCCATGAGCAGCGCAAGTGTGCGCAGCAAGTTGTGGCGTTTCATCAGTAACTCCTCCAGAAACAATTAGGATACGATAGGCACCGGGTCGGAATAAAAGGGACTGAGTTTTGCCTGGACATACCTCCTTTGCAAGCAGTTGGACTTGTCTGCACAAGTCGCGATTGTAACACATGCCACAAGCAGTGCTATTTTAGAGGCTCGGGATAATATAATCAAGTTATTATCTTATGGAATACAGGCGAATTTCGTCTTGACTTCCTCCAATGTTGCCATCTTCCCCGGGCTTTCAGATGTTTCGATTTTGATCCGCTCCCATAATTTGCACAGCATGGGATCCACATAGGTCGGCGAGACGCGATGCGATTGCACCGAATAATCCAGAGCCCTTTTCCAATCTCCCGCATGAGCATAGCCTTCGATGAAAACAAATCGTTCGGACGGGTCGTTGGGGTGGTCGTCCAGCGCAAAAGCTTTCACTCCCAGATCCACCACGTCCTGCCATTTCCCCATCTGGCGGGCCAGGTCGGCCTTTTCAAAGTAATAACACCAACCATGCGGCGGCTCAGGCCCGTAGATCGCGGGCATGCGTGCCTTTGTCTCGCCCATGATCCAGCGAGAGGAAGAGAGCACCGCGCCCTCGCGCATCATGAAGCGATCCGGGATGAAATGGTTGGCCTCATCGATGACCGGGTCAAGCAGCCTCAGGCAGGCGGGCGGCAGAAAGAAGAATGAGACCACCTGGGAGGTATTCCCGCTGAACGTCCCTGCCAGATAATCATAATTCACGCTCAGGCTCGGCTGGAGTGCAGGCAGTGCTCCCTCCAGCCTATTGGTTGGATAGAAGAGCAGGTAGGGCACACTACCCGTTGCGCCGGGATCCGGCGCATAGATCCAGTTCAATGCCGCACTCAACGAGTTGTCCGCATAAAAATCAAGAGCGCCTTCGTTGAGCAGCAGCATCGTATTAGGCTGCAAGCCTGGCGCGCGCCAGGTCATCTGCCAGAAAAGGTTCTTCTGGGTCTGCCAGTCCCGGCTGAAATCTGTCCCCCACAGGAATTGGCGCCCGGCCGCCAATCCAACCAGCAGTGCCAAAACCGTGTTGCGCAGGACTCGTGGACGGATCAACGCCAGCAGGCCGCTGACGATCAGGCTTACTGCCAGGATGGAAGGCAGCGTGAAACGATTGGCCGGAAAAGCCAGGGTCACCGGCAGGTCGATCAGCCAGAAAGGCGCGCTGGCAAACGGGAGCATGACCAACCCAAGCCCGATGAACCACCATCCTTCGCTGTCCCTAGTGCCCTTCGATTGTCCATCCTTTTGCAGCCAGCACCATGCCAGCACAGCCGCGGCTGCGATCAGGATGACCAGCGCGTACAGTGCGATGGTGCGCGGGCCATGCACTGCGGGATTCGGCAGTTGAACGATCTGGGTCCAGGCGCCAACGCTCACGGTCCAGAAGCTTATCAGCGCGTTCTGAATGAGGCCGGCGAATGTGCCGATTAGATCGTTCTTGAGTCGAGGCAGCAACCCAAGTCCATAGACCTGATTATTAAAGACGAAGAGCCGCGAGAGCACTGCCGCCGCGAACACCACTAGGTATGGCCACCATGCATTCAACGTCCGACGCAGGCGCACTCCTGTGCCGGAGTCATCGTGACGCAGTGCAACCCATATCACCGCGCCCCGCGTTAGCTCCAGCACGAAGAAATACTCCATCATCCACAGATTGAGGGCCGAGAAGAGCAAGCCTAAACCGAGCCAGACCGGCGACCGCGACCGCAGGCTGAGCAGCGTGCACAGAAGCGAGAAGAGGAAGAAGGCCAGGACGATGAAGAAGTGGCCGTAGAGATAGGCCGTCCACTGTGCGTTGAAGCCGGGATAGACCAGGAACAGCAGCGCCGCGCCTGTTGCAAACCAGCCTCGCTGAGGCCACAGCTCACGCGCGATCAGCCAGACCAGGACCGCTCCGGCGAGGCGCCAGAACAGGGCGAAGACCTGCCAGAACACCGGAACCTGCGGCAGCAGGCGGGTGGTAACCTGGTAGAGCCATCCCCACACGGGGCGATTGGTCGAAAAATATTCGCTCATCGCCTGCGGCCCAAGCTCGTAACGGATCCAGGACATCGGCAGGTCATCCCAGTAGAAACCTGTCCTGGTGAGCACCAATCCATAAGCCAGCGCACCCGTCAGTCCTAACAACAGGATGGGAGCCCAGCGGTGCTGGATTACGGTGGTGAGACGTCTAAGCATGCTAGAGGCAAACAGGCGGAGGCCAGTTCCCTGATCTCCGCCTGCACTCATCCTACGGCACGATCAGCGTGCCGGTTTCGCCTTTTAGGGCCCGACCGATATTCTCGGGGTTGGTAATGAGCGCCTGTTTGCCGCCGTTCTCCAAATACCAGATCACAGCCTGGATCTTGGGTGCCATGGAGCCCTTGGCAAAATGGGTGCCCTCGGCCAGGTACTGCCTTGCCTCCGCCAGGGTCATTTTGTCGAGCCACTGCTGCTCTGGCTTCCCGAAATTGATGGCAACTTTCTCGACAGCCGTGGAGATCAGGAACAGATCGGCCTTGATCAGGCGGGCCAGCAGGCTCGAGGCAAAATCCTTGTCGATCACCGCCGCGACACCTTGATACTCGTGGTCGCTTGCATCGATGACCGGAATGCCCCCGCCGCCCACAGTGATGACGATCGTCCCTGCATTGATCAGCGCCTGGACGGCATCAAGCTCCACGACCTGCATCGGCAGGGGCGAAGCGACCACCCGCCGCCAGCCGCGGCCTGCATCCTCGACCACGCTCCAGCTTAGGTCTTTTTCGCGCCGTTTGGCCTCAGCCTCATCCATGAATGAGCCGATCGGTTTGGATGGATTCTTGAAGGCCTTGTCGTTCTTGTCCACCAGGACCTGTGTGATGACCGTGGCAACCGGTTTGTGGATGCCGCGGCGGTAGAGCTCGTTCTGCAGTGTCTGTTGCAGGGCGTAACCGATCGCGCCCTGGCTGTCCGCGCCGCACACATCCAGCGGGACCTCGTGCATGCCTTCGACCTTGGCGGCAATCTCAGAACGCCTCAGGATAAAGCCGACCTGCGGCCCGTTCCCGTGCCCGATGGCCACGTCCCAGCCGGCCTCGATCATGTCTGCGATATGGAAGGTGGTCTCCCTGGCGGCCTCGTACTGGTCCTCGACCGCCTTGTGTTTCTCGTCCTTGATCAGCGAATTACCGCCGATCGCGATCACGGCTAATTTTCGCTCCGTCATGGTCTCTCCTAGCTCATCGTCAGCGCCATGACCGCCTTCTGTGCGTGCAGGCGGTTCTCGGCCTCATCGAACACCACGGACTGCGGGCCGTCCAGCACCTGGTCGGTGACCTCAACATTGCGATCAGCCGGGAGCGGGTGCATGTAGATCGCGCCTTCCTTTGCAGCCTTCAGCTTCGAATCGTCCATGATCCAGTCCTTGTACGAATCCTGGATCTTCTTACCCTCGGTCTTGTCATTCGTTGTCAGCAGCGGGCCCCAGGACTTGGCATAGATGACGTCAGCGTCCTTGCAGGCCTCGGTCATGCCATCCTTGCTGTCGATGATCTCGAAACTGGTGCCCGCGATCTTTGCCTGCTCCCTCGCCTGCTCCACGATCTCAGGCATGAGCTTGAACTCGGGCGGATAGGCCAGCATGACATCCATGCCGAAGCGCGGCATCTGCAGGATCAGCGATTGCGGCACCGAGATCGGCTTCAAGTAGGAGGCGGCGTACGCCCATGAGACCACGATCTTCTTCTTTCGCAGGTCGCGGCCCTTCTTCTCCATGATCGTCATCAGGTCCGCCAGGCACTGGAAGGGATGGTAGATGTCGCACTGCATGTTGAGGACGGGTGCGCGGCTGGATTTGGCTACGGCATTCAGGTATTTGTTCCCATCGCCGAAATCGCAGTGCCGGATGGCAATGCCGTCGAAGTAGCGGCCAAAGATCTCACCGATCTCCACCGGTGTATCGCCGTGCGAGATCTGTGTGGTATTGCTGTCGATGAATGCTCCGTGCCCGCCGAGTTGGGCGATGCCGGCCTCGAATGATCCGCGCGTGCGGGTCGATGAGAAGAAGAACAGCATGGCCAGCACCTTGTCTCGCAGGTAGGCATGCGGCTCACCCAGGGCACGCTTTCGCTTCAGATCCCAGGCCACCTCGAGCACGGTTTCGACTTCCTCTTTCGTGAAGTCGAGGTCGCCGATGAGATCGCGGCCTCGAAAATTCGTCTGCATACGATCACTCCTTGATTTGATTTTGAATGTTCATCTAATTCGCAGAAGCTCCGCCTCCACGAATTCCCCATCTTCCCAGGTGAGACGTGCGCCCTCACAGTAACCGGTGGCGCCTCCCCACGATAGGTAGTTCCGCTCAGGCAGGCATCCGGCGACACCCAGTTCAAGGATGCCTCCATGATTGATGACCAGGGCGGTTCCCTGGTCCGGGAGGGATGTCGCCAGCTCACGATAGAGATCCGCCAGCCGCAGCGCATATTGCGCCGCTGCGCGGCCTTTTCTGATCGCCGCGGCATAAGCTGCGAACGTCTGAGGATAAGGGACTTCGCGCTCCACATCATCGCCAGGCGAGCTCATCAGCTCGTTCTGTGCGTCCACAGCGAAACCCATCGCAAGGGCTGTTTCAAAGGCGCGCGACAGAGTGCTGGTAATGACGTATTGGAACGGCCCCATGCCCTCGCCTGTACGCCTGGCCAGCGCAACGTCCTCCTGGGTCAGATGCGCTCCCGGTATGGCGCGCATGCTGTGGCGGCGGATCTCGATCAGTTTTCGCATTTGCCGCTATTCGGCTCCCTGTTGGTCCCGGATGTTCGCCCGGTCCACGGTCAGAGCATCGAGGATATCCTTCAGGTCCTTGGCAGCATCGTTCAACCACTTGACCGTATTCTGGAACTCCTCGGGGCTGATGCTCTCGGGCAGGCAATTGCAGATCTGCTCGCCCGCCTGCTCCAGCAGTTTCGCAGAGCTTTGGACAGTCAGTATGGGTCGGAGTAGTTCTCGGCGCAGAACGACCAGCTTCTGCTCGGCGCTGGCAGCGCCATAGTGCTTTCGAAGTTCGTCGTAGATGGCCACGGGTTCCTCCAATCTATTCCGTTGCGCCCAAAACGAGCGCCAGCAGGGTCATGCGCATGACCACCCCGTTGAACGCCTCCTGCCAGTAGCGCGACCAGCGCGTGATGTCCACGTCGGTGGGGACTTCGTCCATGCGCGGCAACGAGTGCAGCAGGATCGCGTCGGACTTGGCTTTTGTCTCAAGCAACTGGCGCGTGATCCGGTAATTGGACGGGGTTAGTGTCAGCTCGCCGGTGCGCTCGTCACGTGACTTGGTGTAATCCGGTTGCACCACCGGCTCGACCAGGATCACATCGGCCTCGGCGATTGCCTTCTCTACGTGGTCAGCTTCCTGAAAGTTCACGCTGTACTGCTTCAGTTCGGCCTTGTACTCCTCGGTCAGGCCCATCTCGGGCGGTGCCACGAACGTGATTGGGCAATCGAACTGGCTCAGTGCATATCCGAGCGAATGCATCGTGCGCATGCGCATGTCGCCGACTGCCAGCCACTTCAGTCCATCGATGCGGCCCTTCTCACGCAGGACCGTGTACAGGTCGGTCAGGATCTGGGTGGGATGTTCGCCCCAGCCATCTCCGCCGTTGATGATCGGGATGCTTGCCCACTTGGCAGCCTCGTGCGGGGCGCCCTGCTGGAAATGGCGCATGACAATCACATCACCGTAGAACTCCAGCATCTTTACGGTGTCCTTGATCGACTCTTGGTAGAAGTCGCCCGCACGCGTCATCTTGGGATCGGCAAACCCGACCACGTGCCCACCCAGGCGGTGCATGGCTGACTCGTGGGCCAGTCGTGTCCGTGTCGAGGGCTGGTAGAAGGCCGCTACGAGGGTCTTCTCCTTGAGCATATCCACGTTGCGGCGCGAGCGGGCGATCGGCTCCATCTTCTGCGCAACGTCAAATACATGGAAAAACTCGTTTCGCTCGAAATCTTTGAGCGAAAGGATGTCACGACCTGCAAAACTACGCATTCAGACCTCCGACTCAAACTTGGAATGTGGTGGCGGCAAATATCTCTCCTCCAGGCTCCGGTCTCTCCTCTTTGGCGTTACTTTAACTGCTCTTTCAACATGGCTGGGAAAAGCGCGTAAAACTCTGTGGCGGCAACCACCTCCTTCAAGGGAATCTGTTCCATGCTGGTGTGAGCATATTCCTCATCGCCCGGGCCGAATCCGATCGACGGGATGCCCGCCTTTCCGGCCCAGTAGGTTCCATTGGTTGAAAAGCTCCATTTTCCGGTTGGCCGCGTCTCGGCCCACAGCTTCTGGATGGCCTGCTGCCCGGCCCGCACGATCGGGTGATCCTCCTTCAGCGCCCAGGCCGGATAATATTTATCAACCGGAAAGACAAAGCCTGTATACGAAGGCTCATCGTAGAAAAGCTCCTCGACCGCGATCTGGTCGCGCAGATAGCCGGGGATCAGATCGCGGATCTGCTGGACCGCCTCATCCTTCGTCTCGCCGAAAGTCACGCGCCGGTCGATGAAGATCGTAAATCCATCCGGGACGGCATTGATAGAGGCCGTGCTGATCTGCGTATCCGTCACCATCACGGTCCCTTTCCCGAGGAAGGAGTCGGTGTGCAGGTGGGAGTCCAGGTCGCGGATGCCGGAAATGACCGAGAGCATCTTGTATAGCGCGCTGTCGCCCAGGTGATGCGAGGCCGCGTGCGCCGACTTGCCGCTCGCGCTGACCTTCAACTCCACGCGGCCCTTGTGCCCGCGGTATACGTGCATTTTGGTCGGTTCGCCGATCACGACATAATCTGGCCTGATCTTCGGATCCACTTCGACAAATGAGTTCGGAGCGATCCCATCGCACCATTCTTCCATGTTGCCGAAATAATAGGCGGAAAAACCTTCGAGCAGCCCCAGTTCGTTTGCGATCGCCAGGCCATGCACCATCCCCGGCGTCGAGCCCTTCTCGTCGCACGCGCCGCGCGCATACAGGATGTCATTCTCCACCTTGCCCTTGAAGGGATCCCACCCCCAGGTCGCCGGATCCCCGACGCCTACGGTGTCGATGTGCGAGTCATAGACGATGACGCGCGGGCCGTTCCCGATGCGCCCCATGATATTGCCCATCTTGTCGAAGCGCACTTCCTCGAAGCCCAGCTTGCGCATCTCCGCGCCGATCCGTTCGCCCACTTCCTTGAGCTGCCCGTCCATGCTCGGGATGGCAACGATATCCAGCATAAACTGTGTGATTGACTCTCGGTTCCGTTCTACCTTGTCTTTAATTTCCTCTGCTATCACTTTCATTACCTCTTGAAAAGAAATATGGCCACAGGGAAAATGGAGATGCCAACGCCTTCCCTATTATTCCGTGGACTTATTGATGATTTACAGCCGTCCCGTGTCTCCGCGGCTATATCCCTCCCACGCGGCGAACGACGTGGAAATTGAAATACCCAGGGATGAAATAGCTGAATGCAAAGGTCACCACGCGTCCGGTCGCGTCAAAGATCTTGGTATTGAAATGAAGCAGCACGTCCCCGCGCTGGATCTCCAGCGCCCTGGCGACATCTGGCAAGGCGCCGATCGCACTGATGTTGGCCCGGGCAGTCGCCAGATTCTCTCCGCGGTCCAGCAGGAAATCCTGGACGGATCCATGGAAGGAGGCTGGCAGCTCATCCGCCCGCAAGATCTCCTCCGGGAGGGTATCCACTAGGTAGGCCACCGGGCGATTACCCGTGCGGACAACGCGGCGCACCCGCGTCAATCGGGACGCCAGCGGCACGTTCAGACCCTCGGCGTGCTCCTGGTCTGCAAACACCTGCTCCACCTGCAGGTCACTGACCGTGACCTCCAGGTTCTGTCGCCTGGCCATCGTATCCAGGCTCTCCAGGACCTCTAGGCCGCTCTCGAGCACAGCCATATGCCCCACAACGAAAGTGCCGGCCCCCTGTCGGCGGCGGATCAGGCCCTGTGCCTCAAAGGTGCGCATGGCCTCCCGCAGTGTGGCGCGTGACACGCCAAGCTGGCGAGCCAGGAGAGGTTCCGAGGGCAGGCGTTGCCCGCCTTGCGAATGAGAGATCAGGGCTGCCAGTTCGGCTTGCAAACGTTGAAAAGGGAAATTTGACATCAGTTCTCCAGGACCGGGACAAAATCGAACTTGGTCACATCCACCAGGCCTTTGTCCGAGATGCGAAGTTCAGGGATGACCACCAATGCAAGCAGGCTCAACTGCATGTTCGGATTATTAAGCATGCAGCCGCATTTGCGGAAGCCCTCCAGCACCGATGCAGCCTTCTTCGCCACGATGTCGGCGCGCTCGGTCGACATCAGCCCGGCAATGTTCAGCTCCACCTGGCCGATCACTTTTCCATTCATGACCACCACCTGGCCGCCTCCCGCCTTTGCCAGCGCGTTCGCGGCCACCGCCATATCCTTTTCATCCGTACCTACCACGATCATATTGTGGCTGTCGTGCGCCACCGTCGTGCCGATCGCGCAGGCTTCCTTGAGGCCGAAGCCGCTTACCAGGCCCAACGTAATCCCCCCAGTTGCCTTATGGCGCTCAACCAGTGCTACCTTGGCAAGGTCTCTGCTCATATCGGTGTGCACTTCACCGTCGTTGACTTCCACAGGGAACTTAAGATGGCGGGTTGGAGCCTGGTTTTCGATCACGCCGATCACGTGGGCGGTCAACGGAACCCCCGAGTCGCCATCGGCCTTCAAGGCGAAATCCTCGGGCTTGAGGGGCTTCTTCAAGTGGATGGACCGGGTCGCCCACGAAGGGTACCTGTATGTGGGCAGGGTTACTTTCCATTTTCCGTTTTGGGCGATCACCAGCCCCTTTGCCACCACGATCTCGGCCCGGAAATCCTCCAGGTCCCTCGTCAGCACGATGTCCGCCCAGCGGCCGGGTGCGATCATCCCCATTTCGCGCGCAAGCCCGAAGTGCTCAGCAGTATTGATCGTCATCATCTGGATGGCCGTCATAGGCGGCAGACCTTCGGCGATTGCGTGCTTAAGCACCCGGTCCATATGCCCGTCCCGGCTCAACGTCTGGGCATGCGAGTCATCGGTGCAAAACATGAAGCGCCGGGAATCGAGTTTCATGTCTCGGATTGCCCCGGCCTGCGCGGCCACGTCGTACCAGGCCGAGCCATAGCGCAGCATCACCTTCATCCCCTGGCGTACGCGCGCCACGGCATCTTCCAGCCGCGTTCCTTCGTGGTCGTCCTCTGCGCCCCCTGCTACGTATCCATGGAAGGGCAGGCCAAGATCTGGCGAGGCGTAATGGCCACCGATCGTCTTATGTCTCTTATGGGCCTCGGCCATCTCGGCCAGCATCTTCTGATCGCCGCTCTGGACCGCCGGGAAGTTCATCATCTCACCCAGGCCGATCACGCCCGGCCAGCTCATGGCCTCTGCCACTTCCGCGGGTCCGATGGATGCACCCGGCGTCTCGAGCCCCGGTGCAGACGGGATGCACGACGGCATCTGCACCCACACGTGGATCGGCTGCCTGGCAGCCTCGTCCACCATCAACTTGACCCCGCGCAGGCCGAACACGTTGGCGATCTCATGGGGATCGACAAAGATGCCGGTGGTCCCTCGTCTCCCCACGGCGCGCACAAACTCCGTCACCGTGACCATTCCCGACTCAACGTGCATGTGCCCGTCCAGCAGGCCGGGCACCAGGTAGCGCCCGCGGGCCTCGACCACGCCCGTGCCCTCCCCGATGGTATGTCCAGCGTCCGGCCCGACGAAGGCAATGTGACCGTCCTTGATGGCAATATCGGTGTCCGGGATGATCTCGCCCGACTGCACGCAGACCCACTGGCCGTT
>Ga0316628_100005496_pt1 | contig 10185 bp, 9 predicted proteins | sample OWC_Aug_M2_C1_D5_FD_207648 | JGI IMG/M metagenome (GOLD analysis project Ga0316628, IMG submission 207648) | Wetland soil microbial communities from Old Woman Creek delta, Ohio, United States - OWC_Aug_M2_C1_D5_C | ecosystem: Environmental > Terrestrial > Soil > Wetlands | place: USA: Ohio... | reverse complement strand
GCGCGCGCGACGCCGCAGCCAGTCGGGGCTGTGCGCGTAGCGCCCCGAGCCGGTGAGCCGCCAGGATCGCCCCTTGCGGTGCTCGACCGAGAAGGCGAGCAGCCCCTCCGGCTTGAGCGCGCCGGCCGCGGCGCGGAACACGGGCGCGAGATCGCCGACGTAGCAGAACGAATCGACGGCAACGATCAGGTCGAATTCATCGCGCCGCGCGGCGAGGAATGCGGTCATCTCCGCAATCGTGAGCGCATCGTAAATCCCACGCGCCTCGGCGCGCTTCAACATCTCCGCCGACAGGTCGACGCCCGCGAGCGTGCGCGCCGCGGATCGGAACGCGAGCCCCGACAACCCGGTGCCGCACCCCACATCGGCAATGTCGAGCCCCTGCGCGCCCGGCATGATGGCATCGACGGCGGCGCGCAGGGCCTCCGGACCGCAATAGTGGAGATCCTCGGTCAGGCTGCGGTCGAAATCCTCGGCGTAATGGTCGAAGACGGAGACGACATAGGCTTCGGGCGCGCGATCGGTTGCGGGCGCGCCGCCGAGCGCGGCCACGATGTGCCGGCCCTCGGCGCTGTTCGGCCGCAGCGCCAGGAAGCGGCGATACTGTTCCAGCGCGCGCCTTCCTGCCGAGCGCGTACAGCGCATCGGCGAGACCCCACACCGCCTCCGGCGAGTCGGGCGTGAGCACGAGCGCGCGCTCGAAGCAGGTCGCTGCGGCCTTGAGCTTGCCGTGAGCGAGCGCCGCGCGTCCGATGGTGCACAGGTTGGCGGCCTCGACCTCGCTCGCTGAATCCTCGGCCGTGCCGGTTAGACCGGCGGACACCAAGGCCGCCCCTTGCCCTTCGACTTGGGCGGCGGGCACGGGGTGGGATGGATCGCCTGCGCGTTGGCGCTGCGGTCGAGGTGCACCACACTCGGCGCGACATAGGCCACCGCGCTGCCGAGCCCGAGCCGCGCCAGCGCCTGACGGCGCGAGAGCTTGGGCGTGTTAGCGGTTCCGTCCATGGGGCTAAAATGGCATAGAACATATCATGGACCAACAGGTTCTCACGGCGCCGGACTTCGAATCCTTGACACGCGCGGTGGTGCGCGGCACGTGCCGCATGTTCGACGCCATGGGCTACGGCACCTTGACCGAATTCCGCCTGCCCTACGGGCGTCGCGTCGACGTGATGGCGTTGAGCGCCGACGGCGAATTCCTGATCGCCGAGGTCAAATCGTCGATCGCCGATTTCCGCGCCGATCGCAAATGGCGCGAGTACCTGCCGTTCTGCGAAGGGTTCTATTTCGCCGTGCCGGTGGGATTTCCCGTCGAAATCCTGCCCGAGGAATGCGGGCTTATCGTCGCCGACGCATACGACGCAGTGATCCGCCGCACCGCGCCGGCGTGCGTCATCGCGCGGGCGCGCAAGCGCCACCAGCTGCTGCGCTTCGCGCACGCAGCAAGCGCGCGGCTGCATCGCCAGACCTTCGCAGGATTATAGCTTCTGAGCGTCTGTGCCTCCCTCGCGACGCGCGCTGCGCGCACGGCGCCCGATTCGGCTATGGTTCCGCGATGATGGAGCAAGCGCCACGCGGCTGGGCTCGCGCGCTCGCGATCTACGGCGATCGGCGCATCCTCACCGTGCTGGTGCTCGGTTTCTCGAGCGGGCTGCCGCTCGCGCTGACCGGCGCGACGCTCTCGGCGTGGCTCAAGACCGAAGGCGTCGACAAGACCACGATCGGGCTGTTCGCCCTGGCGGGGCTGCCCTACGCATTCAAGTTCGTGTGGTCGCCGCTGATTGACGGTCTTTCGATCCCAGGACTCACGCGTGCGCTGGGACGGCGGCGCTCCTGGGCGATCCTGATCCAGCTTCTGCTCATGGCCGCGGTCGCCGCGCTCGGCGCATCCGATCCGGCGCGCGCGCCCGTCGCGGTTGCCGCGCTCGCGCTCGCGGTCGCCTTCCTGTCGGCAAGCCAGGACATCGTGATCGATGCCTATCGCGTCGAGGTGCTGGCCGAATCCGAGCAAGGCGCCGGCGCGGCGGCGATCCAGATCGGATACCGCGTCGGCATGCTTGCCTCGGGCGCGGGCGCGCTCTACCTCGCCGACGCGAACGGGTTCCACCTCGCCTATCTCGTCATGGCCGCGCTCGTGGTCGTCGGCATCGCGGCGATCCTCGCCAACCCCGAGCCGGACTCCGCCCCGGTGCCGCGCGACATCGGCGCGACGCAATGGATCCGCCGCCACGTGATCGACCCCTTCGCCGATTTCATGGCGCGGCCCGGCTGGATCGCCATCCTCGCCTTCACCGTGCTGTACAAGTTCGGCGACGCGATTTCGGGCTACATGGCGACGCCGCTTTACATCGAGCTCGGCTTCTCGCTGTCCGAGATCGCGGGCGTCACCAAGGTGTTCGGCCTCGGCGCCACCATCGCTGGATCGCTGCTCGGCGGGATCGCGGTCGCGCGCTGGGGAATCATGCGCGCGCTCTTCGTCTGCGGCGTGCTGCAGGCAGCGACGATCCTGCTCTACATCGTGCAGGCCAAGGTCGGGCACGATGTCGGCATGCTGGCCGTCACCGTCGCCGGCGAGAACCTGACCGGCGGCATGGGCAGCGCAGCGCTGGTCGCCTACCTGTCGAGCCTGACCCGCATCGCCTTCACCGCGACCCAGTACGCGCTGTTCTCCGCCCTCGCCGCGCTCGGGCGCATCGCCGCCAACAGCTCGAGCGGGTGGCTCGCCGACCGGCTGGATTGGGTGACGTTCTTCGTGGTGGCGACCATCGCCGCGCTTCCCGGCTTGGCATTGCTCCTCTGGGTCGGGCGGCGGCGATGAAGGAAAGGTTCGAGGTAATCGAAGCCGACATCACAACGCTCGCGGTCGATGCGATCGTGAATGCCGCCAACACGTCCCTCCTCGGCGGCGGCGGCGTCGACGGCGCGATCCATCGCGCGGCCGGGCTTGAACTGCTCGCCGAATGCCGGACTCTCGGCGGCTGCGCCACGGGCGATGCCAAGATCACGAAGGGTTATCGCCTGCCGGCGATATTCGTGATCCACGCCGTGGGGCCGGTGTGGCACGGCGGAACGCATGGTGAGGACGCGCTGCTCGCCTCCTGCTACCGCCGCGCGATCGCGCTGGCGGCCGAGAATGCCTGCCGCTCCATCGCCTTCCCGGCGATCTCGACCGGGGTCTACCGTTTTCCGATCGAACGCGCGGCAAAGATCGCCGTGGCGGCAAGCCTCGAGGCTGTTGCGGAACATCCTTCGGTGGCGCGGGTGGTGTTCGCCTGTTTCGGTCGCGCCTCCGCCGAGGCGCACCGGTCGGCGCTCGCCCGGCACACCTCTCCGTGAGCCCAGATCCGTCTTCGTCGTCGCATCTGAGCCGTCGCCTCGGGTTCTGGCTGCTGTCTGCCTACGGAATCGGCACCATCGTCGGCGCCGGCATCTACGTCCTGGTCGGCGAGGTGATCGATCACGCGGGATCGACGGCGCCGCTCTCGTTCATCGTCGCGGGCGCGCTGGCCGTGCTCACCGGGTTGAGCTACGCCGAGATGTCGTCGCGCTACCCCGAGGCGGCCGGGGCCGCCGCCTATGTCGGATATGGATTCGAAGCGCCGAGCTTCGCGCGCCTCGCGGGTCTCACGGCCGCCGTGCTCGGCATCATCGGGGCGGCGTCAATCGCGCGCGGCACGGCCGCCTATCTCGGCCACTTCGTCGATATTCCTGAGGCGGCCAGCGCCGGCGCGGTTGTCGCCTTGTTCGCGCTGGTGGCCTGCCTCGACGTGCGGCAAAGCGCCCTGGTGGCCGCCGTGCACTCGGCGGTCGAGGTGGCCGGGCTCGTGATCATCATCGGAATCGGCGCGCCGACCTTCGTTCACCTGCCTGAGCGCCTGCCGTCGATGATTCCGACCGACCTCGGCTCCGCCGGCGGAACGTTGGCCGGCGCGTTCATCGCGTTCTTCGCCTACGCGGGGTTCGAGACCATGGTCAACATGGCCGAGGAAACGCGCGATCCGAGGCGGACGATGCCGCGCGCCATCGTGATCGTGCTCACCGTCGCCGGCACCCTGTACACCTTGGCGGTGATCGCCGTTCTGCTGTCCGCCCCCGCGGGAAAACTGCCGGCCACCACCACGCCCTTGGCGCTGGTGATCGGCAAGGCCGGCGGGGATGCATCGGCGCTGATCGCCGCGATCGCGGTCTTCGCGACCGCCAACGGCGTGCTGGTCGAGCTGATGATGGTGAGCCGCCTGCTCTACGGCATGGCCCGGCGCGGCTGGGCGCCGCGAACCTTCGAACAGCTATGGAGCCCCACCAAGACTCCCGTGCGCGCCACCCTCGTCGGCGGCGCCGCGGCCATCGCTCTTGCCGTCGCCGTGCCGATCGAGCCGCTGGCGGAAGCGACCTGCACGCTGCTTCTCGCACTGTTCGGGACGGTCAATCTTGCGTTGTGGCGCCTGCATCGCCGGCCGGGCGCAACGCATGCCGGATTCCGCGCGCCGTCCTGGGTGCCGCCACTCGGCTGCGTGCTGTCCTTTGCGATGATTCCGGCGCAGTTCCTGGCCTGAAGCCCGGCCCGCCGGTCAGGCCTCGGCGCGATCCAGCGCGTATCCCGCGGCACGCACGGTGCGGATCGGATCGCCCGCCCCGGCAGCGTTGAGCGCGGCGCGCAGCCGGCGGATATGCACGTCGACCGTGCGCGGCTCGACATAGACGCCGTGGCCCCAGACCCCGCCGATGAGCTGCTCGCGCGAGAACACGCGGCCCGGGTGCTCCAAGAAAAATCTCAACAGCCGGAACTCGGTCGGGCCCAGGCGCACCTCGCGCCCCTCGCGGCTGACGCGATGCGCGGCAAGGTCCATCTCGATGTCGGCGTAGACGAGCCGCTCGGCGGCCAGCGCCGGGCGCACGCGGCGTAGAACCGCATGCAGCCGCGCCATCAGCTCCGCCATCGAAAACGGCTTCGGTACGTAGTCGTCGGCGCCCATGTCGAGGCCGCGGATGCGGTCCGCCTCCTCGCCGCGCGCGGTCAGCATAACGATCGGTACGTTGGAGGTATCGGTCTTGCGGCGCAGCCGCCGGCAGACCTCGATGCCCGAGACGTTGGGCAACATCCAGTCGAGCAGCACGAGGTCGAGCGGGCGTTCGTCGGCGACCAGCATCGCCTCCTCGCCGTCGCGCGCCTCCACCACCTCGAAGCCTTCGCGCTCCAGGTTGTAACGCAGGACGGAGACCAGTGCCGCCTCGTCCTCGACCACCATCACGACGGGTTTCATCATTGCTTCGCGGATTTCGATCCGTCGAACAGGTCGTGGTCGTAGCCGGGCCCACCCTTGGTGCGATGCTCGCGCAGCCGTGCGCCGTGGACCAGGAAGTAGATGGTCTCCGAGATATTCGTGATGTGGTCACCCATACGTTCGAGGTTCTTGGCGATGAACAGAAGATGCGCGCACGGCGTGATATGGCGCGGGTCTTCCATCATGTAGGTCAGCAGCTCGCGGAACAGGCTGACGTACATGTCGTCGACTTCTTCGTCCGCCTGCCAAACGCGGATCGCCTTTTCGGCATCGCGCTCCACGAAGGCATCGAGGACGTCCTTCAGCATGAGCTGCACGCGCCGGCTCATGCGCGGCACGGTCGACACGGGCCGCGGCGGCGCCACGGTCGACAGCGGCAGCACGCGCTTGGCAATGTTCGCCGCGTAATCCGCGATGCGCTCGAGGTCGGCCGAGATCTTCAGGGCGCCGACGATGGTGCGCAGGTCCATCGCCATCGGCTGGCGCAGCGCCAGGAGTCGGGTTGCCTGGGTATCGACCTGGTAGTTCAACTCGTCGATCTTGTCGTCGTCGTGGATGATCTGCTGGGCGCGTTCGGTGTCGCGCTTCAGCACGGCGTCGATCGCGGCCTCGATCTGGGCCTCGGTCGCCCCGCCCATCTCCACGATGGTCCGATTGAGGTGTTGCAACTCCTCATCGTACGATTTGACGATATGCGTTCGGCCCATCTTCGCCTCGCTGCTGGCGCGATCCCTAACACAGGCATCATGACAGATTTATGTCGGCCGAGCCCCACTTTGAAGGGCGCGGGGTTTCGGACTATTTAACGGTCATGGCTCGTGTGGTCTGGTTCGTCCTCGGAACGGTCGGGATGATCGCGGCGCTTTTGCTGGTCGCTTGGGCCGCGAACGGCTTCGAGCCGATCGGGCTGCACGGTAACTTCCTGATCGCCCTGATCCTGGGCTCCGTCGGGGCCTCTGCCCTGGCCATCGCGCTGATGGGGCTGGTGTTTTACAGCCACCGCAGCGGCCGCGACGAAAACGACCGCTAGCCGGACCGCACCGGGGTCGCTGCCCCGCCGCCGGCCGGGAGGTAGGCGGTGAAGGTCGAGCCCTGTCCGATCGTGCTCTTGATCGCGAGCGCACCGCGATGGCGGTTGAGGATGTGCTTGACGATAGCAAGCCCAAGCCCGGTTCCGCCCAGCTCGCGCGAGCGCGCCTTGTCCACCCGGTAGAACCGCTCGGTCAGCCGCGGCAGGTCCTCCTCCGGGATGCCCTCGCCCTGATCGGCGATGGTGACGGCGTAGGCCCGTCCCGCCTCCGCGATCTCGGGCGGCAGACCTTCGATGACGGTGCGGGCGCTGACCGTCACGGTGGAGTTCTTGCCGCCGTACTTGATCGCGTTGTCGATCAGGTTCTGGAACAGCTGGGTCAGCTGCTCCTCGTCGCCGATGACCGTCATCGTTTCGGTGGGCACGTCGACCTCGATGGCCACCCCATCGGCGCGGGCGCGCAGACGCATGAACTCCACCACCCGGCGCACCAGCTCGCCCAGATCCACGGTTGTGTCGGGCCGGCGATGCTCGTCGAGCTCGATGCGCGAGAGCGACAACAGATCGCCGACCAGCCGCGACATGCGCATGGCCTGCTGGCGCATCTCCTCGATGAAGCGCTCGCGTCCGGCCGGGTCGTCGCGTGCCGGGCCCTGCAGCGTGTCGAGGCAGCCGAGCAGCACGGCAAGCGGCGTGCGCAGCTCATGGCTGGCGTTGGCGACGAAATCGACGCGGAGCTGCTCGGCGCGGCGGATCGCCGTCAGATCGTACAAGGCGACGACGGCAAGCGTGCCGTCCTCCGCCGGGCGCGGCAGCCGCGCGATACGCGCGGTGTAGTGCGACGCGACCCGGGTGGTAATCGAGAATTCAACCTCGGCCTCGAAATCGCCGCCGTCGGCCAGCACGCGGTCCGCGGCCTCGAGCACCGCCGGGGTGCGGATCACCGAGGCCAGGTCGCGTCCGGCCAGGTTCGGGCCAAGAAGCTTTCGTGCCGCCTCGTTCGCCTGGATCACCATGCGATCGGCCGAAAGGCGCAGCAGCGGGTCGGGCAGCCGGTCGAGCACCGTCTCGTGCGCCGAGACGATCGCCTCCAGCGCCCGGCGCCGCGTTTCCCAGGAGTTCTTCAGATGCGCGATGGCGACCGCGAGCTCTGGCACCGCGCCGGGGTGATCGAGCGAGGGGAAATCGGCATCCTCGCCGCGCGCCAGCGAATCGACATAGGCGCCGGCCAAGGCCACGTCGGACAGGTAGGCGCGCAGAATGAACATCAGCCCGATGGCGATGACGGCGCCGGCGAGAATCGCGGGCCACGGCTCCAGCGCCTTGGCGAAGACGAGCGCCACCAGCACCGCGAGCGGGAGCGCCGCAACGATGGTGAGCGCCGAGGCGACCCGGCGCAGCGACAGTTCGGGGCGCGCCATGCACTCACTATAGACGCTATGATGGCGCCATGCATGCGACGCCCGATTCGCGCGCGATGACCGACGAGGCGACGCCCCTGATGGCGCAGTACCTTGCCATCAAGGCGGAGAATCCGGATTGCCTCCTGTTTTACCGGATGGGCGATTTCTACGAGCTGTTTTTCGACGATGCCGTGGCGGCCTCGGGCGCGCTCGACATCACGCTTACCAAGCGCGGGCGCCATGACGGCGCCGACATCCCGATGTGCGGCGTGCCGGTGCACGCGGCCGAGACGTATCTGCAGCGGCTGATCAAGAAAGGCTTCCGCGTCGCGGTGTGCGAGCAGATGGAGGACCCGGCCGAGGCCAAGCGGCGCGGCTCCAAATCCGTAGTGCGACGCGACGTGATCCGGCTGGTGACTCCCGGCACGCTGACCGAGGATTCGCTGCTCGATGCGCGGCGGCACAATTACCTGGCCGCGTTGGCCGAGGTGCGCGGCGCGCTCGCGCTCGCCTGGGTGGACGTGTCCACCGGCGCCTTCTCCGTCGAGGCACTGGAGGAGGCCTCACTCCCCGGACTCCTGTCCCGCCTCGAGCCGGGCGAAATCCTGGTGTCCGACCGCCTTCTCCAGGCGCCCACGCTGTTTGAGACGTTTGCGCCGTGGAAGACACGGCTGACCCCGCTGCCCGCGACGCGGTTCGATTCCGAGAACGCCAAGAAGCGGCTCGAGACCCTTTATCGCGTCGCCGCACTCGAGGGGTTCGGCGATTTCTCGCGTCCCGAGGTCGCGGCCTGCGGCGCGCTGGTCGAATACATCGAGCTCACGCAGAAGGGCCGCATCCCGCGCCTGGCGCCGCCGCGACGCGAGGCGAAGGGCGCGATCCTGGAGATCGATCCGGCGACGCGGCGAAACCTGGAGCTGCACGAAACCCTGTCGGGCGAGCGCCAGGGCTCGCTGTTGTCCGTCATTGACCGCACCGTGACCGGCGCGGGCGGGCGGCTGCTGGCCCAGCGCCTGGCCGCGCCGCTGACCGATTCCGCCGAGATCGCCCGCCGCCTCGACGCGGTTGAATTTCTTCTAACCGAGGAAGCGACGCGCAAATCGCTGCGCACCATGCTGTCGCACGCGCCGGACATCGAGCGTGCCCTGTCGCGGCTGTCGGTCGGGCGCGGCGGGCCGCGCGACCTCGCCGGTATCCTCGAAGGGCTGGCGCGCGCCGCCGAGGCGCGCGATGCGCTGTCCGGGCTCACCAACCTGCCGCTAGGGCTCGCAGAAGCGTCGCGCGATCTTGGCCAGCACGCGACCCTGGTCGATCGGCTGGCGCGCGCGCTGCGCCCGGACCCGCCGGCGCTGACCCGTGACGGCGGCTTCATCGCCGACGGCTACGCGCCGCAGCTCGACGAGCTTCGCACCCTGCGCGACGAGAGCCGCAAGCTGATCGCCAACCTGCAGGCGAAATACGCCAAGGACACCGGCATCGCCTCGCTGAAGATCCGCCACAACAACGTGCTCGGCTACTTCATCGAGGTGACGCAGACCAACGCCGACAAGATGCCCGCGGGCGAGTCCGGCTTTTATCACCGCCAGACCATGGCCAATGCCGTGCGCTATTCGACCGCCGAGCTGTCGGAGCTGCAAAGCAAGATCGATCGCGCCGCCGATCAGGCGCTCGCGCTTGAGCTGGAGCTGTTCGAGGACCTGGTCGGCGAGATCACCACGCGCGCCGAGCCGATCGCGCTGGCCGCCGACGCGCTGGCGCGGATCGATGTGGCAGCCGCACTGGCCGAGCTGGCGGCGACGCGGCGCTACGCAAGGCCGCGTATCGACGGCTCGCTCGACTTCACCATCGTCGGCGGACGCCATCCGGTGGTGGAGGCCTCGCTCGCCGCCGCACACACCGCCGATTTTGTGCCCAACGATTGCGATCTCGCGCCGGCGCAGCGGCTCTGGCTGGTCACGGGGCCCAACATGGCCGGCAAATCGACCTTCCTGCGCCAGAACGCGCTGATCGCGATTCTGGCGCAGATGGGCTCTTTCGTTCCGGCAGAGTCGGCATCGATCGGCGTGGTGGATCGGCTGTTCAGCCGTGTCGGCGCCGCCGACGATCTGGCGCGCGGGCGCTCCACCTTCATGGTGGAGATGCTGGAAACCGCGGCGATCCTAAACCTCGCCACCGACCGATCGCTCGTGATCCTGGACGAGATCGGGCGCGGCACCGCCACCTTCGACGGTCTGTCGATCGCCTGGGCGACACTCGAGCATCTGCATGAGGCCAACAAGTGCCGCGCGCTGTTCGCCACGCATTATCACGAGCTGACCGCGCTCGCCGCGCGGCTCGATGCGCTCTCGCCCCGCACCATGCGCATCAAGGAGTGGCAGGGCGAGGTGGTCTTCCTGCACGAGGTGATCGCGGGCGCCGCCGACCGCTCCTACGGCGTCCATGTCGCCAAGCTGGCGGGACTGCCGGCAAG
>Ga0316628_100005495_pt1 | contig 10186 bp, 10 predicted proteins | sample OWC_Aug_M2_C1_D5_FD_207648 | JGI IMG/M metagenome (GOLD analysis project Ga0316628, IMG submission 207648) | Wetland soil microbial communities from Old Woman Creek delta, Ohio, United States - OWC_Aug_M2_C1_D5_C | ecosystem: Environmental > Terrestrial > Soil > Wetlands | place: USA: Ohio... | reverse complement strand
TTCGAGCAACTCCCCATCGAGATGACCCACTTCGGCTCGGGCATCTGGTCGTACAGCCGCCGCAGCACGGGGGCCATCTTCTTCGTCACCGTGCCGGCGACGATCATCAGGTCGGACTGGCGCGGCGAGGCGCGAAACACCTCGGCGCCGAACCGGGCGATGTCGAAACGCGGCCCGCCCGTCGCCATCATCTCGATCGCGCAGCAGGCGAGCCCGAAGCCCATCGGCCACAGCGAAGACTGCCGCGCCCAGTTGAGTACCTTGTCGAGGTTGGTGGTGATGAGGTTGTCGTCGAACCTGTGGTCGATCAGTCCCATGATGATCCTTGTTGGCCTTGGGCCTTCGGCCTTTGCTGACTTTGGCCTTCGGGCTTTGGCCGCGAGTCTGGCCCCAAGTCTAACGCCCAGGGCCGCCGAAGGTCCAAGGTCCAGGGCCCAAGGTCTGAGGCCATCCTACTTCTGATAGTGCTCCGCATTGACCTGGATGAAGTTCTTCCACTTCTCCGGCACCTCGTCGAGCGCGAAGATCGCCTCGACCGGGCACGCGGGTACGCAGGCGCCGCAGTCGATGCACTCGTCGGGGTGAATGTACAGCAGTTCCGCCGTCTCGAAGTCCCCCTCGTCCTTGCGCGGATGAATGCAGTCGACCGGGCACACGTCGACGCAGGCGGTGTCCTTCGTGTTGATGCACGGTTCGCAGATTACGTACGCCATCGTTCCTCCAGCAAGACGTCCAACGCGCGTGAGGTCCAGTTTCGGGCCGGGTTCCACGGCCGAATTCGCACGGACCACGCACATCGCGCGGCGGCGTCGGGTCAGGCGGCGCCGGTGAGGCTCGGCGCCGGCACGTGCCCCAACCGCATCGAGATGTTGCGCGCCAGCTCCCACGCTTCCCGATGATGCTCGGTGACGATCGGCAGATCGTCGGGCGCGTGGCGGAAGATGCCGACCCGGGCCACTTCCCTTCCCGTATAGTCGACGACCGGCGCACACGTGCAGATGAGCCGCTGCAGCGATTCGGACGAGCCCGGCGGCCCGAACCGCGCGATCACTCGATCGCCGTGCGCGAGGTCCGCGGGCTGCGACAGGCGCAGGCAGCTCAGACGGCGCGCGGACGGCGAATGCCTGTCCAGGTAGATGCAGCAATGCGCCGGCATCTCACGGCCGAACACGGTGCGCATCGCGATCTCGTCTGGCCCCGTGCTCCACAGGTACGTGACTTCGCCGAGCGACGGAACCGCGATGAACGAGCGCCGCCCCGAACGAAGCACGTACTCGCGCACGACGGGGTAGGCGTGCAGCCGCAGCTCCGACCGACCCAGCTGGCGGAAGCACAGATCCAGCATCTTGAGCGTCAGGCTGTAGCGCTGCGTTTCCTCGTCCTGGCGAACGTAGCCCCGACGCTTCAACACGGCGAGCAGCCGGTGGACGGTAGGAGGCGGCTGCTTCAGCGTGCGCGCCAGCTCGGTTAAACTCATGCCGGCTGGTGCTGCGCCGAGCGCTTCATATACCTCGAACGCCTTGTCTACGGAACTGGCGCCGAGCACCGTCCCCCTTCATCCGCCCTATTCCAATATGCGGAAATGGCTTTCGCTAATTGAAATGTATCGCGTGCTGCCGGGCGACGTCAAGAAGCGTGCAAGCGGAGTCCGGCTGAGCGGCGGAGGTAACCGCATGAGGTCGGGTCTGCACCCCCTTGGGGGAGTGCTGGTGGTCCTCTCCCTGACCTTATGCCTGGCCCACCCCCGTACGGCACTAGCCCAATGCGAACCACTGCGAAGGGCCGCAAGTCCCGCCACGTCAGCCTCGCCCAGATCCCTCTCTTGCCAGTTCGACCTGGCGCTCACCCGTACATTCACGCCGGCAACCGTCGTCGCCAAGGACACCTACCGCGCCTATGTCACCGACGCGCCGATTGACGAGGTTGTGGCGGCTTTCAGGTCGGTGGCGAACTCAGAGAGCGTGCGCGGCGCCTGGGCAATCGAGCAGATCGAAGCATTGGACGCGTTCGGCAAGGCGGGACAATACGACGCGACCAGGGTCTCGCGGCTGTACGGAGGCCGCCGCGCTCGCGTTGCTCACGGCCCGATTGTCCGGAACGGCCGGACGGTAACCTCGATTACCCTCGTGTCCCCCTACCCCGACCCGTCGCTGGCGCATCTTGAACGGGGGACGCTGATCATCGAGTACCGCGTAGCAGTGAATAGCGAGTAGCGAGCAGGCGCATCGCGGCTCGCCCTTCTACTCACTACTCGCTACTACAGGCATCTGCAGGTCCGGCATTGGGGTTCCTGCAAACAGGCGCCGGCAGGGCTTTGCGATCAACCGCGCCCATTGAGCGGCCCGGTTGTGGCGCGCGCTGTCGGTGGCGATGCCCGTGCCCGCGTACATATGCCGGTACAGTTTGGAGATCAGGACGAACGCAAGCTTCGATCTCAACGACTCGACGCAGTGCGCGCGACGCCAGATCTGTCGCAGGGAGTAGAAACGATCCCAGACCGCCTGTGTGCCCTGGCGCACGTTCTCGGCCGACATGGTCGGATGCGACACGTACACGCGGGGCCGCTTGTCCTGAGGAATCAGCCAGTGCCGGCTCAGCGGGATTCCGTCCACCTGCTGCCCTTCCTCGTCGACCTTCTTCGCCCAGGTCTCGAAGTCGAGCGTCCCCGGAAACGGCGTGAGCGGCACGAACTGCGCGAAGGTCAGGTCCGCGTCCTCGGCGAGCTGCGCGGTCGCCTCGAAGGTGGACGGCCGATCGCTCGGCAGCCCGAAGATGAACGACCCGAGGACGTGAATGCCGCGCGCGCGGAACGCGCGCAGCCGCTCGACGAGCTCCTGGCCCGCCAGGTTGAATCCCTTGTGGATGTCCTTCAGCCCTTCCGGGGTCACCGATTCGACGCCGACCAGCGCGCCGACGATGTGCGCGGCGCGCATCGCATCGAGGAACTCGACATCTTCGGCGGCCTCGAGCGTGATCTGTGTGAAGAAGATCGTGTCGGAGGGCAGAGCGGCCAGCCGCTTCAGCAACGCGAACCGCTCCGCACGCAGCGACTGGAGCCTGCGCAGCCGTGAAGGATCGGCCCGTCGGGAAGCGGCGGCGAGGTCGGAAAGCGTGACCGGGTAGAAGTTGTCATCCGCCAGCGCGATGTAGCGGAAGCCGCGGCGGCGCAAATCGACAATCTCCTGCACGACGGCGTCCACGGCGCGTTGACGGGGCCGCTGGCCATCGGTCCTCCACACCGAGCAGAACGAGCAGTGCTTCGGGCAGCCGCGCACCGTTTGCACCGACGCCCACATGTACGCGTTCTTCGGCAGAAGATCCCAGCGCGCCGCCAGGAAGGCGTCCGCGTCGAGGCGGCCCGCGTCGTACACCGGCCTGACGTCCCCCCTGGCGCAGTCCTCGAGCACGGTGGCCCAGATCACGTCACCGTCGCCGCGCACGACCGCGTGAGCGCCGCCGTGCGCGGGCGGTTCGTCGGGGTACAGCGTGGCATGAATGCCGCCGAACACCACCCAGGCACCGCGCGCTCGGGCCAGCTTCCCGACCTCGTAGCCGCGGTACGCGTTCCCGCTGTGAATGCCGATGCCCATGACGTCCCCGGCGTTCACCGACGCGATGTCGATTCGCTCGAGCGTTTCGTCCACGAGATGGGGCGTGCCGTACGCCGCCGGCGTCGCGTTCGCAAGGACGTAGAGCCACCGCGGGGTGATGACACCGGCGCCGAACGAGACGTTGCTGGCGTTGACGAGATGAATGGTCATCGGGCCTGGCTCTCCTGCACGCGAAACGCGAAATCCGGCCTCTTGACGTTCCGGGTCCTTGCCGGGGTGCGGAGAGGTCGGATGTCTGGGATAGAGTGGAGGCTGGTTCGCCGCCTGATGGTCCAGCGGCTATGCCAGCCCGAGTTACTTTACACCATCACGAGTCAAACCGACGACAAAGTGACATCTCACGGCTCGAGGCCGGTCGAGACCGTGTCCGCCCGCGGGTCGTTGTCGCGCGCGGTGGACTCCTCTGCGCCGACTCACGCGGCCGGGATCTGCATCGGCACCCCCGGATGCAGTTCCAGCACGCGCACGCCCTTGGGTTCCACCAGGGGGCGAAAACGCGCGATGGTGCCGGTGAGGGCCGGAAACGTGCCGTAGTGAATCGGCGCCACCTGGCGTACGCCCAGGAAGTCGACGGCGCGGGCGGCGGCCTCCGGGCCCATGGTGAACAGGTCTCCAATCGGCAGGAACGCGATCTGCGGCGCGTAGAGTTCCTTGATGAGTACCATGTCGCCGAAGAGCGCCGTGTCGCCCGCACAGTAGACCGTGGTGCCGTTCTCGAACCGGAGGACGTAGCCGGCCGCTTCCCCGAGGTAGGTGATGCCCGACGCGTCGACGTAGCTGCTCGTGTGGAGGGCGTCCACCATGCTGATCCGGATACCCGCCTGCTCTACGGTCCCGCCCTTGTTCATGGGGCTCGTCGACCTCACCCCCTTCATCCCCAGCCAATGGCACACCTCGTAGGTTCCCACGACGACCGCGCCCGTTCGCTTCGCGACAGCCGGCGCATCCTCGATGTGATCGGAATGCCCGTGCGTCACGAGCACCACGTCGATCGAGCCGACGTCCTTGCACTCGGCTGGACACGACGGGTTGCCCAGCCAGGGATCGATGAGAAGGCGCCGGCCCCCGGGCGATTCGAACAGGATGGTTGCGTGGCCCAGCCACGTCACGGTAAGCGGTGCGTCAGCCATGCGAGACTCCTTGCAGCGGAGGCGTTCAGTATAGCAAGCGACGCCCGGACGGCAACCTTCCGGCGGCCACGAGCTACCTGGCCGGGGGCTCTGGGATATCATTGAGGGTTGTGGCCCGGGCCGGTGGCCGCCTGCTTGCACCGCCGTATCCCCTGGCTTTCCAAGGTCGACGTCTCATGCCTGAGGTTCCCGCTGTTTTCGTCCGCCGTTCTCCCAAGCCCGAATGGCTGAAGGTCAAGGCGCCGGGTTCACCCACCTACGTCCGCCTGAAAGGGCTGATGGCGAACCTGCGCCTGCATACCGTGTGCGAGGAAGCGCACTGCCCGAACATCGGCGAGTGCTGGCACCACGGCACCGCGACGTTCATGATCCTCGGCGACGTGTGCACGCGCGCCTGCCGCTACTGCGCCGTGACACACGGGCGCCCGGACCCTCTCGACCTGGCCGAACCGCAGCGTGTGGCCGATGCCGTCGCCGCGATGCAGCTGCGCTACGTCGTCATCACGTCGGTGGACCGCGACGACCTGCCGGATGGCGGGGCCGGCGTGTTCGCGAGCACCATCCGTGAAATCAGGAGCCGGGTGCCCGATTGCCGTGTCGAAGTGCTGATCCCGGATTTCAAGGGCAACGAAGCCGCCTTGCACGCGGTGCTCGACGCGCAGCCGGACATCCTCAATCACAACACCGAGACGGTTCAGCGCCTCTACCGCGTCGCCCGACCCGGCGGCCGCTACCCGCGGTCCCTCGAACTGCTCGATCGCGCCCGCCGTTACGCGCCGGAGATCCCGACGAAGTCCGGGTTGATGGTCGGCCTGGGCGAGGACTGGAACGAGATCCTGGAGGTGCTGGCCGATCTGCACGACGTGGGGTGCCAGATCCTCACGCTCGGACAGTACCTGAGCCCGTCGCCCGCGCACCTGCCCGTCGCCCGCTACTACCATCCCGACGAGTTCGCGATGCTGAAGGCGACGGCTCTGAGCCTGGGTTTCGGTCACGTGGAGTCCGGCCCGCTCGTGCGCAGTTCGTACCACGCGCACGAGCAGGCCGAGTCGTACGAGCAGGGCACCGAGCGAGACGAGACGGACAACGATGGCGAACGAACAAGTCATTGAGCGCCTGGCCGGCCTGTCCAGCGATCAAGCCCTCGACATCCTCTACAAGATGCTGCTCGGGCGCCGCTTCGAGGAGCGCGCCGCCGAGATGTACGCGATGCAGAAGATCGGCGGCTTCTGCCACCTCTACATCGGCCAGGAAGCGGTCGCCGTCGGCGCGATCTCGACGCTGCAGCCCGACGACTACGTCCTCTGCTCGTACCGCGAGCACGTGCACGCTGTCGTCAAGGGAAGCGACCCGCAGCGCATCATGGCGGAACTGTTCGGCCGCGAGACCGGGCTGTCGAAAGGCAAGGGCGGTTCGATGCACCTGTTCGACGTGAAGAACGGGCTGCTGGGCGGACACGCGATCGTGGGCGGGCACATCCCGCTCGCCACCGGCGTGGCGTTTGCCGTGAAATACCTGGAGCGGCCGCAGGTCGTGCTCTGCTTCTTCGGCGAGGCGGCGGTGAACATCGGCGCGTTCCACGAATCGCTGAACATGGCCGCGCTCTGGAAGCTGCCGGTCGTCTACATCTGCGAGAACAACCGCTACGGCATGGGTACGGCAATCGAGCGTGCCTCGGCGATCTACGACGTCGCGCAGCGGGCCTGCGCCTACGACGTCGCGAGCGAGACGGTAGACGGCATGGACGTCCTCGCCGTGCGCGACGCGGTCGGCCGGGCCGTGGCGCTGGCGCGCCGCGAGCACCTGCCAAGCCTCATCGAAGCGCGCTGCTACCGGTTCATGGGCCATTCGATGTCGGACCCGGTGCACGGGCACTACAGGACCAAGCAGGAAGTCGAGGAGCAGAAGCTGCGCGACCCGGTCCGTCACTTCTTCGACGTGTTGTCGGCGCAGGGACTGATCGATCAGAAGGGCCTCGAGGAAATGGACGCCCGGGCGCGCAAGGTCGTCGAGGATTCCGTGCAGTTCGCCGACAGCAGCCCGCAGCCGCCGCCCAAGGCGCTCTTCGAGGACGTGTACAGCGAGCCGTACGGGCCGTACACGAAGTCTGAGCCTAGACCGTAGCTATGCCACTCATCACCTACCGTGACGCGCTCAACCAGGCGCTGCGCGAAGAGATGCGGCGCGATCCGCGGGTCTTCCTCATGGGCGAGGAAGTGGGCATCTACCAGGGCGCCTACAAGGTGAGCCGCGGGTTGATGCAGGAGTTCGGCGAAAGGCGCGTCATCGACACGCCGATCACCGAGGAGGGGTTCACCGGCGTCGGCGTCGGCGCCGCGATGGTCGGCCTGCGGCCCGTCATCGAGATGATGACCTGGAACTTCTCGCTCGTCGCGATCGATCAAATCGTGAGCGGCGCGGCGAAGATGCTCTACATGTCCGGCGGCCAGGTGAAGATCCCGATGGTCATTCGCGGCCCGGGCGGCGCCGCCCATCAACTGGGCGCCCAGCACTCGCAGTCGCTCGAAGCGTGGTACTCGCACGTTCCCGGTCTCAAGGTGGCGATGGCCGCTACACCGTACGACGCGAAGGGTCTTCTCAAGAGTGCCATCCGGGACGATGACCCGGTGATGTTCATCGAGGGTGAAACGTTGTACGGATCGAAGGGCGAGGTTCCGGAGGAGGAGTACCTCGTTCCGCTGGGCGTTGCCGACGTGAAGCGCCCGGGCACGGACGTAACGCTGTTCGCCTGGTCGAAGATGGTCAAAGTGGCGCTCGACGCCGCCGAGCAGCTGGCAGGCGACGACGTGTCGTGCGAGGTGGTCGACCTGCGGACGCTGCGGCCGCTCGATCGCCAGGCGATTCTCGATTCGGTCAGGCGCACGAACCGGTGCGTCGTCGTCGAGGAGGGTTGGCCGTACTCCGGCGTAGGCGCCGAACTCGCCGACCTGATTCAGCGCGAGGCGTTCGACGATCTCGACGCGCCGGTGGAGCGCGTGACCGGCGCCGACGTGCCGATGCCGTACGCGAAGAACCTGGAGCACCTGGCGATGCCGGGACCCGAGCGGGTGATCGAGGCAGTCCGGCGGGTCGCGTACCTGGATTGAGAGACGTGCGAAGTGCGGCGTGCTGTGTGCGAGGTGCGGGTGAGAAGCTCGCCCGCACCTCGCACCTTGCGCGCGGCGCACCGCACTCGAGCGGAGAGGGATCTATGGCTTCTCGCGTCGTGATGCCGAAGCTCAGCGACACGATGGAGGAAGGCCGCATCCTGCGGTGGATCAAGCAGGAGGGCGACAGCGTCGAGACCGGGCAGGCGCTGGCCGAGGTGGAAACCGACAAGGCGACGGTTGAAATGGAGGCCTACACGAACGGCACGCTGCGCAAGGTGTTCGCGCAGCCGGGCGAAACCGTGCAGGTAGGGACACTGATCGCCGTCGTCGGGGCGCCGGACGAGGACATTTCCGCCATCGTCGCCGAGGCGAGCCGCCACGAACCACAACCCGCCGCGGTGCCGAAGGCCGCGTCCGCCGAACCCGCGCCCGGCCCACCGGGTCCCGCTCCGTCCGCAGCGCCACGGCCGGCAGCCGGCCAGCCATCTCAGGGCCGCCGCGGCTACCGCGCGTCGCCGCTCGCCGCTCGCATGGCGGCCGAAGCCGGCGTGCAGCTGAACGCTATCGAAGGTTCGGGGCCGCAGGGTCGCATCGTGAAGCGCGACATCGAGGCCGCGCTGTCAAGCGGTGCCGGGCAGCCTGCCCGCGCCGAGGCGGCCGCGCGCATCCCGTTCGCGCGGGCCGCCGCAGGCCGCGAGGAAGCGCCCGAGTACGAAGACATCGAACTGTCGCCGATGCGCCGGACGATTGCCAAGCGGCTCGTCCAGAGCAAGGCCCCCGTGCCGCACTTCTACCTGACGATCGACGTGGCGATGGACCAGGCGTGGCAGGCCTATCGGGCACTTCGCGACGCGAAGTCCCCGATCACCGTCAACGACATCGTTGTCAAGGCGGTCGCCATCGCCCTCGGCCGTCACCCCGAGATCAACGCGTCGTTCGCGGGCGACCGGATCCGGCGCTACAACCGCGTTCACGTCGGCGTGGCCGTCTCGGTGGAGGACGGACTGATCACCCCCGTCATCCGGGACGCGGATCTCAAGAGCCTCGAGGAGATCTCCGCCGAGTCGAAGGCCCTGGCCGAGCGGGCGCGCGCCCGCCGGCTGCAGCCGCACGAATACACCGGCGCGACCTTCTCGGTGTCGAACCTCGGCATGATGGGCATCGAGGAGTTCGGGGCGGTCATCAATCCCCCGGAGGCCGGGATTCTCGCCGTCGGTGCCGTGCGACAGGCACCGGTCGTCGACAACGGCACGATCAAGGTCGGGTATCGCATGAAGCTGACGCTGTCGATCGACCATCGCGCCGCCGACGGCGCGATGGGCGCCCGCTTCCTGGAGACGCTCAAACGGCTGCTCGAAAACCCGCTGCTGATGGCCTAGTAGGGTTACTCGCGGCTGCTTGCTACTTCGAATGGCTCTGCCGGACGTCCAGCACCACATCATTGCGTGCCACCGTTGCCCTCGCTTGCGACGCTACTGCCAGCGTGTGGCGATCGAGAAGAAAGCGGCGCATCGCGACGAGGTGTACTGGGGACGCCCGGTGCCTGGGTTCGGCGACCCGGGGGCGCGTCTGCTCGTCGTCGGCCTTGCACCCGCCGCCCACGGCGCCAACCGCACTGGCCGCGTGTTCACGGGCGACGGGTCCGGCGACTTCCTGATGCGGGCCATGCACGCGGCAGGTTTCGCCAACCAACCCCGGTCGCACGACGCACGTGACGGCCTCGTGCTGTGCGACGCCTACATCGCCGCCGCCGTGCGGTGCGCGCCGCCGGGCAACAAGCCGACCCCGGGGGAAATCGCCGCGTGCCGCCCGCACCTGGTCGCCGAGTTCGACGCCTTGCCTCGCGTTCGCGTATTGCTGGCGCTCGGCCGCATCGCGTTCGTTGCCTGCCTTTCCCTCCTCGCCGGCCGATGCGCGACGCCGCGCCCGCGGCCGGCATTCGGTCACGGAGTGGTGCACGACTTCGGCCGCGACGTGCCTGCGCTCGTCGCTTCGTACCACCCGAGCCGGCAGAACACCAACACGGGCAAACTGACGCCGCAGATGCTCGCCGACGTGTTTCGCACTGCGCGGCGGCTGATCGACCATTCGTAACCGCAGGCTCGCGCAGAATCTTCGAGCCGCAGATTCACGCAGATCACGCAGAACAAGTTCCTCCGCACATTTCGCAGATGACACCGATTTCAATCGCGTACTCGCGAGGGCTACCCTGACCGGCTCGACGCGCCTCGACAGCGGGCGGCGCAGCCGCCCGCCAGCGCGGTCAGTGGTACCCGGAACGCACAGACGAACCGAACGGCGTGCCCGTCTTTGTGTTCCGGGTACCACTGACCGC
>Ga0316628_100005494_pt1 | contig 10186 bp, 8 predicted proteins | sample OWC_Aug_M2_C1_D5_FD_207648 | JGI IMG/M metagenome (GOLD analysis project Ga0316628, IMG submission 207648) | Wetland soil microbial communities from Old Woman Creek delta, Ohio, United States - OWC_Aug_M2_C1_D5_C | ecosystem: Environmental > Terrestrial > Soil > Wetlands | place: USA: Ohio... | reverse complement strand
TCGAGACGTGAGGCCCGTCCGGGGCGGCCGGTGGCAGCACCGCCTCGACGCGCGAGCCGTCGGGGAGGCGGCCCTCCAGGATGGGCCGCTGCTCGTCGAGGTGCTTGCCGACGAACTGCGCCATGTTGCGCAGCGCCGCCGTGAGGGCCTCGCGGCTCTCGAACTTCGCAGGGACGAGCTCGAGCTGACCCTTTCGCTCGATGTAGACCTGGTTCGGGCCGTTGATCATCACCTCACTGACGGCGGGGTCTTCCAGGTAGGGCCGCACGGGGTCCAGAAACTGGAGGATCGTCTCCGAGAAGACTTCCTGCGGGATCGTCGAGGGGCCGCTCATTGCACAACTTCCTTGCTCAGCAGCCCGTGCGCCTCTTCGGCGTGCGAGCCTGTCGGGGCCAGTCGAAGATACTCTTTGAGCTGGCCGTCCGCCAAAGCGGGGTCCTTGCCCTCTTCGTGCAAGAGCTTGCCGAGCGCCCAGTGCGGCTCGGCCACCTCGGGCTTGGTGGCGATGACGAACTCGAGCTCGCTCTGCGCGTGGGCGGCGTCGCCGATGGCGCCGTACAGCGTGCCGAGGACGTAGCGCATGCGGATGTCGTTCGGGTGCTTCTGCGTGTAGCGGCGGGCGTACTCGATGGCGAGCTCGTAGCGGCCGTCGCGCACGCACACCGCCACGACGAGCGGGGTGATGGCCGCCTCGTCGCCGCCGGCGTTGAGCGCCGCGGAGAAGTACTGCTCGGCGCGCGTGGTGTCGCCCAGCGCGGCGAAGGCCTTGCCATGCTCCACGAGCTTGTCGGGCGTCTGCTCCTTGCGCATCTCCGCGTACGTGCGGCGCGGGTCAGGCGCGGGATCCACGCCGCGGTTGCCGCCGCAAGCGGAGAGGACGCCCGCTGCGAACGCCGCCATGCCCAGTGCGCGATTCCGATTCGACCTCTGCATCGCGCGCTGCCCGGCTCAGGAAGGGCGCCCGAGCTTCTGCTTGAGGTCGCGGTCGAGCGCGTGCAGGTAGTTGACGTACGGCCCCTCGCGCCCCTCGGTCATCTCGATGAGCGTGCGCACTTCCTTGCGCGCCGTCTCCATGTCGTTCACTTGCATCGCGTGCTGCAGGCGCATGCGGTGGGTGCGGTAGTCGGCCTCGATCTCGTCGCGCAGCGTCTTGGCCGCCTCGCGCGACGCGTCGCCGTCCGCCTTGTCGCCGACGCGGTCGTAGCAGACGGCGGCCGTCTCGTAGATCGGCACCGCGTCGACGCCGTCCTTCACGTGGAACATCCGCCGCTCGCGCTTGGCGTCCGCCGTCTGCCGGCGCTCGTTCGCGAACGCCAGCGCTTCGGTCGGCTGTTTCTCGCAGGTGGCGGTCGTCGCGTCCCAGAGCTTCGGATACTCCTGCGGCTCGACGCGGCGCGTGTCGTCGTCGCTGCTCAGGTACATCCACGCCACGACCGACGCGCCGGCCATCGCGGCGATGATCAGCATCGGGTTCGTCTTCTGCTTGGGCTTGGCCGTGCCGCCGCCGACTCCCTCGCCGACGATGGACACCAGCATCTGCGTCTGGTTGACGCCGAGCACCGCGTCCGGCGGGAGGGGCGCCTGAGTGAACGGGACGCCGCCGATCGTCGGGGCGGGCTCGAAGCTGAGCGCCTGCGCGAAGACACCGCCGGCGCCGACCTGGATGAGCACGTGCTCGACCTGCGCCTGGTCGATCGGCAGGCGGATCTCGCAGTGCGCGCCGCTCCCGATGAGGGCACGCTCCGCCTCGACGGTCACCTGCTCCTGGCGGCCGTTGGAGTGCTGGATCTGGAAGCGCAGAGTGCTCACGCGAACCTCGAGGCTATCACATGGTGCTCATCTTGAGGGCCATGGGCCCCATGATGAGGATCATGACGCTGGCGAAGACGAGCATCAGCGGCCCGGTCATCGCCACGCCGGCTTTCGCGGCCATTTCCTCGGCGCGGACCGAGCGGCGCGTGCGCGAGGAGGTGGCCTGGATCTGAAGCACGTCGGCGACGGGGTTGCCGCGCTCCTCGGCTTGCACGAGCGCGCCGACGAACTCCTTCACCGTCTCGACGGGGCAGCGGCGCGCGAACTCCAGCAGCGCCTCGCGGCGCGTCTGGCCGATGTTCAGCGTCTGCAGGATGAGGGTGAACTCCTCGACGATGGGGTCGTTCGGGTTGGACGACTTCTCGACGACCTGGCGCACAGCGCCGGGAAAATCGAGGCCGGCGCCCATCGCCAGCGCCATGAGATCGATGACGTAGGGCAGGCCGCGCGCGATCTCCTTCTGCCGCTCCTGCGCGGCGCCGGTGATCTGCAGGTACGGAAGGAAGGCGCCCACGGGTCCGACCAGCACCGGGATCGTGTAGTTGTCGACCATGTAGCCGGCGACGAAGCCGGCGCCGACGCAGCCGATGAAGCTCAGCACGCAGAGCGCGAGGTACTCGTCGGTCGTGATGCCGAGGTAGTCGCCGGCCATGGTGATCTGCTCGTCGAGCTTGTCGCGCTGCTCGTCCGGCAACAGGCCGCTGACGCGCACGCCGAGCCACCGAACGAGCGGCTCGAACTGCGGCCAGAGGCCCGGCTCGGAGAGGGCTCGCTGCCGCTTGAGGCCGCGCAGGCCGAGGCGGCTCGCGATGCGCGTGGGCGCGCTGGCCATCGCGTAGACGAGCAAGAAGAGCGATACGCCCACCGCCCCGAGAAACAGCATCTTCCAAACGTCTGCGCGTAGGCTCATGGGTTCCTCAAACGTCGACGGAGAGAATCTTGCGGGCCCAGATGAGCGCGCTGACCCAGCACCCGCCGGCCGCCGCCGAAGCGATGTAGCCGGAGACCGTGTGCTGGAGCGGGTCGAAGTAGCCGGGCGACGAGTAGCCGAGGCCGACGACGAGGACGAACGGCATCACCGCGATGACCGCCAGCTGCATCTTGCCCTCCGCGGTCTTCGTGCGGATGACGCCGTCCAGGCGTGCCATCTCGCGGATGCTCGCGGCGGTGGACTCGAGCACGCGCCCGAGGTTGCCGCCGACCTGGCGGCCGATGAGGATGGCGGACAGCGCCGAGTCGACCTGCCGGCTGCCGATGCGCGCGGCCATGTGGAGCAGCGCCTGGTCGAGCGTCGAGCCGACCTTCATCTCCTTGGCCGCGAGCTCGACCTCCTCGCGCATCGGCGACTGGAGGATGGGGATGACGGAGTTGAACGCCGCGCCGACGCTGGGGATGGCCTTGAGCGCGTTGGCCAGGGCCAGCAGGAAGCCGTCGAGCTGCTTCTCGACCGCCTCGAGCCGCTTCTTGCGCATGCTCTCGATCTGCAGGATCGGGAACGTGCACGCCGCGATGATCCAGAGCGGGAAGAACGGCAGCTCGATCGTCAGCTCGAGGACGATGAGCACGAAGATGACGCCGAGCTGCCCGAACGCAATCATCCGCCCCGGCGTGAAGATGAACATCGGCCGGAGCTTGCGCTCGATCGTCGAGGTGTATCGCGCCCAGTAGCGGTACACGAGGCTGTCGCGGTCCCCGAAGGCCGCGAGCGTCAGCATGAACAGGGCGACGGCGACGAGCGCCGTGCCGCCCCACTTGTAGGCCATCGCGGTCATGCCGCGCGTCAGCATCATAGGTAGGGCTCCCCGGGCTTGACCAACCCCATGACGATGAAGTCTTGCAGATACGAGGGCAGGTAGCCCGTCGCGCGGAAGTCGCCGATGACCTTGCCGCCGGGGCCGGTGCCCGTGCGCACGAACTCGAAGATGGGCCGCATCTCGATCTCGCCGCTGTCGCCGATGCCGGTGATCTCCGTGATGGCGGTGACCTTGCGGCTGCCGTCGGAGAGGCGGCTCTGCTGGACGATGAGGTGGACGCTCGAAGCGATCTGATCGCGGATGGCGCGCTGCGGCAGATCGAGGCCGGCCATCAGCACCAGCGTCTCGAGGCGACCGATGGCCTCCTCCGGCGAGTTGGCGTGGGTCGTCGTCAGCGAGCCGTCGTGGCCGGTGTTCATGGCCTGGAGCATGTCGAGCGCCTCGCCGCCGCGGCACTCTCCGACGACGATGCGGTCGGGGCGCATGCGCAGCGCGTTCTTCACGAGATCGCGGATGGTGTACTCGCCGCGGCCCTCGAGGTTCGCCGGGCGCGTCTCGAGGGAGACGACGTGAGGCTGCTTGAGCTGGAGCTCGGCGGCGTCCTCGATGGTGACGATGCGCTCGTTGGAGGGGATGACGCCCGAGAGGCAGTTGAGCAGCGTCGTCTTGCCGGAGCCGGTGCCGCCGGAGATGACGATGTTGCGCTTGGCCATGACCGAACGCACGAGGAAGCGCGTCATGCGGTCGGTGAGCGCGCCGAACTGCATGAGCTTCTCGAGCGTGAGCGGCGTGCGCGAGAACTTTCGGATGGTGATGCACGAGCCGCGCAGCGCGATGGGCCGGATGACGGCGTTCACGCGGGAGCCGTCTTTCAGGCGCGCGTCGACGAGCGGCGAGCTCTCGTCGATGCGGCGGCCGAGCGGCGTGACGATGCGCTCGATGACGGCGCGGACGCGCTCGTCGTCGGTGAACTTGGTCTCCGAGAGCTCGATCTTGCCGCTGCGCTCGACGTAGATCGTCTCCGGGTCGACGACCATGATCTCGGTGATGGTCGGGTCGGCCAGGAACCGTTCGAGCGGGCCGAGGCCGAGCGCCTCGTCGCTGAGCTCTCCGATGAGCCGATCGCGATCGGCCTCGGCCGGGACTTTTCCGGCGACGTCGAGCTGCTGCACGATGCGGCGGAGCGCGTTGAGCACCTTCGGGCGCATCGAAGGCTCTTCGAGCTTGGCCGCGTCGATCGTCGCGAGGTCCAGGTGCTCGAGGAGCATCTTGTGGATCTCGCGGCGGAGCAGCACGTCCTTCTCGCGCGCCTTCTTCACGGCGTCGCGCTGCGCGGCCGCAGCGACGACCTCTTTGTGACCCGCGCTGGCGTCGGCCCGACCGTTGGTGCCGCGCACCTGCATCGGGGGCGGGGGCGGGGGCCCAGTCACGGCGGGCGCCGACCCCGTCGCGAGCGGTATGGCGGCGCTGCTGCCGAGCATGGCGGGGAGCGCGCCGGTGACGGGCAGGGCGCCGCTCGACATCGCCCCGGGGGGCATCCCCGGCACGGGGACGTGGGGGAGCTTGCCGGTGGCCTTGGCGGCGAGGGCCCCGGGCGGCGGGCCGTAGTTGCCGACCATCGGCGCGGAGTCCACCGGCTGCGGGACGGGTTGATCGAGCGAGAGCAGGTAGACGGTGAAGTTGCCGACGACGATCGGCGTGCCGAAGGGCACCTCCACCGACTCGCGGCGGAGCAGGCGGTCGCCCGCGAGCGTGCCGTTGGTCGACAGGTCTTCCACCACGAGCGACGTCGGGCGGACCTCGACGATGGCGTGCTGGCGCGAGACGAGATCGCTCTCGAGGCGCAGGACGCAGTTCGGGTGGCGGCCGATGGAGATCGGACCGCTCGGCTGGAAGACCTCGCTCCGCTCCTGCCCGTCGTCCGTCTGGACTACGACCTGGATGTTCACGGCTTCGCTCCCTGCGGTCGCTTGCGATGGACCTCGGGCGCGGTGGGGTGCTCGCGGGGTGGTTCGCGGCGCGTCATGTGGGGCTCGGACTTCCACCCCGAGGGCATCACGGCTCTTTCTTGGCCGACGGAGGCGTTCGATCGAACGTCTTCACGTCGTCGATGTTGCCGTTGTAGTCGTCGAACGTGTCGAGGGCGTTCCTGACCAGGTCGAGCGACGACTTCGGGACCGTCTCCACCACGCTCGGGATGATGAACATGGCGTTCTCGGTCTCCGTGCGCCGGTTGGAGTGGCTGCCGAAGAAGATGCCCAGGACCGGGATCTGGCTCAAGAGAGGCAGGCCGGCGACGCTGTGGCTCTGGACGACGCTCTTGATGCCCGAGAGGATGAGCGCCTGCCCGAGCTTCATGTTCACGAGCGCCTCGAGCTTGTTCGTGTTGCGGCCCGGGAGGTCGCCGCCGCCGACGGACGCGTCCGTGAGCTCGCTCTCGTCGGCGACCAGGCGCAGCTCCACCTCGCGCGTGGTCGAGTCGTAGCGCGGCAAGACGGTGACGTTGGTGCCGAAGGTGATCTTCTGCAGGCCCGACGCGCTGTTGAACGCGAACTGCCGGAAGTTGACCTCGCCGCCGGAGTTGAAGATGGCCTCCTGGCCGTTCGAGGTGATGATGGAGGACTGCTTGAGCACCTTGGCCCAGCCGTTGTTGGCGGCGAAGTCCAGGCGCGGGAGCGGCTGGTTGGTCAGCGTGGCGACGGCCGAGGTCATCCTGCTGGGCAGGAAATCGAAGGTGCCCGCGAACGCACCGATCTGGTCGCCGCCGATGGCGAGCGGATAGCCGATGCCGACGGCGTACGACGAGTTCTTGTCGTACTCGACGAAGAAGAAGTCGACGCGGATGAGGATGCGCCGGTCGCCCGAGCCCGAGCCGACCTGCACCAGGTTCTCGACCTGGCCGGGGTAGAGCGCGGCGATGAGGCCGACCCGCTTGAGCTCCTGCTCCGTCGTGACGCCGCCCTCGAGGAAGAATCGGCCGCCCACGCGCCGCACGCGCACGCCGGTCGTGCCTTCGAGGAGCTGCTGCAGCTCGCGGTAGACGACCTCCGGGGGCCGCGTCGAGACGTTGATCACCCAGGTGACCTGGGACCCGTCGTTCTTGATGAGGACGAGCGTCGTGCTGCCTGCCTTGCGGCCGACGACGAGGAAGGTCCCTCCGTCGGGGCTCACGCGCGCGTCGATGATGGCGGGGTCCGCGACCGAGTAGTTGCGCACCTCGCGAGCGTTGATGGTCTTCGTCTCACCGACGGCCAGGCCGAGCTCCTCGACGTGCTCCGACTCGGTGCCGGCCGGCGTGGCCGTGGCCGCGCTCCCGCCGCCGCCGCGGCCGCGTTGCGCTTCCGCGTAGGGGGCGGCGAGCGCCACGGCGAGCGCAACGAGAGATACGACGCTGGGCTTCAGTCTACGCATGGGGGCCATCACCGTTACCGTTGGTTGCCAGCTGGAATGGCGGTCGGGAGTTGCCGGCCCGTGATGACGGTGACGGGGCCGGACTTGATCAGCTCCGAGGAGCTGAACTTCGGGATCTGGTCGTCGCGGATGTTGTCGTTCGGGTTGCGGAGAACGACGGTGATGGCGCCCTTGTCCATCGCGACGGAGACGGCCTGCGCCTGCTCGATCTTCATCGACAGGGTCAGGATCGACTCGGTACCGCGTCGATCCTTGCTGAGATCGACGGCGTCGGGCGAGGTCTGGTAGCCCGAGGCGAGCACGAGCACCTTCTGGAGCAGGACGACGGCGTCGAGGTTCGAGATGCTGCCGGGCTCGGGCAGGACGGCGATCACGTCGACGTAGTCGCCGGGCTTGACCATCGCGGCGCTCGCGTCCTCGCGGCGGGTCCGCAGCGAAAACGCCCGGTTGCCGGGGAGGATGAGCGAGCTCAGATCGCGGCGCTCCTCGTTGGCCGTCGCCAGGTCCGTCCACATCAGCGTCTGCTGGGCCTGCACGGTGGTGCCGACGTTGAGGCCGAGGATCTTCGGCTTGTCGACCTCCTTGATGGCGCGGTCTTCGACGTAGGCCTGAGGGACTTCGCGGGTCGACAGCTCGTCGTCCGTGATGGCCTTGCCACGCTCGATCGGCTTGATCGCGATAAGCAACTTAACTTTGTCGCCGCCCGACATCTCGCGTTCGTAGCGCTTCGTGTAAAGCACCAGAAGCACGACCCCGAGGAGCGCGACGACGAACGCCAAAAGCAGCGCGCGACGATCCATATGGCCGGTGTCCGACGCTAGCCCGCTTCCCTAGTTTTGGGAACCCGAATCCCTCAATATCGGAGGGGTGTCGGCCCGATCGGTTGGGGCCGGTGGGGGGCCACCACGATGACGCGCGTCCTCTGAACCTGGAACACCTGATCGAGGGTGTAGTAGGCGTCCTTGTTGTCGACGACGAGCGACACCGACGGGTTCTGCGGGCGGAGGTTCTCGTTGGCCTTGTCGGACGTGTCGACCGTGAAATCCAGGTGATCGCCCGGCTTGGCGTTCATCATGAAGGTCGCGGCGCCGGACTGATCCGTACGGGCGATGTCACGCCCGAGGTACCTGATGGGAAGGTTCGGGCCGTTCTCGGTGCGCATGGCCACCACGACCTTGCGCTCGGCGGGAGGGCACGAGACGGGATACTCGGCGAGCCGGCTGGGATCCGAGAGCCGCTTCAGCGCGACCGTGATGGGTCGGGTTGGTGAGTCGAAGCCCTCGGGGCACTTCACGTAGACGTCGAGCTGGTCGCCGTCCTCGCCCTTGAACGTCAAGACGGCGCGGCCCTTGTCATCCGTCTTGCCGATCTCCTTGTGGGTCCGGGTGACGACGGCGCCGGGGAGCGGCACGTTCTTGTCGGACTCGACGGTGATGGCGACGTGGAACGGCGGCGCCGGCTGCTCCTCGAGGCCCTTGCAGGCACCGGCGAGCATCGGCAGCGCGATCGCGCAGACAAACAGCGCCCTCATGGTCCCAGAATAACACGCTCGGGGGCGCCGCGCTTGGCTGCCGGATCAGGCTCGGAGGGCGGCGCCGAAGCGTCGCTGCATCTCCGCGACGACCTTGGCATGGCTCGCGTCGACCTCGGCGTCGGTCAGCGTGCGCGGGCTGTCCGACGGCGCGCGGTAGACGACGTGGAACGCGAGGTTCGCGTGACCCTCCGGCACGGGCGAGCCGGTGAACCGATCGAAGAGCTGGACGTCGACGGCGAGCGGGCCGGCGGCTTCGCGCACGGCGCGGAGGACGTCTCCCGCCGGGACGTCGTTACGGACCACGAAGGCGATGTCGCGGCGGCTCGCGGGGTGCTTCGGGATCGGCGAGTACTTCGGGTGGCCGATGCCCAGCCCGACCAGCGCCGCGAGATCGAGCTCCACGATCACGAGCGAGCCGCCCAGGTCCAGCGCGTCGACCACGTCGGGATGCAAGGGCCCGAGCGAGCCGATCTTCGCGCCTCGAAGCTCGATCGTCGCGGCGCCTCGCGGGTGGAGGTAGCGCGGGGCGCGGGCGTCCCAGTCCTTCGGCGCGATCTGCGCGACGGTGGCGCTCGCGGCCACGAGGCGAGACACGAGCGCGGTGGCGAGACCGCTCGCGTCCCAGACGTCGACGTCCACCGGGCGCGTGAGGTAGGAGGGGCGAGCGCCAGCGAGGACGGCCGCGAAGCTCGCGCGCTCCTGGGGCAGACCGTTCGCGGCGCCCTGCAAGAACACGGAGCCCGCCGAGAAGAGGCCCACGTCCGACTCTCCGTAGCGACGCGCGCGGCTCACGGCTTCGAACAACCCCGGCAGGAGGCTCGTGCGCATGGCCGACAGCTCGTCGGTGAGCGGGTTCTGGAGGGTGAAGGCGGCCGGGAGGCCGAGCGCCGCGAGCGCCTTGGGCGAGACGAAGCCGTAAGAGAGGGCCTCGGAGAGACCGAGCGACACGGCGGCCGCGCGGACGTGCCGCAGCAGCGCCTCGCGCCCTCCCACGGGACGCGTGGCGCGGATCGCGGGCAGCGACGCGGGGACGGTGTCGATGCCTCGCACGCGCACGACCTCGTCGATGAGGTCGGCCTCGCGCGAGACGTCCGGGCGGTGAGACGGCACGACGGCCTGGAGCTGGTCGTCCTTGGCCGCGGAGATCTCGAAGCCGAGGCGCTCGAGCGTCTGCTTCGCCTCGCTCATCGGGACTTCGATCCCGAGCAACGCGCGCATCCGCTCGGCGCGCAGCGCCACGCGCACCCTGGCGATCGCGGCGCCTCGCGCGACCACGGCGCCCTTCGCGGCCGTGCCGCCCGTGAGCCGGCACGTCACCCCGACGGCGTGGCGCAAGGCGCGCTCGGTGTCGCCGGGGTCCACGCCGCGCTCGAACCGGTGGCTCGACTCGGAGTGCAGGCCGTGGCGCCGCGCGGTGCGGCGCACCGTGCGCGGGTCGAAGTACGCGCACTCGAGCGCGATGCGCTTCGTCCCCTCGGTGATCTCGCTCGCGAGCCCGCCCATCACGCCCGCGAGCGCGATGGGCCCCTCGGCGTCCGCGATCACGAGATCGTCGGCGACGAGCTTGCGCGTCTCGCCGTCGAGCGTGACGAGCGCCTCGCCCTCCTTGGCGCGGCGCACGACGATGACGCCGCCGCGAATCTTGTCCGCGTCGAAGGCGTGCATCGGGTGGCCG
>Ga0316628_100005493_pt1 | contig 10186 bp, 10 predicted proteins | sample OWC_Aug_M2_C1_D5_FD_207648 | JGI IMG/M metagenome (GOLD analysis project Ga0316628, IMG submission 207648) | Wetland soil microbial communities from Old Woman Creek delta, Ohio, United States - OWC_Aug_M2_C1_D5_C | ecosystem: Environmental > Terrestrial > Soil > Wetlands | place: USA: Ohio... | reverse complement strand
TCGATCACGTCGTAGACCTGCTCGGTGCCGGTGGCCGTCCGGATGGTCGCCTCGAACGCGAGGCTGTCCTCGGTCTCCGCGTACTTCTCGGTCGAGACGAAGCCCCGGTAGACGAACTCGAGGTAGGCGCCGAGGACCCCCTTCAACTGGTCCTTCCCGCGAATGACCTCTGCCTCGTCCTTCGCGAACAGAACCATGACCGCGTCGTCGTGATAGTCGCTGTCCACCAGCGCCGCGACGTCGTTCTTGGCGAGCAGCGCGATATGGCGATCGTAGAACGCCTTGTGATTCATAGGGATCCTGAAGAAGAAGGCACCAGACACGTGTACAGTACCGTGAACGGAGTGGGACGGTAAGGCCACCCGTGCCGTCGCGCCGAGTTGCGGTCGCCGACCGCTGGGGCTATTCCCTACCTGGCAGAACGCGTTCATTGGGACCGACAGGAGGCTGCGCGCATGAAGAACGTACCGGATACCCCGCTGGGGAGGATGTACCGGGAGCACATCCAGCTGATCCTGGCACGCAACATCGAGGCGTTGCTCGATCAATACGCCGACGACGCGCTGCTCATCAGCAGCTTCATGAAGAAGCCGGTCGTGTACAAGGGCCGGGCACAGCTGCGGGAGCACATGCAGGGGATCCTGGGGATCGAGGCGCTGGAGACGGAGATCGTCTTCTGGGCTGAGACCGAGGACCCGCAGACGCTGATGATCACCGAAGAGATCACCATGCACACGAAGGACGGCGACGCCCACATGCGGTTCGCCGACAGTTGGGTGTTGAAGAACGGCAGGATCGCAGTTCACTTTGCGGGGATGGTGCGATACCCCGACGGTTCCCTGGCGTAGATGCGCTCCCGCGTCGCCGAGGCGGTGGACGGCTGCCGCGTCCGATCGACGGCACCACGCGAGCGCCAGACACGACGAAGGAGGCAGTGATGGCCAAGAGCGCCCGAAGCATCCTGGTGATTGTGTCGGAGTACGGCTTCTGGGGCGAGGAGCTGATCGGTCCCCTGGACACGTTCGACGCGGCCGGCTACACCGTGACGATCGCGACGCCGAAGGGGAAGCGCCCCGTGGCGCTGCCGCCCAGCATGGATCCGACCTACATCGATCCGCCGCTCGGTCGGAGCGTCACCTCGAAGACCGTCGCCGACAAGGTGAAGGCGATTGACAAGTCGCCCCGCCTCGACAAGCCGCTCGACATCTCGGCGATCATGCCCGAGATGCCGTACTTCAGCTCCGCCAGCCTGATCCGCGACCTCGAGGCGTACTACAAGGCCCGCGCCAAGGCCAAGGACGAGGTGCTGGCCAAGTTCGACGCCCTGCTCATCGTCGGCGGCAGCGGCCCGATCGTGGACCTCGCCAACAACCAGCGCGTGCACGACATCATCCTGAGCTTCCGGGAACTGGACCGCCCCATCGGTGCCGAGTGCTACGGCGTGGCCTGCCTCGCGTTCGCCCGCGAGCTCGAGGACCGCAAGAGCATCATCTGGGGCAAGCACGTGACCGGGCACTGCAAGGAGTACGACTATCACGACGGCACGGGCTTCATGAACGCCGACATCAACATGGGCCCGCCGCCGTATCCGCTGGAGTACATCCTCCGCGACGCGACCGGCCCCGACGGCGCCTACCTCGGGAACTTCGGGAAGGAAACGTCGGTGATCGTCGACCACCCGTTCGTCACGGGCCGCTCCACGCCGGATTCGTACCTGACCGGCCAGAAGATGGTCGAGATGCTGGAACATGGGCTGCGCCGCTACGGCTGGTAGGCCGGCAGGGGGGGTCGCATGAGCCGCAAGACCGGGCGATTCGCGGTGGTCGAGCAGTTCTTGGCCGACGGGATGCGCTACATGTTCGGGAATCCGGGGACCGTCGAGCAGGGCTTTCTCGACGCCCTGTGGGACTACCCGGATCTCAAGTACATCCTGGCCCTCCAGGAGTCCGTCGCCGTGCTGATGGCGGATGGCTACGCCCGGGCCACGAAGAAGCCGACGCTCGTCCAACTGCACAGCACGCCGGGCGTCGGCAACGGCGTCGGCGCCCTGTACCAGGCGAAGCGGGGGCACGCCCCGCTCGTCGTCATCGGCGGGGATGCCGGCATCCGCTACCAGGCGCTGGACGCGCAGATGGCCGGCGACATGGTGGCGATGTGCGCGCCGGTGACGAAGTGGTCAGCGATGGTGCAGGACCCTTCGTCGCTGCTGCGGATGGTGCGGCGCGCCATCAAGATCGCCGCCACGCCGCCCATGGGGCCGGTCTACCTGTGTCTTCCTCAGGACGTGCTCGACGTACCGGTCGTCGAGGACGTCGTCCCCACGTCGTTGCCCTCGACGCGCGTGACCCCGGACCGCGCGCTCGTCCAGCAGGCCGCCGCCTGGCTCGCCGCGGCGAAGACGCCCATGATCTTCATGGGGGACGGCATCGCCTATTCCGGGGCGCAGGCCGAGCTGGTGCGCGTCGCCGAGCTGCTCGGCGCGGAGGTCTGGGGGGTGGATTCCGGCGAGCTGAACATGGCCTACGACCACCCCCTCTATCAGGGGCAGACGGGGCACATGTTCGGGTTCAGCAGCCTGCCGGTCACCAGGCGCGGCGATGCCGTCCTCGTGTGCGGCACGTACATGGTGCCCGAGGTCTTTCCCGATCTCGGCCCGATCTTCGCCCCGGACGCCAGGGTTGTGCACATCGACCTGAACGTCTACGAGATCGCGAAGAACCACCCGGTGAGCCTGGGCATGCTCGGCGACCCGAAGCTGTCGCTCGCCGCCCTGGCGGCGGAGCTGGAGAAGGTGTTGTCGCCCGGGCAGAAGCAAGCCGCCGCACAGCGCCGCGAGGCGTTCGCGAAGGTCCGGGACGCGAAGCTCGCGACGGAGCTGGAGGAGGATCGGAACGTCCGCGACGCGGTGCCGATGCGGAGCGCCCGCTTCATGGAGGAGCTCGCCGCGCGACTTCCGGCGGACACCATCGTCTTCGACGAGGCGCTGACCAATTCCCCGGCGCTGACGCGGTACGTGCCCCCGCGGCAGCCGGACCGCTTCTTCCAGACGCGCGGCGGCTCGCTGGGCGTCGGCTTCCCCGGCGCGATCGGCGTCAAGCTGGCGAACCCCGGCGCGCCCGTGATCGGCTTCAGCGGCGACGGCGGCTCCATGTACACGATCCAGGCGCTCTGGACGGCGGTGCGGCACGCGATCGACGTGAAGTTCGTCGTATGCAACAACGCGTCCTACCGGCTGCTGCAGCTGAACATCGCCCAATACTGGAAGGAAGCCGGCGTCGCACCGCACCCGTACCCTCTCAGCTTCGATCTCTCGTATCCGGCGCTGCGCTTCGACGAGATGGCCCGCGCGATGGGCGTGCGGGCGGTCCGCGTCGAGAAGCCGTCGGAGATCGCCAGCGCCATCGCGGCGATGCTCTCGCACGACGGGCCTTTCCTGATAGATCTCGTGCTGGAAGGCGACGTCCGGCCCGAGCTGGTCGGCCCGCGCTGCGCCACCTGACGGACACGGGGCGGTCGACGCCCCAAGGAGAATGGTCATGCCCGGGACATTGACTCATGCCCAGATCCGGAAGATGGCGGTGGAGTGGTACCAGAAGCTGGATGTCCACGCGCCGATGGTCGAGATCCTGCCGATGCTGGCCGAAAAGGGCCTGCACATGAAGTTCCCGGAGGCCACCCTGAGCGGGCTCTCCGGTTTTGAGGGCTGGTACCAGACGGTGATCCGCCTCTTCTTCGACGAGCAGCACCAGGTCAGGCGCGTCAAGTCCGTGATCAAGGGGAACAGGGCGAAGGTCAAGGTCGTCGTGCGCTGGGCGGCGAGCCGCTGGCGCTCACCCGCCGCCTGCAGCGACCGGATCGTCGCAGACGCCTATCAGACTTGGGAGGTCCGTCTCACGAAGGCCGGCGCCCCCGTGATCACGAGCTACATCGTCGACAGGATCGTCTACGCCAAGGGGTCCGCCCGTCTGTAGCGCCCTCGGGCGCGACGCACTCGGCGGACGTGATGCACACCTCTGAGCTCCGGAACGGGAAGACCGTCGCTATGGCGAATCTCACTCACGCGGTTCCATCCAGGCCCGTGCCATGACCAAGGCCTCGTTCGCGCATCTCGGCCTGAACTGCCGGGACATCTCGGTCACGGCGGCGTTCTACACGAAGTACTTCGGCTTCCGGGTCGCCCGCATCGTTCCCCTGGGCAAGGCCCGGATCGTGTTCATGAAGTCGGGCAGTGCCTACCTCGAGTTGTTCCAGGCGCAGGGCCGAGCGGCGGCCGTGAAGGACGACGGCCCCACCGAACCGGGGTTCCGGCACATGGCCTTCTCGGTCCCGGACGTCGAGGCGAAGCTCAAGGAGATGGGCAAGGATGCCAAGGTGATGCTCGGGCCCGCCCGTTTCGACGCCTTCATCAAGGGGTGGGGGGCGGCCTGGATCAAGGATCCCGACGGCCGTATCGTTGAGGTCAGCCAGGGCTACAAGGACGAGAAGCGGTCGAAGAAGTAGCCCGCGCCGATCGTTCCGGCGGCGGGGAAAGGACGTGCCATATGGAACTGCCGGGCCGGAAGATCGGCATCCTGTTCGAGGGTGACTTCTACGAGCCGGAGATCTTCTACTACCAGCGGCGCTTCGCTGAGGAGGGCATCGACCTGCACTTGCTGACCCGACTCTGGGGTCAGGAACGGCTCACCTTCACCGGCCACGAGTACAAGATCGCGCTGGAGTGCCACGAGAGCTTCGAGGGGATGTCGGACGCGGAGCTGCGCAGCTACGCGGCCATCCTGGTGCCCTCCGGCATGGTGTCGGACCGGCTGCGCTACACCGAGGACCCGGCCAAGCTGCCCCCGGCGTGCGAGTTTCTCAAGCGGGCCTTCGCTGAGCAGAGCGTGCTCAAGGGCATCATCTGCCACGGCATGTGGCTGGTGGCGCCCATCGCCGAAGTCGTGAGGGGCAGGCGGGCCGTGGTGCACAACAACCTGATCGGCGATGCCAAGGCGTACGGCCTGCAATACGTGAACGAGGACGTGGTCGTGGACGGGGATCTGGTGACCGCACGCAGCGGCGGCCACTGCCACCTGTTCGCCAAGAAGATCCTGGAGATCCTGAAGGCCCGCTGAGTCGGGCAGTTCGACAGATACGAGGGACGGGGGGCACCATGAACGAGATCAGCTTCACCTTCTCGGACACCATCGCGGGTTACGTGACGCGGTTCAGCCGGGAGAAGAAGACCTTCGGGCTCAGCACCAGCGACGGACGCGAATACGAGGTGGTCCTCAGCCCCACGGTGTTCGCGCGGATCAGCAAGAACCTGGAGGAAGGCTACATCGACGCCACGGGCCGGATCGGCGACCTGCTGGCCGCCGAGGGCCAGTTCCTGTACGCCTACGGCATCTTCTACCCGGAAGGCGGAGTCAACCGGTTCGAGGCCAAGAGCCTGGTGTTCCCCGGCCACAGCAAGGACCAGTACCGCCACGAGGAGCCTGACTGGTGGGTGAACCAGGCGCGCTCCATCGGCCACAGCTACTTGCGCTGGCAGTTCGACTGGCCCAACACGCCCATCGACTACAAGAACTACCGCACCATCCTGCACCTGGCCGGCGGCAAGAAGGGCGACTTCCTGCAGGAGACCGACACCATCTCCCGCCTCGTCTTCGGCCTGGCCTCGGCGTATCTGCTCACCGGCCAGGAGGAGTACCTGGAGGGCGCGGAGAAGGGCACCGAGTACCTGCGCGATCACATGCGCTTCTACGATCCGGACGAGGACCTCGTGTACTGGTATCACGGGGTCAAGCTGTCCGGCGATCGCGAGCAGAAGCTGCTCACCTCCGAGTTCGGGGACGACTTCGACTCCATCCCCATGTACGAGCAGATCTACGCGCTGGCCGGACCCACGCAGACCTACCGGATCACCGGCGATCCGCGCATCCGCTGCGACATCGACAAGACGCTGGATCTGTTCGAGAAGTACTTCAAGGACAAGGAGAGGGGCGGCTACTTCAGCCACATCGATCCCATCACCTTCGACCCGCGCTCGTCCACCCTGGACAAGGGCAACAACCGCGGCAAGAAGAACTGGAACTCGGTGGGCGATCACGCGCCGGCCTACCTGATCAACCTGTTGCTGGCCACCGGCGAGAAGGCGCACGCCGACTTCCTGATCTACACGGCCGACACCATCGCCAAGTACTTCCCGGACTACGACAACAGCCCGTTCGTGCAGGAGAAGTTCTTCGAGGACTGGAGCAAGGACCAGAGCTGGGGCTGGCAGCAGAACCGCGCCGTGGTGGGACACAACCTGAAGATCGCCTGGAACCTGATGCGCGTTTACCACCTGCAGGCCAAGCCCGAGTACAAGGCGCTGGCCGAGCGGATCGGCAGGCTGATGCCGCAAGTGGGCTGCGACTTGCAGCGCGGCGGCTGGTACGACGTGGTGGAGCGCGTGCTGGCGCCCGGCCAGAAGTTCCACCGCCACGTGTGGCACGACCGCAAGGCGTGGTGGCAGCAGGAGCAGGGCATCCTGGCCTACCTGATCCTCAACGGCTCGCTGAAGGACGAGTTCTACCTGAAGCAGGCCCGCGAGTCGGCCGCGTACTACTGCGCCTGGTTCCTGGATCACGACGACGGCGGCGTGTACTTCAACACTCTGGCCGCCGGGCCGCCGTACCTGTTGGGCAACGAGCGCCTCAAGGGCTGCCACTCGATGAGCGCGTATCACTCCATCGAGCTGTGCTACCTGGCGGCGGTCTACACCAATCTGCTGATCACCAAGCAGCCCATGGACTTCTACTTCAAGCCGCAGCCCAAGGGCTTCAAGGACGGCATCCTGCGCGTCTCGCCCGATCTGCTGCCCAAGGGGAGCGTCAAGCTCACGGCCGTGACCGTGGACGACAAGCCCTACCGGGATTTCGACGCCGACGCTCTGACCGTGAGGCTGCCGGACGGCAAGACATCCGTGCGCGTGAAGGTCACCATCACCCCGGTGAAGGGCTAGGACGGGGAGGCCTTCGGTGGAGATCAAGATCCGACAGGACGGCGAGGTGGCCGTGGCCGTTGTCTCCGGGGAGATAGACTCCAAGACCGCCGGAGCGGCTCAGGCCGAGTTGCTGCCCCTGATCGAGAAGTCGGGCAAGACCGTGCTGGATCTGAAGCAGGTGACCTTCATGTCCAGCGCCGGGCTGCGCATGCTGCTGCTCCTGTACCGTCAGGCCACGGCTCGCGACGGCAGGGTGGCTCTGGTGGGGCTGTCCGACGAAGTCAGGGACACCATGAGCATGACCGGCTTCCTGAAGTTCTTCCTGGTGGCCGACACCGTGGAAGCCGGCAAGTCGGCGCTGGCGTAGGGCGAAGGGCGCCATGGAAGAGAAGCGCATCGATTTCTATCCCACGCACCGGCACGGCGAGTTCAAGCTGCGCCCGGGCCGGCCGTTCCCCTACGGCGCCACCCTGGTGCCGGGCGGCGTGAACTTCTCGGTGATGTCGCGCAGCGCCACCGCCTGCACCCTGGTGCTGTTCGAGAAGGGCGAGAACCAGCCCCTGGCCGAGATCCCGTTCCCGGACTCGTTCCGCATCGGCAACGTGTGGTGCATGGTGGTGTTCGATCTGGACGCCGAGGGCATCGAGTACGGGTACCGCATGGACGGGCCGTTCAATCCCCAGTCCGGGCACCGCTTCGACCGCAACGTGGTGCTGCTCGACCCGTGCGCCAAGGCGATCAGCGGCCGCGACGTGTGGGGCAGGGAGCCGGATTGGAGCCGGCCCTTTCCGCACCGTGGGCGCCTGGTGTTCGAGGACTTCGACTGGGAGGACGACCGTCCGCTGGAGCTGCCCCTCGAGGATCTGGTCATCTACGAGATGCACGTGCGCGGGTTCACTCGCCACCCCTCCTCGGGCGCGAGGCATCCGGGCACCTTCGCCGCGATCCGCGAGAAGATTCCCTACCTCAAGGACCTGGGCGTGAACTGCGTGGAGCTCATGCCCATCTACGAGTTCGACGAGTTCGAGAACAGCCGGCGCCACCCGGAAACCGGGCAGATGCTGTACAACTACTGGGGGTACAGCACGGTGGGCTTCTTCGCGCCCAAGACCGGCTTCGCGGCCACCGGGCGCCTGGGCATGCAGGTGGACGAGCTCAAGACGCTCGTCAAGGAGCTGCACCGCCAGGGGCTGGAGGTCATGCTGGACGTGGTGTTCAACCACACGGCCGAGGGCAACGAGAAGGGACCCACCATCTCCTTCCGCGGTCTGGACAACCAGACCTACTACATGCTGACGCCCGAGGGCTACTACTACAACTTCTCCGGGTGCGGCAACACCCTGAACTGCAACAACCCCATCGTGCGGAACATGGTGCTCGACTGCCTGCGCTACTGGGCCTCCGAGTACCACATCGACGGATTCCGCTTCGACCTGGCGGCCATCCTGGGCCGCGATCCGTCGGGGGCGCCGCTGCCCAACCCGCCGCTGCTGGAGTCCATCGCCTACGATCCCATCCTGGGCAAGTGCAAGCTCATCGCTGAGGCGTGGGACGCCGGCGGCCTGTACCAGGTGGGGTCCTTCCCCGCCTATGGCCGTTGGGCCGAGTGGAACGGGAAGTACCGCGACGACTTGCGCAAATGGCTGAAGGGCGAGCCGGGTCTCGCCGCCGCCGTTGCCCAGCGGGTGCAGGGCTCGCCGGACCTGTATGGCTGGAACGGCCGCGGGCCCACCGCCTCGATCGACTTCATCACCTGCCACGACGGCTTCACCCTGTACGACCTGGTGGCCTACGACGGCAAGCACAACGAAGCCAACGGCGAGGGCAACCGCGACGGCTCCGACGACAACAACAGCTGGAACTGCGGCTGCGAGGGCGAGAGCGCGGATCCGGACGTGAACGCCCTGCGGCGCCGCCAGATCAAGAACGCCTGGGCCCTGCTGATGCTGAGCCACGGCGTGCCCATGGTGCTCTCCGGCGACGAGATGGGTCACACCCAGCGCGGCAACAACAACGCGTACTGCCAGGACAGCGAGATCTCCTGGATCGACTGGGACCGGCTGGAGCACAATCCGGATCTGCACCGGTTCGCCCGGGCCATGACGGCCTTCCGCCACGCGCACCCCGTCCTGCGCAGCCGCGACCACGTCCGCAATCAGGACTTCGTGGGCAGCGGGCTGGCGGACATCACCTGGCACGGAACCCAGGCCTGGAAGCCCGATTGGTCCGGCTCCAGTCGCGCCCTGGCCTGGATGCTCTGCGGCCGCCACGCCAAGGGCGGGACGGTCCAGGACAACACCCTGTACGCGGCCGCCAGCACCTATTGGGAGCCGCTGGATTTCGAATTGCCGCGGCCGCCCGAGGGGCGCGCCTGGCACGTGGCCGTCAACACCGGCATGCCTTCGCCCGAGGATATCTTCGCTCCCGGGCAGGAGCCCCGCCTGGAGAATCAGTCCCGTTTCCTGGTTGGGCCGCGCTCAGTCGTCGTGCTGATAGCGAAGTAACCCCCAGGAGGAAACGGACCATGGCCTTCAACGTGGATTTGGTGATGAAGGGATCCGAGGCGCACCTGACTCTTAGCGGCGAGCTGGACGCGGTCTCGGCCGGCGCCCTGAAGGGGACCGTGGAGACCGCGGCCGGGAACAATCCCACCAAGCTGATCATGCACATGCAGAACCTGAGCTTCATGGCCAGCGCCGGGCTGCGCGTGCTGATCTTCGCCAAACAGAAGATGGGCGAGCAGGTGGGCATCACCCTGATCGGTTGCCAGGCGCCGGTGCGCAGCACGCTGGAGATGAGCGGCTTCCATCGCAGCGTCTACCTGCAGGACGCGGAGTAGTCGCGCCGGCCCGGGGGGCATCGCCCATGGAACCCCTGGTCCTGCCAGGCACCTTGGACGCGCTCGCGCCCATCCGCCAGTTCGTGCGGGATGCCGCGGGCCAGGCCGGCCTGGCCCCGCCGCACGTCTACGATCTCCAGCTGGCCGTGGACGAGATCGCGACCAACATCGTGATCCACGGATACGAGGAGTCGGGGACCAGAGGCGACATCCGCGTGGAGGTCGACCTGGATGCGCAGCGGCTGGCCATCACTCTGGAGGACAGCGCGCCGCCCTTCGATCCGCGCGGCCTGATCACGGAGGCGGCCCGCCAACTGGACGCGCCCCTGTCCGAGCGGCCCATCGGGGGGCTGGGCATCTTTCTGACCGAGCAGAAGATG
>Ga0316628_100005492_pt1 | contig 10186 bp, 1 predicted proteins | sample OWC_Aug_M2_C1_D5_FD_207648 | JGI IMG/M metagenome (GOLD analysis project Ga0316628, IMG submission 207648) | Wetland soil microbial communities from Old Woman Creek delta, Ohio, United States - OWC_Aug_M2_C1_D5_C | ecosystem: Environmental > Terrestrial > Soil > Wetlands | place: USA: Ohio... | reverse complement strand
CTCCTCGTCGCCGTCCCAGCTGGATATGTCCGCACCGTGGTTCCTCTCCACCTCTGCGAGGAGGTCCTTGATGTCGTCGAGCAGGGCCTCGCTCTCCTTTCCAGTCAATATCACCGCGAGGTTGGCGAGGGGACCGCTCTCCACGACGATCCGGAAATCCTCATAGCCCAGGGTATTGAGCGCTCCCTTCCTCCCCTCACCCTCCCCAGAGAGGATGGACATCGTGTCCTTGACGAAGTTCCCCACGGTCGTGAGCATCGAGGCGAAGATGTCGGGGTCGAGCATGCTCTCCGTCCGCATGACCTTGCCCATGAGCAGGCCGCCCTTGGTGATGAGCAGTACCGACTCGACCCTGGGCGATTCCTGCGAGAATATGGACCCGAGGCCCCCCGACTTCAAGGCCTCTATGAACGGCATGTAGGGTGTGAGCGATTCATAGGTACAGGCGGACGTCAGGACCCGAAACCCCCTCGATCGGGCGACCTGCCCGAGTTCCTCCACCAATCTCGTCTTGCCGATGCCGGCCTCGCCCGAGACCAGGGTGAGGCGCCCCTCGCCCCTCTCGGCGCGGGCCAGGGCCGATGCGAGCCTCCCCATCTCGTCTTCGCGCCCGACCATCCGGGGCTCGAGATTGATGTCCGCCAACTGCTCCCCTGGGTACTCCGAAGCATGTCAGGCATTATATTTCTTATTAGTAGGGTGGGAGGGACCCCATCGGCCCCCCTGACAAGCGGCTGGTGGCGGGTCAATCCCATCCTGCTGTGCCCGCACGGCTCAGGTCCCCGTCGAGGCCCGAGTCGGGCCGCCGCCTCATCCCTTCGCGTCCCCCTCGTCGATGGGGGCCATCCCCTTGGTCGGCCTAGCATGGGCGCGCTCCTCCTGGTCGATCTCGACCATCTTGGCCGCCGCGTGCCTCTCGCCCAGGAGCTGGCCGACGCTCATCCTGAACTCCGAGAGCAGGCCCGTTATGGGCCCCATCGAGGTGGAGGCGACCTCGAGGTCGATGACCCTCTCGGACCCGTCGGCGGACAGGTGCATCACGATCTGGTACCCCTTGGCCTTGGTCTCCCCGTAGTACCAGGCCTCCGCCGAGTAGGGCGGGCCCGCGTCCTCGTGCTCCTGAACCCTCTGGATGCGCTTCTCCTCCAGCGCGGACCTCCCGATGGCGAACATCTCCGATGGGTCCACGGACTCGGGGAACCGGAAGGCGCGGGAGTCGATCGCCCTGAGCTTCTCGGCCATGAGCCGCCTCAGCATCGCCGTGTTGGCGTGCTCCCTCGTGAAGAAGACCGGGCAGACCACCTCCACGCGGCGGCGCTTCATGCTCACCCGATGGTACTCCCCCCTCGTGTCGTAGTAGGTGAGGGAGCCGTCGATGAACGTCCCCTGGCAGATCTGGGGGTCCAGGAGGTAGGCCACGGTCTTCCTCTCGTCCGGCCTCAGGTGCCCCAGCACCGCGCGGTCCCCCCGCACCTGCAGCGAGGGCGGCTCGACGTACTCCAGGCGGAGCATGTTGTGGTCGTACCGTATCTCGATCGCCGCGTCGACGATGATGTCGTCCGTCCAGTTGGCGACGGCGACCTTGAGCCGGACGAGCCCGTGGGCGAAGTCCGTGGCGGACAGGATGGAGATGTCCTTGGGGCGGGCGGCCCTGCGGATGCCCTCCCGGTCCAGGTGCTCGGTGGATCCGATGATCGGCCGGACCATGGCCTCGATGCCCGCGAGCTCCACCGGGTCCCCGGACCAGCGCTCGAGCGCCGTCGCGTAGGTCCGGTCGATCTCGGCGACCGCCATCTTCAGCTCCTCCCTGAGGCGGTCGTCCGGCTCGCCGATGATGACCGCGGCGAGGACGACCCTCTCGGCGGCCTCCTTGAGGATCAGGTTCTCGCCGTACTTGACGCTCTCCAGGTCCCCCGAGCCCTCGACGCCGAACTGTATGATGCTCTGGAGCGCGATGAGCATGCCGGACATCACGTCGGCGTCCCTCCTCCTCGAATCTGGCCGGGCGGCGTCAAGGATGAGCCTGCCGTCCTGATGGACCAGGAGGACCTGCTCGACGACGTACCCCCTCGGGCCGCCTTGCCTCGGCACGGCGGCCGCGGGCGGGGGCGGGGGGGCGCGGCCCTCGCCGGCCGCGCCCTCCACGGTCCCGGCGGGCCCCTCGCCGTGCTCCCTCCTCATGCGGGAGCGCGCGACCACGGCGGCGAACGACGCGAGGACGACGAGCACCGATGCCATGACCACTCCCCGCGTCTCCTTGGCCCAGCTGAGCCCCACCGAGACCTCGGCGAGCTGGCTCGGGGGGCCTGGGCCGAGGCTGCTGTTGGCCACGACGCAGTAGTAGTAGGTCGTCCCGTGGACCACGTCGGGATCGGTGAAGGACGTGCCGGTGCCCACCTCCCCTACGCGCTCGAGGGCTCCCGGTGTCGTCCCCCGGAGGACGATGTAGCCGCATGCGGCGACCGTGCCGAAGCCCTGGGGGTCCCGCCAGGTCAGCCTGACCGAGTCGCCCCTCACCCGGGCGATGACGGGATCGACCGCGCCTGGAGGGCCCAGGGGCGTCGCATTCGCCACAGGGGAGCGGGCCCCGGTGCCGGCCACGTTCGCCGCCGAGACCGCGTAGTAGTAGACCAGGCCGTTCTCGACGGCCGTGTCGTTGTAGGAGAGGGCCGTGCAGGTGGAGGCCACCATCTGGACGAAGTCCATGGAGGCCCCACGGAGGACGAGGTACTCGGTTATCGGCGACCCCCCGTCGAGGGCGGGCGGGGACCAGGAGAGCGAGACGCGGCCATCGCCGGCCGTGGCCACCAGGCCGCCCACGGGGCCGGGCACGGTGCGGAGCGTGATCCAGACGGTGCGCGACGGCTCGCTCACGCCGTGGCCGTTGGTGCACTCGACGTAGTACGAGTACGTCGCCCCGAGGTCCACGTCGGAATCGTAGTAGTTGAACCCCTCCGTCACGCAGGCGAGCGGCTCGAACTGGCCGCCGGGCGAGGACCTGTGGATGTGGAAGTCCAGGAGGCCGACGCCGCCCCTGTCGTTGGGCGGGAGCCAGCTGAGGGCGACGCAATCCGAGGCGCGCTCCGCCACGAGGTCGAGGGGGGCTCCCGGGAGCCCAAGCGGGATCGCCGAGACCGTCGCCGACCTCAGAGGCCCCTCCCCGGCCTCGTTGATCGCCGCCAGCTCGTAGTAGTAGACGATGCCGTTCACGAGGTTCGAGTGGGTGTAGCTCGTCACGTTGGCCAGGTAGATCGAGAGGGCTATCGCGCCAGGGGATTCCCCGTAGTACAGCCGGTAGCCGGTCACCGGCCGCCCGTCGCAGTCGAGGGGCGCGCTCCATGACAGGAGGACCCGGCAGTCCTCTCCCATCGCCACGAGGAACCGCGGGGCCGATGGGGGCCCGAACGGGATGGACATAAGCGTCTGCGTCGGGACGCCCTCCCCCGCCGAGGTCATGGCGGCCACGTTGTAGTAGTAGGCCGCCCCGTTCCTCCTGCCGACGTCGATGAAGGCCAGGTCCGTGGGCCTCCTCTCGGATATTGGCTGCAACCCCTCGACCGACGTCCCCCGGTAGACCCGGTACCCGGTGATGGGGGACCCCCCGTCGTCCAGGGGAGGCTCCCAGCTCAGGAGGACCCTCTCGTCCTGGGGCGTGGCCCGGAAGCCCTGGGGCTGGGAGGGGCGTGCGACCACCCCTATCGTCACGGCATCGGACATCGCGCCAACCCCCGCCCCGTTGAACGCGAGGACCGCGTAGCTGTACGTCGAGCGGGCCTTGACGCCCCTGTCCACGTACGATGTCAGGGGCCAGTCGGATTCTATCTCGGCCAGGGGGCCGGGCTGCCTCCCCCGGAATATCCGGTAGCCGAGCAGCTCGCCCCCAGTGTCTGTAGGCGGGGACCATGCGAGGGTCACGGTGCCGTTCCCGGTTGTGGCCTCCAGGCCCGGCGGGGGCGAGGGACTTCCCAGCGGGCGGGCAGAGGTCTCGTTCCTGGGTCCCTCCCCCGCACTGCTGACCGCGCTGACCGCGTAGCAGTACGTGACGCCGTTCTCGAGCTCCGTGTCAAGGAACTCGTTGGCGGGCCAGGGCACCTCGCCGACCATCGCCAGGCCCTCGCGGGTCTCCCCCCTGTAGATGATGTGCCTGAGGACGCGGGCGCCGTCCGACGGCGGCCTGTCCCACCGGAGGGTGACGTTCTCGTCACCACGTTCCGCTGCGAGACCGACCGTGGCCCGTGGGACACCGCAGGGGGCGGGGTCGACCTTCCATACCACCACGTCCGAACCACCGCAGAGACTGTCGCAGTAGGCGTGGGCGGTGGTCGGGAAGTCGGTGGTATCCGTCATTGCGATGCAGTACATGGCCCCCTCGTCGTCGGATGCAAGGCAATAGTAGCAGGCGGTCTCGTCCCCGCTGCCACCGATGTAGGTGGAGTACCGCGTCGTGAGATTGGCCCTGTCCAGCACGAGCAGGAATAGGTCGGGCCCCTCCCGCTTCGTCGTGTCGAAGCAGCCCACCGTCGTCCTCAGGTCCATGGAGGATGTGATGCCGAGAAGGCCGAGCACCCCCCCGTTCCCACCTATGGCGACCGAGACCCCGACGTCCCCGTCCCGTCCGCCGAGGAATGTGCTGTAGAGGCACCGTGAGAGGTCGCCGTCAAGGACGGTGAGGAATGCGTCGTAGTTGCCGAGCGCATGCGTGTACAAGGCGTCCTGGGTCGTGGGGAAGTCGACGGACAGCGTGCATCCGGCGCAGTAGACGGCCCCGTCCGACGCCACCGTCAGGGTGTGGACGCAGTCCAAGCCGGAGCCTCCGAGCAGCGTGCATGCCGAGAGGCTCGATCCCGTGGGATCCAGCTTCAGGACGAACCCGTCAGAGGGCCCACCGTTGAAGTCACGGTCGAAGGCGCCCTCGGAGGTGGGGAACTCGCCGGCCGTCGGTCCACCGATGTACGCGACGCCACGGTCATCGACGTCGAAGCCAAGGACGATCGCGTCCGTGAACGGCGTATGGCCCACCATGCCATCGATGTACGTGCAGTAGTTGAGGTGGGAGAGCGAGCTATCGAAGCTCGCCACGAAGATTTTTGGCTCCTCCAGTGATATGTACACGGTCCTACAGTAGGCCCCATCCGTCACTGGCAGGCTGCGGTTGTCCGTTGTTCCGGCGATATAGAGGTTCCCCTCCCCGTCATGCCCAAGCGCGGCCGGTTCGTCGTCGCCATGTCCCCCGAAGTACGAGCTATACATCAGATCGGTGCCGTCCGCGCATAGCTTGAGCATGAAGATGTCGGTCCCATCGCGAGACGTGCTGAACATCGCGTCCGCCGTAACCGGGAAATCGCCCGAATCCGTGCTGCCAATCACGACGAGTTCCCCATTGGATAGGATTTGCACGCTATCGGCGCGATCGTACGCACAACCCCCGATGAAAGTGGAGAAGACCAGCTGCGATCCGGTCGGATCGAGCATGGTGACGAACGCATCGCCCCTCGAGCTCCTGTTCACCTGATACGATCCGGGAGTGATCGGGAAATCGATAGAGTACGTCCATCCGACGAGGACGAGGTCGCCAGACGGGTCGAGCGCGAGTGTCTCCCCGATTTCATCCCTCGTCCCGCCCAAGAACGTCGAGAACTCGAGCCCTGGGTCGATGACGAACGGCCTCGAGGCGTCCAGCGCATCCGGGATCTCGAACCCCACGAGGTCGGGCTCGAGAATCCTGTACCCCCCAGTGATTGGGGGGGAGGAGTGGTCCGTCCCCTCGAAGAGGACCGGCCTTCGGTCCCTCACGAGCCCTGCTGGTGTCGTGACGATGAGGTCTCCGTTCGTCGGGTCCAGGGAGAGCCCAGTGATTCCGACGTACCTGAGGAGTATCGAGCGCGGCTCTGCACCGTCCAGCAGGACGTAGTCGTACTTGAACGAGCCGTTCGAGAAGTAGAACCTGAGGTCTATGCACTTGTAGATGCCCCGGTAAACGACCTCGGAATAGCTCGCAACGTCCCTCGTCCAATCGTCTGGGTCGTTTCCCAGGAAGAAGTTGGCGGCACAGCCGAGGCCCCTCGATCCCGTCGGGACGACGGGCTCGCAGCCCTCGAACTGCATCGAATAGGAGGCGAGCAGGCCTTCATCGCCCGGCATGGGACCCATGACGCCCGCTCGCAAAGGAGGCCCGTGGCTGAGGGTGAATACGACCCGGTCCCTCTCGAGTCCTACCGAGAGCGGGTCCCCGCTCGCGTAGAAGAGGACATCACGGTTCGGGACCTGCCCCCTGTTCTCGTAGAAGAACCCGTCGATGCCCGTTGTCCCATCCATGGCGATGGGGCCTTGGTCCTGGTCGCGGGCCTCCCCCGGCTCCGTGGGATGCTGAGGCGGGGGCAAGACGCTCGCAAGGTCGCAAAGGAGCATGGTTGGGGCCATCATGAGCAGGATGGCCCCGAGGACCGCAGTGGCCCCCCTCGTGCGACGTCCCCCTCTCGGAGCGGCATCGGCCCCCTCCCGTGAATCTGGTGTCGAGCGCATATCATCCCACTGGGGGTGGCGGCAAGCCTTCGCTGCCCGACCGTCCCTGGGCCCCAGTCTCATCGGGGTCCCTGTCGAGGAAGTCGATGGGGGCGCCCGTCCCCAAGCCCAGGTCGTCCTCCCCTCCCAGCCCGGCATGCATCGCCCTAGGCGGTTCCTCCCTGAAGAGGTCGGCGAGCACCTTGCGGAACTCCGTGACGAACCCAGATATCGGCCGCATGGCCGTGGACGCGATGAAGAGCTCTATCAGGCGCTCCTTGCCAAGCACCCCCATCCTCATCACCATCGGATGCCCCTCGGGCTTCGTCACCCCGTAGAACCACGCCTCCCCCATGAATGACGGCCCGGATTCAACGAACTCACGGACTAGCTGCACGTCCATCCCGGTGATCACCCTCTCGATGTGCTTGAATATCCCGTCGGGCGGCAGGCCGCTGGTGTACCTGAACCTGCGGAAGTCGTTGGTGCGGAGCCGCTCCTTCACGAGGCGTCTGAGCATGGCAGTGTTCGCCTGCTCCTGAGGCAAGAACGTCGGGCAGACGATCTCAGCGCGGCACCTTGCCATGTCTATGGCCCGGAACTCGCCCTTCGAATCGTAGTAGTTGAGGGCCCCATCGATGTACGAGGTCTGGCATGCCTGGGGCTCGAACAGGACCGTCACGGCCTTGGCGCTCCCGGCCCTTATCATGCCGATCGTGATGCGGTCCCCCCAGAGCTTCATGGACGATGGGACGATGGTCTCCAGCGTCAGGAGGTCGGAATCGTACCGGACCTCCAGCGCTGCCTCCGATATCTGCTCGGGCGTCCCGTTCGAGACCGTCACGATGAGCCGGACGTACCCTCGGAAGTAATCCACCTCCGAGGACAGCGAGACACCTGGGGAGGGAGGGGCCTTCGGGCCCCCCACGCCCGCCGGGGGGCGCCTCGGGGACAGGAGCCCCGAGACCATGGCATCGATGCCGGAGAGCAGCGAGCGGTCCCCGGCCCACTTCTCGATCACACCCGCGTACGAGCCCTCGACCCTCCGGACCGCCGCCGCGAGGTCGTCGCTGAGCGCCCCGTCAGGTCTCCCATTGACGAAGGCGGCGATGATGATGTTCTTGCCGTTGGCGAGGAGGATGAGATCATCCCCGTACTCGACCCTCTCGAGCAGTCCGCCGCGCTCCAGGCCCTCCCTTATCGCGCTTTGGACGGCGACCAGCATCGCGGACATCAGCTCGGCGTCCCTCGTCCTGCCCTCCTCCCTGGGGACGTCGGCGATCAGCCGGCCGTCCCGGAACACCACGAAGACCTTCCTCACGGTGCAGCCCATCCGTACGTTCGCCCCGCCGATGACGGGGACCGACACGACCGCGGACGACGTGACATCCGCTCTCCGGTCCACGGCCACTTCTCCCTTTCCGGTGCCCTCCCGCGATGCTCGCCTCCTTGACCGTCCATAGGCCAGTCCGATGATGCCCACCAGCAGGGCACCGGCGACGATGGGTATGGCAAAGCGGGCCCATGCTGCCCTCGCCATGGACTCGGTCCCGACGGTGATGACCGGGGCAGGCGGGCCCTGCCCGACGGTGGAGTTCGCGATGACGGTGTAGTAGTACCGGCGGCCCTGCTCGACATCGGGGTCCGTGTAGGTGAGAGCGGGTCCGACCTCCGCTATGACCTCGAGGTCCTCCGGCGAGCGGCCCCGGAGTATCATGTAGCTGGTGGCAGGCGCGCTGCCGTACTTGCCCGAGGCGGCCCATGTAAGGAGGATGTCATGCCCTCGGATCCTCCAGGCCAGATCCTCCGGGATACCTGGCAGCCCGATGGGGGTCGCGTTCACGGTGGACGAGGCCGGCCCGGTCCCGATGAGATTCATCGCCTGCACCGAGTAGTAGTAGCTCTTGAGGTTGACGACGTCGGTGTCCAGGAATGCGAGATCGACGCCCAGGGTCCGTGAGACCTGGGGCGACCCGTCGGTGCATCCCCTGACGACCTTGTACTTGAGAATCGGTGACCCGCCGTCATCGAGGGGTGCGAGCCAGGACAAGCGGACAAGGCCGTCCCCGACCACGGCCGTCAGGTTGACCACCGGTCCCGGCACGGTCATGACGCTGACCTCCTTGATGGGGGATAGCGGGCCTTTCGATGCCATGTTGGTGGCCCTCACCGCGTAGTAGTAGGTAGTCCTCCCGACAACGGAGACGTCCGTGAACGTCCTTGCGTCGGTCGCGAGCGCGAGGGGCTCGAGGGCGGAGGGGGATAGCCCCCTAAGTATCTCGAACGTCAGGCTCTTCGCGCCCCCCCAATCGTCGGGGGGGTACCAGTCCAGCTTCACACCGTCCGGGGACATCGCGATGGAGAACTGCTTGGGTGCACCGGGCGGGCCTAGGGGCATGGCCTGAAGCAGGGCGCTCTTGGGACCCTCTCCCGCCTCAGTGATCGCGCTCACCTCGAAGTAGTAGGTGAGGCCGTTGGTGAGGGACTTGAAGCAGTGCGAGGTGACGTTGCCCACCCTGCAGGAGAACGCCAGGTTGACGGGGGAGGACCCCGAATATATCAGGTATCCGGTGACGGGGCACCCCCCTTCGTCCAGGGGAGGTGACCAGGTTAGGTTGACATAGCCGTCGCCCGGCACGGACGCGGCGTCCCGGGGGGCCGTGGGCAGGCAGTATGGCACCGAGCTCAAGGTGTCGCTCGGCCGGCCCTCACCGAGGTCGGACACCGCCGCGACGCGGTAGTAGTACCTGTGGCCCGTCTCGACGTCCACGTCCACGTAGCTCGTCGCGTCCCGATTCAGGAGGGCGAGCGGCGCCATCGCTGAGGAGGAGCCACCGCGATAGACCCTGTAACCGGTCACGGGCGAGCCGCCGTCGCTGATCGGTGCCGACCACGAGAGCTCCACGCGCCGGTCGCCCGGCGTCACCCGGAGGTCGCGAGGTGCGAGCGGGGGTGCCGTGGGGGTGATGCAGACCATCCCGGTCATGGGACCAGTGCCGCGGTGGTTGTACGCGGCCACTGAGTAGTAGTAGGTGGTCCCGACGCTGACGTTGGCATCGACGTAGGCGGAGGATGTCAGGTTCGTCTCGATAGGCGAGATGTCGTAGGGGTCCTCGCCCCTCATCAGATTGTATCCGAGGACCTCCCCGCCGGTCTCGATGGGGGGCTCCCATGACAGGATAACGGTCCCATCGCCGGTCGCCGCGGTGAGGTTCATCGGGACCTCGGGCGGTTCCAGGAAGATTCCGGGCACAGGCTCGCTTATGGGACCCTCGCCCGCACTGTTGACCCTGGCCAGCGCGTAGAGGAAGCGCTGGCCGGTGGAGCCGTTCGTGTCGATGTAGGATGGCGCTCGGGGGTCGAGCTCGGCGACCGGTGCCAACGAGCCCTCCTCCCCGCCCCTGTACAGGACCTGCCTCAGGGTCATATAGTTCTCCTCGGTCGAGGCGTCCCAAGAGACCTCCACCGTCCCGTCGCCTGACGCAGTGCGGAGGCCGGTGGGCCTTGTGGGCACATCGCATGGCCTGGGGTCGAACACGACGACCGCAGTGTCCGAGAAACCACCGTTGAACGTCCTTGAGAAGGCCCGGGCGGTGACGGGGAAATCCGGGGAGGTCGTCAAGACCGTGAAGGCGAGGGTGCCATTGTCTCCGACGGCGAGGATGGAGCCGTACTCCAATGTGTC
>Ga0316628_100005491_pt1 | contig 10186 bp, 12 predicted proteins | sample OWC_Aug_M2_C1_D5_FD_207648 | JGI IMG/M metagenome (GOLD analysis project Ga0316628, IMG submission 207648) | Wetland soil microbial communities from Old Woman Creek delta, Ohio, United States - OWC_Aug_M2_C1_D5_C | ecosystem: Environmental > Terrestrial > Soil > Wetlands | place: USA: Ohio... | reverse complement strand
CCCTGTAGCAAAAAAAAGGTCCTTGAACCGAACGTCGCCGGTCTGGTAGATTAGCGACGCGGCAAATCCACGGCCGCCCTGAGCGAATTTCAAGAGCGGCCGTGGATTTTGCCTTTTTACGGGGCATCTCTCCCAAACACCATTCTATGAAGGAGGGTTCACGGCGATGAAGGTGGAATTCTATTACGACAGCACGGTCGCGCCCGGGTCCGCGTTTCCCTGCGACAACGCCAAGGCAGTGGAGCTCGTCGGCAAGCTCGCGGCGAAGGGGGTCAACGCGAAGGCGACCGACCTCAAGGGCCAGCAGGTCGCATTCATGACGTACAACTCGGCGCTGACGGGTCCGAAGGCGGCGGTTCGCGCGGTGTTCGGGGCGAAGGGAGCCCTCCAGGAGGATTTCGGGAAGAACGTGACGGCCCTCCTCGTGTTCGAGAAGGACGCGGACCGCTACCCGACCGAGGCGTTTCCCCGCTCCGACAAGGAGCTCGGTCGGATGATCGGCTGCGAGGAAGCGCTCCAAAGGCTGCTCGACAAAGCGTAGTCATCCACACGACCCGCGCCGGCCGCGCTCCCGCGGCCCGTCGCGGCCCCAACAGGGAGGGAGGGACCGATGGGGAAGATACCCGACAGCTACCTGCCGCCGCCCGAGTTGCGGCCGAAACGGCTCTACACGCTCGACGAGTTCAAGAACATCCCGCAGAAGTTCAATTCCACCGAAGTGCTCCTCGACCAGACCGCCGCGAAGTACGGCGACAAGGTGGCCGTCTACTTCGACGACCAGCGGATCACCTACAAGCAGCTCCAGGCGAGCGTCAACCGCGTCGCCAACGGGCTCAAGAAACTCGGCATCGAGGAAGGCGACCGGGTCATGCTGCGGATGCCGAACATCCCGCCGGCCATCGTCTGCAACTTCGCGACCATCAAGATCGGGGCGGTCATCCTGCCGACCTCGGTCCTCTTCGCCCGCACCGAGATCGCCCACGTGGCGAACCTGTCGGAGGCGAAGGTCCTGATCGTCGCCGCCGCGATGCTCGGCGAAGTCGAGGGCGCCAAGGCGAGCCTCAAGACCGTCAAGACGATCGTCGTCATCGGCGGGGACGAGGCCGAGGTCCGGGCGAAGGGGTACGTCCCGTACGCGGATCTCATGAAGAACGCCGACCAGTGCGAGGCGGTGAAAAGGGACCGGATGGACGTCTCCGTCCTCCTGTTCACCTCGGGGACGACGGGGCTCCCGAAGGGGACGGCGCACTTCATGGAGGAGTCGCTCATCGTCGCCGACGGGTTCGGCAAGTACTGCTGGCAGGTGACCGACAAGGACGTGATCGGCGGGCCGGCCCCCATCGCGATGGCGGCGGGCTACTCCACCGTGGCGGTCATCCCGTTCCGGTACGGCGCGGGCGTCTCCCTCATCGCGAAGTTCGACCCCAAGGCGATGTTCAAGAACATCCAGAACCACAAGCTCACGATCATGTCGGCGCTTCCCACGGCGTACCGGAAGATGCTCGCCGACATCAACCCGAAGGACTATGACATTTCCTCCATGCGGTTCTGCACCGGCGGCGGCGAGGCGCTGACCGCCAAGACGTACCTCGACTGGAAGGAGAAGTTCGGCCTCGAGATCTACGAAGGGCTCGGGACGACCGAGATGATGTTCGTCTTCATCTCGGCGGCCGTGACCAAGAAGGTCAAGCCGGGCTGGATCGGGTCGGCGTGCCCCGGCTACGACGTGCGGGTCATCAACGAGAACTTCGAGCGGGTCAAGCCCGGCGAGGTCGGCAAGATGATCGTCCAGGGGCCGACGGGGACGATCTACTGGAAGGACAACGACAAGCAGAAGGCGGCGGTCCGTGACGGCTGGTGCCTCGCCGGCGACGTCGTCACGATGGACGAGCTCGGAAACGTCCAGTTCCTCTCGCGGGAGGACGACCTCATCAAGTCGTCGGGCTACCGGATCGGACCCGAGGAGATCGAGGAGGCGCTCGTCACCCACCCGTCGGTCGCCGACGCGGGCGTGGTCGGCGTCCCCGACCCGGTCATCGGCCAGAAGACGAAGGCGTTCGTGGTCCTGAAGGCCGGCGTCGCGGCGAGCGACGATCTGAAGAAACAGCTCGTCGAGCACTGCAAGGGAAAGATCGCGGTCTACAAGCTTCCGCGGGAGATCGAGTTCATCGACGCGATGCCCCGGACCGCGGTCGGCAAGCTCCTGCGCCGCATCCTGCGCCAGAAGGAGCTCGAGAAGAGCAAGTCCTGAAAGGACAGCGCGGCGCCGCCCGATCGCGCCGCGGACAAAAAAAGGGCCCGGCGGCCGTTCAGCCGCCGGGCCCTTTGCGTTGCGGGTCCGCAACCGCCTTCAGAAAAGGAGGGTGCCTACTTCTTGGGGTGGCACTCGTCGCACTTCATGGGGCCCTTCTTCTCCTTCTTGTGGCAGTCCTTGCACTGCTTGTGGAACGCCTCCTTGAGATCCACCTTCTTGCCTTCCGCCTTGGCTTTGTGGCACTTGCTGCACGCCTCTTCCTTGCCGGCGGCGTCCTTGTGGTGGCACACCTTGCATTCCTTCACCTTCGCGCCGTGCGCCTTGTGGTCGAAGGCCACCGGCGCCTTCGTCTTCTGGATCTCCTTGAGGACGATCTTCTCGGGAGGAGCCGCCAGCGCCACGCCGAACGCGAAGACAACTGCGATGATGACCGCGACCAGGGAAGCGACCTTCTTCACGAATGCACCCCCTTTGGGAAAGGAATATGCGGCCCATCATATATTCGCCGGGTTTGATGCGCAACAGGGAATCGCGGGGGAGGGGGGGCTAGTCGCCGAGCCACCGTCCGATGGGTTGCGCGGCCGGCACGTTGTCCACCACGCACTTGACCACCGCGACGATCGGGATTCCCAGGATGAGCCCCATGCCGCCCCACAGCCAGCCGAAGAACATGACCGCCACCGTGGACACGACCGCGTTGAGCCGGACGCCCCTGCCGACAAGCCTCGGGATGAGCATGTTCGCCGCCGCGAGGTGGAGTCCGACCACGACGATGACGATCACGGCGATGGGACCGCCCGTGGAAAAGCTGACGAGCCCCACGACGAGGGCGGGGAGAAGGGCAAAGACGAGCCCCAGGTACGGGATCATGCTGAGCATCCCGGAGATCAGGCCGAGGGCGAGCCAGTACGGGAGCCCGACAAGCAGGAACGCCAGCGAGGTGACCGCGCACAGGATCCCGGCGACGATCGCGCTTCCCGCGAGGAACTTCTGCATCATCCGCTCGATGGCGTGGATGACGGCGCCGGCGGTCTCCTGGTGTTCCCGGGGGAAGAGCTCGCGGGTGCGGCGCGTGAGGCGCTCCTTGTCCGCCAGGATGAAGTAGACGAGAAACGGGATGAAGCTCAAGGAAAACAGGATCGTCGTCACCGATCCGAGGCCTTGGAGGACCGCCTCGGCCCACGTCTTCCCCTCCCGGACGACGACCGCGGTCCCGGAGCCCGGAGCCGCGGGACCGGCGGGGGCGATGGTCTTGCCCGCTTCCTGGATGTTCTTCGTCAGCCGCTGGACCTCCTCGGTCATGCGCTGCACCAGCGGCGCGTCCCGGACCTGCGCGACGAGGCGGGGCAGGTCGGACAGGAGCTGCTGGGCGCTCGCGTAGGCGAGGTAGAGGATCCCGTACAGGAGCGCGATGGCGAGAAAGACGACGATCAGGCTCGCGGGATGGCGCGACAGGCGCGCCCGCTTCCGGAGGAGCTGGACGAGCGGCTCCAGCGCCAGCGCGACGAGGATCGACGTGAGGATCGTGATGACGACCGAGGCGGCGTAGTGAAGGAGCGCCACGATTCCGAGGATCGCCAGGATCGAAAGGCTCGCGTTGACCGACCGCTCGACCGGAATGCGCCTCATCTGTCCAATCTAACGCGTTTTCCCGCCCCGGGACAGGCGCTTTTGTGGTAAGAATGCACGGTAAGGAGCATACCGGGGACGATGACCGCCACTCCCTCGCATACCACGGAGATCCGGGTCCGGTTCGGGGAAACCGATCCGTACGGGGTCGCGTACTTCGCGGCCGTCCTCGACTACTTCAAGCGCGGGATGGACGAGCTCCTCCGCTCCCGCGGCCTCTCTCCCGACGCCGTCTACAGGAATCCGAAAAAGAGCTTCGGTTTTCCGGTCGTCGCCTCCCAGTGCCGGTACCGTTCCCCGGTCCGTTTCGACGACCTGCTGATCCTGCGCACCCGGGTCGCCCGGATCGAGGAGAAAGGCGCGACGTTCGCGTTCTCCCTGTTCCGGTCCGTGCAGGGGAAAGACGTCCTCGCCGCCGAGGGGAAGATCGCCTGCCGTGCCATCGACGCCGGGTGGAAGGCGATCCCGCTCCCCAAGGACTTGCGGAAAGCGCTGGCCGGATAGCCGGGACCCGGCACGCCACTTCAATATAGAGAGAGCGACGTCTCGCGAAGACGCCCGTCGGCTTGCAGCGCCTTCCATGCATCATCGCGACAAATGATCGTATCGGCGGTCCCGACCCTGGCGACGCCCGGCAGGGGCGCGGCCAACGACCATGTGGCGCTGCAGTCATGAAGTTATAAAACGGAGCGCCCGGGTCCCGGTCCCCCCGCGATCGCCGCGTCGAGCTTCGCCCGGATCCGGGCGACGATCGGCCCGATCTTGTCCGCCGGCAGGTCCCGCCCTTCGATCTTGAACGCGTCCGCCCCCGCCGCCGTCCAGGCCGGGAGCTCGTCCTCGATCGACCGTGTCTCGCGCGGCACGGGGAGGGCGCGGCAGACGAGGTAACAGCGGCCGGTCCGCTTGGCGGACGCGAGGGCTCCGTCGCCCGCCGGCCCCGCAGCCTCCGGCGGTCCCGCGTTGCCCGCGCCCGCGGCCCGCAGCGGCGCCTCCTGCAGGTACCCCGGGAGCCCGCACTTTCCGTGGATGATGAACTCGGGGCGGCCGTACACGAACACCTCGACGAACAGGCCGCTCGCCGCCTTGATGGGGAGGATCTCCTCGCGGCCGACCGCCGTCGGCAGGACGACCGCGTCAGCCCCGAGCTCCCGGTAGAACTGCGCCTCGGCCGGGTTCAGCGTCGAGGCCCCGACGGAGGCGCAGAGCCGCAGCCCCGGGCACTCGCGCCGCACGAGGGCGATTGCGCCGGGGTCGGAGAGGATCGCCGTCTCGACGCCCCCATCGCGGAGCCGCCGCACCGCCGCCAGGAACCGCGGGATGTCGGCGGCGGCCGGGACCGTGTTCAGCGCCACCTGGAGGGAAGCGCCCGCGGCGCGGCATTCGGCGACGGCCGCGAATATCTCCGCGTCGGCGAGGCCGGTGCGCGTGCCCCCGCGGCCCCACGCGCCGGCCCCCACGTACACCGCGTCCGCTCCCGCCGCGAGGACGGCCGCCACCGCGGCGCGGCTCCCGGCGGGCGCCAGAAGAATCGGCCGGCCCTGGGTTTTGCGGATCGCCATGGGTGATATTATAGATGACGAACGGCGCGGACGCCCGTTTTGGGGCCTCCCGCCGATTTTTTGATTTTTTGGTTGACTTGGGAAGATTCCCGAGTATTGTATAGTGTCGATTGTATACAGGCGACATCTCCTGCCACACTCCAAGAACCTGAAGGCGGTGCCCTGCTGATGTTGACCGGGTTCGCAACTGTGCTCGTTTTCATCCTGCTCGGCGCGGCGACCGTGGCGCTCCTGCTCGCGGTGTCGCGCCTCCTGCAGCCCCGCGATCCAACCCCCGTGAAGCTCTCCACGTACGAGTGCGGCGAGGTGCCGTTCGGCGCCTCCTGGGTCCAGTTCAACATCCGCTTCTACGTGGTGGCGCTGATCTTCATCGTGTTCGACGTCGAGGTCGCCCTCCTGTACCCGTGGGCGGTCGTCTTCCAGCGCCTCGGGTTGCTCGCGTTCGTCGAGGCCTTCGTCTTCATCGTCATCCTGCTGGCGGGCCTCGCCTACCTGTGGAAGGAAGGCGACCTCGAGTGGGTGCGCACGCTTCAGGAATCCACCGCCCGGAAGGAACGGAAATGAGTCACGATCCGGCCCACGCCGCCTCCGCCCCGGCCGCCGTTCCCGGGTCCATCGGCCCGGAGGCGAACATCCTGGTGGGCAAGGCCGACTGGTTCATGAACTGGTCCAGGAAGTCCTCCCTCTGGTACCTCCTGTTCGCGACGGCCTGCTGCGGTATCGAGCTCATGCAGACCGGCGCGTCGCGGTACGACCTTGACCGGTTCGGCGCCGTGTTCCGCGCCACCCCCCGCCAGGCGGACCTCATGATCGTCGCGGGGACGATCACCCACAAGATGGCCGAGCGGGTCAAGCGTCTCTACGACCAGATGCCCGAGCCCAAGTACGTTCTCTCGATGGGATCGTGCGCCAACACGGGCGGCCCCTTCTATAAGGATTCGTACTGCGTGGTCAAGGGGGTTGACCTCATCATCCCGGTTGATGTATACGTCCCGGGATGCCCGCCGCGCCCCGAGGCGCTCATCGACGGGATCATGAAGCTCCAGAAGATCATCATGCAAAAAAGAAATTTCGCGGCGAAGGCGTAAAGGCAACCCGTGGAACCCAAAGACATCTTTGACGCTCTGAAGGCGCGCTTCGGCGACGCTGTCGCCGAACTCCAGGGAGAGGCGTTCCGGCCGCCGTTCGTCGTCGTCTCCCCGAAATCGGTCCTCGACGTGGCCCGGTTCCTGCGGGACGACCCCGGCCTCGCGTTCGACTCCCTCATGTGCCTTTCGGGAGTGGACTACAAGGACCGTCTCGCCGTCGCCTACCACCTCCATTCGTTGCGGGCGAAGCACCGGATCGGGATCAAGGTGTTCCTCCCCCGGGAAGCGCCGTCGCTTCCCAGCGTGGACGCCGTCTGGCCCGCGGCCAACTTCATGGAGCGCGAGGCGTACGACATGTACGGGATCGTCTTCGAGGGGTCCAAGGATCTGCGGCGCATCCTCCTCCCCGAGGACTGGGAGGGGCATCCCCTGCGCAAGGACTACAAATACCCCGAGTTCTACCACGGGATCAAGGTATGAGCGCGGTGGACGCGAAGGCCCAGGCACGCACGGAAGCGCTGCCGACCACGGAAATGACCATCAACATGGGGCCGCAGCACCCGAGCACCCACGGGGTGCTCCGGGTGGAGCTGCGCACCGACGGCGAGGTCGTGTCGAACGCGCGGCCCGACGTCGGGTACCTCCACCGGGGCCTCGAAAAGATCGGCGAGCGCCTCACGTACGCCCAGTTCATGCCCTTCACGGACCGCCTCGACTACCTCGCGGGGATGAATTGCAACTGCGCCTACGCATGGGCGGTCGAGAAGCTCGCGAACATCGAGGTCCCCGAGCGGGCCGAATATATCCGCGTCATCGTCTGCGAGCTCAACCGGATATCCTCGCACCTCATCTCCTTCGGGTCGTTCACGGCCGACATGGGCGCCTTCACGCCCTTCCTGTATTCGATCCGCGAGCGGGAAAGGGTCAACGACCTCTTCGAGGACATCTGCGGGAACCGGCTCACGTACAACTACGCCCGCATCGGCGGCGTCTCGGGCGACCTGCCGCCCGACTTCATCGAGAAAACGAAGGAGTTCCTCGACTACTTCGAGCCGAAGATCGACGAGTACAACGAGCTCATTTCCTATAACAAGATCTTCGTCAACCGGCTCGCGAACATCGCCGTCGTCTCCGCCGCCGAGGCCGTCGCCTACGGCCTCACGGGGCCGAACCTGCGCGGCTCCGGGGTGGCCTTCGACCTGCGGCGGGACGAGCCGTACTCGGTCTACCCGAAGCTCGACTTCAAGGTCTGCGTCGGGACCGGCGAGCGCGGGAAGCTCGGGGACTGCTTCGACCGGTACATGGTGCGGATCAACGAGATGCGGGAGAGCATCAAGATCGTGCGCCAGGCGATCGCCCAGATCCCCGAGGGCCCGGTGCTGGCGAAGGTCCCGCGCCTCTTCAAGCCGGCTGCCGCCGAGGTGTACGTCCGCACCGAGTGCCCGCGCGGCGAGACCGGGTTCTACCTCGTCAGCGACGGGACCGTCAACCCGTACCGGCTCAAGATCCGCACCGGCTCCTTCGTGTCGATGAACATCTTCGAGCCGATCACGAAGGGGCTCATGATCGCCGATATCGTGGCAGTCATCGGCAGCCTCGACATCATTCTCCCGGAGATTGACCGGTAACCCTATGGAAACGCTGGCGATATCCTTGGTCAAGGCGGTGCCCGTCCTCTCCGCCGTTCCGCTGTGGACGATGACGCTTTTCGTGATGGTGGCGGTGGCCGTGGTGGTCCTCGCCTTTGCCCTGACGTTCGAGGGCGTCGGCTCGTACATGCTGCGCAAGGTGGCGGGCGACATCCAGGCGCGCATCGGGCCGAACCGGGTCGGACCCTACGGGATCCTCCAGTTCCTCGCGGACGGGGTCAAGCTGATCCTGAAGGAAGACATCATCCCGGCCAAGGCGGACCGGTTCCTGTTCAAGCTGGCCCCTTACTTCGTCTTCGTCGGCTCGTTCGCCGCCTTCGTGGTCGTCCCGTTCGGCGTGGGCCTCATCGCCTCCGACCTCAATATCGGCGTTTATTACGTCATGGCGATCACCTCGCTGGTGGTCATCGGGGTCATGCTCGCCGGCTGGGCGTCCAACAACAAGTGGGCGCTCCTGGGCGGGATGCGCGCGGCGGCGCAGATCGTCTCCTACGAGGTCCCGGTCGGGATGGCGCTCATGCCCGCGGTCCTCATCGCGGGATCGCTGTCGCTGCAGGACATCGTGCGGTCGCAGAGCGGGCTGTTCGGGGTCTTCGGGTGGAACCTGTTCCACAACCCGTTCACCTTCTTCTCCTTCCTCCTGTATTTCACCGCGGCTCAGGCCGAGACGAACCAGACCCCCTTCGATCTCCCCGAGGCCGAGTCGGAGCTCGTCTCGGGCTACAACGTCGAATACTCGGGGATCCGGTTCGCGATGTTCTTCATGGCCGAGTTCGGCGACATGTTCGTCGTCGCGGCCCTGGCGACCGCCTGCTTCCTCGGCGGGTGGAACATTCCTTATTTCAACGCCGCGACGCTTCCGCCGCTGTGGGGCAACCTCCTGTCGCTGTGCGTTTTCCTCGGGAAGGCGCTGGCGATGGTGCTGCTCATGATGTGGGTCCGGTGGACGCTGCCCCGGCTGCGGGTCGACCAGCTGATGCGCATGGCGTGGAAATACCTGATTCCCTTGACGTTCTTCAACCTTCTCGGCGTGTCCCTCTGGTTGCTCCTCTTCAACGGGAGGGGGATCCCCCAGATGATCGCCGCGGTCATCGGACGATAAAGGAATGGGCTTGAAAGCATACGTCGCCGACATCTGGGATGCCGTGGTCACCACCGCGAAGGGGATGCGGATCACGGCCTCGTACGGGGTCAACCCCAAGGAAGAAGTCACGCAGCAGTACCCCGAGGAGCGGCGCGAGCCGTCCGAGCGGTTCCGCGGCTTCCTGCACAACGACATCAAGGCCTGCACCGCGTGCACCATGTGCATCAAGGTGTGCCCGGTCGACTGCATCGCGCTCGAGTCGGTCCGCGGGGCGGACAAGAAGATGGTTCTTGTCTCCTACGACATCAACATCGCCCGCTGCATGTACTGTGGCCTGTGCGTCGAGGCGTGCCCGACCAAGTCGCTCAAGCACACCAGCGGCTACGAACGGGCGTCCGTGAACCGCGGGGAACTCATCCTCCACTTCGTCGAGGAGGACGGGAACGAGATCAAGGCCCGCGTGGCGCGGCAGGTCGCGGCCGCGGCCGCCAAGGCGGCGGAAGCGGCAAAGGCAGCGGAGGCGGCGAAGGCGGAAGCGGAGAAGAGCGCCGGAGTCCCGTCTTCAGGGACGAAGGCGGCGTCCCCCACGCCCGCGGGGAGCCCGGCGCCGGGGAATCCCGGGGCAGTCAAGGCCGCGGACGTGCCCAAGCCCGCCGGCGCGGCGGCGACGAAGGAACCGGAGACAAAGGGATGACGGGACCGGCGGATGTCATTTTCTACGTGCTCGTGGTCCTCACGGTGGTGTCCGCATTCCTCGTGGCCACCCTGCCCAGCATCATCTACTCGGCCGTGGCGCTCCTGTTCTCCTTCGCCGGGGTCGCGGGCCTCTATGTGCTCCTGTCCGCCGACTTTCTCGCGGCCACCCAGATCCTCGTCTACGTGGGCGGGATCCTGGTTCTCATCCTCTTCGCGGTCTTCCTCTC
>Ga0316628_100005489_pt1 | contig 10187 bp, 6 predicted proteins | sample OWC_Aug_M2_C1_D5_FD_207648 | JGI IMG/M metagenome (GOLD analysis project Ga0316628, IMG submission 207648) | Wetland soil microbial communities from Old Woman Creek delta, Ohio, United States - OWC_Aug_M2_C1_D5_C | ecosystem: Environmental > Terrestrial > Soil > Wetlands | place: USA: Ohio... | reverse complement strand
ACTGGGCACCATCACCGTGATCATTACGCATAACGTGGTGATCGCCGAAATGGCCGATCGAGTGATCCGTATCAGCAGCGGCGAAATCATCGACATCCATAAGAACGAAAAAAAGACCGCGCCATCCGAAATGACCTGGTGACCAGAGAATGACCGCGCTGAACAAAAAACTCCTTCGTGATCTCTGGCGCATGCGCGGCCAACTGATTACGGTTGCGCTGGTCGTTGCCTGCGGAATCGCGACGTATGTGACCATGCGTGGATCGTACGAGTCGATCGCCAACGCCCAGCGGGAATATTATGCAAAGTATCGGTTCGCGGATGTTTTTGCCTCGCTGAAACGCGCCCCGAATTCCCTGGAAGTTTCCATCCGGGCGATTCCAGGCGTCTCATCGGTCCAAACCAGAATCGTCGTCGAGGTCACCCTCGATGTCCCCGGCCTGCAAGAGCCTGCCCTGGGCCGGATTCTCTCCATTCCCGAGCGCGGCTCGCCGGCTTTGAACGATTTGTGCCTTCGCCGTGGCCGCTCTATCGAGCCGGGGCGGCGCGATGAGGTCCTCGTCAGCGAAGCCTTTGCGAATGCCAATCATCTGGACGCCGGCGCCACGATAGGAGCGGTCATCAACGGCCGCTGGGAACCTTTGCGCATCGTCGGTATCGCGCTTTCTCCCGAGTATGTTTACGAAATTCGCGGGGCGGAAGTGTTCCCGGACAACCGGCGCTTCGGCGTTTTCTGGATGAGCCGGGAAGCGCTTGCTCCGGCATTCAATATGGAAGGCGGATTTAACGATCTATCCGTTTCCCTGTCTCCCGGAGGAAGCGAAGCCGAGGTGATCTCGCGGCTGGACAACCTGCTGGAACCGTATGGGGGACTTGGCGCATACGGCCGCGCGGACCAGGTCTCCAACCGCTTTCTCTCCGACGAGATTGTGCAGGACAGAATTACGGGAATCTTCATTCCCGCGATTTTTCTGGCGGTGGCGGCTTTCCTGATTCACGTGGTGCTTTCGCGGCTGGTTCACACGCAACGCACCGCCATCGGACTGCTGAAGGCATTCGGATTCAGCGATATGTCCGTCGGATTGCACTACCTGGGATTTGCCCTCGCCGCGGTTGTGCTGGGAGCGCTGCTGGGAGTGCCGCTGGGCATCTGGCTGGGCCGCGGCCTGTCCAGGGTGTATCAGGACTTTTTCCGTTTTCCGGAACTGCGTTTTGCTCCGACTCTGAACATGATTGTTTCGGCGGTGGCGATCAGCGGCGGAGCGGCGTGTTTTGGCGCGCTGAGCGCCTTGCGCTCCGTGGCGGCACTGCCTCCGGCCGAAGCGATGCGCCCTGAAGCTCCCGCACGCTTTCGGCCCGGATTTGCGGAGCGTCTCGGTTTCCAGCGCTTCGTATCGCTGAGCGCGCGAATGATTCTCCGCAATATTGAACGGCGCCCGTGGAAGGCCATGCTCTCCATTCTTGGCCTGGCATTCGCCGGCGCGATCCTGATCGTGGGCTTCTACTTCTACGACGCCATCGAGTATCTGGTGCGCGTGGAATTTCAGAGGGCCGCCCGCGAGGACGTCGGAATCACTTTCAATGAACCCCAGGAATCGTCCGCGCGTTACTCGGTTGAGAAACTTCCCGGCGTGCTCCGGTCAGAGCCTTTTCGCGTGGTGGCCGCAAGGCTGCGATTCGAGCATCGCTCTCACCGCGTCGGCATCCAGGGCCTTTCCGAGGAAAGGGATTTGCGGCGCATCGTCGATCAAAACCTGCGCGTGATTGATCTGCCGCCCGAAGGCATCGTGTTGTCCACCAGCCTGGCCCAGATTCTCGGCGTGTCACCCGGAGATACCCTCACGGTCGAAGTTCTGGAAGGACAGCGTCCAGTGCGCCCGGTGGTCGTGGCGGGCACGGTCGAGGACCTGATCGGAACTTCCGCCTATATGGATATCCATGCGCTGAACCGGCTGATGCGCGAAGGCGAAACCATTTCCGGAGCCTTTCTGGAAGTCGACTCCCTGGTCGCGGCCAGATTGTATTCCTTCCTGAAACGAACTCCGGCCGTCAGCGGCGTCAACGTCCGCGAAGCGATGCTCCAGAGTTTCCGGGACACCGTCGCGCAGAGTCTTGGCATTTCCACCGGCGCGCTCATCGCCTTCGCCTGCGTGATTGCGTTCGGCATCGTCTACAATGGCGCTCTGATCGCTCTGTCGGAACGCGCGCACGAATTGGCGTCCTTGCGCGTGCTGGGTTTCACCCGCACGGAGATTGGATGGATGCTGCTCGGCGAACAGGCTATCCTTGCCGGAGTTTCGATCCCGCTGGGATTCTTGCTGGGCTATGGAATCTGCGCCCTGCTGGTGTACGCCATGCAATCAGAGCTGTATCGCATGCCGCTGATCGTGACTACACGTACCTACGCGTTCGCATGCATCACGGTCACACTGGCATCGGTGATTTCCGGCCTGTTAATCGCGCAAAAGCTTCGCAAGCTCGATCTTGTGGCGGTTTTGAAAGCGAGGGAATGAATTGCAGCGCAAGAAAAATCGCCGGCGCATCCTCTGGCTCCTAGTGGCGGTTGGAATCGGAGCGATTGTAGCCTTCGCCCTCATGCCCTCTCGCCTCTTGGTGGAAGCCGGACGCGTCGAGTCTGGGCCCCTTCAAGTCACCGTCAACCAGGAAGGAGAAACCCGGGCCCACGATCGATTCATCATGTCGGCTCCGGTTTCCGGCCACCTGCTGCGTGTCGAACTCGAGGACGGCGATGCCGTCACACGCGACCAGGTCATCGCCCGCATCGATCCCCTCCCGCTAAGTTCCCGCGAACGTCAGGAGGTTCTGGGACGTATCGGAGCTGCCGAAGCCGCCTTACGGGAGGCGAATGCCCGTCAGGCTCATGCCCGAGAAGATTGGGAACAATCCCGGCGGGACCGGGAACGCGCCGAGCGGCTGGGGCGCGATGGCCTCATTTCCCCGCAGGCGCTCGAACTGGCAAGAAATGCGGACATCACCGCCGAGGCGGAACTCGAGGCAGCCAAGTACAGCGCTCAGGTGGCCGATTCGGAGTTGAAGGTTGCGCGAGCAGGTCTGATCGGACTCGAAGATTCGGCCAAATCGGGTCCGCTGATTCAGTTGCGGGCCCCAGTGGCGGGCCGCGTCCTGCGCGTAATCGAAAAAAGTGAGCGCGTCGTTCCGGCGGGCACTCCTATCCTGACTCTGGGCGATGCCAAACGATTGGAAATTGTCGCCGACGTTCTCTCTACCGACGCCGTGAAGATTCAGCCCGGCATGCCTGTCCTGCTGGAAGGATGGGGAGGCGATCATCCCATCCGCGCGCGTGTCAGGCTTGTGGAGCCGGGAGGATTCACAAAAATTTCCGCCCTTGGCATCGAAGAGAAACGCGTCAACGTCATTTCCGATTTTGTCGATCCTCCCGGACCTCTCGGGGACGGCTACCGCGTGGAGACCCGGACCGTGATCTGGTCGGGTGACAACGTCCTGAAGATTCCCCAAAGCGCTCTTTTTCGCCAAGGTCAGGGGTGGAGCGTATTTGCCATCGAAGACGGGCGCGCCAAAAGGCGCGAGGTCGAGGTCGGCCAGCGCAATGAAACGGAAGCTCAGATTCTTCGAGGGCTTACGAAGGGTGAAGAAGTTATTCTGCACCCATCGAACGAGCTGAGCGATGGGGCGCGCGTCCGAACCAGATAGAAATGCCGTTCCCCTTACATCGCCCCAAAGACGAAATAATTCAGGCTTTTCAAAGGTGAGCCAGACGAACTACGCATGTCGGGGATCTGTTTTCCAACAAAACGTCGCGACCTTCGGCTTGCGAAGGATCGCTATTGTATTGGAAGAGTAAGCGAGCTTTGGGCAGAACTTGCTTGGCTGTGCCCTGGAGTATCCTCCCATGGCGACAGTTTATGCCGGCCCGTTTAATTCCCGGCGGCGCTGAGGCGGCCGGTATCGATCGAGTCCGCCAATCCCCGGCGAACCGGGGCCAACAAGACAGCCGGAACGCGCTTTTCCGGCATCAGGGCAACATTGGCCGTGCGGCGAGGGAATTCGGCGCGCCGGTCGAGCCGCAGCCCCGCTTCCTGCACCAGCTCCTGGGAAATTTGCGGGTCGTCGGAGTGCTCGACACCCCAGAACCTCAGGCGCTCTTCCTTCTGTTGCAGAAATTGCAGGGTTTCTTCGAGTTTCCTCATGGCGCGGTCAAACGTGGACGCGAGGAAATAAACGGGCAGAACCCATCCCTTACGAGCATAAGAGGCCCGCACGCGGACGCAGTACTTTCCGTTGTGATTCATTTCGATCGAGCATTGATATTCATTGCGATGATTTGTTTTGAGCGGCATCGTGCACCTCGCCAAAGCCTGTCGCGAATAGCGTTCCCTTGTGAAAACCCGGAGCCGGAATCAAACGAAACGGAAGATTCTCTAGGATATTGAGCGCTGGAAGGTGTCAGCCTCGAATTCCCAGCCCCCTGGCGTAAGGCTTAAGACTAGGAATGCAAATATGCTAGCCCACGGCGAGGCCGAAAGCAAGCCTCGCCCGTCAAAATATAACATGCCTGTTTTCTTATGGTTAACTGCTACGCAGGGGTGGTCAGACGCTTCAAATTATCCGCATTCAGTTGCAGCTTACCTTCCTGCTGGAGCCGTGCTCGCAGGGCTGTGCGGAATAAATCAAAGGCCGTCTGGCGCTTTTGCTGCAAAACGGTCGCTTCCAACTTCGTTTTTTGACTTTCGAAGTCGGCCGGATTCACCGGATCGTGCTGCGCGACGCGATAGACGGCCCAGTTTGCTCCAATCGCCACCGGATCGCCCGTCTGGCCGACAGGCAGCGTGAACGCAGCCGTGAATTGCTTGGCGCTGCCGGCATCGGGGACATTGCCGGTCCGTGTGATGGGCTCGGTTGTCTTCACTTCCAGACCGAGGGCTTTCGCCGCCGCGGCAAAGTTCTCGCCTCCCTTGGCGCGCTTCACAAGGTCATCCGCGCGCGCCTTGGCCAGTTCAATGGCCTTTTCATGGCGGTAGTCGGCGGCGACGCGGTCGTGAACCTCGGTAAGGGTCGCGGGGTGCGTGGCCTGAATATCCTTAATGGTCAGGACGACATAGCCGCGATCTGTGTGGATGGGGGCGCTCAGGTCGCCCACCCGCTGGTGGAAGATGGCATCGAGCAGCGCGGGTGAATTGCCGAGCTCAGGCAAGGGCTGATTGGCCTCCACCAGCTTCGCCTCTCCCGTGGTCATGCCAAACTTCTTTGCTATTTCTTCGAGCGGAACGCGCCCGCCGCGCCGGATATCCTCGGCGATTTGATTGGAGATCGTCTCGCCCAGTTGCTCTCCCTTTTCCTGCTGCAGTTGCGCCAGGATCGTGGGCCTGACCTCGTCAAGGGTCTGCGTGCGAGCTGTTTCGCGGTCGATCACCTTAATAATGTGAAAGCCGTATTGCGTCTTGACCAGATCCGAAATCGCGCCTTTGGGCAGGCTGAACGCCGCGGCTTCAAATTCCGGTACCGTCTGTCCCCGCACGATCCAATCCAGGTCGCCGCCCTTGTCCTTGGTCGTGTCTTCGGAGTATTGCTTGGCCAGATCGGCGAAATTCCCGCCGTGCTTGGCCTTGTTGAGGACATCCTCGGCCTTTTTCTTAATTTCGGCGACTTCGGCGTCTGTTTTGCCGACGGTCTTGAACAAAATGTGCGCGACGTGCGCGCGGTCTTCCAGTTTGTACTGGTTGATGTGGCTCTGGTAGTAAACTTTTATTTCGTCCTCGGTCACCTGGGCGCGCTGTCTGAGTTGGGCGAGGTCCAGCAAAGCATAATCGACGGTCCTGCGTTCCGGGACCACGTATTTCGTCTTATTTTTCTCGAAATAGGAAGCCAAGTCGGCGTCGGAAACCTCGATCTTGGATTGCAGATCGTCCGGCCGGATCATGACGTAATCGAGCTTGACCTTCTCATTCTGCCGCTGAAATTCGGCGCGCACTTCCGCGTCGCTGACCGTGATGCCGTCGGTCACCAGCCCCTGGAATTTCTGCTGCAGCAATTCGTTCTTGATGGCGCTCTCGAATTCGGGCACGGTCATCTGAAAGCGCGCTTGCACTTCGGCGGCGTAGCGGTCCATGCCGATGAACGTATCGCCTTGAAATGCTGCGGGCACCAGCTTGCGAAGCATGTTGGCGTGCTCTTGATCGGTGACCCGCAGGCCCAGGCGGTCCCCTTCCACTACCAAGCTCTTTTCAAAGATCAGGTTGTCGAGCACCTGCTGGGTATACAGCGGAAGAATGCTGGCGGGAATCTGCCCGTTGCGCGAGATGCGCGTCAATTGTTCCTGCACGTCCGCAATCGAGATGGTCTGATTTCCCACCTGCGCGACGATGTCGGTTCCGGTGAGCTGCGTCCCGGTATCCTGCGGCACCAGATACAGCAGCATCCCAATGCCCAGGAATCCCACCATCACCCCGAGCATGATGCGCACACCAATTTTCTTTTCACGAAGAGCGTCAAACACGTCCGCAAAGCCTCCCGCGCAGCGCCGCGCGCATTTTCCGGTTTCTGACTTTCGGGTCTGGGCTCCACTTGGAGCCCAGTGTAAATCTGGCCGGGGCTCTACTTGGAACTCAGCGAAGATCAGGAATTCCCGGAAAAACAGGCCGATCGCCGCACACCTACCAAAACGAGACATTATAGTGGAGCGAAGCGCTTTCACTCAATCTTTAATCTTGTGGAAGATTTTCCCGGATCGAATTGTGCGCCCTGCCCCGATGAGAGCCGGTGAGAGCGGCGCTGGTGGGCCATCCTGACAAATGTAGATTTGCTCCCGGGAAAAACTCAGAAAATCCCGCCGCTACATCCGAATTCGACTAGAATCAGGCCCTGCTCACCGATGGATGGACGCAATTCGTACCCATGAGGCGCAACTTTGAGACGTTATTTTGCGAAGCAAAGAATCAGGTGCGTGATCGCCGCGCTGTTGCTGTGTTTTCTTTCGCCGGCAAACCCGCTCTTCGCGAAACAGCCCGCTCCGGGCGCCATTCGGCGCGTGCTGCTCATCAGCATTGACGGCATGCACGCCGTCGATCTCGCCAATTTCATCAAGGCGGTGCCGGATTCCACGTTGGCCCGCCTCAGCGCGACCGGCATCATCTATACCCAGGCCGAAATCGCCAAGCCCTCGAACTCCCTTGTCGGGCTGCTGGCCATGGTTACGGGAGGCTCCCCGAATTCCACGGGCATCTGGTATGAAGGCGCGTATTCCCGCTCGCTTTCTCCTCCGGGTTCGGACTGCGCGACACGCGGAACGCAGGTGGTTTGGGGAAGCTCGCTGGACAAGGATCGAAAAGCAGTCGAGGGAGGTGGCATCGACCCCGCCAAACTTCCTCGCGACCCTGCCAGGGCGTGCGCTCCGGTCTTTCCTCACAATTTTCTTCGCGTCAACACCATCTTCGAAGTCGTGCACAACGCGGGCCTGCGCACGGCGTGGTCGGATAAGCATCCGGCGTACGATGAAATGATGACGGGACCTTCGGGCAAGGGGCTGGACAATCATTATGCGCCCGAAGTTGCCGCGACCTCCGCCGCGCATAACCTTCCGGCCGCGGAAGCCTATGACGATATCAAGGTGCAGGCCATCCTGAACCTGATCGCGGGAAAAGATCACACCGGCCTCAAGCCTCAGGCCACGCCCGCGCTTTTCGGCGTAGCGCTTCAGTACGTGAGTTTCGCACAGAAACACTCCAGCGGAGGTTACCTGGACGCCGTTGGCACTCCCAGCGCGAACCTCGCCAAGGCGCTGAAACACACCGACGAATCGATCGGCAAATTCGTGGAAGCCCTGAAAGCGCGCCGCTTGCTGGAGTCCACACTGATCATCGTAACTTCCCGGCACGGCGACTCGCCCATCGAACGCACGAGACGAAAGATTATTCCGGACACCATTCTCCCGAAAATTATCAGCCAATCGCATGGCGATGTTTTGGCTCTGGCCTTCCAGGATGGAGATATCGCCTCCATCTGGCTCAAAGACCAGAGCAAAACCAGCGAAGTGACAAAGACTCTCAGCACTCCCGAGAATGAAGCCGCCTTGAACACGTATCAGATTCTGTCAGGCGAGTCGCTGAAAGTGATTTTCAACGACCCTCTTCAAGACGAACGCATTCCGGACATCGTCTTGATTCCCAACCTGGGCGGCATCTATACGGAAGCAGACAGCGAGTTTATTGCCGAACATGGCGGATTCAGCGAGGATGACACCAACGTGGCCTTGCTCATTGCCAGCCCGCGTCTTGCCGCGCAAATGGTCAAAACTCCTGTGCAGATGACACAGATTGCGCCGACGATTCTCAAAGCCCTTGGATTAAATCCCAATGCGCTGCAAGCGGTGAAACGAGAGAAAACTTCTGTATTGCCCGATCTGTTTGAAGGCCTCGCGTCGCCCGGCAAATAATTCTCAAGCGCGAACCGCGACCAGACAAGGAAAAGGATTTACGGGGTTTTCATTCATTGAGGAGCCGGGTCCCCTAAGAAGAATCAAGTCAAAACCCGCACCCTTCACAAAGAACGTGAAGGATGCGGCACCCGAAAAATCAACTCGCCGTATGGCGCGTTGAAAGCGGACGCGCTGACGGATCGAAACCAGCCACTTGTGATACGAGTCACAGCAAAGTGAGCGGGCGTGGCCTATACAAACGTGTCTGAAATGTGGAGGGCCTCGATGCCTGAGAAGGAAATACCCGAGTCCGGATTCCCTATCCTGCCGTCCACGAAAATTGCGGCGCTGCTGGACCATTTCCCCGAACTCGAGGATGTTCTGATCGGCCTCGCTCCTCCCTTCCAAAAATTGAGAAATCCGATTCTGCGAAAAAGCGTGGCCAGAGTCGCGTCTCTTCAGCAGGCGGCCGCCGTGGCACGCATGAATGTCAACGAACTTGTCAACCGGCTGCGCGCCGCAGTGGGACAAGAAAACTTGTCCACGGGGGCGGCGGCCACGGATACAAGTTCCTACTTCTCGCCTCGCCCGGAATGGTTTAGCGCTTCGAGGATCGTGGCGTCGATCGACGAGATGGCTTCTGATCCGGACAAGATGCCGGTTGTTACGCTGCTCCAGCGAGCAGCCAAACTGCAACCCGGGGAAATGCTGGAGCTGATCACCACTTTCCTGCCGGCTCCCGGAATTGATATCCTGAAAAACAAGGGCCTGCGGGTATGGTCGATGGAAGATGAATCAAAACTGATTCGCACGTATGTGTCGCGGTTTTAGGTTTTTGGTTTTTGGTTTTTGGTTTTTGGTTTTTGGTTTTCGGTCTTTGGTTTTAGCACGGTGCGCAAAAAGTCCCTTTTCGTGTCATTCCGAGTCCCGGTAGGGACCGGGATGAACTCCGCGAGGAATCCCTCCGGGGTTTGGATTCAAAAGAATGAGAGATTCCTCGGCATAGAACGTGCCTCGGAATGACAACTTTTTCATTTTTTCCGCAACCCGTTGGATTTTTGGCGGGCGATGCTTGAATCCGGGAGATCAATTGAACAAGTACATATCGTTCTTGCGGGCCGCGACACTCGTCCTTCTGGCGATTTCGGTTACCGGCTGCGGAAACAAACAGCCCGCCTCGGGCAACAATGATAGCGAAAGCGCGCCCGCCGCCCACACCAGCGGAAAGCCCGTGGACCCTGCCACGGCAGGCTCAGTGACCGGGACGATCCTGTTCACTGGCGCCCCCCCGAAAATGAAAACCATCAGCATGATCACCGTGCCGAATTGCGCCAAAATGCATTCCGCGCCGGCGATGACCGAGGATTTTGTGCCGGGCGATAACGGCACGCTGCAAAACGTGGTGGTTTACCTGCAGGGCGATTTCAGCGCGTACACCTTTCCGTCGCCCAGCGCGCCGGTCCAGGTCGATCAGCGAGGGTGCGTCTTCAGTCCGCACGTCGTGGCCGTGATGACCGGCGACCCAGTCGAGGTAACGAATAAGGATTCGGTCACGCACAACATCAATACCATGTCGCAGCTTCGGCAGGGCTGGAACGAAACCCAGATGCACGGGGGCGACCCCATCGTGCGGCGTTTCGCCGAGGAAGAAATCCCCATCATCGTCAAGTGCAATATGCACCCGTGGATGCGGTTCTATCTTGCCGTGGTGGACCATCCCTATTTCCAAGCCACCGGAAAGGACGGCCAGTTCGCGCTGCGCAACGTGCCGCCG
>Ga0316628_100005488_pt1 | contig 10188 bp, 10 predicted proteins | sample OWC_Aug_M2_C1_D5_FD_207648 | JGI IMG/M metagenome (GOLD analysis project Ga0316628, IMG submission 207648) | Wetland soil microbial communities from Old Woman Creek delta, Ohio, United States - OWC_Aug_M2_C1_D5_C | ecosystem: Environmental > Terrestrial > Soil > Wetlands | place: USA: Ohio... | reverse complement strand
CACCACGTTCGGGTCTGACTTCATGATGAAGGGACCCGGGGAAGAGCTGCGTGTCACCGAAAAAGCCAGCGGCCCGGAGACCTCCAGCGGCCGCGTGGCAATGCAGGGGTTGATCCGGTTTTACCAGATCTTCATTTCACCCGCGGGCGGGCCTGACCGCTGCGGCTTCCGGCCCAGCTGCTCCCACTATGGCTACCAGGCCATACAGGAACAGGGCCCTGTTGTGGGGGTCATAATGATCGGGGACCGGCAGACCCGGTGCAACATCTTCGAGAGGCACGGCTACACGCGGCTCCCCAACGGAAAGCTCTACGATCCCGTTTCAGACAACCTGCTCTTCGAACAATGAAATCATTGAACCGGCTCCTGCCGATACCCTATTTGTTGTTCCTTGTTCTCGCCTCTTTTTCCCCGCTTCATGCCGACGACGGGGCCGTCCTTGTCACCGGGGACGTCCAGTTGAAGATCGCCGATGCTTTCATGGAGGAAGGCGAGTACTACCGGGCGGTTACGGAATACAAGAAATTCCTGATCCTCTTCCCGGATTCCGCAAAGGCGGACTATGCCTCCTTCGAGATCGCCATGGCTTATTTCAAGGGCGAGGAGTACGGGGCCGCCGCGCGGTCCTTCCTGGCCCTGCGCGAAAAATATCCCGACAGCGGCTACGCGATCCAGGCCGAATATCTCGGGGGGGTCAGCCAATGGAAACTGAAGAATTACGACAGGACGCGGGCGGCGCTGGAGGCCCTCGCCGAGGCGCACCCCGAGTCGGAATATGCCCCCCGTGCACTCGTGGTGATCTGTCTGGCGGCTCTCGATGAAAACAAGGCGGAGGTGAGCCATCAAGCACTGAATCGATTCCTGGACCGGTACCCGGGACATCCCGGCGAGGAGAGCGTCAAAGAGGCCATCGTGCAGCTCGACCGGTATCAGGAGCTCCCCGAAAAATCCCCCGTCCTGGCCGGAGTCATGTCGGCCATCCTGCCCGGATCGGGCTACATCTATGCCGAACATTATGGAGACGGAATCACGGCGTTTCTCATCAACGGGCTCTTCATCGCGGGAACCGTGACGGCCATCCATCAGGAGAACTACGCCGTGGCTGGCATCGTCGGGGGTGTCGGGGTGCCGTTCTACCTGGGAAACATCTACGGATCGGCCAACGCGGCAAAAAAATGGAACCTCGGGGTCCGAAACGAGATCATCCAAAAAATCCACTCGACCCTTTCCCCGCTTCTCTGATGGCGGACCCGATCATTCCACCCTGTGGTATTATTCCTTGACAAACCGGGGTTAAATTTCTTATCTAAAGAACAGTCATTCCTTTCACATCAGCGAGTCAACCCACCAACATAACCTTCCAGCCCTCCAGAAGGAGCAGGCCATGGACAGGATTCTTTGAACCGCACTTCTCGGATCGGGAGGTGGGGTTTATTTTTCCGGTGTGCAGTCGAGAGCGACCCGGTAGACGGACCTTCGAAACAAGCTGCCGATCACGCAGAAACATTCACGTGCAGGATACCGGGTTTCGAACTCAACCTTTCGAGGGCAGGAAAAGGAGGGAAGCCATGACCCGCCAAGCCGATTCGGACGTTCAGAAGATCCGGGCAGCCGTTCTGCGCCGCAGGGGCGGCCCCATGAAGGCGGAATCCCTCGAAATGGAAGGCCCGCGACACGACGAGGCGCTGGTACGCATCGTCGCCAGCGGCATCTGCCACACCGATATCCGCTATGTCGATGATTGGTACGAAGATTCGGACGGAGCCGTGATCCTGGGCCATGAGGGCGCCGGCGTCGTGGAGCGTGTCGGGGGAAACGTGAAGGAGGTCCGGCGCGGTGACCACGTCGTGCTCTCCTTCCAGTCCTGCGGCCATTGCCCCCCCTGCCGGAGCAGACACCCGACGGACTGTGAGTCCATCTATGATCTGAACTTCGGCTTCAGGCGCCTCGATGGCAGCAATGCGCTGATCCGCAGCCGCGTGCGCGGCCACTTCTTCGGCCAGTCGTCCTTCTCGACCCACGTCCTGGCGACGGAGCGCAATCTTGTGAAAGTCCCGAAAGACCTGCCGCTGGAGATGCTTGCGCCGCTCGGATGCGGCCTGCAGACAGGTGCCGGCACCGTGATGAACTCGCTGGCCGTTCCTGCCGGGGCCAGCATCGCCATTTTCGGTACGGGAGGCGTCGGCCTTGCGGCTCTTATGGCGGCGCGCATCGTCGGCGCAAACCCCATTATCGGCGTCGACAGGGTCCCCTCGCGGCTCAAGCTCGCCATGGAGCTGGGCGCAACCCACGTGATCGACACCCGTCGTGAAAGCGTGACCGACGGCATCCGGGCGGCCACCGGCGGCGGGGTCGATTATGTCGTGGAGAGCACCGGCGACAACAGGCTCTATCGGCTGGCCGTCGTCCTGTTGAACCCGAAGGGCACGGCGGCCTATATTGCCGGCGAGAACGGGCCTAGCTCCCTGCCGGGAGGGCGGAGGGCCCTGAGCATCGTCCAGGGAGACGCCGTGCCGCAGACCTTTATCCCCAGGCTGATCGAGTTCTATCGGAAAGGGCTCTTCCCCCTGGACCGCATCGAGAAATTCTACGACTTCGGGCAGATCAACCGGGCCATCGCCGATGCCCGGTGCTGTCGCACCATCAAGCCCGTCCTGCGGGTAAGCGAAGCGTAAGGAGAATACAGGAAGGCAAACTTAAGATTTTCCCTTGTCTACGGGGAGGGATATCCTGAAGGTGCTGCCTTTGCCGGGTTCGCTCTGGACCTCGATATGACCCGCCATTTCGTCGACGAGGCTCTTGACGATATAGAGCCCGAGGCCTGTCCCCTTTCCATCTTTTTTTGACGTGAAAAACGGAAAGAATATTTTCTTTCTTGTTTCCTCGTCCATGCCGCACCCGTTGTCCGTGATCTCGATGGTGAAGCGATTCCCGCCGTTCTTTTCCACGAAGGCCTTGAGCTTCAGCCTGGAATCCTCCTTGTCCGTTACCTGCGAGGCGTTGATCAACAGATTGATAATCACCTGCTCGAGGGCCCAGGGGTCCACCCGGATCGTCGGCAGGTTCGTCTCGACATCGACATCGAAGGCGCGGATGGTTCGCTTGATCTCATACCGGCAGATGGAGACCGCTTTTTCGATCGGCTCGCCGGGTTCGACGGGCATCTTCGTATTGCAGGTCCTCTTCTTCGAAAATCCGACAAATTTGGCGACCGTCGCGTGGATGCGCTCCGCCCCGCTCTGGACATTCGTCAAAAGCTTCAGGATGTCTTCCTGGAACGCATCCCCCGACATCCCCATGATTTCGAAGCCGGCCCTGCCTTCCGCGTGCTCCTGAACAATGGGAAGCATGGCGCCGAGATAATCCCGGAGAATCGGTACGTTGAAGAGGATGAAGTTGTTCGGGTTGTTGATCTCGTGGGTCACGCTGGATACGAGAAGACCGAGGGATGCCAGTTTCTCCTGCTGGATCAGCTCGGTGGTCATGATTTTTTCTTTTGTGATGTCACTGATCCGTATAATGGCCGACCCCGAAACCCGATATTCCTCGTGAGTCGGATAGATGAATACTTTTTCATATTTCCCTGACTTTTCAGGGCTGTTCGACTCGAAGCTCGACTCCTCGAAGTGCAAAACAGCCGATCGCACGGATTTCAGCAAATCGAGGTCGAAATGGTCTCGCGCCAGAACCGAGAAAGGCTTCCCCAGGATCTCCAGGTAATCGGCGGAGTGAAAGTAATCGACCGTGGCCCTGTTCGCCATCCGGATGCACAGATCGCGATCGACCATGATCAGCGGATCGGAGATGCTGTCGAAAACGGATCGCAGGGTGTTGCGGCTCTGTTGCAGCATCCCCTCGATTTTTCGACGTTCCTCGAGCTCCGCATGCAGGGCCTCGTTTGCCTTCGCCAGCTCGGCGGTGCGTTCCGCAACGCGCGTCTCAAGATCCGCATAGGCTTTCAGAAGGGCTCTCTCAAATCCTTTTTGCTCCGTCACGTCGCGAAGGATGACCAGGTATTTCTTTTCGTGGGAGACGTGCAGCGCTTTGACCACGACCTCTCTGGAGTTTGGAAGGCGGAAGGACATGTTGCAGTCAGCCGGCCGCCGGCGTTTTCTGACGGAAAGGAGCCTGGAGATCCCGGCCTGTTCCTCCTTCGGGAACAAATCGACAAATTTCAAGGAGATGAGATCAATTTCAGGCTGTCCCAGGATGGAAATCGCTGCCGGGTTCGCGAAAATGATATTCCCCTGCTCCGTCAACTCAAGACGGCCTTCGGAAATATTCGACATGAAGGCTTCATGATTCCGGTTGATGGAGATCAACTCGCCGATGATGTTTCGCGGCAGGAGCTCCGCTGGGCGGTCGATTCGATCAGGTCTCTTCCTGTGGGTCTTTTTCTTGAAGCCGGATAGTGCCTCGTTTATTTTTTTGTACGTCTGGTTGAAGGAGACTTTTGCGACGCAGTCGTTGGCGCCCATCCCGAGGTAATCGACCGTTACCCCCTCGGAGGCCGCGGCGGTGACGAGGATGATGTAGACGTCCTTCACGGCCGTATCCATCGCCCGGATCAAGCGGCAAAGACGATCTCCGCTGACATTCGGCATCACCAGATCCAGGAGGATGACATCGGGCGTGACGGACTTCAAAATCTTCAATGCAAAGGCGCCGTCCCTGGCGGTCAGGACATGGAACCCGTCTTTCTTGAGAAACTTCGCGAGCAGCGCCAGATAGACGGGGTCGTTGTCCACGATCAGGATTTGATCGACTTTCGCGGCGCGCAGGGTTTCCGCGCATTTCCCCGCAGACGTTGATTTTTTCATGGTTGAGCATCCCCCGGGAGAAGACACCGGGACCTTTTCAGGATCGCGTCGAAAACCCCGCAGCAAGCAGCGGGCTTGACGATCGTTAACCGATTAACGGGCCGGTTACATCCGGCCTGCCCCTTCGGCAACACCCCGGGACGAACGGTCCATGCCGGGACGGCCCGAGGTTGTCGAGACCCGCGCGCCTGTGCGGGGATATCCGCCGCTGCCCGCAGTGCCGTTTCAGCCGAGAGCACTGTCGACCACTTCCCGCATCTGCCAGATTCCGACCGGCTTGATCAGGATTTTATCGATTCCGAAGTCATAGGCCGTCTGGGGCGTGATCAGTTCGCTGTAGCCGGTGCAGAGAATGATGGAGATATTCGGCCTGATTTTTTTCAGGTGATCTGCCAGGTCGAGCCCGCACAGATGCGGCATCGCCTGGTCCGTGATGACCAGGTCGAATTCGTCAGGTCCGGCCTTGAACGCTTCCAGGGCTTCGACACTGCTGATCCGCGGGCTCACCTCGTGCCCGAGTTGCAGCAGCATGTCGCAGTAAGTTTCGCAAATGATCGCTTCGTCATCCACAAAAAGGATTCGCCCTCTTCTGCCGGAGTGAAGGGATGCAGGATGCGGCGCTGTAAGGGTCACGGTATACTCTCCCCGTCTGTCGTGTCGTCAAAATGCAAGTCAGGAGGTATGGAGAACACGCCTCACATCAGTCATATCGGTCGATGGATGAGGATATGAATACGAAGAAAGTATGAATTTTCTGTGTGGGCACATCCAGATCAGACTACGCCGCTTGGGAGCACTCGCATATCTGCCGAAGAATCCACGACTATTTGTCCCCGGTATGCCAACCTGGAACAGGGGACGGAAATTCCGCAAAACTGCAACCCCGCCGCCTTTTCCATATTCGGCTGATATCATTAGGGATCCGTGAAAAAACCTGCTCCGGCATGAGTGATGCGTTGGGAACGCTGGCAACAACGCAGGGTTACCGTCTGCGAGGCGGGGCCGGGGAATGCGTTCCAGGTCAGTAAACGAGGAGAGGTGTCACGATGCAGCAGGAAATTGCCATGGTCTATTTGAGCGAAGCCAAACCTTGTCCCCAATATTTCACGTCTTCAGATCTCCGGTTGATGCTCGGTGAAAGACAGGGTTCGACGGGAGATCTTATCGTGCTGGAAAAAGCCGGCAATGAGGTCACCGTCATCACCAGCGAGGAGAATTCACCCTGTGTGGACGAATTGCGCAAGGCACTCCTGAAGGACAAGAAGATTTCCGTAAGGGTAACGGAAAAAGGGGAGCTCCATCGGCTCTTCACAAGAATCTGTACTTTCTTCGGCTTCATTCAAGCGTAATGGAGAAGGCCAAAGCGGAGGCGGAAAGATGTCCATCGAACAAGTGTTCATTATACGGGATGAAATCCTGAACGTCATCGACAGCGAGGATCTCCGGGCGGACTTGAATTGCGAAATCGCAAAGATCATCGCCCCGGTCGATGACGGCAAGATCGCCGTTTCGCTGAAGCGCGAAATCATCGAGCTGATCAGCTCCATCGAGATGATCAAGATCCGATTCCTGCGCGGGGAAGTGCGCGCGAAGGACCTCCACCGGGAAATCGACTTCAGCCTCCACCAATTCCGCATGCGATATCAGAATTTCAATTATCAGGATGACCCGATATTCAATGCTTATTTCTGATCGAACCGGCTTCGTTCCGATGGCGGGAAGGCGCGCCCCTCATCCTGACAGGAGAAACCCGGCCGGTCAGAGAGGCGGCGGGATGCGTCACATCAGGCAGGACATCAGTACAATTTGATAAAATACGACGCCACTGTAAAGGATGACCGCCATGGCAATCACGGCCTTGGCGATGAGAAATTTACTGTGGAGACACAGCAGGAGAAGGCCGCAGCCAATAACGCCAAGTTTCCAGACGATGAAATGATTCCCGAACGTTGCGATTGCCCAATCCGCAACGGGATTCAGCTCCGTGCCTCCGGAATCTAGGATCATGTGGGTGAAAAGGGCGTCGAAAATGTTCAACACGACAATCCAGAGCAGCACCGTGAAAAGTCGGTGCCCGTAACGGTCGACATAACCGCCCCGAAGCCGATCCTCTCTCCTACGGAAGCTGCTTCTCCGACCGCGGAAGAATGTATAGCGGCTCAGCATGGGGGTGGGCTTCAGTCGGCGATCGGAATGATTTCGCATTTCCATATCCAGTAAGATGAAAGGCATGCTTTGGGATGATTATACCTCGAAAAAAGCCTTTTTTAAATACGAGGAACGTCTGATTTTACAGGGCGGAAAGTGAAGCTCCCCGCCCACAGGGCGGGGCTTCCCGGCAGGGAAAGAACCAAACATGAATGCGCACCCTAACCCCGCCTACACGGCGGGGCCTGCGGGATGCGCCCCCGGTCAGTTAGTCCTCCCGTTACCGGCCATCCCATCCTGAACCGGTCCAGACCGGACCATCCATCTACCTGTCCATAATCATTGGACAATGATCTCCGCTGTGCCGGAATGGAGCAGTCAATGCGGTCAATCCGGAAATAGCCGTCCGGCCCGAAATCGGCATATCTCATTGATTACATTTAGCAATCTTGTCTTCTTCGGCATCTGGAACAGGGCATGCTCATCCAGGGAAAGCGGAGATTAAATCGTCGAAAGGATACGCGAAAGCCATGAAACCGGTGGACGCCATCAAACAAACCTGGAACAGGCAGTGGCCGACGGCTTCCGATCACCGGGAGCACGCCGAAAGGGCGGCCCATATCCTGCGTATCCTGATCTCGGTGCGCCATTCTCAGGATCGGCCGATTCAGGATGAGCATCGCGGGATCCTGTTGAATACTTACGGCTGAGTCGTGCCTGCGAAAAGAGAACAGCGAAAAAGGCAGGGCCCCTGCGGACCCCGCCTATTTTATAATCGGTGATCCTCGCGCACACCGTCAGCACGCACGTCGGCATCGAGCTTTCGGACATCGCCCGGGGCCTACTTCAGTTTCTGCTCCCAGCCCTTCTTGCCCTCGGGGTCGGTCCAGCCCTGGAAGCGAAGGGCCGTGGGCACGTCACGCATCTTCCAGTATCCGCTGTTGCTGCTGACATAGGAACGAAGCGATTCGAGAATCGTGCTGAAGTCCTTCCGGTCCTGTTCGCTCAGCAACTTATCGGAGCTCTGGGCATTCAGGAATTCAATCGTCGCATCCCTCAGGAGAGCGAGATCCTTATCGGGCCACTGCACCAGAACCAGGTCGTTATCAGGATTATTGTCCACGTCATTGGCCGTCAGGATCTTCTGCAGCGTCTCGCCCTGCTTTCTGAGGGTTTCGCCATAGGACGACAGGACATGGTCGCGGGCGACGCTCTTGACGAGTGTCTGCTGGGCCGGGCTCAGCTTGTTCCACACGCTCTTGTTGATGATCATGTAGGTGATCAGGAACTGCTGCTGCCAGCCGGGGAGATGCACGTAGCGGTTCCCCGCCGTGCCGGGGTTGCCTTCGGGAAGCCCGAAGAGCTGGGAGTAGTCGTCGACGGGGGTGGCGAATTCGAACGCCTGGAGCTGGCCGTCGACCAAGCCCTTCACCAGGGAGCCGCCCCCGGCAAGGGCCTGGATGAACTTGATGTTTTTCTTCGGGATGACCCCGCGCGCCACCAGGTTGTCGCAGGCGCGCTCCAGGACGTACTGGGCAGGCGGCAGGTACCGGAAGGTCCAGTTCTGCTGGCACATCCCCGCCAGACCGATGCCGGGCGTAGATCCGGCAGTTCCGATGGGAAGTTTGAAGTAGCCGGAGATCTGCTGGCAGCTCCCGGCGATGGGGATCGCTACGACGTTCGAACCGTTTTTATCGAGTATACGCTGGAGCTGGTCGAGGCCGGTCTCGGTGCCACCAATCGATTTGCCGTATAGAAAGCCAACGAACTCGTCAAAGGTGGGACCCAGGGGAACACCCGAATTGTAGATAAACCCCCATGCCGCATTGATGTCCGACCCTGAAATATACGCTGCGTCGAAGCCCTTCCCTCCCGCCAGGGGGCCCCCCGCGGCTACGGCGGCCATGATGTTCTTGAATCCCTTTGGAATCGCCGGGGTCGGGGAGTACTTGGCGAACCGCAGCTGCCCGGCCTCACCCAGTACGATTGTCGAGATGCTCGCAAGCTTGACGGCATACTCGTCCGCCGGCGGACCGAGGGCCGCCGACGGGCTGAAGTTGCGAAAGGAGATGTCCACCGCCGGGGCAGATTGCACCGCAAACAGAATCGTGCAGGCAAAAACCGCAATAACGACACCGAAACGTGACAGATGCTTTGTGTGAGATTTCATGTGTTCCCTCCTTTGGTGGGTTTTGTTTGCTGAGGGTCCAGAATAGAAGTCCTCTATAGTACATTTCAGAAAAATAGCCAAGCAGAGTCAAAGACGAATGGGATGAATCGGCTTACGGCATCTCAGGTTTCGAGAAGCCCGAAATCCGCAATTCCCCGATAGCCAAACGCGCCTCCTGCCGTAAACTTTCCATAAGCATTCCGTTCATTTCCTGGGTCGTCTGGATGCGCATACCCGGAGGGAGAGAGGCAATGTCGGATTCGGTTCAGAGAGAGATGAAACCCATGCATGATCCGGAACGAAATTTCATCCTTCAGCAGGGTGTGGAAGACCCCGGGCCGCAAGACGCTCACCGGCGGTTCGAGGCGCTGCTGTTTCAGCCGCGATTGATCGGTCTGGCAGTTCTTGTCGGCATCACCCTTCAGTCTCCGGCCGTTTTCCTCAGCCTGTGGGCGGTTCTCTGGTGGAGTGCGCTGCTTCCACACTTAAACCCCTTCGATGCCCTCTACAATGTCACGCTGGGCGCCCGGCCCGGCGCCATCCGCCTCAGACCGGCGCCGGCTCCGCGACGCTTCGCCCAGGGCATGGCAGGCACCTTTGCACTGGCAATCGGCGCCATGCTGCGACTGGAGTGGTTTATCACGGCCTACGTTCTGGAAGTGTTTCTCGGCGCGGCGATTGCCGCTTTGATCTTTGGGCGATTCTGCCTGGGGTCCTACATCTATCATCTTCTACGCGGGGACAATGAATTTGCCGGCAAGACCCTGCCATGGTCCCATGGATAAGACCTCGCCCCGGCATCCTTACCCGCGTCGGAACAGCGAGTTTCCAACAGGCTCATCCCGCCGGCAAACCTCAAGCCCGTCATCCGGATTTGTCGATTCGAGATCGCGAATGCTGCCGGCGTTTCGCAATAAGTTCTTTGAAGGAGGGTAGCTCATGAGAAAGATATACTTCGTTTTGGCCGTCGTGTTTCTCGTGTCGGCCTACTCGGATCTTGCCGCGGCAAAACCACGGATTGAAGGCAAGACGGTGACCTACAGCGCCGAC
>Ga0316628_100005487_pt1 | contig 10188 bp, 5 predicted proteins | sample OWC_Aug_M2_C1_D5_FD_207648 | JGI IMG/M metagenome (GOLD analysis project Ga0316628, IMG submission 207648) | Wetland soil microbial communities from Old Woman Creek delta, Ohio, United States - OWC_Aug_M2_C1_D5_C | ecosystem: Environmental > Terrestrial > Soil > Wetlands | place: USA: Ohio... | reverse complement strand
TTTGCGAACATCTTTATCCCGAGCGCCCTCGATTGGCCAAGGCGGTTCCTCAAGCTACACCCGAAAGGCCGCTACCGGCGTATGTGTGTGCACCGATTGTGAGGCCGCTGCCAGCGCGCTTCCGCCTCGGAGCAGGTCGAATCGTGGCGGCTCGGTGTCGGTCCCGCTGCCGACTCGCGACAACGCCGTTCTGAGATCACCCGACCGCTAGAAACACTTCACGTTGGTTATGCCGTTCTTCGCTCGCGGGTAGCAGGTGTTGAGCACGGCGCGGTAGAGAGGGCCGCAGGCATCGCGCACTTCGACAATGATGGGAGGCGTGAGATCGGGCGGTGTGGTCTGCGCCTGCGGAATTCGCAGCTTGCCGATCACGGTCGTCGCGGCGCCGAATACCAGGCGCAGTCGATCCACACCGTGGTAGCTGTCGCTACCGGGACAGCCGGCGGTATTGATGCCGGTAGCGGCGATCGTCTTGCCAAACGTCTGATTCGACGCGTCGGTAATCGACACCGCGACCGGTGGGTCGGAGACCAACTCGCCCGGGGCCTGCATGCCGCAGTTCGGCACCGTCGCACAGCCGGTGGCAGATAGGAACACGCGCAAGGTCTGGGGATCCTTTGCCTTCCACGTGACGTAGATTTTCCCTGCCCCAGTGCAGGCCAGGGGCTCGGTGCGCTGCGTGCACGTAGCCGTTGCCATACGGGGCAAGACGAGCAACCCCACTCCCGCCAAAGTCAGGGTCGCCAGATGGTTCCAGGCCATGGATGCCTTCTTTCTTCACCCGTGACCTAAGGTATCACCGCTCCGCGCAAGCGGGAAGAGACGAAACCTCGGGCTCCGTCGCCGTCGAGCCCGTGGGTTGCCGCTCCCTCCGATCCCGCATGCACGTCTGCGTACACCAGGCGTGTCCGGTCCAAAAGCAAAGTCACCAATCCGGACTTGGTCACGCAGGCGGAGTTCGCCGCAGCTGGACGGTGACGTATCGTTGCAATCCTCAGAGCCCTGCATACGACACGATCACTAGAACCGGAGTGAACCGCAAGGACCAAAGCACGGTTGCGTCGAGGAACGAGGTGACCCACGAGTGCTCCAAAGAATGTTTCGGCGGACGGTGTTGTCAACGGCTGGACAGAATGAAAAGTCCGTCTCACATCTGGGAAGATCCGCCCGGCGCCGCCGCGCTCGTTGGAAGGTGATTCGCTGGTCTCAACGTTGCTAAGCTCGATGCTGCAGGGGCCGGCCCGCGGTGGTAGAGTTTGGGTCGGCGCCGTCCCGGGCGCCGAATGGCAATAGGTCGGTCCTTTTTCTTATGCGATCGTTCAGTTGATCTGAGGAGCTGAGATGGCATTGAAGCATCTGGCCGAGAGCCCCCGTCAGGAGGCGCGAGCGTGGAACCTGCAGCTGGGGCTGCCTGGATTCAAGTATTCCGACCTCAATCGCGTGCGCCGCATCGAGGCGCTCGATCGGGCTTTTCTGAAAACGTTGCGCGAGGCCGAGCCGGCGCTAGCCGACGACATCGAGCGGCATCGTTCCACCGGCGGGGAGGGCTGGACGAGATTGGCCGAGGCCGAGCTGCTGATCCGTGTCGGGCCCCACGTCGGCAGGTTCATTGCCCGGCTGTTCCGCATCGAGAAGGAGTACGAGGCCCTGTGCGCCCGCATCCGGGCGGATCAGCGGCTGTTCGACTGGAAGCGCAACTTCGTCGAACGCCGCGTCCTCAAGCAGGCACCGGCGCCCGAGGCGGTCGCCGAGATGGATCCGGTCGAGCTCGAGTCGGCCTATCGGGCGGCGGTCGACGCGGTGCTGCCCGACGAGATCCTCTCCGCCGATCCCGAGCGCGAGCTCGCCGAGGTGACGACCGCGTTGCTGGCAATCATCGAAGCCAAGGGCGATGCCGTCGACGCCACCGCGCGCGCCGAGGCGCAGACCCGGCTGGCGGCCGTGGAGGCCTGGATCGGGGCTCTGGCGTTCCATCCGGCGCTGGCCGATCGCCGCCATCGCTTCAGCTGCTTCAAGGTGCCCCACAAGCTCGACCACAATGAGCTGGTGCCGCGCGTTCACGCGCGTCCCGACCTGCCCGAGTACTTCGTCGGCCCGGCCGAAACCCGCCGCCACCGCGACGGCTTCAATCTGACCGACACCCGCTACACGCCGCGCGAGAATCTCGGCGAGGCGCACTACTGCGTGACGTGCCACGACCGGGGCAAAGACTCCTGTTCGACCGGCCTGCGCGCCAAGGATGGCTCGGTACAGCGCAACCCGCTCGGCATCGTGCTCGACGGCTGCCCGCTCGACGAGAGGATCTCCGAGATGATCCAGCTCTACCGCGACGGCTACCCGATCGCGGCGCTGGCGGTGATCATGATCGACAACCCGATGGTGGCCGGCACCGGCCACCGCATCTGCAACGATTGCATGAAGTCGTGCATCTTCCAGAAGCAGGATCCCGTCAACATCCCGCAGATCGAGACCGGCATCCTCACCGACGTGCTGCGTATGCCCTACGGCTTCGAGATCGTCTCGCTGCTGACGCGCTGGAACCCGCTGAACTCCAAGCGGCCGTATCCGCTGCGCTACAACGGCAAGAACGTGCTCGTGGTCGGCATGGGCCCGGCGGGTTACACGCTCGCGCAACACCTGCTCAACGAGGGCTTCGGCGTCGTCGGCATCGAAGGCCTGAAGGTCGAGCCACTCGCGCCCCAGCTCCGCGGCGCCAAGCGCCGCGTGCCGCAGCCGATCCGCGACATCGACGACATCGTCGGCCCGCTCTCCGAGCGCCCGACGCTCGGTTTCGGCGGCGTCTGTGAGTACGGCATCACCGTCCGCTGGGACAAGAACTTTCTCGACATCACCTACGTCATCCTGATGCGGCGCAAGAAGTTCCGCTTGCTGGACGGCGTGCGCTTCGGCGGCACGCTGACCATCGACGATGCCTGGAGCCTGGGCTTCGATCACATCGCGGTCTGCGCCGGCGCCGGGCGGCCGACGGTGGTGCGCATGCAGAACAACCTCTCCCGCGGCGTGCGCATGGCGTCGGACTTTCTGATGGGACTGCAAGGGCAGGGGGCCTACCGCAAGAACTCGCTCACCAACCTGCAAGTAGAGATGCCGGCGGTGGTCATCGGCGGCGGCCTGACCGCCATCGACACCGCCACCGAGCTGCAGACCTACTACGTCACCGAGGTGGAGAAGGTGCTCGAGCGCTTCGAGCGCTTGAAGCGCCGCATCGGCGAAGAGGCGATCTGGGCGCGCCTCGACAAGGAAGAAACCAAGACGGTCCAAACCTGGCTGCACCACGGTCGCATGGTGCGTGCCGAACGCTCGGCGGCCAAGGCCGCCGGCCGGCCGCCCGACTTTGCCCGCCTGGTGAGATCGTGGGGCGGCGTCACCATCGTCTATCGCAAGCGACTGCTGGACTCGCCCGCCTATCGCCTGAACCACGAGGAGGTGATCAAGTCGCTCGAGGAAGGCATCGGCTTCACCGAATGCATGACGCCGGTGGCCTGCCTGCTCGACGAGTTCGGCCACGTGGAAACGTTGCAGTGCAGCCGCATGAAGCTGGAGAACGGCGCCTGGAAGGACACCGGCGAGCGCGTCGACTTCCCGGCGCGGGCGGTGATGGTGGCGGCCGGCACCAACCCCAACATCATCTACGAGAAGGAGCATCCGGGAACGTTCGTCCTCGACGAGAAGGAAGGCTGCTTCGCCATGCATCGCCTGGTCGAGGGGCCCGAGGGCATACGGCGGCTCGAGCGCGTGCCGGCGGGCGAGGTCGGCTTCCTGACCTCGTACAACCAGGACGGCCGCTACATCTCCTTCTACGGCGACGGCCATCCGGTGTTCGCCGGCAACGTCGTCAAGGCGATGGCTTCGGCGAAGCTCGGCTTTCGCCAGATCGCCCGCTTGTTCGAGGCCGAGGTGGCGGCGCAGGACCTCGACGAGCAGGCCGAACGCGAGAACGCGTGGGTGCGCTTTGCCGAGGTGCTGGAAGACGGGCTACGCGCCGAGGTGGTCGATGCGATCCGACTCGCCGACCGCATCGTGGAGGTGATCGCACGCGCTCCGATGGCGGCCCGCAACTTCCGTCCCGGCCAGTTCTATCGCCTGCAGAACTACGAGGCGATCGCCGACCAGGTGGAGGGCATCCGGCTGACGATGGAGGCGGTGGCGTTGACCGGCGCGTGGACCGATCCGGAGCGCGGCCTCATCTCGCTGATCGTTCTGGAGATGGGCGGCTCGTCGCGGTTGTGCGCCATGCTCGAGCCGGGCGAGGAGATCGTGCTGATGGGACCGACCGGCACTCCGACCGAGATCCCCGCAGGCGAGACGGTGCTGCTCGCGGGCGGCGGCTTGGGCAACGCGGTGCTGTTCTCGATTGCGGCGGCGATGAAGGCGAACAACAACCGGGTGGTCTACTTCGCCGGCTACAAGCGCGCCGGCGATCTGTTCAAGCGCCGCGCCATCGAAGAGGCGTGCGACCTGGTGGTGTGGAGCGTCGACGAAGGAGCCCCGATCCCGACCCACCGCGCGCAGGATCGCAGCGTAATCGGCAACATCGTTCAGGCCATGAACCGCTACGCGCGTGGTGAGCTGGGCGCGACGCCGATCCGCTTGCAAGACGTCGATCGCGTCATCTGCATCGGCTCCGACGTGATGATGAACGCCGTCGGCCAGGCGCGCCATGCGATTCTCAAGGACGTGCTGCGCCAGGACCACGTCGCCATCGGCTCGATCAACTCGCCGATGCAGTGCATGATGAAGGAGGTCTGCTCGCAGTGCCTGCAGCGCCACGTCGACCCGGAGACCGGCAAGGAGTCGCTGGTTTTCAGCTGCTTCAACCAGGACCAGGCGCTCGACAAGGTCGACTTCCACTTTTTGCACGAGCGGCTACGGCAGAACTCGGCGGCGGAGAAGCTCACCTCGCTCTGGCTCGATCACCTCTTCGAGCAGCGCGAGGTGCAGGTGGTGTAGCCATCGGCCGCGCCGGTAGTCTCTTTGCGCGAGGTGTGACACGAGTCGTTTGCGGGGCTGTGGCCCCTGCGCCCCACGAGGGGGAAACCGAAAGGCGCGGTTTCCCCCTCGTGCTTCCCTTTCGCGCCCGCTGCGCAACGAGGCCAAGGTCAAAGGTTAAAGTGGCAAGGTCAAAGCCGGAAACGGAAGGATCGGCCTGTCGCTTTTCCCTTTGACCTTTTCTCTTTCCGACCAGTGCTTGTCCGGCATTGAAGTTTTCCCCTTTCCGCACTACGCTTGCGGCATGCATATCCCCCGCTTCATGCGGCGCGTAAACCGGGTCTTTACCAATCCTGTGATGGGCACGTTCGCGTGGCTGGTGCCGCCGCTGGCGGTGGTGCACCACGTCGGGCGCAAGAGCGGGCGGCACTATCGCAGCCCCGTCGTTGCGTTCCAGAGCGCCGATGGGTTCGTGATCCCGATGACGTATGGTCGCGACGTCGACTGGGCCCGCAACATCGTCAAGGCGCGCGGCTGCGAGATCCAACAGATGGGCCGCCGCTACAAGCTGCGCAACCCGCGCATCGTCGGTTTCAAGGCGGCCGAGTCGCACCTTCCCGCCGTCGTGCGTGCGCCCCTGCGAGCGGCCGACTTCCCCGGCTTCGTTCTGCTCGATCTGGCTGCGGGAGCATCGTCCCGGACGAGAAAGTAGCGGACCCGGCTCGCGCCTGCCGGAAGCCCGCGCACCACGCTCGGCCCGCTCAGTCCGCGGGCGGGGCAAGCGCCCTGACTCTGGCTCACCACCGCTTTGAGCCTGGAAGCTCGGTCGCTACGATCCCAGCGATCGCACGGCGGCGACCGCGCGCCGCCAGCCCTGATACAGCGCCTCCCGTTCCTCCGGCTTCATCTTCGGCTTGAACAGGCGATCGCGCTGCCGGACTCGTTCGAGTGTGCCGGCACTCTTCCACAGCCCGACCCCGAGGCCGGCGAGCAGGGCCGCGCCCAGCGCGGTGGTCTCGATGACCTTGGGGCGGTCGACCGTCGCGCCGAGCACGTCGGCCTGGAACTGCATCAGGAAGTCGTTGGCCGCGGCGCCACCGTCGACGCGCAGGCCGCCCAGCTTGCCGCCTGACTCGGCTAGCATGGTGTCGATGACGTCACGCGTCTGGTAGGCGAGCGACTCGAGCGTGGCGCGGGCGATGTGCGCCTTGGTGACTCCGCGGGTCAGTCCCATCAAACCGCCGCGCGCCTGCGCATCCCAGTAAGGCGCGCCGAGGCCGACGAAAGCAGGCACCAGGTAGACGCCGAGAGTCGAGTCGACTTGCCGCGCCAGGCGTTCGGTCTCGGCCGCCGTCTTGATGACGCCCAGCCCGTCGCGTAGCCACTGCACGGCGGCGCCGGCGATGAAGATGGAGCCCTCGAGCGCGTATGCCGGTCCGCCGTCGGCTCCGCAGGCGATGGTGGTGAGCAATCCGCGGCGGGACTCGATCGCTTCCGAGCCCGTGAACAGCACCACGAAGCAACCGGTGCCGTAGGTGTTCTTCACCAGCCCGGGCTCGAAGCAGGCCTGGCCGAACAGGGCTGCCTGCTGGTCGCCGGCGACGCCGGCGATGGTGGTCTCGGCGCCGAACACCTCGGGCTCGGTGACGGCCATCGGCCCGCTCGATCTTGTCACCTCGGGCAAGATGTTGGCGGGCACGTCGAAGATCCGCAGCAGATCGGCATCCCAACGGCGCTCATGAATGTTGAACAGCAGCGTGCGCGAGGCGTTGGTGAAATCGGTCGCGTGGGTGCGGCCGCCGCTGAGCTTCCAGATCAGCCAGGTGTCGATGGTGCCGAAGGCGAGGCGATCGACTCTGGCGCGGGCGCCTTTCACGTTGTCGAGCAGCCATTTCACCTTGGTTCCGGAGAAGTAGGGATCGAGCACCAGGCCGGTCTTGGCCCGCACCGTGTGCTCGACGTCGTCGGCCTTGAGAGACTCGCAGATGGAGGCGGTGCGGCGGTCCTGCCACACGATCGCCCGGTGGATCGGCCGTCCGGTCTTGCGATCCCACAGCACGGTGGTCTCGCGCTGGTTGGTGATGCCGATGGCCGCGATCTGGGCCGGTTTGAGGCGGGCGGCGCGCAAGGCGGCCTTGATCCCTCGCTGCGTGACGGTCCAGATCTCCTCGGGGTCGTGCTCGACCCAGCCCGGCTTCGGGTAATACTGGCGGAACTCCGAATACGCCCGCCCGCGCACGCGGCCGGCGTCGTCGAACACCATGACGGTGCTCCCCGTCGTGCCCTGATCGATCGCCAGAATGTAGCGCCCCATGGCCGGCTCCTCCGAGCCGAGACAGTCGACGATCACGGCGCGACAGTCAACAGGTGGACTCGTGGGCAAGGGCGTCGCTTTGTCGTAGACTGCCCCGATGGCCGAGTCGCGGCTGCGGGCACTACAGCGACCTACGCGAGACCGCTTCCAGGAGTGGCTGAGCGCGTCCGCGCCGATCCAGTCTCCCGATCCGCGCTTCGAGGTGCGCCGCGTCCGGCCGTCCGAGTTCGAGATGATCTACGACCTCGTGGACAGCGTGTTCGGCGTCAAGCGGCCGCGCCCGCTCTACGACTGGCTGTATCGCCGCAACCCGTTCGGCCTCGCTCGCTGCTGGATCACGGTGGAGCGGGCGAGCGGTCGGCCGATCGGCAGCAATGCTCTGTGGCCGTGGCCGTGTGCGCGTGGCGGCGAGCGACGCGAGGCCGTGCTCGGCGGCGACACGGTGTTGGCCCGGGAATGGCAGCGGCAAGGGCTGAGTGCGACACGAGACGTTGTTTCGCGGACCTATCCCTGGTGGTCGTCGACCATCGCCGTCGGTTGGCCGAACGAGAAGACCCGCGGCGCGCTCCGCAAGCGTGGCCGGGCGGAGCAATTCGCCGCCCGCGTACCCCATGCAATTCTGCCCCTGCGTGGCCGGGGCGCGGGCGCGGCCGCGATGGCTGCGACGCTGGTGGGAGCCGTGCTCGCCGGTTGGCAGCGCGGCGCCCTCCGGGAAGACTTCGCCGGGGCGATCGAGCCGGTGCGGCGCTTCGACGCGGCCTTCGATGCCGTCACTGCCGGCTGCGCGGCGGCAGACTCTCTCTGGTTTCCGCACGGGGCCGACTTCCTGAACTGGCGCTACCTCGAGCACCCGACGCACGAGTACGTGGCGCTCGCGGCGCACGGAGACGACGGTCTGGCGGGCTATTGCGTCGTTCGGGTGGACGGGGAGCGTGGCTGGTTGATGGAGCTGGTGGCGCCGCCGCGGCAGCCGGCGGTGCGGGCCCTGCTCCAGCGAGCGGTGGCGACGGCACGCCAGGCCGGCTGCACCCGCTTGAACGCGTTGGCCGGACCTTCGTGGCCGCACTGGCTCCTGCTGCGCTCCGCCGGCTTCATTCGGGGCCGGCCATGGCCTCTGTTCGTGCATGCGCCGAGCGAGCCGTCGGCGACGAGCGCGGAGAGCTGGCAGCTTTCGCCGGGTGACGTGGATGGGTTGTAGAGCGCTGCCGAGCCCGCCGAAACCACGCCGACTCCCACCGCCTCGAGCCAGCCGTCGGCTGCCTTGCGGCGACGGGAAACCGGTTCGCCATACGCACTCGTGATCGCCTCCTCCCCGCTCGGCGCCCTACTCGGTGCCGGTCAGGTGCGCGTAGCCGCCGCCAGCGACGACACCCGCCCGGCGCGTCCATAGCCCCGCTCGGCGGGCCGGGGGCTATGCCCACTCGCAGGTGTTGTGAGAGCTGATTCTTCAGACCGGGAGAGGGAATTTCGCGGCGGCTCGCGGCAAGGTTACGTGGGGGCCGGGAACCGATTCGCTCCGCGGCGGAAAACCGCTCGGAGGAGTCTACAGCGGCGCCAAAGCCTTGGCTTCGATCCAGCCGCGCTGGCCGTCGCTGCGGGATACCTGCGCCCAGCCTTCCCGTTCGGTGAGGATGCGGAGCACCGTGCCGGGCTTGGCGGTGTAGTGGGCGGTGCCGCTGTCGGAGGGCTCGAAGCGCACGGTGGTTTCCTTGTCGGCGACGACGACCGCGTAGGGAGGCAGATCGATCACGAATAGCCGGTACGCGCCCGAGGTCAGCAGGACGGCGAGCACAGCACCGGCGACGATGGCGGCGCGCCAGGCGATTCGCTGTGTGGATGGAACCAGCCGCCCGAGCACGAGCAGCAGCATCAGCGCGGTGTAGGCGAGGCTGGCCCCGAGCAACAACGCGTCGCTGGTCATGCGGTCGGCGAGCGGGAACAGCAGGCGCGCGTAGATCGGTTCGTCGTCGCTCTCGCCGCTGAGGCTGCGGGCGTAGCCGAGGTTGGCGTGCAGGTCGGGATCGGCCGGCAGCAGGCGCAGAGCGCGCTCGTAGTTCAGGATGGCCCGGCCGCGATCTCCCGCCTTGAAGTAGGCGTTGCCGAGGTTGAAGTAGAGGTTGCCGCTCTCGCGGCCACTCGCCCGAATCTTCTCGTAGTCGGCGGCGGCTCCGGCGTAGTGCTCGTCGGTGTAGAGCGCGTTGGCGTGAAAGAAGAGAGTGTTGGGGTTGTCCGCCTTCGTCGACGCGGCGACGGCGAGCGACGCCAGCGCCAGCGTCGCGAGCAACACCAGCGCCGCTGCGGCGGGCAGGTTGAGCTTGCGCCGGCGCTCGAGGGTGCTGATGATCGCGTCGGCTCGATCGAGCGTGCGTTGCATGTCGCCGTCGTTCGACGCGCTCGGCGCGAAGCGCACCTGCTCGCACGTCGAGAAGAACTCGTGGATGTCGTCGGCCACCTGCGCGAGGTCGGGCGCCGCGCCGCGGGCGCGCAGCCTTTCGGCCACACGGTCCGCGCTGACACTGCCGGGAGGCAGGTCGAGCTTCGCCGCCAGGTAGTCGCTCACCGCGCGCGCCACCGAATCGTAGAAGCTGGTGCGGTCGCCGGCCTGCAGCGCGTTGCGCGCGCCGGCGATGGCCTGGCGGGCCTCGCGGCCGGCACGGGTGAAACGCGCGTAACGCACGTCGCCGCTCAGCCGTTGCCGACGCCGGTCGTAGAGGACCGCGCCGATCCACGCCAGCAGGGGCAGGGGCTGCAGCAACCAGAACCAAACACTGCGATAGCGGCGCGCGCCGATCGATAGGAACGCTCCGGGGCTGTCCTTGATGAAAACGATGTCGCGCCCGAGCTTCTCCTCGTGAACCTTGGGCGCCAGCGGTGCGGCACCGACGATCTGCGGTGCCGTCTGTGCTTGCGCCGAGGCGCGCACC
>Ga0316628_100005486_pt1 | contig 10189 bp, 19 predicted proteins | sample OWC_Aug_M2_C1_D5_FD_207648 | JGI IMG/M metagenome (GOLD analysis project Ga0316628, IMG submission 207648) | Wetland soil microbial communities from Old Woman Creek delta, Ohio, United States - OWC_Aug_M2_C1_D5_C | ecosystem: Environmental > Terrestrial > Soil > Wetlands | place: USA: Ohio... | reverse complement strand
TCATCACGGAAAAGAGCACCCATCTCAAGGAAAACCTGCGCACGCTCACCTTCAAGGTCGCGCGCGATGCAAACAAGACGGAGATCAAGGCCGCCGTTCAGCAGATCTTCAAGGTGAAGGTCGACCATGTCCGGGTGGCCAACTTCCACGGCAAGACTCGTCGTCAGGGGCGTTTCAGCGGCAGGAGGCCCGATTGGAAAAAGGCCTACGTGACGCTGAAAGCGGGCGAAAAGATGATCGAGTTTTCCGAGGTGGTTTAGCTTCTCGCGGGAGTCATTGAACCATGGCTATCAAGACTTACAGGCCCACGTCCCCGGCGATTCGGTTCCGAACCACGCTCGACAATTCGGGACTTGCGAAGGAGCGCCCGCTGAAGAGCCTCACGCGGGCCAAGCAGAGAATCTGCGGGAGAAACAACAAGGGTCACCTCACCATCCGTCACCGGGGCGGGGGACACAGCAAGCTTTTCCGCGTCATCGACTTTCGCAGGGACAAGAGGGACATCCCGGCCAGGGTCGTGCAGCTCGAGTATGATCCCAACCGGTCGGCGAGAATTGCCCTGCTGGCGTATGCCGACGGCGAAAAGAGGTACATCCTGGCTCCCAATGGCCTGGCCCAGGGCGCTACGGTGATTGCCGGAGACGGCGCGGACATCCTCGTGGGTAACGCCCTGCCTTTGAAGAATGTTCCCCTGGGCACGATGATACACAACATCGAGCTGAAGAAGGGGAAGGGGGCGCAGATGGCCCGTTCGGCGGGAACGGCGGCCCAGCTGCTGGCAAAGGAGGGTGGGTACGCGCAGATCAAGCTGCCCTCCGGTGAAACCCGGATGGTGCATCTGGACTGTTACGCGACCATCGGGCAGGTCGGAAATCTGGACCACGAGAACATTTCGATCGGAAAGGCGGGACGGAGCCGCTGGCTGGGCAAGCGGCCGACCGTGCGCGGCGTGGCCATGAACCCGATTGATCACCCGCACGGCGGCGGAGAAGGCAAGACGTCCGGCGGCAGAAACCCGGTCAGCCCGTGGGGCTTGCCGACCAAGGGGTACAAGACAAGGAACAACAAGCGGACGCAGCGCTTCATCATCAAGCGCCGTGGCGCGAAGTAGGAGGGAAGCTCACCATGTCCAGATCCGTGAAAAAGGGTCCCTTTGTGGATGATCACCTGACGAAAAAGTTGACGGCGGCCCGGGGGGCCTCGGGACGCACCGTGATCAAGACGTGGTCGCGGCGCTCGACGATCATCCCGGAAATGGTGGGCCAGACGGTCGCGGTGCACAACGGGAAGAAGTTCATCCCGATTTACATATCGGAAAACATGGTCAGCCACAAACTCGGCGAGTTCGCACCGACGAGGATCTTCAAGGGACATTCGGCGAAAGCCGCCGAGAAGACGACGGCGGTCAAGGCGCCGGCAGCAGCGGCGCCCCCTACGCCAACGGCCTAAAAGCAGTTGCCAGTTGTCATTTGCCAGATGCTGCTGACAACTGACAACTGGTAACAAGGTGGAGATTTATGGAATCGATTGCTAAGGGGAAGTACATCAAGGGATCTCCGCAGAAGGCCCGCTTGGTGATGGATCTGATCCGCGGGAAGAACGTCCAGGAGGCTCTGGCCATCCTCCGCTTCACGAAGAAGCGGGCGACGAGGTCCATTGAAAAGGTGTTGCTCTCCGCCGTGGCCAATGCGCGCGAAAAGAACCCGGCGGCGGACGTGGATCAGTTCCAGGTCGCCCACGCGGTCGTGGAGACGGGCCCGACGAAGTGGCGGCGCAGAGTCCGTCCGGCGCCGATGGGCCGGGCCTATCGGCAGCAGCGCCGTTACAAGCACATCTTTATTACCATCAAGGGCAGCGATACAAGCGAAGCAGAGGAGTAAGGGAGGCACGCCTTGGGTCAAAAAGTACATCCATACGGTTTCAGATTGGGAATCAACCGGACGTGGCGCTCGCGCTGGTTCGCCCGCAAAGACTACGGGTCGCTCCTGCACGAGGATCTCTACCTGAAGGCGATGCTGAAGAAGAAATTCGGGCACGCCGGCATCTCGCGCATCGAGGTCGAGCGCGCCGCGAACAAGCTCACAATCATCATCTTCACGTCCCGCCCGGGAATCATCGTCGGGAAAAAGGGCACCGAGATCGAGAAGCTCAAGAAGGACCTCCAGGTGCTAACCGGCCGCGACATCAACCTCAAGATCCAGGAGGTAAACAAGCCCGAACTGGATTCCCAGCTCGTTTCCGAGGGCATCGCCCAGCAGCTGGAGAAGCGCATCGCATTCCGGCGCGCTATGCGCCGGGCAGTGGACAGCGGGCTGCGATTCGGGGCCAAGGGGATCAAGGTTCGAGTCTCGGGGCGACTGAACGGGGCCGAAATCGCGCGCACCGAGTGGTACCTCACGGGCCAGTTGCCGCTGCACACGCTCAGGGCGGACATCGATTACGGCTTCGCGGAGGCCAACACAACCTACGGCGTCATAGGCGTCAAGGTGTGGATCTATAAAGGTGAAGTGTTCGAAATGCAGAAGCCGGAGCGCGCTCGTTAGGCTGCCTGCGGGAGTTGTGGTTCATGCTGATGCCAAAGAAGGTCAAATTCAGAAAGCAACAGAAGGGCAAACGGCGCGGAAAGGCCTGGCGCGGGTCCGAGGTGACTTTCGGAGAGTACGGGCTGAAGGCCCTCGAGGTCGGCTGGGTCACCGACCGGCAGATCGAAGCGGGACGCGTCGCGATCACGCGCTTCATCAAGCGCGGGGGCAAGATCTGGATTCGCGTCTTTCCCGACAAGCCGATCACCAAGAAGCCCGCGGAAACGCGCATGGGAAAAGGCAAGGGCGCCCCTGAAGGATGGGTTGCCGTGGTGCGTCCCGGCAAGATCATCTATGAGATGGAAGGCGTCACCGAGGCACTCGCTCAGGAAGCCATGCGCCTCGCGGCCCACAAACTTTCGATAAGAACGAAGTTCGTCAAGCGTTTCGGCAAGGAGGGAGCATGAAAGCCTCCAAGATGAGGGACATGTCGAAAGAGGACCTTGTCCAGGAGGAAGCGGAACTGAGGGCTCAGCTGTTCAAGCTGCGCTTTCAGGCGGCCACCGGGCAACTGGAGAGCGCCCCCCGCATGCGCGGGGTGCGCCGAGACATAGCCCGCATTCAGACAGTGCTCTTGGAAATGAAAAGGGCCCAGGCGGGCAAGCAAAAGTGAGACGACCGATGGACGGTTTACGATTGACGATTGACGATTTCGCAGTTCGCTCTTAATCGTCAATCGTAAGTCGTCAATCGCCAATCGATTGGGGGGAGAATGAGCAACGAGCAGGGGAAGAGGGGAATCCGCAAGAGCCAGGTCGGAATCGTGACCAGCACGGCCATGCAGAAGACCGTGGCCGTGGCGGTCGACAGGCTCGTTCAGCACAGGCTCTACAAGAAGACTCTGCGGAAGACCTCCAAGTTCCTGGCCCACGATGAAAAAGGCTCGTGCGCGGTCGGGGACCGGGTGCGCATCGTCGAAACGCGCCCGTTGAGCGCCCGCAAGAGATGGCGTGTCGTCGAGATCCTTGCCAAAGCCAAATAGTCATGATTGAAGATCGACGATTTACGATTGACGATTTCCGAGCCCGCTTTCAATCGTCAACCGTCAATCGTCAATCGTCAATCGAGTTGGGGTGAGCAATCATGATTCAGATGCGAACGATACTGGAGGTCGCCGACAATTCCGGGGCGCGGCGCATCTCCTGCATTCTGCCGCTCGGCAGCCAGGTCGGGCACGTGGCGACTTTGGGAGACATCATCACGGCGAACGTGAAGGAAGCGTCGCCCGACGGCAGCGTCAAGAAGGGTGATGTGGTGAAGGCCGTGGTCGTGCGCTGCCGGAAGGAATTCCGGCGCAAGGACGGGAGCTATATCCGCTTTGACGAGAATGCGGCGGTGCTCATCAACGATCAAAAGGAGCCGATCGGAACACGCGTCTTCGGACCCGTGAGCCGCGAGCTCAGGGAGCGCGAGTTTCTGAAGATCGTGTCCCTGGCTCCGGAAGTGCTCTGACCGTGGCCGAACGCGAGGACGGAAACCGATGAACAAAGTGCACATCAAGAAGGACGACCAGGTTTTTGTATTGACGGGCAAGGACAAGGGGAAGACCGGCAAGGTGCTCAAAGTCATGCCGCACCGGGATCGCGCGATCGTCGAGGGCATCAATTTCATTCAGAGGCACACCAGGGCAAATCCCCAGAAGAACATCAAGGGGGGGATTCTTCCCAAGGAATCGTCAATCCACCTGTCGAACCTGATGGTGGTCTGCAAGCGGTGCAATAAGCACGCCCGCATCGGTTACTCGCACATGCCGGACGGACGAAAGGTTCGAGTGTGCAGGAGCTGCAATGAGCTCCTCGATCAATAGGGGTATGGCAGGTTTCGAAAGGTCAGGTCATGAGTAGATTGAGGGAGCACTATAAGGCTGAAGCGATACCCGCGCTGACGAAGCAGTTTGGTTACCGCAATGTCATGGCCGTGCCCAAGATGGTCAAGATCACCGTCAACATGGGGCTGGGAGAGGCCATCTCGAATGCGAAGCTCCTCGATGTCGCGGCCGAGGAGCTTTCGGTGATCACCGGACAGCGCCCGGTCGTCACCAAGGCCAGGAAATCGATCGCGGCTTTCAAGCTGCGCCAGGGAATGCCCATCGGCGTGACCGTGACCCTGCGAGGCGACCGGATGTACGAGTTTTTCGACCGGCTGGTCAACATCGCGCTGCCGAGGGTGCGCGATTTCCGCGGTGTTCCGGTCCGCTCCTTCGACGGGCGAGGCAATTACACTCTGGGACTGCGGGACCAGTTGATTTTCCCGGAAATCGAATATGGCAAGGCCGACAAGGCGCGCGGCATGAACATCACCATCGTAACCACGGCCAAGACGGATGACGAAGCCCACGAACTGCTGCGCATCATGGGCATGCCTTTTTCGAAGAAGGAACAGTAGCTTAGAGGGAAAACCGGGGAAGAGCGTCGCCCCGGGACCCAATGCCAATAAGGAGTCACTGTGGCGAAGACGTGCATGAAGGCCAAGGCCAGGCGCAAACCCAAATTCAAGGTGCGCGCTTCAAACCGCTGCCGGCGCTGCGGCCGCCCGCGGGGATATTTGAGGAAATTCCAGCTCTGCCGCATCTGCTTCAGAAACCTGGCGCTGGCCGGCGAAATACCCGGCGTGACCAAGTCGAGCTGGTAAAATTCAGCCGGATCACGCGCCGCGATCCCGTATTGCGCGAGAGGCCGTAAGGCCCGAGACACGGGTTGAGGGCGTGGTTCGACAAGGAGTTGATTTCATGAGCATGACCGACCCTGTGGCCGATCTCCTGACGCGCATACGTAACGCTTCGGCGGCCCGGCACGACACGGTGGAAGTCCCGGCCTCGAAAATGAAGCTGGAGATCGTGCGCATTCTCAAGGAGGAAGGCTACATCGAGAATTTCGTGCACGCCCAGGAAACGAGGCAGGGCACGATCAAAATCCAGCTGCGCTACGCGTCGGGCAAGAAGCCGCTCATCACCTCGCTGGAGCGGGTCAGCCGCCCCGGTTGCCGCGTCTATGCGAACAAGTCGACGATCCCGCAGATCCTGGGCGGAATCGGCATCTGCATCCTCTCCACCTCGCAGGGGTTGGTTACGGGAAAGCAGGCGCTGGAGCGCGGCTTGGGCGGCGAGGTGCTGTGCGCAATCAGCTAACGGTTCCAGATCGTCTGTAAAGCAAAAGGTGTACCGCTATGTCGCGAATCGGCAAGAAACCCATTCAGGTGCCCACGGGGGTCAAGGTGGCTGTCCTCGACGGGACCCTGCAGATCGAGGGGAAAAAATCCAAGCTCATCAGCCCCATCCCTCCGGGGATCCGTTTTGAAATAAGCGGAAGCCAGTTGGTCGCTCACCGTGACTCCGAGGAAAAGCCCTATCCCGCTTACCACGGACTGGCCCGGGCTCTGGCCGCGAACGCGATCAAGGGCGTGAGCGAGGGGTTCACCAAGGAACTGGACCTGGTGGGGATCGGCTACAAGGTCGACGCCAAACCCAGGTCCGTGACCCTGACGCTCGGATACTCGCACCCCATCGAATTTCCTTTGCCCGAGGGAATCGCGATCAAGGTGGAAAAGCAGCAGCGCTCGATTCAGAACTACGTCGCGACGCTCATCATCTCCGGGGCGGACAAGCAGATGGTGGGGCAGGTGGCGGCCGACATCCGCGCCCTGCGCAGGCCCGATCCCTACAAGGGCAAAGGCATCCGGTATACCGACGAAGTCGTCCGGCTCAAGGTCGGAAAGAAGGGGGCATAATGATCAGTCCATTGGATCGCGCCAGTGAGCGCGCGAGGATTCACCAGCGGATCCGGCGCAAGATGTTGGGTTCTTCGAAACGGCCGAGGCTGTGCGTCTTTCGCAGCCTCCAGCACATCTATGCCCAGGTGGTCGATGACGGCAAGGGCAGCACTCTTGTCTCCGCATCGAGTGTGGAAAAAACCTTTAAGGGGAAGCTCAAGAGCACCGGCGACATCGCAGCGGCCAAGGCAGTCGGCAAGGCGATCGCCGAGCGCGCCAAGGCCAAGGGCATCGAGCTTGTCGTCTTCGATCGCGGCGGATTTCCATATCACGGCCGCATCAAGGCTCTGGCGGATGCGGCTCGTGAAGGCGGCTTGAAGTTTTAGGAGGCAGCTTGGACAGAATAGATCCAAACGCACAGGAATTGAAAGATCAGGTCGTTTCCATCAATCGCGTAACCAAGGTGGTCAAGGGCGGCAAGAACCTGAGTTTCAGCGCCCTGGTCGTGGTGGGGGACCAGAACGGGCTGGTCGGCTACGGCATGGGCAAGGCGAAAGAGGTGCCCCAGGCCATACGCAAAGGAGTCGAGCAGGCGCGCAAAAACCTCATTCGGGTTCCCCTGAAGGGCCGCACCATCCCGCATGCCATCGTCGGCCGCTACGGCGCGGGAAGGGTGATGCTCAAACCGGCGTCCGATGGCACAGGGGTCATCGCCGGAGGACCTGTGCGGGCCGTGGTTCAGTCCGCGGGCATATCCAACATCCTTACGAAATCGCTGGGAAGCACCAATCCCCACAACGTGGTCAAGGCGACCTTCGATGGGCTGCAGAAGCTCAAGGAACCGGGCGAGGTTGCCAAGAGCCGGGGAAAGCAAGCTGAGGAATTATAGGTTATGGCTGCGACGAAAAAGACGAAATCGAAGGGCAGCGCCACCGTGCGGCTGCAGTATGTGAAAAGCGCGATCGGCACACCTCCCAAGCACAAGCTCATCGTCAAGGGGTTGGGATTCAAGCGGCTGAACCAGATCGTGACGCGCGTGGACACACCGTCAGTGCGGGGGATGGTGGCGCAGATTCCGCACCTGGTCAAAATCCTGGATGCGAGCAAGGCGTAAAAATGGCGATCTCATTGAATAGTCTGAAGCCCGCGAAGGGCGCGAACAAGAAGAACAAGCGCGTGGGCCGCGGTATCGGAGGCGGCCACGGCAAGACTGCGGCGCGGGGCTACAAAGGCCAGAAATCCCGCTCCGGGACCTCGATTCGTCCCGGATTCGAGGGCGGGCAGATGCCCCTGCACCGCCGACTGCCGAAACGCGGATTCACCAACATCTTCCGCAAGGAATACGCGGTGGTGAACCTCGCGACGCTGGCCGGATTCGAGTCCGGGGCCAAGGTCGACCCGGAAGTTCTCAAGACCAGGGGAATCGTGAAGAATCCCAAGGACGGAATAAAAATCCTCGGCGCCGGCGAGCTCAAACAGGCTCTCCACGTGTGCGCCCACAAATTCAGCAAGAGCGCCGCGGCGAAGATTCAGCAGGCCGGTGGGGTTATCGAAGTGATCAGCCGGTAGCCAACGGCTACGGCACAACAAGATCGGTCAACTGAAATGCCAGAAGACAGAAGCCCAATTCTAAGCTCGATTAAAAACATCTTCAGCATTCCCGATTTGCGCAACCGGGTTCTGTTCATGCTGGGACTGCTGGCGGTGTATCGCCTCGGTGCCTTCATTCCGACTCCGGGCATCAACCACGCGGCGCTGACCGCGCTCTTCGACACCCAGGCGGGGACCATCTTCGGTTTCCTGGACATCTTCTCCGGCGGCAACCTCAGACGATTCAGCATCTTCGCACTGGGGATCATGCCCTACATCACCGCGTCGATCATCCTGCAGCTGGCCACCGTCGTGGTGCCCTACCTGGAAAAGCTTTCAAAGGAGGGCGAACTCGGCCGCCGCAAGATCACCCAGTACACGCGCTACCTGACCGTGGGGCTGACACTCTTCCAGGCATTCATGACGGCGATCGCGCTGGAAAAATCCGGCGGCCAGGGGGCGCAGATCGTGATCAATCCCGGCTGGCATTTCCGCTTGATGGTGATGATCACACTGACGACCGGCACCGCTTTCATCATGTGGGTCGGCGAGCAGATCAGCGAACGCGGCATCGGCAACGGCATCAGCCTGATCATTTTTGCCGGAATTGTCGTCGGCCTTCCCCACGCCATCCGGGAAATCCTGATCTTTCTCCAGCAGAAGACGTGGAGCCTGTTCCAGGTCTTGTTACTACTCGTGGTGATGATCGTCACGGTGGCGGCAGTGGTGTTCGTGGAACGCGGGCAGCGCAAAATTCCGGTCCAATATGCGAAGCGCGTTGTGGGCCGGAAGGTCTATGGCGGACAGGCGACGCACCTGCCCCTCAGGGTGAACTCCGGCGGCGTCATTCCCGTGATCTTCGCCGCGTCGATCGTGTCCATACCGGCAACGATGGGGACCGTGTTGCCTTTTATGAAGGGCCTCTCAGCGCAGCTCGCGCAGGGGATGCCGCTCTACAACCTCCTTTATGTCGCCGGGATCATCTTTTTCTGCTTCTTCTACGTCAGCATCATATTCAACCCGATGGAGGTCGCCGACAACATCCGCAAGTACGGCGGGTACATCCCGGGAATACGTCCCGGCAAACGTACGGCGGAGTTTATCGATCGCGTCCTGAGCAGGCTCACGTTGGCCGGGGCGATTTATCTAGTTCTCGTCTGCCTCCTGCCGGAGTTCCTGATGACTGGGTTCAAGGTCCAGCCCATACCTTTCATCGGACCTAAACTGGACGATTTTCTGAATTCCGCCGGCATGAGCTGGATCACCACAGGCCTGGGTGTGTCGTTTTATTTCGGCGGCACGTCCCTGTTGATCGTAGTCGGTGTCGCGATGGATACCGTTCAGCAGGTCGAGTCGCAGCTGATCATGCGCCACTATGACGGCTTCCTCAAGAAGGGGAGGATCCGCGGTCGCAGAGGCTGATCCGATTTACGATTGACGATTTTAAGCGGTGGTGAAGATCGTCAATCGTTAATCGTAACTATGTGATTGGGATTATATGTCGAGACTTGCACTAATATTGTTTGGTCCGCCGGCGGCGGGCAAGGGAACGCAGGCGAGGATGGTCGGCGCCGCACTGAGGGTTCCGGTTATTTCTACGGGCGACATCCTGCGGGAAGCGGTCCGGAACGAAACAGAACTCGGGAAAGAGGCGCGTCGCCACATGGAATCCGGCGGCTTGGTGCCGGACGAACTGGTTGACGCCATCGTCAAGGAAAGGCTTCAGCGCACCGACTGCGCGCAGGGTTTTATCCTCGACGGCTATCCGCGCACGGTGCACCAGGCCGTGTTTCTCGAGAGCGCGTTCAAGGATGGCGACCTCAAGATCCGTGTCGTGGGGATTTCAGTCGCGGACGATGTATTGATTAGACGCATCGCCGGCCGGAAGAGCTGCCCGAAATGCGGCAAGGTCTTCAACTTCGGCGATGCGGCCAGAAAAGACGGGGCGGTTTGCGACGAGTGCGGTACTGCGCTTGTAAGCCGGGCGGACGACTCGGCTGAAGTCATGGTGCAGCGCCTCAAGGTCTATCACCGGCAAACCCGGCCTCTGGTCGACTATTACCAGGGCCGCGGCTGGTACGTCGAAGTCGACGGCGACCGGCCGGCAGACGAAGTGAACCAGTCGATCCTAAAGGCCGTGCAGGGTCAGGTTGGAACCATGAGCGCAGTTGCTCGCTGATCAGGCCCGTCAGCTCACAAGACTATGCCCAAAGAGGATGCTATCGAGGTCGTTGGAACTGTAGTGGAAACGCTGCCCAACGCCATGTTCCGGGTCGAGCTCGAAAACAAGCACATGGTACTGGCGCACA
>Ga0316628_100005485_pt1 | contig 10189 bp, 7 predicted proteins | sample OWC_Aug_M2_C1_D5_FD_207648 | JGI IMG/M metagenome (GOLD analysis project Ga0316628, IMG submission 207648) | Wetland soil microbial communities from Old Woman Creek delta, Ohio, United States - OWC_Aug_M2_C1_D5_C | ecosystem: Environmental > Terrestrial > Soil > Wetlands | place: USA: Ohio... | reverse complement strand
CGAAACCATGAAAAAGGTCCTGGCAATTTATCCAGGGTCGTTCGACCCGGTAACCAACGGCCACCTCGACTTGATCGAGCGGGGCGCCAAGATTTTTGACCGGCTGATTGTCGGCCTGCTGCGCAATTTCGACAAGGAGCCGCTCTTCTCGCTGGAAGAACGCATGGAAATGCTCCGCGAAGTGGCGCGGCCGTGGCCCAACGTCGAAGTCGAAATGTTCAGCGGGCTTTTGGTGGAATATGCGCGGCTGCGCGGGGCGAATGTGATTTTGCGCGGCATCCGCGCGGTTTCCGACTATGAATACGAGTTGCAGATGGCCATGATGAATCGCAAACTCAATCCAAGCCTCGAGACCGTGTTCATGATGCCCGCCCTCTCCTACAGCTATCTGAGTTCGCGCCTGGTTCGCGAAATCGCACAACTCGGCGGGCCGATTACGGGTCTTGTGCCGCCGGCTGTGGAAGAGCGCCTGCGCGCCAAAGTGCTTTAGCGCGGGTGATGCCCGGAACCCTGACGCAACAAACGCTTCGCGAAAGAATTGTTCGACATGGAGTCAAACCTAAAGGAGCATCAGACCGTGAAATTAGCTGCTCGCGTGAACCGCATTTCTATCTCTCCCACCGCCGCCGTGCTGGCCGCGGCCGAACGCCTCCGGGCGCAGGGAGCCGACCTGGCCGACTTCGGACCCGGCGAGCCGGATTTCATTACTCCGGAGCACATCCGCCAAGCCGCGGTGCGAGCCCTGGAGCAAGGGCGTACGAAATACACGCCCACGCCGGGCATCGGTCCGCTGCGCGAAGCGATCTGCAAATGGCACACGGCGCAATTTGGCTCGGCCTACACGGTGCCGGAATGCATCGTGACGGTGGGCGGGAAACACGCGATTTTCAACGCCTTCTGCTGCCTGCTGGAGGCGGGCGATGAAGTGTTGATCCCCGCGCCCTATTGGGTCAGCTATCCGGACATGGTGCAGTACACCGGCGCGACTCCTGTCCCGGTGATGACCGATGCGTCGGACGGATTCCGCTTGCGCGCCGAACAGGTTTCGCGCGCGATCACACCCAAAACAAAACTGCTGATCGTGAATTCGCCGAGCAATCCGAGCGGCGCGGTGGTGCCCGCGGACGAATTCGTAAAAATCTACGAAGTCTGCCGCGCGAAAAATATCTGGCTGCTGACAGACGAGTGCTACTCGCACTTCGTCTACGGAAACGAAAAGCCGTATTCGCTGGCGAGCGTGCCGGGATCGAAACCGAACATCCTGGTGGCCGGCTCGCTGTCGAAAACGTTTGCCATGACCGGCTGGCGCATCGGCTATTTGCTTGCCCCGCAGGAGTTGATCTCCGCGATGACGAAATTGCAGAGCCAGTCCACGTCGAATCCCACTTCGATCGCTCAGTATGCCGCGCTCGAAGCGCTGACGGGCCCGATGGACACGGTCACCGCGATGCTCGCCGAATATTCGCGCCGCCGCGACCGCATCGTTTCCGGATTGCGCGCCATTCCGGGCGTCACCTGCGTCGAACCCGGCGGAGCATTTTACGCTTATCCTGACGTTTCCGCGCACCTGGGCAACGGCATCGCGAATACCACCGAACTGGCCAAGGCGCTGCTGGAAAAACAGCATCTCGTCGTTGTGCCGGGCGACGCCTTCGGCACCCCCGGCTATATGCGGCTCTCCTACGCCACCTCCATCGAGCGCATCGAGGAAGGCTTGCGGCGTCTGGAGAAATTCTTTGCCATGGCGGAAGCGGCCAGGTGAATTCCGGAGCAAGCCGACCGGGGTGCGCGCCTGCGCGGCTCGCCCCGGTCTTTCTTCCGCGGATCTGGGGCGCGCGCGATCTTTCTCCCCTGTTCCCGGATCGCGGCCGCGAATCAGAGGCCATCGGCGAGGCCTGGCTGACGGGCGATGACTGCGTTTTTGCCACCGGCGACTTCGCGGGGCGCACGCTCGGCGAAGTTTGGCCGGCGCTGCCCGTGGAATGGACCGGCACGCGCCTCGTAAATCTTCCGCGCATTCCGCTGCTGGTGAAATTTATTTTCCCCGATGAAAAACTTTCCGTGCAGGTGCATCCGGACGATGCCTACGCGGAGAAGCATGCGTCCGCCGCGGGCGGCGTTGGGAAAACGGAAATGTGGTACGTGGTCCGGGCGCGCGAAGGAGCGGAACTGCGCGTGGGACTGCGCCCGACCGTCACGCGGGAAACGTTTCAGCGCGCCATCGCCGAAGGCGACGCGGAGAATTGTCTCGCGCGCATTCCTGTGCACGCGGGTGACGCCGTGTTCGTCCCGGCGGGAACCGCGCACACGATTGGTCCCGGCGTGGTGCTGTGCGAAATCCAGCAGCACTCGGACATCACCTACCGCGTGTTCGACTATAACCGCCTGGGAACCGACGGCAAACCGCGCGATCTGCATGTCCGCCACGCGCTGAACGTCATGACCTTCGGCGAACAGAGCGGCGGCCTCTGCGATCCCGTGCGGATTATGCACGGCTCGGCCACCGAAACGTTTTACGCCGCCTGCCGCCACTTCGCCACGGAGCGCTGGGAATTCGCCGAGCGCATCACCGCCGTCACTTCGCCGGAAAATTTCGATTTGCTGATTTTTCTCGAGGGCAAGGGCCGGATTGAGTTTGACGGCGGCGTGGAGCCTTACGCGCCGGCCGAGGTTTGGCTGGTTCCCGCGGCGCTCGGCGCCTATCACCTTACGCCAGGATCTCCTTCCATGCTTTTGCGCACGTACGTGCCGGACCTAACGGGCATTGTGCAGCGCTTGAACGAAGAGCGCGTCGAGGAAGCTGCGTGGTCCCGCGTGGTGCATCCGTGAGCCGTGAATTATTGGCGCACGCCATAATTCTTGCCGGAGGACGCGGCACGCGTTTCTGGCCGCGCAGCCGCACACGCACGCCCAAGCAGCTCCTCAACATCGTGGGCGGCGACACCATGCTGGAACAGACCGCAGCGCGCCTCGCTCCCTTGTTTCCGCCGTCGCGCCAGTGGGTGGTCACCAATTCCGAGCAGGCCGCCGCCGTGCGCAAACAATTGCCGCGCGTTCCGGCCTCGCACATTCTCGCCGAACCCGTCGGCCGCAATACCGCCGCCGCCATCGGCCTTGCTGCCGCGCATTTATTGCACGGCGGCCTCGGCGAGGAAAATGACGCGCTCATGGCGGTGCTTCCCGCCGATCACTACATCGCAAAACCCGAGCGGTATCTCCGGATTGTGCGCGCCGCGCTGCGCGTCGCGCATGCCGGAGGATCGCTCGTTGTCCTGGGCATTCCGCCGTTGCACCCCGAAACCGGCTACGGATACATTGAGCGCGGACGCGGGAAAGCGGTTGATGCCGGAGGCGTTCCTGTATTTTCCGTGCGCCGCTTCACGGAAAAACCGGCGGCGGCGTTGGCGAGGAAATATGTTTCCTCGGGGCGTTATTACTGGAACGCGGGAATGTTTTTCTGGCGCCTGTCCACGTTTTTGGGGAATCTGGAAAAATTCCTGCCCAAGACGTATGACGCGCTGATGCGCCTGGCGGGCGAAATCGGGACGCCGCGATACGCGCGCATGCTCGCGCGCATTTATCCGAAGCTCGAAAACATTTCCGTGGACTACGCCATCCTGGAACCGGCCACGAGCCGCGCGGCCGCTCCGAGCGTTTTCGTCCTGCCCGCGGAAGTCGGCTGGAGCGATATCGGTTCCTGGGCCGCGGTCTACGAATTGCTCGCGCGCAAAGCGGGAGAGAATGTTTCCGCCGGCCGCCACGTCGCGCTCGATGCGCGAGGGAATTTCCTGTGGAGCCCGAAGAAATTTGTCGCCGCGATTGGCGTTCGCGATCTCGTCGTCGTGGAAACAGAGGACGCGCTGCTCCTCTGCCCGCGCGACCGAGCGCAGGACGTAGGCAAAATCGTGAAGTGGCTGGAAGCAGAGAAACTGTCGCGACTGCTATAGTAGGACAGGCTTCAGCCTGTCGGTTTTCGTTTTGCAAACACCAAAAGCAAACCCGACAGGCTGAAGCCTGTCCTACTGAACCCCGCTTCGCATATACTTCTGAACCGTGAGCACAATCAAATTTGGCACGGACGGGTGGCGCGGGGTGATCGCGGACGATTTTACGTTCGCGAATGTGCGCCGGGTGGCCTGCGCGATCGCGCGCTACGTGGTGCGCGCGGAAAAACCCAATGCGGGCGTGATCGTCGGCTACGACACGCGCTTCGGTTCGGAGCGCTTTGCGCGCGCCGCCGCCGAAGTCGTGTCCATGACGGGCATGCCCGTGTGGATCGCGGAAAAAGCGTGCCCATCGCCGGCGCTTTCCTTGCTGGTAAGGCAGCGCGGCGCGGCCGGCGGGATCATGATCACCGCGAGCCACAATCCCTACCGGTGGAACGGCGTGAAATTCAAGGCCAGCTTCGGAAGCTCGGCGCTGCCTTCAATCGTCGCGCAAGTCGAAAAAGAATTAACCACCGTTCTCGCCAACGGCGTGCCGCCGCTCCCCGCGCGGCCTGATTGCATTCAATCGCTCGACATTCTTTCGCCGTATCTGGAAACCATCGACAAGCTGGTCGACTGGGATAAAATCCGCGCGGCGAATTTCCGCTTCGTCGTGGACCCCATGCACGGCGCGGCGCGCGGCCTGCTGCGCGAACTGATGACCCGGCACGGCGTGGCGTGCGATGAAATTCGCGGAACGCGCGATCCGCTGTTCGGCGGCGTCAATCCGGAGCCGATCGAGCCGCACGTGGAAGCGCTGCGCCGCGCCGTGCGTTCCGGCGGCTACCATGCCGGACTGTGCGCCGACGGCGACGGCGACCGCATCGGCGCGATGGATCGCGACGGAACTTTTATCACGCCGCACCAGATTTTTTCGATTTTGCTCTGGCACCTGGCGGGGACGCGCGGCATTCCCGGCGACGTGGCCAAAACTTTTTCCTCCACAAAAATGCTCGACAAAATCGCCGCGAAATTCGGCCGGAAAGTTTTCGAGACGCCCATCGGCTTCAAATACATCTGCGAGCTGATGCTGGAGCGCGACATTCTGCTGGGCGGCGAGGAGTCCGGCGGGATCGGCACAAAATTATATTTGCCGGAGCGCGACGCGACGGTCATGGCGCTGCTGCTGGTGGAAGTGATGGCCTGGCACGGGAAATCGCTCGGCGAGCTGGTCGCGCAACTGCACGCCGAATTCGGCGAGCACCATTACGGGCGCGTCGATCTGGAATTAAAACCCGGGCAGAAGGAACGCGCCATAGCGCACTTCAGCGGCGCGAAGCTGGCGCGAATGCTCGAATGGCCCGTGGCGCGCCGCGAGGATCTCGACGGCATCAAATTGTATCTGGGAGAAACCGGCTGGGTAATGCTGCGCGCGTCGGGAACCGAACCGATGCTGCGCGTCTATTCGGAAACGACCAGTCCCGCGGCCACGCGCCGCATCCTTGATGAAACCTGCGCCATCGTCCGCGGAATTTAGCCTGCAATCCTCACAAGAGTAGTGCGGCGAAACTTAGTGCATGCGCTGTATTGGCGCCGATCTGCACATTCGGCGCGGTCCACTAGCGTAGGCTTCAGCCTGCGCGGTTTTCGTTTCGCACGAGCACAATTTAAACCGCGCAGACTAAAGTCTACGCTACTGAAAACCCTTCGAGGCACAAGCAGCCAGATCAACCGGCGGCTTTTTCACCAAACGATTTTACGGCGGCATCGAGAATGCCGTTGATGAAGGGAGCGGCCTCTTCGGAGGAAAATTTCTTGGCCAGTTCGAGGGCTTCGTTGATGATGACTTTCGGCGGCGTGCCGGTGGTGCGCAATTCCGCGAGCGAAAGCCGCAGGATGGCGCGGTCGATGGCGGGCATGCGCTCGATGCGCCAGTTTTTTGCGTGCGTGGAAATGATCGGGTCAATCTCCTCCGCGCGGGCCGCCGCATTTTCAAAAAGTTGGTTGGCGAATTCGCGAGTGGAGGCCTGGGCGCGCACGTTTTTCCAGAATCCCTCCTCGATCCGCGAGGGTTCCTGCTTGCCCATTTCCCATTGGAACAGCATCTGCAAAGCGTACTCGCGGGATTTGCGTCGCAGGGACATTTAGCGGCGCTTCCCGCGCGGAATTTGTTTGCCCGCGCGCGCAGGCACCGGCGGACGCAGCTGCCTCGATAAATTCGCCATCTCGATCGCGGCGGCTCCGGCGTCGTATCCCTTATTGCCGCTCTTGAGTCCAGCGCGGTCGATGGCCTGCTCGAGCGTGTCGCATGTCAGGACACAAAAAATCACCGGCACGCCGGTGTCGAGTTGCGCGAGTTGCACGCCGCGCGCCACTTCGCTGGCCACATAGTCGAAGTGCGCGGTTTCCCCGCGCAAAATGCAGCCGATGGCGATCACCGCGTCAACGCGGCCGCCCGCCGCCAGTTTCTTTGCCGTCAGCGGGATTTCAAAGGAGCCGGGAACACGAACCACTTCGATATTTTCCGCCGCCGCGCCCGCCGCTTCCAGCGCGTCCAGCGCCCCGGACAATAGCCGGTCGGTAATAAAACTGTTGAACCGGCTGACGACCAGCGCAAAGCGCAGGCCCGCCGACGTCGCCGCCGGCCGAATAATTTTTGGATTGTAAGTTTTGGTCATGAGTATGAATTTCAGTTCAAATTGCCAGCATCACTTTCCTGATTTTCCATTTTCGTAATTTCGTAATTCTCATCTTTCGGAGGTCCGAGCTTCAGCTCGGACATTCAGGCGCCAATTGACGATGGGCTTTAGCCCCTGAAGCTTCAGGGGTTAAAACCCCTAGTAGGCGATGCTTTGCGTCGGGGCTGAAGCCCCGACCTCCGAGAAAATCATCTCACACCAACAATTTCCATTTTAGATGCCGGCCAGCGACAACTATTTTCCCCGAAATTGCGGCGGACGCTTTTCCAGGAACGCGCGCATTCCCTCGCGCATGTCCTCCGTGGCGGCGCACATGCCGAACAGCGCCGTTTCCAGATACTGGCCGCCTTCGAGCGGCATTTCCGCGCCGCGCTCGATCGCCTCCAGCGTGTACTTGATCGAATGGGGCGGATTCCGCATGATTTTCCTGGCCAGTTCCATGGCGGCAGGCAATAAAAACGCCGGCTCGTATACGTGATTCACCAGGCCGATGCGAAACGCCTCGTCCGCCGAAATCATTTCGCCTGTCAGGCAAAGCTCGAGCGCCACTCCCTTGCCGCACAGACGCGTGAGCCGCTGCGAGCCGCCGTATCCGGTAATAATTCCGAGCTTCACTTCCGGCTGGCCGAACTGCGCGGCCTTGCTGGCTAGACGGATCGAGCACGCCAACGCCACTTCGCAGCCGCCTCCCAGCGCAAAGCCGTTGACCGCCGCGATGGACGGCTTCCCCAGCGTTTCCAGACGCTGCAGAACGCTCTGCCCGAATGCGGCAATTTCTTTTCCGCTGACCGGCGTTTGCACCGCAATTTCCGCAATGTCCGCGCCGGCAACAAACGATTTTTCTCCGGCTCCGGTCAGGATCAGCACGCGCACAGCGTCATCGTCTCGCGCGTCGATCAGCGCGGCGTTGAGTTCTTCCATGGTCTTGCGGTTCAGCGCGTTCAGCACCTTCGGCCGGTTGAACGTGAGGAAGCCGATCCCCTCCCGCTTTTCATAGAGCAGGTTTTCGAATGCCATTCCTTATCCCTCAGATCTTTTATCCCTCAGGACTTTTATCTCTCAGGACTTTGCCATTTCGTACGTGATGACTTCATTGCCGCCGCGCCTTCTCGCTTCTTCCAGGCCCGCTTCGGCGCGGTTGATCAGATCGGTGACTATATCCTCGCTGTCAAATTCGTGCCGCGCGACCGCCTCCGCCACCGCGATGCTGGTGGTCAATTGCGCGCCCTCCCAGGGCTGCCGCAGCGCGCCAGCCGTTTTTTTCAATTTCTCCGCCTGTGCCAGGGCCCCGGCAAGCGGCGTGTCCGGCATGATAAACGCCAGCGCCCAGGAAGTATATTTCACCGCAAAGTCGGTTTGCCGGACAATTGTCTGCACAGCCTTGCCGAGTTGCTCCATGTAGCGTTCAAACGACGCCTCTCCCTGCTGGCGCAACAGGTCTGGCCCGCCATCTACCTGCAGCAACGCCAGGGCCAGCGGCGCGTCCTGTGTCCGCGCGCGCTGCGATTCGTGCAGCAGGCAGTCTATATAAGAGCTGCGGGCGAGCAGTCCGGTTCTTTCGTCCGCCACGGCGAGAGTGCGCACCAGAGACCTCAGGCGCGTGTGGTGCACGCAGAGTAGCAACTGGTCGCCGATGGATTGCAGAAAATACGTTTCGTTGGGCTTCCAGGCATGCGCCCCCGCAAAGCCCACGATCAACATTCCTGCGGGCGTTTGCGTTTCCGGGTCAGTGAGTTGAACACCCAAAACCGTTTCCAGCCCCATTTCCTGGAGCAAGGGCGCGGCCGCCGCGTCCAGCGGCAATCCTCCGAGCGAGTCGGGGGCGGCGCGCTCGATCTGTCCGATCAGCCGGACAATCTGGCCGCCCGAGGAAGGCTCGACCGCGGAAGCACAAAACTCCGAAGCCATTTGCGGGGGGTGGCCGGGCGCGCCCACCACGGCCAGGCAGCGCGCCGAATGAAGATAATTGCCCACTTCATTAACCGCGACCGAAAGCATGGCGCGCGGCGAAGGCTGCCGGAAAACATTCTGATTAATTTCGGAAATTTTCGCCAGGTCGCGCAGCGTTTCGGGAGCGTAGGCCGCGGGGCGCGGCGCAACTTCCTCGACCGCCGCCGGGGGACGTTCCGCACGCGGCGCAACGGCGCCCGCCTTGGGCCACCAGTGCGCCGACTCGAACAGGCCTTGCAGCCGCTCGTTCCTCTCGGCCTCGCCGGGGAATAATTCTATGATTTTTTGCAGACGTTCAATGGCCTTGGATTGCAGGGAGTACTGCACAAAAATTTCCGCCTGGACCAATAGATCTTCCAGAGTCTGCGCCGTGCGCACATCTTCCAGGATCACCGGAGAAATATCGTCACCGGTTGCGTGGGAAATTTCCTGCGCGGAAGGTTGCGGCGCGTGCGTCGCCACGTTCGACAGCCGCGCTTTTAACCGGGCGAGAAAAGCGGCGTCCGCCCGGCCCTGCAGCTGGTCCATGCGCTCCTGGTTGCGGGAATCGTACGGATCGATTTCCACCAGCCTTTCCAGGGATTCGCAGGCTTCCGGAATGCGGTCGCCCGCCAGGTAGAGATCGAATAATGCCACCAGGGCCTCGAAATATTTCGTCTCCCGGTTGAGTTCGCTATACAGAGCGGCACGGAATTCGGCCAGACGAATCGACTGGGGATATGCTTGCGCGATCTGGTCGACGGCCGAGGCAAGTTCGGATTCCCGCCTCCCTGCCAGCATGCTTTTCTTGGTGATGGCGAGGAGATCCACGGCATGCTCTTCCTCGCCTTGCCGCAGGTATTCGTTCACCAGCGAAAAAAATTTCTCCGCCGATCCCGCCCCTTGATTGGTCATGCGTTCGAGCACGATACGCGCCGTGTCCAGCTGGCCGGATTGCATCAGCGCTTCCGCGTACAATTCCAGGAAAGTGGCGTCGCGTTCGGTCTCCACGAGGGGAGAGAGAAGCGCCGCAGCCCCCGCGGCGTCGCCGTTTCGCAAGAGCGCCTGCGCGTAGAGCAGCGCCGCGCTGCGATCGTTGGGCATTAGGAAGTGCGCGCGCGCGAAAAAATCAAGCGCCTCCGCCGCGTTCTCCGTGGTGAGTTGTCCGGCGCGCAGGTAGCCGCGCGCGGCCGCCGGGGCATTGCCCAGGCGTTCGGCAAATTCGGCGACGCCGATATGCCGGTCGCGATTGTCCGGATCCAGCTGGGCCATGCGCACAAAGCAGGTCAGCGCTTCGTCGCCCTTGCCGCTCAGTTCAAACGCAAGCGCCGCGGACATGAATTGTTCGATGGCTTCCTCGGGGCGGTTTTGTTTCTGCAGCAGCAAGGCGTAGCGCGCGACGCGCTCCGGCGGCTGCTGATGCGGCTTCAGGAAGTGCGCGTATAGGGCCAGCGCTTTCGGTTCCTCGCGTGGCGCCGTAAAGCGGTCGAACAGCATCCCGTAATAAACGGCGGCTCGGTCCGGGCGGTTCTGCATCGTGAGGAGATCACCGAGGGATTGAATCGATTCGAGATGATTCGGAAAGGCGGTGAGGACGGATTGATAGGCTTCGATCGCGTCATCGAGGCGGTTCTT
>Ga0316628_100005484_pt1 | contig 10190 bp, 8 predicted proteins | sample OWC_Aug_M2_C1_D5_FD_207648 | JGI IMG/M metagenome (GOLD analysis project Ga0316628, IMG submission 207648) | Wetland soil microbial communities from Old Woman Creek delta, Ohio, United States - OWC_Aug_M2_C1_D5_C | ecosystem: Environmental > Terrestrial > Soil > Wetlands | place: USA: Ohio... | reverse complement strand
TCGCGGCGCCGATGAGCTATCGCGTGAACGGAGTCCAGTACATCGCGGTAATGGCCGGGTGGGGCGGCGGTGGCTGGTCCGTCGCGCATCCGCAGAGCGCGGCGTACAAGTACGGCAATGAGGGACGGATCCTGGCGTTCAGGCTCGGTGGAGGCGCGGTGCCGCTGCGTGCGCCGCTGCCCGCACCGGAGCCGATTCCAGCGCCGCCGTCTCAAACTGCGACGGCCGCCGAAATCGCGCGCGGCGCCGCGCTGTTCGGAGCCAATTGCGGCATCTGCCATCCCAACCAGACGCGTTCGAGCTCGGCTGACCTGCGGCGCATGTCACCGGCGACACACGCGGCTTTCCAGGACATCGTGCTGGGAGGAATGCTCAAAGGGCGGGGCATGCCGGCCTGGAACGATGTGCTGACGACGGCGGACGCCGATGCCATCCACGCCTTCCTGATCGACAGCGCGCGTCAGGCGTACGAAGCTGAAAAGAAAGGCGAGGCGGGCGGCAAGCGCAGCAGCTTCTAGCGCGCTTCAGCGGCGCCTCGCATCTACCCCTGCGAAATGCCGGGATCCGGATCGAACGGTGCCGTCTCCGAAGCCGGGTATTTCTTCAGCAGGCGATGGCAGAGCTCGACGTGCTCGGCCTCTTCCTCGGCGAACTTCTTCGCCAGCTCCTTGATGCCGGGATCCGCGACGCTTTCCGCGACTTGCTGGAAGTACGCGAGCGCCCGCTGCTCACCCGCGAGCGCGAGCTGCAATGCCTCGCGCCGCGTCATCAGATAGTGTGCGGCGCCGAGCTCTACCGCTTCCGGGCTCTCGGTCTTCTTCCATTTCGCCACCTTGTCCGCACGGCCCTTGACGTCGAGCTTGCCGGCGAGGCGCCGGATCTCCTCGGCGTGGATTCCCTCCGCCCGTGCAAGGTCCCGGAACACCGCGGCGAGCTCGGGGTTGTTGTGACTGTCCATCTGGTCGGCGAGCATCGTGTAGCGATCGACAGCGTCCGCTTCGATCTGGTAGGCGACCGCAAAGAGATCCGCGGTGGACCTGATCTTCGGCGCATCGGCTTGCTTCTTCATAATTCGAACTCCTTCTCGAGCTCCGTCAGATCGCAGGACTGTCCGCCCATGCCCGGCTTGTACGGGCGGCGGTCGCCGCGATAAAGCACGCCCAGATTGAAGCCGTCGTCACTCATGAGTCTGCGGGCGGCGCGCGCCGGATCGCTGGTCACCGCGACCGGCGCCGCGCGCACCATGCTCTTCCAGACCTTCTGGTCGGGCCGGAAGGTCACGCAGGGGCTCAGGACTTCGACGAACGAGAAGCCGGGATGACGGATCGCATCGACAATGATGCTGGTCGTTTCGCTGACGTTGCCGGAGAACGCGCGCGCGACGAAGTTCGCGCCCGAGGCGAGTGCAATGGCCAGCGGATTGAACGGCCTGAGCCCCGTTCCGCCCGGAGACAAGGCGGTGTCGAAATCGGGCTCCGTCGTCGGCGAGGGCTGGCCCTTGGTCATGCCGTAGATGTGGTTATCCATCACGATGTAGGTCATATCGACGTTGCGGCGGCAGGCGTGCAGGAAATGATTGCCGCCGATCGAGTAGCCGTCGCCGTCGCCGCTCGCTACGAGCACGGTCAGGTCCGGCCGGGCGACCTTGAGGCCGGCAGCGACCGCAAGCGCCCGGCCATGCACTCCGTGAAACCCATAGCAGCTTGTGTACGCGGGAATCCTCGAGGAGCAGCCGATGCCGGAGATCAGCGCCGTTTGCTCCTGCGGCAGGCCGAGCTCGGCGAGCGCCTTCGTGAGCGAGAGCAGCACGTGATAGTCGCCGCAACCCGGGCACCAGATCGGCGTGATGTCCGATTTGTAGTCGCTCGCTTTGCGTGCGACCCGGACCTCGGCATTCATGCGGCCTCCTTTGCGAGCAGCGCGCGGCAAATGTCACCCGCCAGGATCGGCAAGGGTCCTGCGCGGTTAAGCACCCGCGTGTCTCGCGGAAGGTCGTAGTGCGCCCGGAGATACGCATGAAACTGGGCGCTGTGCGTCTGCTCGACCACGAGCAGGCGCTTGACGCCCGCAAGCGCGGCCGCCATCTCCTGCGGGCGCGTCGGCGCAAGCAGCCGCGGCGCGATCAGCCGCACGGCATGTCCCGAGGCGCCAGCGATCGAAATGGCTTCGCGCGCTGCGCCGGTGAGCGAGCCGAAGGTGAGCACGGCAAGCTCCCCCTCGCCCTCGAGGGTCGCCCAATGGTCGCCATACACGAAGCGATCGAGCTTGTCGCGGCGCTTGTCGAGCTGGGCGCGGTGATCGGCGACCGTGCTGGTCGGCGTTCCCCGCTCCGTGTGCGTCAAACCATCGGCTGTGTACTGGCCGCCGGGCGTCCCCGGGATCGCCATCGGTGAGACGTCCGTGCCGCCGAGCGCGTAACGCTTGTACGGGGTCGAAATGTGCTCGGCACGCAGCCGCCGACCGACAAATGCGACGTCAGCGGGGCGTTCGATGGCGGTCTGCGCCTGGCCGAGAAACTGATCCGAAAGCACGAGCGCGGGCACCTGCAGCGCTTCGGCGAGATAGGTCGCCCATTGCGTCGTGAAGAGGCAGTCCGCAACCGACTGCGGCGCCACGACGACATGCGGAGCATCGCCGTGTAACCCGTAGACGGCGATGTTGAGGTCGGCCTGTTCGGACTTGGTGGGAATGCCGGTCGAGGGCCCGCCCCGCATGACGTCGATGACGACGATCGGAACCTCCGCCGCGGTCGCGAGCCCGATTGCTTCGATCATCAGCGAGAGGCCGGGTCCCGACGTCGCAGTCAGTGCCGGCACGCCGCCATAGGAACCGCCGATGACCATGTTGATCGAGGCCAGCTCGTCCTCCGCCTGCAGCAGAACGCCGCCGACTTTCGGGAGGTTCGGAGCCAGCCACTCGAGAATCTCGGAAGCGGGTGTGATCGGGTAGGCGGCTGCAAAGCGCACACCTCCGCGGACGGCACCCAGCCCGGTCGCTTCGTTGCCGGTGATCAGCCAGCGCTTCGCTGCTCCCGCGCGTGGAGCGGGCAACCGCAGGGGAAAGTCGAGTTTCTCGACCGCGGCGGCACCCGCCCTCGCGGCGGCGAGATTGGTGCTGACGACCGCCGCGCCCTTGGCGCTGAAGCGCTTCTCGATGAGGCGCTGCAAGGCGTCCTCCGGGAAGCGCAGCAGCTTTGCAGCGGCGCCGAGCGCGATCATATTGGGCCGCCATTCCGGGTTCATCTTCGTCATGTCCTTCATGGGCACATCGACGATGCGGGCGCCGGCGGCGGCGACGAACCTGGGCACCGGGCCGCCCTGCGGATCACTGATCACGAGACTCTCGGAGCCCAGGGGAATTTCCGCATCGAACCGGTGCGCGTTGTTCCAGTCGACGGCGAGCAGCAGATCGAAGCGGTCGGAATGACATTCGACCGTCCGGGCGGCGAGGCGCACGAGGGCAGCGGCTTCGCCCCCGCGAATCTGAGGACCCACGGAGCGCGTGAGGAGGCCGCTCCAGCCGGTCGAACACGCCGCCTCGAGCAGCATGCCGCCGGTCGTGAGAACGCCGGCGCCGCCGCTGCCGACGAAGGCCACCGAAATGCTCGACACTTCCGCCATGGCTTGCCCCTTTGTCCTCGCCTGCGTCCCGGACCGAGGTTGGTGGTCCGGATTGACTGTAGACACGTATTCTGGTACTTAAATACCTTAATCTCCGTGCGGTCCCGTGTCAATGCGAAAGGGGGACCCGTAATCCGGGGAGCGATAGCGAAGAGGCGATGGGACGGGACCGAAGCCGATGGCACTAAAAGCCCTGCGCTGGGTGATGAGTGAGACAGGTAAGCCCTTGTCTGCAGAGGACTTTATACCTGTTGCAGGGGTGGGCGAGGTGATCGTCGAGGTGGCCGGCTGCGGGGTCTGTCATACAGACCTCGGGTATTACTACGACGGCGTACCGACCAATCATCCGCTTCCCCTGTGCCTTGGACATGAGATCAGCGGTCGGGTAGCTGCGACCGGACCGGGCGCGGAATCCTGGATGGCTCGGACCGTGATCGTGCCTGCGGTCATTCCCTGCGGCGCCTGCGATGCCTGCAAGCGCGGCAAGCCCACGATCTGCGCGCATCAGAAAATGCCCGGAAACGACATTCACGGCGGCTTTGCCACGCACGTCGTGGTACCCGCGCGCGGACTCTGCCCCGTTGATGCGCAGGCACTGGGGGCCGTCGGCCTCGATCTTGCCGCGGTTGCGGTGGTTGCCGACGCGGTCACGACGCCGTACCAGGCCGTCACGCAGGCGGGCGTCCAGCGTGGGGATCTCGTGATCGTGAATGGAGTCGGCGGGGTGGGTGGGTATTGCGCCCAGATCGCCCGGGCCCTCGGAGCGACCGTCGTCGCGATCGACGTCAGCGACGAGAAACTCCAGGCGTTCGCCGGCGAGCCGGCGGCGCTCACGCTCAACGCGCGCGGCAAGGATGCACGTGAACTGAAGAAGACCATCCAGACATTCGCGCGCGAGCGCGCTCTGCGGGAGAGCAGCGAATGGCTGATCTTTGAATGCTCGGGGACGCGCGCCGGGCAGGAGACCGCCTTCGGCTTGCTCAATCGCGGTGGCACTCTGGGCGTCGTGGGGTTCACGCGCGACAAGATCGAAGTACGCTTGTCGAACCTGATGGCCTTCCACGCGCGCGCGCTCGGCAACTGGGGGTGCCCGCCGGAGCTCTACCCGCAGGCGCTGGATCTGGTGCTCCAGGGGCGCGTCCGGGTCGGGCCGTTCGTCGAGAAGCATCCGCTCAGCGACATCAATCGCACGTTCGAAGCCGCCCATCGGGGCGATCTGAAACGCCGCGCCGTGCTCATACCGGGCGCATGAGAGTCACAGACATGTCAGCAGCAACCGGTCTTCGCGTCACCCCAGCTCCGAAGGAGCACAGCCTGGTCGCGCACGCCGCGCGCGAAAACCTGAGCGCGGGCGTGCGCTATGAAAAGCGACCTGTGAAGGACCGCGCCGGGAAGCCGGTCGACGGACTCCATAACTTGTGGATCACGCTCGACAACCCGGGCCAGTTCAATTCCTACACGACCGACATGGTGAAGGCCGTGATCCTCGCCTTCAACGAGGCCAGTGCCGCGCGCGACCTCGTGTCGGTCGTGTTCACCGGCGCAGGCGACCAGGCGTTCTGCACCGGGGGCAACACCAGGGAATACGCCGAGTACTACGCCGGCAATCCGCAGGAGTACCGTGCCTACATGCGGCTCTTCAACGACATGGTCTCGACGATTCTCGCGTGCGACAAACCCGTCATCTGCCGCGTCAACGGCATGCGGATCGGTGGCGGGCAGGAAATCGGCATGGCCTGCGACTTCACCATCGCCCAGGACCTGGCACGTTTCGGCCAGGCGGGACCGAAGCACGGCTCGGCACCGATCGGCGGGGCGACCGACTTCCTGCCGCTGATGATCGGCGCGGAGCGCGCCATGGCCGCGTGCGTCCTGTGCGAGCCGTTCTCGGCACACGAGGCGTATTTCATGGGCATGATCACCGACGTCGTGCCGGCGCTCAAAGTCGACGGTGCGTTCATCGCCAATCCGCTCGTCGAGACGGCGCGCGTGGTGGACGAATACGGGCGCTTCGTCTTCGGCAAGTCGAAGACCGGCGCCGCGCTGCAGGCCGGACGCGAGCTCATGAAACGCGGATCCGTCGACCTCTCCGCGCTCGACGCCCGGGTCGAGGAGCTCTGCACCAAGCTCCTCTATACCTTCCCCGACTGCACGACCAAGACCGTCGAGGAGTTGCGCAAGCCGAAGCTCGAGGCCTGGAACCGCAACAAGGAAAGCTCGCGCGCCTGGCTCGCTCTGAACATGATGACGGAGGCGCGCGCCGGTTTTCGCGCGTTCAACGAAGGCACGAAGGAAACCGGCCGCGAGGTCGATTTCATCACGCTGCGGCGGGCACTCGCCGCGAATACGCCGTGGTCCGACGAGCTTACGGCCCGAATTCAGCCCGGGGCTCAGCGCTCGTGAACGCGCCGCTCAAAGTGTGGTTGGAAGCCGAAGGGCGCCTGCTGCGGCTCCGGCTCAACCAGCCGAAGGCCAACCTGATCGATGGGCCGATGATCGCGGCGCTCAGCGCGGCGCTGGAGGAACACGCGGACAGCGCGCAGCTGAGCGCGGTAGTGCTCGATGCAGAGGGTCCCCACTTCAGCTTCGGAGCCTCGGTCGCCGAGCATCTGCCCGACCGTTGCGCCGCGATGCTGTCGGGACTGCATGGGCTCATCATGCGCATGCTCGAATCGCCGGTGACCATTCTGGTCGCCGTGCACGGCCAGTGTCTCGGCGGCGGACTGGAAGTCGCGCTGGCCGGGCACCTCCTGTTCGTTGCGCCGGACGCGACGCTCGGGCAGCCGGAGATGAGGCTTGGAGTTTTCGCCCCTGCGGCATCCTGCCTCCTGCCCGAGCTCATCGGTCCGCAGCGCGCGTTCGACCTGCTCGTCTCGGGCCGCAATGTCACCGGGAGCGAAGCGGCGGAATTCGGAATAGCGTGCGCCGCGGGAGCCGATCCGGCGCGCCTGGCGCTTGCTTACTTCGAGGAGCACCTGAAGCCAAAGAGCGCCCGGTCGTTGCGCTGTGCGGTCAGCGCGGCACGGCAGGATTACAGTGAACGGGTCAAGGTCAAGCTTGCCCGGGTTGAGGAGCTGTACCTCAAGGACCTGATGACCACACGCGACGCAGTGGAGGGCCTTGAGGCGTTCATTGCCAAGAGGCCGGCGCAATGGGAGCACCGTTGAACATGGCAACTACGACTGAAATCGTCGCTCATGCGACCCGACTCTACGAGGACCTCAATTTCAGCTCCGCGCGCGAGTGGAAGGCCGCTGCGCCGGGCCGCAAGGTCGTCGGCTACCTGCCGATCTACGTGCCGCGCGAAATCATTCACGCCGCGGGCATGCTGCCGCTCGGCATCGTGGGCGGCGGCGATCAGCTCGAGGTGATCCACGGCGATGCCTATTATCAGAGCTACATCTGCCGCATCCCGCGCTCGACCATCGAGCTCGGCGTTTCCGGGCGGCTCGATTTCGTCGACGGTATGCTGTTTCCCTCGATCTGCGACGTGATCCGCAACCTCTCCGGCATGTGGAAGGTCATGTTCCCGCAGGTCTACAGCCGCTATTTCGACGTGCCGCAGAACTACGTCGATGACATCGGCGGCAACTACTACATCAGCGAGCTGAGCGAGCTGCGCCAGGCGCTCGGCGAATTGCGCGGCAAGCCGATCACGGACGAGGAGCTGGCCCATTCGATCGCCCTGTACAACGAGAACCGACGGCTGGTGCGCGAACTGTACGCGCTGCGGGCGCAGCGCCCGTGGCAGACCCCGGCCGCTGAGGTCTACCTGGTCGTGCGCGCCGGGCTGGTCTTGTCGGTGGAACAGCACTCGACACTGCTGCGCGAATACCTTGCGGCGGTGAGCGCCGAGGAGCGTCCGCGGCGCGACAACTGCCGGGTAGTGGTGACCGGCGTCTTCTGCGAGCAACCGCCGCTCAACCTGATCAAATCGCTGGAGCTGGCGGGCTGCTACGTGGTCGACGACGACCTGCTGCTCGTCACGCGCTGGCTGACAATCGACGTATCGACCGAAGGGGACCCGCTGCGCAATCTCGCGCTCGCGTTCCTGCATCATTCGGAATCGACCGCCGCGAAATACGAGCCCAACGAGAAGGAGAAGGGTCAGCACCTGGTGCGCGCGGTCAAGCGCTCGGGAGCGGAGGGCGTGATCTTCGCAAGCCCGAGCTTCTGCGATCCGGCGCTCCTCGACCGGCCGATCCTGCAGCACGTGCTGACTGCCGCCGGCATTCCCTACATCGCTTTCAAGTACGCGGAGAACTCCGGACAGATGCAGCCGATTCGCGAGCAGGCCGGAACCTTCGCCGATTCCATCAAGCTCTGGAGCGGACAATGAACCCGACCCCTGCGACCTCGAAGAGCCCGGCCAAGGACGTCGAGAAAGACGCCTCCATGCGCAAGCAAAAGGAGATGATGGCGGCTCACTACGATCGGCTGACTTCGGCACCGGAGACGGGCGCCAAGGTGTGCGACACATTCGTGCCCGGCAACCTCAACGAGCTGATCATGTGCTTCGACCTCGTGAATAACCTCCCCGAGGTCAACGCGATTCAAAACGGTCTGCGCCGACTGTCGGGCGGCTACGTGCTGGAGGCCGAGAAGATCGGGCACTCGGAGGACGTGTGCACGTACGTGAAGTCCGACCTCGGCATGATCGCCAAGGGCAACCTCGCGCCGAACGGCAAGAAGTTCCCCGATCCCGACGTGCTGCTGCTGTCCTACACGGGCTGTTTTACCTTCATGAAGTGGTTCGAGCTGCTGCGTGAGCGCTACAAGTGCGAGACCATCATGCTGCACACGCCCTACATGGGTGACGGCAAGTTCACGCGCAACATGGTCGAGTACATGGTCAAGCAGCTGCGCGACGACGTGATTCCAAAGCTCGAGCGCATCTCGGGGGTCAAGTTCGACATCGACCGGCTGCGCGAGAACCTGAAAAGGTCGGTCACGGCGGAGGACGATCTGGTGGGTGTGCTGCAGACCGCCAAGCACCGGCCGTCGCCAATCGACGCGTATTTCGGCGGCATCTACTACATCGGGCCGATCTTCGGCGCGTTCCGCGGCACGGACGACGCGATCGAGTACTACCGGTTCCTGCGCGCCGAGGTCGAAGAGCGCCTGGCCGAAGGCAAGGGGCCGGTCACGCCCGACGGCGACATGGGCAAGGAGAAGTACCGCCTCGTGGTCGAGGGGCCGCCGAACTACACCAACTTCCGCCAGTTCTGGAAGATGTTCTACGACGAGGGTGCGGTGGTCGTCGCCTCGAGCTACACGAAGGTGGGCGGCGTGTACGACTTCGGTTTCCGCCATGATCCGTCGAAACCGCTCGAGACCCTGGCTGAGTACTGCCTCGGCGTCTACACCAACCGCAGTCTCCCGATGCGCATCGACATGCTGTCGCAGTACGTGCGGGACTACGATGCGGACGGTCTCCTGATCAACTCGATCAAGAGCTGCAACAGCTTCTCGGCCGGGCAGCTCCTGATGATGCGCGAGGTGGAGAAGCGCACCGGCAAGCCCGCGGCCTTCATCGAGTCGGACCTGGTCGATCCGCGCTATTTCTCGGCGGCGAACATCAAGAACCGCCTGGAAAGCTACTTCCAGATGATCGAGCAGCGGCGCGGCGCCGCGCGCGCGGTCGCGTGAGAAAGTCCGCATGAAAACCTACGTCGGTATCGATCTCGGTTCAACCACCACCAAAGCGGTGCTGCTCGACGATGACAGCCAGGTCATCGGGCACGGCATCACGAATTCGCGCTCCAACTACGCCACCGCGGCGCGCGTCGCGAGCGAGGAGGCGCGCATCGACGGCCGTTTCACGCTGTTCCGCCGCGCGCTCGCCGGGACGCCGAAGCTGCGTGACCGTCTGGGCGAGTTCCTGTCCGCGCTCGAGCGCGCTTTTCGACTCGAGCAGTTTCTCGAACAGCTCGATGACCTCGAGCGAACCTGCGAGGGCCAGTTCAAGGGCGGGCGCTTTGCCAACCTCGAGAGCGGGGTGCGCGAGGCGCTCGGCGAGGTCTTCAAGCGCTTGCGTGCCGAGGCGCCGTCGCTCTACGCCCCGGGCGCCAAGCGCAAGTCGGACTTCTTTCGCGACATCGCCGGATCACGCTATCACGCGCATTCCGAAGCCGTCGCGCGCGACGCGGGGATGCCGTACGAGCTGCTGCTGAATCTGTACGACAAGTCGATCATCGAGGTGGAGAACCGGCCGCCGAGCGGCGATCTCGGGGAGAAGTTTCGTCGCGCGCTCGCTCGCGTGCTGGCGGCCGACGCGGAGATCGGCCGCGGGTCGCGCGACGTGCAACAGACCTTCGAGGAGGCGCTTGGCATCGATCTCGCGGAAACCTATCTGGTCGGCACCGGCTATGGCCGGGTCACGCTGCCGTTCTCGAAGGAGCATATCCGCTCCGAAATCCTGTGCCACGGCCTCGGCGCCCACATGATGTACCCGCGGACGCGTACCGTGCTCGATATCGGCGGTCAGGACACCAAGGGGATCCAGGTCGACGGGAGCGGAATCGTGACCAACTTTCAGATGAACGATCGCTGCGCGGCGGGCTGCGGCCG
>Ga0316628_100005483_pt1 | contig 10191 bp, 5 predicted proteins | sample OWC_Aug_M2_C1_D5_FD_207648 | JGI IMG/M metagenome (GOLD analysis project Ga0316628, IMG submission 207648) | Wetland soil microbial communities from Old Woman Creek delta, Ohio, United States - OWC_Aug_M2_C1_D5_C | ecosystem: Environmental > Terrestrial > Soil > Wetlands | place: USA: Ohio... | reverse complement strand
GCTCACTGCGGCGTTCGTGATGACAGTGCTCGCGGTCCTGATGCCGCTCTCCATCGGACTCGCCCGGCGCCTGTGGCGGCGGCCCGAGAGACCGGCGCCGGCTCTCGACGACAAGCTCTCGCCGCGGCTCGATCGGCTCGAGCAGGCGGTGGACACCATCGCCATCGAGATCGAGCGGATCTCCGAGGGTCAACGATTCGTGACCAGAGTGCTCACGGAGCGGCCGGTGGCGCAGGCGGCGGCGCCCCAGGCGGAAAGCGACGGCTCCGCGTTGGGCGACGGCAAGCCGTTCCTCGCGCTGGGCGCGGGTCCCATGGAGCCGATCAGAGTCGCGGAGCGGCAGGGCGTGAAACAGTCGGTCACGCCACACTGAGCTCCCGACACCGCTCGGAACTCGGTACGGAACGTTCAAAACCGTTTGCGTCCCTCATCGAGCTCTCGACGAGGGACGCAAACGGTTCGAGTGTGCGGTGACGAGTCCTGAGGGGCCAGTGCGTGCCCGGGGTCAGCCTCTCGGACCGGACTTGGTCACGGCGTCCGGCACGTGCGTCTCGAACTTCGCGAAGTTCTCGCGGAACATCGCCGCGAGCTTCTTTGCCTGTGCGTCGTACGCGGCCGCGTCGTTCCACGTCGTGCGGGGATTGAGCACTTCGTCCGGCACGGCGGCGATGTGCTTGGGCACGTGGAGCCCGAAGATCGGATCGGTGTTGAGCGGCGTGGCGTGGAGGTCGCCACGCAGCACGGCCTGCACCATGGCGCGCGTGTGACCGAGCTTCATGCGCTTGCCCACGCCGAACGGTCCGCCCGTCCAGCCGGTGTTCACCAGCCACACGTCGGAGCCGTGCTCGTCGACGAGTCTGCCGAGCATGTCGGCGTACTTCGTCGGGTGCCACACGAGGAACACCGCGCCGAAGCAGGACGAGAACGTCGCCTGCGGCTCTTTCACGCCGCGTTCCGTGCCGGCGACCTTGGCCGTGTAGCCGGACAGGAAGTAGTACATCGCCTGGTCGCGCGAGAGCTTCGCGACGGGCGGCAGCACGCCGAACGCGTCGGCGGTGAGGAACACGATGTTCTTCGGATGCCCGCCGCGGCCCGTCGGCACGTGGCTCGGGATGTAGGGCAGCGGGTACGATGCGCGAGTGTTCTCGGTGATCGACTGGTCCTCGAACTTCACCCGCCGGGTGAGCGGGTCGAGGACGACGTTCTCCAGGATCGTCCCGAACATCTGCGTCGTTCGATAGATGTCCGGCTCCCCGTCGGGCGACAGGTTGATCACCTTGGCGTAGCAGCCGCCCTCGTAGTTGAACGTGCCACCCGGGGACCAGCCGTGCTCGTCGTCGCCGATCAGCGCGCGCTCGGGATCGGCGGAGAGCGTCGTCTTGCCCGTGCCCGAAAGCCCGAAGAAGAGCGCGGTGTCGCCCGCCTTGCCCAGGTTGGCGGAGCAATGCATGGACAGCACGCCCTGCTTGGGCATGTAGTAGTTCATCACCGTGAACATCGCCTTCTTCAGCTCGCCGGCGTACCGCGTGCCGGCGATGAGGATCATTCGCTTGGCGAGGTGGAGGACGATCGCCGTGCCGGTGCGCGTGCCGTGCTTCGCCGGGTCGGCCTCGAACTCCGGCGCGTGCAGCACGGTGAAGTTGGGCGCGAAGGTCGGGAGCTCGGTGGCCTCGGGCCGGATGAACATGTTGCGGACGAACGCCATCTGCCACGCGTTGGGCGACACGTAGCGGACCGAGAGGCGGTACTTGGGGTCGGCGCCGCAGTAGAGATCCTGAACGAACAGCTCCTCGCGGCCGTTCAGGTAGGCGGCGATGTCCGCGCGCAGCGTCTCGAACTGCTGCTCGCTGAACGGCTGGTTGACCTTCCCCCAGTCGACGTCCGCCTCCGATGATGGTTCCTTGACGAGAAATTTGTCGTTCGGGGAGCGCCCGGTGTGCGGCGACGTCACGGAGCAGAAGGGGCCCATGTCCGCGAGTTCGCCCTCGCCGCGGCGGACCGCCTCCTGAATGAGCGCGGGCGCCACGAGATTCCAGTGCACCACGCCCGTGGGCGCGAGCCCCTGCGCCGAGAGTCCAGGGTATCCCTGCAAACCAGCATCGTGCTGCGGTGTGGTTCCAGTCGCCATCATAGCCTCGAAAAGATCGTCGGTGTGGGCCCGTTCGCCGACCGGCTGGCCTCAACGGGGTAGGTTCGTTCCTGGGCGTCGATCACTGCCACGGCCGCCATGTTCACGATGTCCTGAACGCTGGCACCGCGTTCCAGCACGTGGACGGGCCGGCTCATGCCGACAAGTATCGGTCCGATGGCCGTCGCGCCGCCCAGGTGGTTCAACAACTTGTACGCAATGTTCCCGGCGCTGAGGTTGGGGAAGATCAGGACGTTCGCCTCACTCTTGAGCGTGCTGAACGGATAGTCGCGAGCGATGATCTCCGGCACGAAGGCCGTATCCGCCTGCATCTCGCCGTCCACGATCAGCGACGGGTCCCGCTGCCGCAGCAACGCCACGGCCCGCGCCATCTTCTCCGCCTCCGGATGGCGAACGGATCCGAAGTTGGAGAAGGATAGCATCGCGATGCGCGGCTCCATCCCCATCGTCCGGGCGATCCGGCTCGCGGCGTAGCCGATCTGCGCGAGCTGCTCGGCCGTGGGGTCGATGTTCACGGTGGTGTCGGCGCAGAAGATGACGCGCTTCTCGAACACCAGCATGTACATGCCGCTCACCAGGCCGGCCTTCGAGTGCGCGCCGATCACCTCGAGCGCCGGACGCACCGTCTCGGGGTAGTGCAGGTTGACGCCCGACACCAGCGCGTCGGCGTCGCCGCGGCCGACCATGCACGACCCGAAATAGTTGCCGTTGAACAGACGGCGCCGCGCCTCGTCGAGGCTCATGCCTTTCCGCTGGCGCCGCGTCCACATGTACTGCGCGTACTCGTCGCGGCGCGGCGACGACGCCGGATCCTCGATCGCGATCCCCTCGAGGGGAATGTTGAAGGTCTCCGCGTACTCCTCGATCGCCCGCTTGTTGCCGAGCAGGATCGGCTCGGCGATCCCGTCCTCCACGCAGATGTGCGCGGCGCGGATGATCTTCGGCTCCTCGCCCTCGGGGAACACCACCCGCTTGGGGTTGCTGATCGCGCGATTGATCAGACCGCGCATCACGCCGCGCGCCCGGCCGAGCCGCGACTCCAGCTTCTCGCGGTACTCGTCGAGGTCGATGAAGTCGGCCGCCGCGCCCGACGCCACCGCCGCCCAGGCGACCGCCGGCGCCACCCACAGCAGCACGCGCGGATCGAACGGGAAGGGAATCAGGTACTCGGGGCCGAACTTCACCTCGCGCAGCCCGTACAGGGCGGCCACGTCGTCCGGCACGTCTTCCTTGGCGAGCAGCGCGAGGGCGCGCGTCGCCGCCATCTTCATCTCCTCGTTGATCTCCGTGGCGCGCACGTCCAGTGCGCCGCGGAAGATGAACGGGAAGCCGAGGACGTTGTTGACCTGGTTGGCGTAGTCGCTGCGCCCCGTGGCGATGATCGCGTCGGACCGCACGGCGCGCACTTCCTCGGGGAGAATCTCCGGCACCGGATTGGCGAGCGCGAAGATGATCGGCCTCGGCGCCATGGTCCCGCACATCTCACCCGTGATCGCGCCGGCGACGGACAGGCCGACGAACACGTCGGCGCCGACCAGCGCGTCGGCGATGGTGCGCGCCTTGGTCTCCGCGGCGAACCGCGCCTTGTACCGATCCAGCTCTCCCGGCCGGCCACGGTAGATGACGCCGGCGCGGTCGCACATGAGAATGTGCTCGCGCTTCACGCCCAGCCGCACGTAGTGCTCGGCGGTGGAGATGGCGGCCGCTCCAGCGCCGGAGAATACGATCCGGACGTCGGCGGCCTTCTTGCCGACGCACTCGAGGGCGTTGAGGAGCGCGGCCCCGGAGATGATCGCCGTGCCGTGCTGGTCGTCGTGGAACACGGGGATCTTGAGCGACTTCCGCAGCGTCTCCTCGATGTAGAAACAGTCGGGGGCGCGGATGTCCTCGAGGTTGATGCCCCCGACGGTCGGCTCGAGGAGCTGGCAGAATTTGATGACGTCGTCCGGGTTCTCGGAGCCGACCTCCAGATCGAACACGTCGAGATCGGCGAACTGCTTGAAGAGGTTGCCCTTGCCTTCCATGACCGGCTTACCGGCCATGGCGCCGATATTGCCAAGCCCGAGCACAGCCGTGCCGTTCGTCACGACGGCAACGAGATTGCCCTTGGCGGTATAGGAATAGGCGAGGTCGCCGTCCTGTTGGATCTCGAGACACGGTTCCGCCACGCCCGGCGAGTAGGCGAGCGAAAGGTCCCGCTGATTGGTCAGCGGCTTCGTGGGAACGACCGCGATCTTGCCCGGGCGGCCGTTTGCGTGATAGTCGAGGGCGTCCTGACGTTTGCTCATTGGACCATGAAGGATAGCCGGTTCCGGGGCGTAAGTCAGTCCATTACCAGCCCTTGACGCTTGCTTGGAGGCACATCTTGGACGAATCGGACCACTACGGACTGCGTCGCGTGGCCGGGCTTGTCTTGATCGCCGCCGTGGTCGAGGCAGCGCTCTTCCTGCTGGCACGACGTGCCCCGGCGTTCGCGGCGCTCTTTCGGCCGGCATACGCCGTGGTCCTCGTGGCCTTCGCGGTGCCGATCTGGCGAGCGGCACGCGGGCGTGGCGGGGTCGACCGCCGGCGCGCCGAGCGGCGCGAAGGGGAAAGGCAGGAAACGGGCGGCGGGAAACGCGAAACGCGGAGCTGAGCGGGCGCGTCGCGCGGAACCTACTGGGCGACTTCCAGGCTGTCGTAACCCTTCATCCGATACACGAGCGCGGACACTCCCCACGCCACGATGAAGACGGCGACGATCAGCGCACCGAGCGCGCCGAAGTTCTGGTTGAGCGCCGTCACGCCGTCCCAGAACGCGCCGTGCAATCCGGCGCGCCTGGCGACGATGCCGAGCGCCTCGATGGCGCCGACGAGCAGCGCCACGACCACGGAGATGAACGTGATCGTCAGATTGTAGTACAGCTTGCGCATCGGCTTGGTGAACGCCCACCCGTAGGCGCCCACCATGAGCATGCTGTCCGCCGTGTCCACGAGCGACATGGCGGCCGTGAACAGCGCGGGAAACACCATGATCGACCAGACCGGCATTCCCCTGGCCGCCTCGGCGGCCGAGATGCCGAGGAGGCCGATCTCCGTCGCCGTGTCGAAGCCGAGGCCGAACAGCAGGCCGAGCGGATACATGTGCCAGCTGCGTCGCACGATGCCGAACAGCGGGCGGAACACGCGAGCGAGCACGCCGCCGCCGGCGAGCAGCACGTCCAGATCCTCCTCGACGCACGGACCCCCGTTCTTCACGCGATGGAACGCGCGGTACACCGATCCGAGAATCGCCAGGTTCATCGCCGCGATCAGGAGCAGGAAGAGCGCGGACACGCCGGTGCCGATCATGCCGCCGACGTCGCGGAGGGCCCCCAGGTTCGCGCCGAGCGCCGTTGCCGTCGCGGCGATCGCGAGTGAGGCGAGCACCACCACGGTGGAGTGGCCGAGCGAGAAGAAGAAGCCCGAGGCGATGGGTCGCTGCCCCGCCTGCATGAGCTTTCGCGTGACGTTGTCGATCGCCGCGATGTGGTCGGCGTCCACGGCGTGACGGAGGCCGAGGCCATACGCGAGCAGCGCCGTGCCGAGCAACAGCGGATAGTGCCGAAACGCGACAAGCGCCCACGCCCACGCCGCCACGTTGGCGGCGGCGAGCGGCGCGAACAGGGCGAGGTTGCGACGCCACTCGGCGTTGGAGCACGAACCGGGCATCCAACAAACCTAAATGGTCCGATGCCGGTCGCATCCGTTTCGGAGCTCGAGGAGGACGCCGACCCGGAGTACTAGTTCTCGCCGGGTCGGCGTCTGGCTGGGCCTACACCTCGAGGCGATCGCCCTCGCGCGCGGACATCGCGTACAAAACGGGCGTCAGGAACACGCTGATCAGCAGTCGCGAGAACAGTCCGCCCACGATCACGAGCGCGAACGGCTTCTGCGTGTCCGATCCGACGCCGGTGGACAGCGCGGCCGGCAGCAAGCCCAGCGCGGCGACGAGGGCGGTCATCATGATCGGCCGCAGCCGGAGCAGCGCCGCGTCGCGCGTCGCCGTCGCGATGTCCTGGCCGCTCAGACGCAACTCGTTCGCGTAGGAGATGTAGACCACGGCCGTCTGCACTGAAACACCGAACAGCGCGAGGAAGCCGATCATCGACGAGACCGAGAACGGTGTGTCGGTGAGGAGCATCGCGAGCAGCCCGCCGAGCGGCGCCGACAGAATGACGCCGACGACCGTGATGAGCGGGAACTTGACGTTGCGGTACAGCACGAACAGAATCGCGAAGATGAGCGCGATGGTGATCGGCAGCACCACGTTGATCTGCGCGCGCGACGCCGTGTATTCCTCGAACTCGCCTCCCCAGCGGGTGGTGTAGCCGGCGGGCAGCTTCACCTGTTCGTCCGCCGCTCGGCGCGCCGCGTCGACGGCGGTCGCCAGGTCGCGGCCTTCCACCGAATACTGCACGCCGATGTACCGTGAATTGTCCTGCCGGTAGATGAACGCCGCGCCGTTGGCGATGCTGACGTCGGCCACCTCGTGCAGCGGCACCTGCGATCCGTCGGGCGTGGCGAGGAGGATGTTCCTGATCTGCTCCGGAGTCGCGCGGAATTGTGGCTGCAGACGAACGACGAGGTCGAACGTCCGCTCACCTTGCACGACCTGCGACGCGACCTCGCCGCCCACGGCGGCGTTGATCAGGCTGTTGATCGCGTCGGTGCTCAGGCCGTAGCGCGCCATCTTCGCGCGGTCAACCGCGATGGTGAGACTCGGCTGTCCCAGCTCCTGCACCACCGTCACGTTGACGATGCCCGGAACATGCTCGATCACGGCCTTGATCGCGCGTCCCTTTTCTTCGAGCACACTCAGGTCAGGCCCGAAGATCTTCACGTCGAGCGACGCCTTGAGGCCCGTGAGCGCCTCATCGACCGCGTCCTCCGCCGGCTGTGTGTAGTTGAAGCTGATACCCGGGAAGGTCGCGAGTCGTTTGTCGATCGCCGCGATCAGCGCCTCCTTGGAGTGATACGCGCCGGTCCACTCGCTGTAGGGCTTGAGCCCGACGTAGAACTCGGCGTTGAAGAAGCCGGTCGGATCGGTGCCGGCATCGTCGCGTCCGTGCTCCGACGAGACCACCGTCACTTCGGGGAAGCTCTGCAAAATGGCCCTGATCTGCGGCACGATTTGCGACGACTCCTCGAACGAGATCGTATACGGCATCGTCGCGCGCACCCACAGGGAGCCCTCGTCCAGCTTGGGCATGAACTCACCGCCGCGCGTCAGCGCGATGCCGATCGACGCGACGAACAGGGCGACGGACGCGACGACCGTGGTGCGGGCGTGGCGCAGGCTCCAATCGAGGCCGCGCGCATAGTGATCGCGGATCCACTCGAACGGCCGATTGACGCGCTCCCTCACTCCCTTGCGCATTCCCCAGGCGCAGAGCACCGGGATGAGCGTGAGCGTGAGCAGGCGCGAGCCGAGCAGCGCGTAGATCGTCGTATCGGCCATGGGCCGGAACAGCTTGCCGGCCGGCCCGGTGAGCGCGTAGATCGGCAGGAATCCCGACACGATCACGGCGAGCGCGAAGACGATCGGTCGATTGACCTCCGACGCCGCGTCGAGGATCACCTCCCGAATTCGGTACGTCGTCCCGTGCCGCCGCGCCAGGTGACGATAGATGTTCTCCACCATCACCACGGCGCCGTCCACGAGGATGCCGAAGTCGATCGCGCCGATGGAGAGCAGGTTCGCCGGAATGTTCGAGAGGTCGAGAAAGATGAACGCGATGAGCAGGGAGAGCGGCACGGTGACCGCGGCGATCAGCCCGGCCCGGACGTCGAAGAGGAAGAAGATCAGCACCAGTCCGACGAGCGCGATGCCGAGCCCCAGATTCTCGGCGACCGTGTGCGCCGTGAGGCGAATCAGATCGCTCCGGTCGTAGAATGGCACGACCTTCACGTCCTTGGGGAGCACGCGGTCGTTCAGATCGCGTGTCTTCGCCTCGACGCGCTTCAGGACGACCTGCGCCTGCTCGCCCGTGCGCATGAGGATGATCCCTTCCACCGCGTCGTCCTGCTTGTTGAACCCGAATTGCCCGAGCCGCGGGGCGTGGCCGATCTCCACGGTTGCCACGTCCTTCACCAGGACCGGCACGTGATCCTTCACCGCGAGCACGATGTTGCCGATGTCCTCGAGCGTCACCACGCGCCCCAGGCCGCGGACGTAGAAGAACTGCCCGCCCTCGGAGATGAAGCCGCCGCCCGCGTTGTCGTTGTTCGCGCCGAGCGCCGTGCTCACGTCGCCGATCGAGAGGCCGGCGCCGGCGAGCTTGTTGGGGTCCACGAGCACCTGGTACTGCATCGTCTCTCCGCCCAACGACGCGACGTCGGCCACGCCCGGCACGGCGCGGTAGGCCTTGTCGAGCACCCAGTCCTGGAGCACGTGCAACTCCATGGGCGACCGGTCGGTACTCTGCAGCACGTACCGGTACACGAGGCCCGACGGCGAGAACGGCGCCTCGATGTCGGTGCTCACGCCGTCGGGAAGGCCGACCCCGGCCAACCGCTCGAACACCTGCTGCCGCGCGAAGTACAGGTCGGTGTTGTCGGTGAACGTCACCCGGATGCTCGACAGCCCGTACAGCGACACCGATCGCGTGACGACGATGTTCGGCAGGCCGTTGAGCTCCGTCTCGATTGGAATGGTGATGAGCCGCTCGACTTCCTCGGCCGCGTGCCCCGGCCACTGCGTCGTCATGTTCACGCGCGTCGGTGAAACGTCGGGGTAGGCGTCCACCGGGAGCCGCGAGAGCGAGTAGATGCCCACGGCGATGATCACGAGGGTCAACGTCGCGACGAGCAGCGGCTGACTTATCGCCGCCTCGACCAACCGCTGTACCGCGCCGCGCCGCCCCTCCGCGCTGCTCGTCGGGAGGGGCTCAGGAGAGTTGTCGGCGGTGTCGCTCACTGGCTCTCCGCGAACTGAAGGAAGAGCGCGCCGTCGGCGACTACGCGGTCCCCAGCCGTGAGCCCGGACGCGGCCTGGTACTGATCGCCGACGCGCGGCCCGAGATCGATTCGGCGGCGGGCGAACCCGCCATTCTCTCCCACCTGGACGAACACGAACGGCAGGTTCTGGTCGTCGCGCAGCACGGCGGCCACGGGCACGAGGATGCCGCGGTGCTCGAGTCTCGCCTTGATGCGCACGCGGACGAACATGTCGCGCCGCAGTACGCGGGTGGTGTTCGGCGCCACGATGCGTACCGTCACGGCCTTGGTGCCGGGGTCGGCCAGTGACGCGATGTAGTCGACGCGGCCGGGAATCGGCGTCGTGCTGGCGTCGGTGATGATGTCCACCGGCTGACCCACGCCAACCTCCCCGAGGTCGGAGGCGTAGACGTTGGCCATCACCCACATGGTGCTCAGGTCGGCGATGGTGGCGACGGGGGTCGTGCCGGCCTGGAGCAGCTGCCCGTCGGCGATCAGCTTCTCCACCACCGTGCCGTCAATGGGCGACCGGATGATCGCCTGGATCGGCGCGGCGCTGCCGTTGCGCACGGCGGCGATCTGCGCGTCCTCCACACCCAGCGCGTGCATGTTCTGCACGGCGGCCTCGAGATCCGCGTCGGCGGACGCGAGGTCGGCCTGGGCCTGCTCGAGATCCCCGCGCGCCAGCGCGTCGTTCTTGAACAGCGCCGAATCCCGATCGGCGATGCGCTTGGCGTTTCGATAGGCCGTCTGCGCCTTGCGATAGTCGGCCACGGCGCTCGCGAAGTCGGGCGACGACACGTAGGCCAGCGGCTGCCCATGCTGCACGGCCATTCCCGGATTGGCGACCACACGCGTCGCCGGCCCCGAGACGGGCGACAACACCTGCGTGGATCGGTCGCCGTTGAAGGCGACGTTGCCGGTGGCCTCGACCATGGGACGGAACGACACGGGCGCGGCCACCACGATCTTGATGCGCTGCCGCTGATCGGGCGTGAGCGTGAGGTCCCGAGGCACGTCGCCCGCCGCCGTGTCGGCGAGCTTCGGCGCGCTCGTCGAGCAGGACGCGAGGGTCGTCACGAGCA
>Ga0316628_100005482_pt1 | contig 10191 bp, 8 predicted proteins | sample OWC_Aug_M2_C1_D5_FD_207648 | JGI IMG/M metagenome (GOLD analysis project Ga0316628, IMG submission 207648) | Wetland soil microbial communities from Old Woman Creek delta, Ohio, United States - OWC_Aug_M2_C1_D5_C | ecosystem: Environmental > Terrestrial > Soil > Wetlands | place: USA: Ohio... | reverse complement strand
GGGTAGTGCCGGGCGCCACGCCGCGGCAGTACACCGGGAACTGCAGGCGATTCAACTGGGGGAGATCGCGGCAGGACCCGTCGACCACCGCGCCAGCCGCACCGCGGACTTTCAACGTGGTACCCATCAACCCGCCGATCACGCCGTAGCGAACACCGTCCTCCACGGCCATCACATAGACGGAGCCCGCCGGGGCCGTGTCGATGGCTTCGACCAGGGGCGCCGTAGGTGCGGCGCCCTCTTTGTTCTCATACTTGGTCAGGGACACGGTAACGGCCCTGCCTGCGAACTTCGTCCTAAAGAGGGGGCGCACATCCTGGTACATGTAGTTCTTCACTCCGTAAAGCTGCTCGATGGCGTCGGCCACCGAGGCCACCTCGACAACCTTGAAACCCTCGACGACCGGATCGGTGGCTGGTTGCGCGCGAAGCCAGAACGCGGCTCCCCCCAAAGCGATTGCCAGCACGATCAATACCCACGTCAAACTGGATCTTTTCTTCATTAGAATTCTCCCTTCTGTTGAGATGAAGTCTGTAATGGCCTCGCTCGGCGCCGGAGCGGCGTCAAATCGGTGGAACCAACGCGGGCGTCGTTACACCGACTCCAGGGCGGCCTGGAGCATGGCCCTGGTGTATGCCACGTTGAAGGCGATTCCGGCGTAACCGCCGCCGCCCGGGTAATAGGACCGGAAGCCCGGCCGCTCTCTATCGTAGTCGAACCCGTGCGGGTGCTCGGGGTAGATCGTCCGTGGGTATTTCTGCCGCACCAACTCCTTCATCACCCCGGACATGTCGACATCACCCTCGTCTAAGAACACTTCGGAGTACTTCTCACGGGGCTTTTGCATGCTCACGCTGCGGAAATGCATGTGGTTGATCCGATCCCTGGCTCCGAAGTAGCGGCACACCTCCACCGGGTCCTCGCCCAGTTCCCGCGCCATCCCGCAGTCCAACGTCAACCCGTTTGACGGGCTCGGGACGATTTCGATGAGGCGCTTCCACCCTGCCAGGGTGCCAAGCGGGAGCGCCGTCCCGCGGATCTGGGGCGCCGGAGGGTCGTTCGGATGCAGGGCCAGCCGGACGCCGGACTCCTGGGCCACGGGCACAATGGCTTTCACAAAGTAGGTGAGGTGGCTCCACATCTCTTCCAGGCTGTGGGCGCCCTCTTCAGGGAGCGGTTGCAGATCTTTCATCCGGTCATAGTCGAAACTCGTATGCCCTGCCCCGGCTCTTCCTGACGACTCGTGGTAGCCCTCCATGGCGCGGCGCGGCTGGAAGGTGTACTCAATCACCGGCAGACCTGCCCTGCCGGCCGCGCGGATGGATTGTCGGACCTTGTCGATCTCCTCGTCTCGGCCCGGCCGCCCCAATTGCGTGTTTGGGTACCCGCTGATCGTTATGTTGTACAACGTCAGGCCGGCCTGCTTGGCACGATCGATGCTGGCCCGGATGTTGGCCTCCTGCCAGGGGAAGCCGCCAGTGTCCCCGCCGATGATGTAGCCCAGGCCAAGTTGCTTGATGCGCCGCCAGCTTACGTCCTGACCGCCTCCGCCGCCATCTCCGGTGGCCAAGCAGATCTTCGGAGTGTTCGGGCCCTCGAGAATCGGCCACCGTTTCGCGTTGGCCGCCGCCAGCCTGACGGAGGGCGCCAATGCCGTTGCCCCGGCCACCTTCATGAGGTCTCTTCGGGATGATCTCGAGCTCATAGCCTCGTCCTCCCTCGGCGCAGCTCGCACGACTCACCGCGAGAACGATACCAGAGTCGGCTTCGCCAGTCACGCCTTCGTGTGGATTTGTGTCCGGCTCCGGAAGAATAGTGCCACCATCAGCAGAATCGCCGCCGAGCCGATCGCTGAGCTGAGCCAAAAGCTCGTCCACTGGTGGACCTCCTTCCCGTTCACCGTCGTCGTGAACCAATCGAGCGCAACGCCGGAGAGCAGCGATCCACTGAACATCCCCACGCCATAGGTCACAAAGGTCAGAAAACCTTGAGCCGTCACCCGCAAGTTGCTGGGAGCCTCTTGGTCGGCATAAAGCTGACCCGTCATAAAGAAGAAATCGAAACACACTCCGTGCATCAGGATGGCGAGATAGAACATCCACATCCCCGTACCCGCATTCCCGTATGCCAGCAAGCCGTAGCGCAACGACCATGAGAGCAACCCCAGGATGATGATCGCCCGCACGCTCATCTTCCGGAACACCCAGGGCATCAGAAGCATTGCCAGGATTTCGGACGCCTGCCCCAGCGTCATCTTTCCCGCGGCGTTCTGCACGCCGGCCTCATTCAGGAAAGCGTTCGTGAATGAAAAGTAGAACGTCAGGGGAATGCAGCCCAGGATCATGGCGATGATGAACACCAGGTACGTGCGCCTCTTGAGCATCACCAGCGCATCGAGGCCAAGCAGGCTGCGTGCCGTAACCGGTTCCCCCGCGCCCGCCGGCGGCGTGTGTGGGAGCGTCAGGCTGTACAGTCCCATCGCCACCGACGCCCCCGCGGCGAGCAGGAACATCGCCGGCGACTTCTCCAACGCCAGCCATCCGACGACCTGCCCAATGACAATGTGGCCGACCGTTCCGAATACGCGAATCAGCGGGAATTGCCCGCCAGCGTCCTTGATCTGCTTCATCGTGAGCGAATTCGTCAGCGCGATCGTTGGGAAATAGCATAGGCAGTACGTGAGCATGAGGCCGTACACCGCCCCGAAGCTCGTCACCCGCGTCACGGCGTATAACAGCACGGCGCCGACGAGGTGCAGCGCCGCGAGCACCTTTTCAGTTGAGAAGAACCGATCCGCGATCATGCCCACGAAGAACGGTGAGATCATGCTGGCCAGTGCCGTCGTGCCGAAGACCGCTCCCGTCTCCGTCCCCGAGAAATGCAGGGTCGCCGTTAGATACGTTCCGAGTGTCACGTACCAGGCCCCCCAGACGACATAATTCAGGAACATCATGAAGCACAACTGCGCGCTGCGCGAAAAAGGCATAGGGCTGGTTAGGAGCGAGGAGACCTCCCCGTAAGCAGCCGGAAGCGGCTGATCTCCGGCGGGCAGTTGACCCGTACCGGGACGCCCAGGTAGCCGAGCCCACGATTGACGTACAGGCTGCACCCGTCTTCCTGGAAGAGGCCCCCGGGATACTTGAACCGGGACGAGAATAGACCCACCGGGACGCCGTCGCGGGTGAAAAAGACCACCTGTCCGCCGCCGTGGGTATGTCCCGCCAGCGTCAGCCCAATTCGGAAGGACGGAACCTCGGTGAACGTGTCCGGATGGTGAACCAGCAGGACGGCCGGGGTCTCCGGCGGTAGCTGTTCCGACATCCGTGACAACTGGAAGCGGGTTTCCTGGGGGCGGTACTGGTAGAAGTTGCGGCTGCCGGGCTTGCTGACCCAATCGAGGCCCAGCACCGCCAGGCGGTCCTCGCCCGGACCCAAGTACGTCACTTGGTTCCGCAACGTACGGATGCCGATGGTTTCGAGACCCTGCGCGATGGTCTCGCCGCCCATCAGTTCCCCCCGAAAACTGTGGCGATCCGAGGAGAGGTCATGATTGCCCAAGACGGCCAGAACTCCGAAGGACGACCGGAGACCTCTCAGGCCTTCAACGGCGTCGGGAAGATCGTCCAGGCTTCGGTCGATCAAGTCTCCCGTCAGCACCACCAGGTCCGGACGAAGTTGATTGACCAGGCTAACCCAATACTCCAGTTCCTTTCGCCGGATGTACGGCCCCACGTGCAGATCGGTGAGCTGCACAATCGTGAGACCCTCAAGGGACCGAGGGAGGTGAGGCATCGGAATGGCCAATTCCGGGGAAATGTCCACGTGGTCGAAGGAATCAAAGAGTTGGCAGGCCGAGGCCCCGTAGGTGACTGGCACGAGCAGTCCGGCGCTGCCCGCGAAAAGGCTCCGGCGGGAGATCACCCCCGCGCCCGGCTGGGAGTCTGCTTCTGCATTCGGCCTGGTCCGGCCGGCGAACCGCCTCGCACCTCTGCCGGCAGCCCAGATTATGTATGCCGGTCCCAGGATGAGGGTGCACAGCAAACCGGTGGTATACCAAGCTAGCGAAGGACAGAACATCGCGCGCAGCGTCGAGGGGGGAAGGCTGTTGAAGAGATAGTCATCGAGCACGCGCCCCCAAAAAAAGCTGATGGGAATGTTCAGCACAAGAACGGCAAGGCCCACGCAGGTCAAAACCACCCTCCGCCGGGACTTGGACCCGACCCAGGCATTCACAGCGCGGTAAACCGCAAACAACGGAACGATGTTGAGCAGAAGCAGGATAGAAGCGATGTTGAAACGGATCATCCCCATGTACGAGGCCTTTGGCTGCCGCCCGCGAGTTTCCTGAATTATAGCAGGAGCCTCGGATCTTGAGTCCAACTGGGAACTCCCAGCCGGCAGCGTACCGGTGTCGGAGGCCGCATCGTACCAGTACGTACCACCGGCAGCTAGACCTGGAATCCAGCAAAGCCAAGGTCCACAATATTCGTGGTGCCCCGAATGCACATTGTGTATCCGAAGAGGCCCGCGTCTCCCGCACGCCTCATCCGGCGAGCGTGACGGGTTTCAACACCAAGCCGGAGTCAACCTGAGCGGCGGCGCAAACCGCCTGCGCCGCCGTCTTTGTCCAAGCAACCAGCACCCGCCCCAACACGGCCAACGCCGGCTAGGAGGAAAGGAACCCTATCTTACCCGCCGCGATTCGTCCGCGGCCAGTCGATCCGCCAGCGGCCCTCTCGCATCGGCAACCAGAAGAGCTGCTTCGGCGGCGTTCCCCTCGCGTGGTGATAGAGCACGGCGGCGCGACCGTAGAAGCCGCGTGTGTGCGGCGTGTCCCGGAAGCCGAGGCGCTCCATGTCGAGGTGGTGACAGAACTCGTGGCAGAGCGTCGAGAGAAACGTCCCAAAGGAGGTGACCTGCTTGCGGACAGCCGTGCGCATCCAGACGCGGATTAGTTTCTTCTCCGGGTGGTAATCCCCGAAAAGCTCAGCAGCCCAGCCGCCCTCGCGCACCCGAAGCGGGCGGGCAGCCAGCACGCGAATCTGCGGCCTGGCGATACCGTAGAAATCGGCCGCCGCGAACAGAAACTCCGCGCACGCGGTCCGCACGGCCCGCGGCTCTCCGGATTCCAAGGCCGGCTGAAGGCGCGCTGCCGGCGCGCGGAGGCGCTCATCCTGCGGCACTTCCACTGCCTGAAGGCGGTCGCTCTTGAGGTACTCCACCTGGAGCGACCCGTCGATCGGAAGTCGGTCCGTGAACATCGACGCTAGCCCTCAGCGGACTTATTCCAGCCCTTGCCAGAAGCCAAGCCGGCGCGCGCGCACTGTCAGCTCCTATCGATCCGCCCGGATCGACCAGCTCCCAGAAAGTCGGCTGTCGCTTTGCCAGGTTCCGCTGACGATTTGACCCGAAGCAAGACGGAACAGGTCCATCAGCGTAAGGGCTCCTGATTTGCCACCGCTCGCCGTCCAACTTCCCGCGTGCTTCCTGCCCCCCTCCACTTCGGCCTGCCACCTGCCCTCCCACTTCTCCTTCACCTTGCGAGCACTCCAGGTACCAGAGACCAGCCGCCTCCCAGCCCGATCCAAGAGGCTCCAGGTGCCGTCGGCAGCATCGGCCTCAGCAGGCGGTTGAGCCGTCCAGGCGCCACCCATTTCGTGTTCCCCGGCAGTGGCGCCCCAACGCCCACGCAGTTGCTGCGCCTTGACGGCCGGGCAGGCGGCCAAAACCAGGAGCAGAGTCCGGCGCGAGGGAAGGTCTTCCAAGTGTTGGATGCCCATTTGCTCCTTCTCCGCCATTGTGACATCCCGCGGGGGCTGCCACCGCTCCAGCCGCTCGAGAAGCCGGGCGAGGGCGGGACGGGCCGAACCTGATGCTGGCGGAACTTCCCGCGGGGCCAGATGGCTCCCGATAACGCCCGTAGTCTTCCCCTATCGGTGCTGGGAGGCCCGTTTAGCAGCTTTCAACTCGGCCGCAGGCAAGACTGGCTTGGATTCACTCCCGGAAGCGGATCGCGGATCTCTGTCGTCGCCGATTCCCGCGTCTTCAAGCACGACCTCGTTTGCTTCTTCCTTCACCCTCTCTAGGCCAAGGGTAAAGTCGGAGATCAACACGGCAATGGCGCTCTAGCCCTCCTTAAGAACCTGCCTGAGGCGTCGAGCGACGATTCTGTCCTCTCCGGGCTTCAAAGTGATAACGCCAAGGTCCAGGCCGTTCTGGCCGGACCAGACGAGAATCGAGGGTTCGCCTTCACGCATCTTGCGGATGATATCGGCTGGCCGGGCGCGCAGTTTCGCCGAGTCCCAACTCACGCGGATGTGGGGCCACCGGTTAAACACCTCCGGAAGGTACATCTCCGCCTTCACGCCCGGAACAGCTACGGCGTTGTCGATGATCAGCTTAGCCCGGCGCTCCCACTCCTTCCATTCCTTGGCGTGGTCGCGTTTCAGGAATGACTCCAGGCCCACCAGAATGCCGAGCATCTCTTCCTTGTTGACCTTCATCCCGCGCCCGATGGTGGCCGAAGCAGGGCTATCATTGGCGCGCGCAGCGGCGATCAGGTCTTTGCGCCCAAGTAACAATCCCGAGGACTGCGGACCTGCCAGACCTTTGCCACCGGAGAAGCAGACCAGGTCGAAACCCAGTTTGACCCACTTCGAGATGTTCTCTGGAGGATGCACGTCCGCGGCGCAGTCGTTGAATGTAGGAATCCCGGACTTCTTCCCAATCTCCACGAACTCGGCGTCCTTGATCTCGCCCTGGTTGTTCGCGTAGTTCAGGAAGAACAACATGGCCGTCTTCTCGCTGATAGATCGCTCCAGGTCAGCTCGGGAGACCACCTCGATCAGTCGCACGCCGGTGTTGCGAATCGCGTGATCGTAAGGAAACCGGTGGGATTTCTGGATGATCACCTCCCCCTTCATCCCGGACAGATCTGGGATCTGATTGATCTTCCGCCGGTCCAGCCCGGTGATGACCCCGGCAGTGCCGAGGGTAAGAGCGGAAGCCGCGCCGGCGGTCACCATGGCAGCCCCTGAACCCACCAGGGAGGCGATCCGCTTTCCCACGGCATCGTGCAATTCCTCCACCTCGACAAAGAACTGCGCTCCATAGTTGATCGCTTCCATCACCTCCGGGCGCATGAGAGAACCGCTATGTGTTGTGTAGGTGCCGGCTGCATTGATGAATGGCCGGACTCCCAGTTCACCAAGCAGGTTCCGCTTCAGCCGTGCAGCCTGGGTCACCCGAACGCCACTGAAGAGAACCCCCACAGCGGCCGGTAGTCCTAAGACACCTTCGAGAAAAGTCCTTCGTCCCGTCATTGCGGACCTCCAAACGCCATTATCTGTTAGCGCGGCCACAGCCGGATTGCCGTCGTGCCGGATATGCCTTGAATTGGCGGCGCGCGCGTATAATCGGCCTATGCCCGATCATCACCCCTCCCGCCACGCGTGGCTGGTGGTTTTGATTCTGTTTGGCGGTTCGGTCCTGAACTACGTGGACCGGTCCGTGCTCGGTGTCGTGAAGCCACACCTCCAGCGAGACCTTTCGCTCAACAACTTCCAGTACGGCCTGGCCGTCAACTCCTTCCTGATTTCCTACAGCGTCCTGTACATTCTGGGCGGGCGCCTGGCGGACCGCTTCGGCTACCGGCGCGTGTTCCCGATCAACGTTGCGTTCTGGTCGATGGCCTGCATGCTGCACTCGCTGGCGCGCGGCCTGGGGAGCCTGTGCATTTTCCGGGGCCTGCTGGGCGTGGGAGAGGGCGGCTTCTATCCATCGGCCATCCGCGGGACATCCGAGTTGTTCGGTCCGGAGGAGCGGGCCAAGCCGGTAGGCGTGCTGATGTGCGGACTGAGCGTCGGCGCGCTGATCACACCGCCGATTGTCGCCTGGATCACCTATCACTACGGCTGGCGTGCGGCCTTCACCGCGACAGGCGCTGCCGGGCTCCTGCTGATTCCGGCGTGGGAACTTCTCCAGCGGGGGCCTGCTTCACCGGCGCAGGCAACGCCTGAAGGCAGCCGGGCCGGCCTCCTGGCGGTTCTTGGGCACCGCAAGTATCTCTGCCTGCTGCTGGCGCGCGCGGTCACCGACGCGGTCTGGACCTTTTACCTCTTCTGGATGCCGGGGTACTTTCAGGAAGGGCGCGGCTTCGACCTGCGCGCCGTGGGAATGCTCCTGTGGATTCCGTTTCTGTGCGCCGACATCGGCGCGCTGGCGGGAGGCTGGGCGTCGAGCGGCCTTATCCGGAGGGGCTGGAGCATCGACCGCAGCCGCAAGACGGTCCTGTTTATTGCGGCCAGCCTGGGCATTCTCGGAGTGCTGGTGCCAGCGACACACAGTGCGGGCGTGGCGCTGGCACTCGTCGGAGCCGTGCTCTTCGGGCAGCTTGCCTGGACATCCAACATCCACACCTCGCTAACCGAGATCGCGCCCAAGGAACATGTCGCTGTCCTGTACGGTATTACCGGTGCCGCCGGAAACGGCCTGGGCGCGCTGGCTCAGCCGCTGATCGGACGCTCCGTGGACACCTCCGGCTACAATCCCGCATTCCTTTGGGCCGGCCTGACCTACGTTGCCGCGATCGCGTTCGTGGCCGCAATGGGAAAGATCGAGCCGATCAAGAGGAGGATTGCTTGACGGACCGAGAACGGATGCTGGAGGCGATTCGCGGCGAAACACCCGACCGGCTGCCCTGGATCCCGAGATTGGAGTTCTGGCACCGCGCACAGTTGCGGAAGGGTACGCTTCCAGCCGAACTGCGCGGCCTGTCGCGGATCGAAATTGCTGACCGGTTAGGCGCGGGTTACTATTCCGTGATCCCCGACTTCACCGATTGCCCCGGTGAACTGGACATGATCGACCGCACGCTGGGGATTTTCCGCCTGGACGTGCTTCCCTACCGCGTGACGCTCGAAGGCGTCGACCGCCGAGTGTTGTCGAAGGGCCGCGAAACAGTGGTCGAATATCAGACGCCCGCCGGGTCCATTCGCACTTCTACCGTTTTCACGGACGAGATGCTCGACGGAGGCGCTTCGGTACCGTGGACCAGCGAGCACGCCATCAGGACGCCGAACGATTTCGAGGTGGCCGGCTACATCTTTGAGCACCTGCGCGTGGAGCCGCAACTGGATGGCTACCTCGAAATGCGCCGCCGCGTGGGAGAGCGGGGCTTGGTCATCGGTTATGTCTGCGGGACGGCCGGCCCGGTCCACCACATCATGAAGGAACTGATGCCCGTCGAGCAGTTCTTTTACGCGATGCAGGATTATCCGGAGAAGATCGCGAAACTGGCGGACCAGATGCAACTGTTTTACCGAGGCATCCAGCAATGCGCCGCCGATTCACCGGCTGAAGTCGTCCTGCTCGGCGGTAATTACGACGATTCGATCACTTACCCAAAGTTCTACCGCCAGCACATCCTGCCGCACCTCAAGGCGTACGCCGCCGAGCTGCATGGCTGCGGTAAGTTCCTCATGACGCACACCGATGGGGAGAGCCGGAAACTGTTGCCGCTCTACCTGGAGACGGAATTCGACGTGGCCGACTCGGTGTGCCCTCGCCCGATGACCAGCGTCACGTTCGAAGGCTTCATGGAGGCCTTCGCGGGCCGTATCACCTTGATGGGCGGGATACCGGCCGTGCTGCTGTGTCCCGGCAGCTCGACGATGGACGATTGCCGGGGCTATGTGAACCGCGTGCTTGAACAACACGGCCGCAGTCCGCGGCTGATTCTGGGCGTGAGCGACATGGTCACGGCGGACGCCGACTGGGACCGGCTGCTGTATGTGACCGAGCGAATCACGAAGCCAATTCCCTAAGTAGTTGCCGAAGCAGAGAATAACCAGTCTAATGGAGCGAGAGGATCTACTCGCAGGTGAGATGCGCCTTCCGGGGAGCCGGACCAAGAACTCCCTCCCTCGCAACGTGCCGATCATTGGCGAAATGCGGCGCTTCCTTTAGACAGAGGCGACCTACCGGCGCTACGACATCATCTCCGGGCGCGATCTCCAGGAGGCCGGGCGGAAGCTCGAGACACACCTCACAGGGAAGTGAAAGGCGGCCGAAGATAACGCCTCGGGCGAACCTTCGCACACTATACGCACACAAAAGGCCAGAGGCGTGAATTGATTGGCAGTAAGTTATTGAAAATGGGGTGGGTGGAGGGATTCGAACCCTCGGCCACTG
>Ga0316628_100005481_pt1 | contig 10191 bp, 7 predicted proteins | sample OWC_Aug_M2_C1_D5_FD_207648 | JGI IMG/M metagenome (GOLD analysis project Ga0316628, IMG submission 207648) | Wetland soil microbial communities from Old Woman Creek delta, Ohio, United States - OWC_Aug_M2_C1_D5_C | ecosystem: Environmental > Terrestrial > Soil > Wetlands | place: USA: Ohio... | reverse complement strand
CCGCCAGGCTGGCCTGAGACAAGGAGCATCACATGAAGATCCTGTTACGTCCTGCCATTACCCTGTTCGCTTTGCTCAGTTTCGTGACCGGTATCGTTTATCCCTTGGTGATCACCGCTATCGCCACGGTGCTGTTCCCGGCGCCAGCGGCGGGCAGCCTGGTAACCAAGGACGGCAAACCGGCCGGTTCTGCCCTGATCGGACAGAGCTTCACCGATCCGAAATATTTCTGGGGGCGCCCATCCGCAACGGCACCCTATCCGTACAATGCATCCGCCTCGTCCGGATCGAACCAGGGGCCGCTGAACCCCGCACTGGCCAGTGCCGCAAAAAAACGGCTCGACGCACTGAAGAGAGCCGACCCCGGCAATGCCGCGCCGGTGCCCGCCGACCTGGTGACCGCCTCGGCCAGCGGACTCGACCCGCATATCAGCCCCCCCGCAGCCACGTACCAGGCTGCGCGCGTCGCCAGGGCGCGCGGACTGCCTCTGGATAAAGTGACCACCCTGATCGGGCAGCACACCCAAGACCGTCAGTGGGGGATTTTCGGCGAGCCCCGTGTTAATGTGCTGGAACTCAACCTGGCGCTGGACAGCCTCCACTGACATGGCAGATCAACGACCCAATCCGGACGAACTGCTCTCCCGCATCAAGGAGGAGGAGGCTCGCGCTGCTCGGGGCAAGCTCAAGATCTTCTTCGGCGCATCCGCTGGCGTGGGCAAGACCTACGCCATGCTGTCGACTGCGCGCCAGCAGGCGCAGCAAAGCGCAGAAGTCGTTGTTGGCGTGGCGGAAACGCACGGAAGAGCTGAAACTGAGGCGCTGCTGGAAGGCCTTGAGTGCCTGCCGCTCAAGGACGTGCGCTACCGCGACAGGGTGCTGAAGGAATTTGACCTTGATGGCGCGCTGAAGCGCAGGCCGTCGCTCATTCTTGTCGATGAGCTCGCTCATTCCAATCTGGCGGGCTCGCGCCATCCGAAGCGCTGGCAGGATGTGGAAGAGCTGCTGGCCGCCGGCATCAATGTCTACACGACGGTCAACGTCCAGCACCTGGAAACGCTGAACGACATCGTCGGCGGCATCACCGGCATCAGGGTCTGGGAGACCGTGCCGGACCGCGTGTTTGATGTTGCCGATGAAGTGGTGCTGGTGGACTTGCCGCCCGACGAGCTGCTGCAGCGCCTGAAAGAGGGCAAGGTATACATGCCGCATCAGGCGGAGCGTGCGATCCAGAACTTTTTCCGCAAGGGCAACCTGATCGCGCTGCGTGAACTCGCACTGCGGCGCACCGCCGACCGCGTGGACAGCCAGATGCTGAAATACCGGCGCGACCAGGCGGTGACGCCCGTGTGGCAGACGCGCGAATCGATACTCGCCTGCATCGGTCCGGGCGAGGGCGGCGATCGCATCGTGCGGAGCGCGGCCCGCATCGCCACCAAGCTGGATGTGTCGTGGCACGTCATCTACGTTGAAACCCCGGAGCTGCGGAATCTCACCGACAGGCAGCGCCAGCTCATTTTCCGGAATCTGAAGCTGGCACAGGAAATGGGAGGCGAGACCGGGACGCTCTCGGGCAGCGAGGCCGTTGGCGTGATCATCGGCTACGCTCGTGATCACAACCTCTCCAAGGTCCTAGTCGGGCGCGACCATGTGCGGGCATGGCGGCCCTGGTACCGGTCGGTTGCGGATCGCATCGGCAAGCAGGCGCCCGACCTCGACGTCATCCAGGTGGCGCGCGAGGAGCTGGCGGGCGGGCGGCGGCGTGCCGCAGAGCCGACCGACAAGCCATTCCTGGACCGGCTCAAGGCGCCATGGCAATCGTTTGCCATGAGCGCGTTGTTCTGTGCCACGGCCACGTTTCTTGCGGCGCCCCTGTATCCGCGGTTCGAGCTCACCAATATCGCGATGATCTTCCTGCTGGCCGTAGTCCTGTCGGCCGTGCGCTATGGTCTCGGCCCTGCCGTCGCGGCGTCCTTCCTCAACGTTGCGGCGTTCGACTTCTTCTTTGTCCCCCCGCGATTTTCGTTTGCCGTAAGCGATGTCCAATATGGGCTGACTTTTTCCGTCATGCTGGCGGTAGGTTTGGTCACTGCCAAGCTGACCTCCGGTCTCAACTTTCAGGCGCGGGTTGCCAGCCAACGCGAGCAGCGGGTGCGCGCTCTGTACGAGATGTCGCGCGAACTGTCCGCAGCGCTGCTGCCGGAAAATATCGTGGAGATCTGCCAGCGGTTTGCGGAAGCCGAATTCGGGGCGCGCACCGCCATAGTGCTGGTGGGCGAGGATGATCGCCTGGGCGAGCCTATCAGCGCCCCGGGTGCCGCCGTCGTGGTGGACCCCGGCGTCGGGCAATGGGCTTTCGAGCACGCTGCGGAAGCTGGCTTTGGAACCGATACCTTGCCGGGCTCCCCCATGCTGTATATCCCGCTCAAGGCACCGATGCGCACGCGCGGCGTGCTGGTTCTGGAGCCGCGCAATCCGCGCATGCTCATGGCGCCAGAGCAGCGCCGGTTGCTCGACACCTTTGCGCGGCTGATTGCCATCGCGCTGGAGCGCGTCCACTATGTCGAGGTCGCGCAGCAGACAACAGTCCAAATGGAATCTGAGCGCCTGCGCAACTCGCTGCTGTCCGCCATATCCCACGACCTGCGGACCCCGCTCACCGCCCTGATCGGGCTTGCCGACGCGATCTCCCTGACGCAGCCGCCGCCCACGCCGCAGCAGGCGGAGATAGCCGGGTCGATGCGCGAGGAGGCCACGCGCATGAGTGCACTGGTCAACAATTTGCTCGACATGGCGAGGCTGCAGGCCGGCGCCGTCAAGCTCAACCGGCAGTGGCAGCCGCTTGAGGAAGTCATCGGCAGCGCGATTAACGGCATGGAGGCAAGTCTGGCCAGGCATCGCGTGGCAGTCCACCTGCCGGATGATCTTCCCCTGCTTGAGTTCGATGCAATCCTGATTGAACGGGTTCTGGCCAACCTGCTCGACAATGCGTTCAAATATACGCCGCCCGGGAGCCTGATTGAAATCAGCGCAGCGCCAGGTGATGGCGAAACCATAGCCGTTTCGGTCGAAGACAATGGTCCGGGCTTGCCGCCCGGGCGCGAGGAAGAAATCTTCAAGAAGTTTGAGCGAGGACAGAAGGAAAGTGCCACACCTGGCGTCGGCCTCGGGCTGACGATATGCCGTGCCATCATTCAGGCGCACGGCGGAACCATCCGCGCCGAAAATCGCGCGGATGGCGGCGCTCGCTTTGTCTTTTCGCTGCCGCGCGGCACGCCACCTCACGTCGATGCAGCCGACGAGCACCCGATCGCGGGAGGCGCCTCCAGTGACTGAGCATGCTGCGACCATCATCGTCATCGAGGACGAGCCCACGATTCGCCGATTCCTCAGAATGTCGCTGGAGTCGGAAGGCTTTCAGGTATTCGAGGCGGACTCGGTCAAACGCGGTCTCATTGAGGCAGGAACGCGCAAGCCAGACATGGCCGTTCTGGACCTCGGCCTTCCCGATCGCGACGGAGTGGAGTTCATCCGGGACCTGCGTACATGGTCGGCAATTCCTGTCATCGTCCTTTCCGCGCGCACTTCAGAAGCAGACAAGGTGGCAGCCCTCGATGCCGGTGCAGATGACTACCTTACCAAGCCATTTGGGACGGCAGAGTTGATGGCGCGGGTGCGCGCACAATTGCGCCGGCATGCCCGCGCCGGCAAGGAGGGGAGAGCCGTCTGCGAATTTGGCAGGCTGCGCGTCGACTTGGAGCGGCGCACCGTGGAGCGCGATGGGCAACCGGTCCATCTTACGCCCATCGAGTACCGCCTGCTGAGTTGCCTTCTGGCCAGCCCCGACAGCGTGCTCACTCATCGCCAGCTGCTGCGCCAAGTGTGGGGGCCAACCCACGCCGAGGACAGCCACTATGTGCGGGTGTACATGGGGCATCTGCGGAAGAAAATCGAAGAAGATCCTTCCCGGCCGAAACACATCCTGACGGAGGCTGGAATCGGCTACCGGTTCGTCATGTGACATGAAGTCTTCTTCCGGCCGTGGCCGCCAGGCGGCAAACCGGCAGAATTCGCAGGTTGCCGCCCATATCCTTCCCCCGGCACTCACCGCGTTTCGTCCTATATCCTGACAGGGAAAGCGTTGCGCCTTCGGCGCCAGCGCCAGCCCAAAGACCATGAGTTCGAATACTCAATTTTCCTCATATACAAAGCGTAGCCAGTAAGGTTCAATGTTGTCGCACCTTCCGCATGCACCCGGCGCCAGTCCATCAATGGTCATTTCCTGCAAGCTATGGCAACCCTATCCCTCAATGAATACCGGCGCAAGCGCGACCTCCGCCGCAGCCGCGAACCGCCGGGCGCGGCACCGGCATTGCAGGCCGGCCATCTCTATGTCATGCACAAGCATGCCGCCCGGCGCGAGCATTTCGACCTGCGCATAGAGCAGAATGGGGTGTTGCGCAGCTGGGCGCTGCCCAAGGGTCCGGCGCTGGAGAGCGGCGAGAAGCGGCTCGCGATCGAGGTGGAGGACCACCCACTTGAATATGGCGCCTTCGAGGGCACCATCCCCAGGGGCGAATACGGCGGCGGCACCGTGATGCTCTGGGATGTGGGCGTGTGGCAACCGGATGGCCGCAACGACGATGAGCAGATCGACTTCCTCCTTACGGGCACCAAGCTCCGGGGCGCCTGGACCCTGGTGCGCATGCGTCACTGGGATGTTCATGGAAAGAACAAGCAGTGGTTGCTGATCAAGCGCAGCGGCCACACGCAGCGCGCTCTTCATCCCGATGACCTCAGCGTGGCAACGGGCCGCAGCATGGCGGAGATTGCCGCTGGCCGCGACGGTCACGAGGGCGGGGCGCAGCGTCCCGCGCCGCCAGTCGCGAGCGGACTCCCCGGCGCGCGCCCGGCAAATGCACCCGACACCCTGTCTCCCCAGCTTGCGACCGCCGTTGAACGCGCGCCCGCGGGCAAGACTTGGCTGCACGAGATCAAGTTCGACGGTTATCGCATTTTGGCGCGCATCCACGACGGCAGAGTTCGCTTGATCACGCGCAACGGCCACGACTGGACCACCCGGCTTCGCGCCTTGGCCAAATCACTGCAGACCTTGCCGGTGCAGGACGCTGTCCTCGACGGCGAGCTGGTGGCGCTTTCGGCAAGCGGTGTCAGCAGCTTCCGCGAACTGCAGGAGGCACTGAGCAGCAATGAAACAGCGCAACTCGTATACGAGGCCTTCGATCTGCTCCATCTCGATGGATACGACGTCCGTGCCGTTCCGCTGATCGAGCGCAAACGGGCGCTGGCGCAATTATTTCAGGCCGCCGGTTACGAGCCGGACGGCGCCGTGCGCTATTCCGACCATATACAGGGGCGGGGCTCCGAGTTCTTCGAACAAGCCTGCGGGCTCGGGCTGGAAGGCATCATCTCCAAGCGTGCCGATGCAGCCTATCGCAGTGGCCGCGGCGCGCTGTGGCTCAAACTCAAATGCACGCGCCACGCCGAGTTCGTGGTCGGCGGCTACACGCCGCCAGCCGGTGCGCGCAGCGGCTTCGGCGCTTTGCTGCTTGGTGCACCGAAGGATGGAGGGCTGCAGTACGCGGGGCGGCTAGGCACCGGTTTCAGCAGCCGCCAGCTCGGGGACCTGCATGCGCAACTCAAGCGGCAGGAGATCGCCACGCCGCCCTTTGCCCCGTCCTCATCGCTGCCCCGCCTGCGCGGCGTGCACTGGGTGCAGCCAAAGATGGTGGTCGAGGTGGAGTACCTGGAACGCACCCGCGACGGCCTGCTGCGCCAGCCCAGCTTCCTCGGGGTGCGCGAGGACCTAGAGCCGCAGCAGGCAGACTCGGCGGACGGGATACTGGAAGAGGCTGCGCCCGCGCGCGCCCCCCGTTCGGTGCGCCATGCGGGAACAGGCGCGGTGGAGGTGGCTGGCACCGAGCTCACGCACCCCGAGCGCATCCTCTATCCGGAACTGGGCCTAACCAAACTTGCGCTGTCACGCTATTACGAGGCAATCCACGAGTGGGTGCTGCCCTACCTTGCACGCCGCCCGCTGGTGCTGCTGCGCTGCCCCGCGGGGCGCGAAGCCTGCTTTTACCAGAAGCATCTGGCGAAAACCCAGGCCCGTTCTGTCCCGCGCATCGCGATCCCGGAAGGAGGAAAGGCGCGCGACTATGCCTACGTCGGCTCGCTCGCCGACATTCTGGCGCTGGTGCAGCACGACGTGCTGGAGCTCCACGCCTGGGGCTGCCGGGTGGACGACGTCGAACATCCCGATCTGCTGGTGTTTGACCTTGATCCGGGTGCCGGCGTGGCGTGGGGAGACACGCTGCGCACTGCCCGCGAGTTGCGCGACCGCCTGCACGAGCTGGGGCTGACCGCATTTCCCCGCACCACCGGCGGCAAGGGCCTGCACCTGGTGGTGCCGTTGCGCCCGCGAAGCGACTGGGAGACGGCCAAGGCGTTTGCCCGGCAGGTGGTCGAGCGCCATGCGCGGGACGAGCCGCACCTGCTCACCACCAACATGATCCTGTCGAAGCGCCGCGGCAGAATCTATCTTGACTACCTGCGCAACACCCGCGGCTCAACCGCCATTGCCTGCTATTCTGCGCGGGCTCGCCCGCGCGCGCCGGTGGCAGTGCCGCTGCGCTGGGACGAACTCAGCCCCGCGGTGCGTTCCGACCACTACACGGTAGTGACGCTGCCACGCCGCCTCGGGGCACTGAAGGCAGATCCTTGGGAAGGTTTTTTCGAGGCTGCCGTGCCTCTGACAGAGGCCCTGCTCAAGCGGGTCGAAATCAGTAGGGGAGGGACATGATGGCCATCCGTGCGATGTGGAAAGGCGTGATTTGCCTCGATTCCATCCGGATCCCAGTGAAGCTGTATGGCGCTATCGAGGACCGCAACGTGCACTTTCGCCTGCTGCACCGTCAAGACCTGGAGCCGGTCCGCCAGTTCCTGGTCAATCCGGAGACGGACGAAGTCGTCCCCTATGCAGAAACCCGCCGCGCCTATGTCACCGAGGCCGGTGACCGGGTGTTGCTCAGCGCGCCGGAGCTGGACGCACTGGAACCGCAGCCGTCGCGCGACATCGAGCTCCTGGGTTTCCTGCCCCTTCATGCCATCGATCACCGCTGGTACGACCGCCCCTATTACCTCGGGCCGGATGAAGACAGCGCGGATTTCTTCGCTCTGGCCGACGCCGTGGAGGAGCAGCAGGTGGAAGGCCTGGCGCGCTGGGTGATGCGCAACAAATCCTACGTTGGCGCGCTGCAGTTGTATCAAGGGTATCCCATGCTGATGTCGCTGCACCACGCCGAGGAAACCATCCCCGTGGAGGTGCTGAAACCCCCCGAAGGTCCAGCACTGGACAAACGAGAACTGGGGATGGCGCACCAGTTGATCGGGATGCTGGAGTCGGAATTTCAGCCCCGGGAGTATCACGACGAGTTTCGCGATCACGTGCTGGAAATGCTGGCGGCAAAAGCGCAAGGGAAACAGGTGAAGAAGCGTGCGCCGAAGCCGCGTGAAGCCGGCATGGATCTCACTCGCGCGCTGGAAGCCAGTATCCGCCGGGCGCGTAAGCATGCGTGAGGTGCGACATGAGGAAGAACGATGATACCAGCCGGATAGAGGAAGAGGACGAAGAGGAACAGGAACAGCCCCGCGCCTTCTGGTCGGGGATCGTAGCCTTTGGTCTGGTAAGCCTTCCGGTCAGCCTGTTTCCTGCCCACCGTAGCAAGGTCGCCCTGAAAATGGTCGATGCTCGGGGCGCGCCTCTCAAGCGGCAGTTCTTCTGCGAGCACGACAACCGCCCGCTGGAGCGGGACGACATCGTACGCAGCTACGAGGTTGAGAAGTACCACTACGTGGTGGTGGAAGACGAGGAACTGGAGGCGCTGGAGCCAAAGCGCTCGCGTGAGATCGACCTCAAAAGGTTTGTGCCCTTGAGCTCGATCAATCCGGTCTATTTCGAGCGCGCCTATTTTCTCGTTCCAGATGGCGACACCACCAAGGCCTACCGCCTGCTGGCAAAAAGCATGGAAGACCAGCAGCGCGCGGGCATCGCCACCTTCGTGATGCACGGCAAGGACTACCTGGTGGCGATCATCGCGCAGGGCGGCATACTGCGCGCGGAAACGCTGCGCTTTCACGATGAGCTGCGCACACCCGAGCAGGTCGGCTTGCCCCAGCGGCAAGCCGCAGACAAGAAGACCGTAGAGCAGATGCGCGGCGCAATCAGAAAACTGACGCACAAGCGCTTTGAGCCTGCCCTCCTTAGCGACCCGCAAGCCACGAACCTCAGGCAGCGCATCGAAGCAAAGCTCAAGTCCGGCGCCGACGTGCTGAAGGCCCCAGAGGAGCCGGCACCAGCCGAGGCCGCGAGCAACGTGATCGATCTCATGCAGGTGCTGAAGCAACGCCTGCAGGGACGCCAGTCACGGCAATCCGAAGCGAAGCGTCCCGCCGGTCGCGGGAAGCCACGCGCCCGATAGCTGCGGCCGGGCAGGAACCACGAGGCGCGCATGCCCCCTGCCACATAACCCAAGGCACACACGAACATGAAGACAGGTACCGATTTGCGTGATACGCAGTTTGTCTTGTTCGGGGCTGGCGGCGACTTGTCCTGGCGCCTGATTGTCCCCGCATTGTTTGACTTATTCTTGAACGGGCGTTTGCCCGGGCGCTTCGTCCTGCTGGCCATGGGCCGCGCAGACATGAGCAGCGAAGCGCTGGCGACCCACTATCTGGAAGGCGTCACGCAGCACTCCCGCAACGGCATGCCTGGGGAAGCGGCGTGGCGCGACTTTTCCGCGATGATGCGCTATGTCCGGGCAGACATCAGCGACCCTGCCAGCTATGCGCGCCTCGGGGAAGTGCTGGCATCCCGCGACCAGGAGTGGAACAGCAAGGGAGACTGGATATTCTATCTGGCGACGCCCCCGTCGCTGTTCGAGCCGGTGGTATGCAACCTGGGCCAGTCGGGATTGGCGCAAGACCGCGAGCGCGTGCGCATCGTCGTTGAAAAACCTCTTGGCCGCGATCTCGACTCCTTTCGTGCAATCAACGAAGTGCTGTGCCGCTTTTTCAGCGAACGGCAGATATTCCGCATCGACCACTTCCTGGGAAAGGAGACCGTGCAGAACATCCTGGCCATGCGTTTTGCCAACCCCGTGTTCGAGCCCATCTGGAACCGCCGCTATGTGGACCATGTGACTATTACGGTGGCGGAGACCCTGGGCGTGGAGAAGCGCGGCGGCTACTACGAGCATGCGGGCGCGCTGCGCGACATGGTGCAGAACCACCTGCTGCAGCTACTGTGTCTGGTGGCCATGGAGCCGCCGGTCGCCTACGAAGCGGACGATATCCGGGACCGCAAGGTGGACGTGCTGCATGCTCTGCGCCAGATCACGCGCGAGTCCGTGCCCCAATTTGCGGCGCGCGGCCAGTATGACGAAGGATGGATACAGGGCGCGCACCTGCCCGGTTACCGCGACGAACCGGATGTCGCTCCCCGTTCCAACGTCGAAACCTTTGCCGCCCTCAAGCTATACGTGGACAACTGGCGCTGGCAGAACGTGCCGTTTTACCTGCGCACCGGCAAGCGCATGGCCGCCGCCGTCTCGGAAATTTCCATCCGCTTCCGCGACGTCCCGCACCACGCCTTCCCAGCCTCCGCGGGCCTCAACACCCAGCCGGTGAGGATGGTGATCCAGATTCAACCGGACCAGGGTATAGTATTCAAATTCATGGCCAAGGAGCCCGGTTCCGAGTTGAGGCTGCGCCCGGTCGACATGCGCTTCAGCTACAAGGAAGCTTTCCAGGCCGACTCACCCGCCGCCTACGAGACACTGCTGTGGGATGTCATGCGGGGCGACGCCACGCTGTTCATGCGCGCGGATCAGGTGGAGGCAGCATGGGCATTCCTGATGCCCATCCTGGAGGTCTGGGCCGAAAACTCTGCGCCTGACTTTCCCAACTATGCCGCAGGTTCATGGGGCCCGGAAGCCGCGGTATCACTCATCGCGCGCGACGGCAATAACTGGCTCACCCCGACGCTGACGAGGCCGTCAACATGAAGCCCCCCGTGTCTGCATCAGCCGTGAACCAGCAGATCAATCTGCCCGGCGCGCGCGCCGTGGTGTTGCATGGCAGCCAGGACGAACTGAGCGCGGCCGTGGCGCT
>Ga0316628_100005480_pt1 | contig 10192 bp, 8 predicted proteins | sample OWC_Aug_M2_C1_D5_FD_207648 | JGI IMG/M metagenome (GOLD analysis project Ga0316628, IMG submission 207648) | Wetland soil microbial communities from Old Woman Creek delta, Ohio, United States - OWC_Aug_M2_C1_D5_C | ecosystem: Environmental > Terrestrial > Soil > Wetlands | place: USA: Ohio... | reverse complement strand
CGGCCATGGCGCCGCCCATGCGGCCGACCCCGATGAAGCCGATCGCTGGCGACTTGCTCGTGCTCAAGGGTTCCCCGCGCTTCCGATCGATTCTTGTTCGCAATACTGGTTTCGAAGGTCGTCGTTCATCCTACGCCGTGACCTCGTGGTTCGTGAAGAAATTGCCGCCCGATCAGGCACGCGGCGGCAGATCCACGCGCGCAACGCCGGCCAGACCCGCTCGCGCCGCCGGAAACCGCTCGAGCACCAGCGGGTCGTGTCCGGGGATGATGTGCTGTGGCGAGCTTGCGAGGCGACGCATCGTGCGGTGGGCCTCCAGATACGCTGTCAGGTCCTCAAAGATCGGAAACGGCCGGCCCTGCTCGAGATTGGCATAGAAATGAGCGGCGTCCGACCCGAGCACGACCCAGCCGCGGCTGGTCGCCACGCGCACGATCTGCAGCCCCGGCGTGTGGCCGCCGACCCGGTGCAACGTGATACCCGGGGCAATCTCCTCGTCGCCGTCGTGGAAGACGACCCGTCCCGCGAAGATCTTGCGGACCATCGCCGCCACGTCGTCGGCTTCGAACGGCGCCCGGCCATGCGGGTGGCACATGCACCGGCCGGAGCAATACGCCATCTCGGCGTCCTGCAGGTGATAGCGCGCGCGCGCAAAGAGCTCATGGTTGCCCGCGTGGTCGTAGTGCATGTGGGAAATGACGACCTGCTCCACGGTCTCCGGCACGATTCCGATGGATTTCAGGCCTTCGCCGACCGGACGCACGATCTCGCGGCCGCGGCGGCGCGCCATCGCAGCGTCGAATCCGGTGTCGAGCACGATCGTGCGCCCTTCGCCGACGATCGCCCACACGTAGTAGTCGAGCGGCATCGGACCGTCGTGCTCGTCGCCGCCGACGAAGTTGTGCCGGGCGGTCCGCTCGAGGTGCGCGTAGCGGACGGCGTAGATTTCGTAGACGGCGGTCATGGGAATCTCCGATGATTAGCCGGGTGGTCAGTGCGCGGGAGTGAGGTTGTCATGGCGAAGAACGACGTGGTCGTGGTCGGATCCGGGCACAACGGGCTGGTGGCTGCGGCCTATCTTGCCGCGGCGGGAAAGCGGGTGCTTGTCCTAGAGCGAAATGCCTGGTTCGGCGGCGGCGTGGTCACCCGGGAGCTGACGCTGCCGGGTTTTCGCCACGACCAGCACGCGATGGCACACATCTTTATCCATGCCAATCCGCTGCTCGCGGCCGACGAGCTCGGACTGAAGGCGAAGTACGGGCTCCAGTACGTGTTTCCGGAGCTGCCGATGATGTCGGTGTTCGAGGACGGCGCGACGCTCGGCATCTACCGGGACCGGGACCGGACCTGCGCCGAAATCGCCCGGTTCTCGGCCAGGGACGCCCAGGCCTACCGGCGCCTGGCGGAGAAAGCGGCGGCCTGGCTGCCCATGGTGGCGTCGACGCTGTTCTCCCCGCCGGCTCCGCTCGGCGCATCGCTCGCGATGCTCGACCAGAGCCGTGAGGGCCGCGAGTTCTGGCGCGTCATGCAGATGAGCACCCACGACCTGCTCGGCGAGTACTTCGAGCACGACCGGGTGCGCATGCACTTCGCGCGCATCGCCGGGGAGAATCTCGTGTCGCCGGACGAGAAGGCGACCGGTCTCGGCGTATTCGTATTCATCGGCTTTCTCGAAGCCTACGGCATCGGCGTGCCGCTCGGAGGCAGCGGCCGCCTGACCGACGCCCTGGTGGCCTGCATCCGGGACCACGGCGGCGAGGTACTCGGGAAGGTCGACGTCGCGCGCGTGATCACGAAGGGCGGACGGGCCACGGGCGTTGAGACGACGGACGGCCGCGAGTACCAGGCGGCCGATGCGGTGATTGGCGCGATTCACCCGCACCACCTCGGGCGCATGGTCGAGGGGCTCGATCCGGCCGTCGTGCAGGCGGCGAACGCAACGCAGGTTTCGGAGTGCGCGTGCATCACGGTGCACGCCGCCCTCAAGGCGCCGCTGCGATTTCGCGCCGGCCCGCAGGTGCGCGCCGTGATGATCGAGCTGCTGCCGGTGAGCTACGAGCAGCTGCGGCGCTCGTTCGACGACGTGCGCTACCGCGGGTTCTCGAAGTATCCGCTCGTGGGGCTAGGCTCGCTCACGATGTTCGATCCTGCGCGGGTCCCGGAAGGGAGGGCGACGATGCACGCCTGGGACTACGTTCCTTACGAGCGCGCCGACGGCCGTGCCTGGGACGACAGCAAGCGCGAATACGCCGAACGCATGCTCGGTCACATGAGCAAGTTCATCGAGAACGTGGGACCGGGCGACGTGCTCGCCTACCACTGCGACAGCCCGGTCGACATGGAGCGAACGTCGCCGAGCTTCCTGCGCGGCGATCTGCATGGCGTCGCGACCACGTCGTACCAGTCCGGCGCGCATCGCCCGACGCCCGATCTCGGCCATCTGACGGTGCCGGGCGTGGAGCGGCTCTACCTCGTGGGTCCGTTCCAGCACCCGGGCGGCGGCGTGTTCGGCGCGGGCCGGGCGGCGGCCGTGCGCGCAGCGGAGGACCTGAAAGTCGATCTCAGCCGAATCACGCAGTGAGGCGGCGCGGACGGCGTCCGGTCAATGGAGCGAGCGGACGAGGATGTAGATTCCCATGCCGATGAGGAATACGCCGAACACGCGCCGCAACTGCAGCTGCGACAGGCGTACCGCGAGCCGTGTGCCGACGAGGCTGCCGACGATCGCCAGCGTCGTGATCAGTCCGAGGAGCGGCCAGTCGAGCGAGAGGCTTGCGGCATGCAATAGACGCAGGTGCTGCACGAACCCGACGCCGGCCTGAATCGCGATCAGCATGAGGCTGGTGCCGATCGCGCGCCGCATCGGCAGGCCCCCCTGCAGCACCAGCGCCGGAACGATGAGAAAGCCGCCGCCGACACCCACCATGCCGGTGAGCGCGCCGACGCCGAGGCCATCGAGCGCGCCGCGCCATGGGGCCCGGTGCCGGGGCTCCGCCGCGGCGAGCCTCGGGGGCCGCAGCATGAAGAACGAAGCGACGAGCATGACGACCGCGAACAGCGCAAGCTGCAGGTAACCCGGCACGAAGGCGGAACCGGCCGAGCCGAGCCAGCTGCCGGCGGCGGCCGGCACGCCAAACACGACCACCGCACGCCCATCGACCAGGCGCTCCTTCAGGAACGGCAGCGAACCGACGAGCGCGACCGTGCCGACGACCGCGAGCGAGCCCGCGATCGCCACCTTCTCATCCTGACCGAGGACGTAGACGAGGAGCGGGACGGTCAGAATGGAGCCGCCCGAACCGAGGAGCCCGAGGCTCGCTCCGATTGCGATCGCGGCGGGCCAGGCGAGCAGGGGAATGCCCATGGGTCAGCGTGCGCAGAATTCGCTGTGCAGGAGGCCGATGAGGCGTGGTACGACTCCCGGCGGCAGGGAGTAGACCACGTTCTGCGCATCGCGCTTCGCGGAGACGACCCCCGACTCGCGCAACACCGCGAGGTGCTGCGAGAGGGCCGACTGGCTGAGACGGATGCGCGCATTGAGCTCGCCGACTGCGAGCGGACGGTCGAGGAGGTGGCACACGATCATCAGTCGCTGCTCATTGCCGAGCGCCCTGAGAAGCGCGGCCGCGCGGCCTGCGTGCGGGCGAATCGTGCGCGCCGCGCCCGCGCGCCGCATGGCCGTCATTCTCGACGCCGCGGCACTCATGAGCTGGCGCCGCGAACCGACGAAGGTCCCGACTTCATTCGAAAATGATACACGATATTAGTGGAAACTAATATAAGAGATTACTAATATACGTAGTAACCGACGGACGACTGCGACAGCTGCGGATGGGCTCGCGGCCGCTGGCGGCGAACAATATTGGGGGGAAACGACTACGGTTTGCGGACAATCCTCACCGGAGGTTATGCGTCATGACGATCGATCGCATCGTGCTCGCGTTTGCGGGCGGCATGGTCATCCTGAGTCTCGTGCTCGGGTACTACGTGAGCGCGTACTGGCTGTTCCTCGCGGCCTTCGTGGGCCTGAATCTCTTCCAGTCGGCGTTCACCCGGTTCTGCCCGCTCGCCAGTATCTTGAAGAAACTCGGCGTGGCGCCGGGCGCCGCGTTCTGCTGACATGAACCCGGGCGTCGGGAAGGCCCTGTCGGCGTGGGCGGTCGCCGGCGCGCTCGTCCTCGCTGGCTGCGGCGGCGACAGGGCGCGGCCGAAGGGAGCGGCGCCGCCGCCGCTTCAGGCCGTGGTCATGCAGCTCGAGCGCGTTCCGCTCGAGCGTGAGCTCGACGGCACGATCGAAGCGGTCAACCAGGGCACGGTCGCCGCGCAGACCTCGGGCCGGGTGGCCGAGATCTTCTACGACGTCAATGATTTCGTCCCCGCCGGGGCGGTGATCGTGCGGCTGCGCGCCACCGAGCAGCGCGCGGGTCTCCTGCAGGCCGACGCTGCCCTGCGAGAGGCGGCGGCGCGCCAGGCGGAGGCGGAGACCGCGTACCAGCGCGCCGTGCAGATGTACGAGCGCAAGATGGTTGCGAAGGCGATGCTCGATCAGGCGACGGCCAATCGCGACGCTGCGGTCGCGCGCCTCAACGCCGCGCAGGCCCAGCTCACGAGTGCGAAGGAGGGCGTCGCGTACACGGAGATCCGGGCTCCGTACGCCGGCATCGTCACCAAGCGGCACGTGGAGGTCGGCGAGACCGTGAGCCCCGGTACGCCGATCATGAGCGGGTTGTCGCTGCAATTCCTGCGCGTGACGGTCGACATTCCGCAGTCGATCGTCGATCAGGTGAGGCGCATCAAGCAGGCGGCGATCTACGTCGGCGGCCGGCGGGTTGCAGCCACCAAGCTCACGGTGTTTCCGGAGGCCTCCGAGCCGTCGAATACGTTCCGGGCGCGCCTCGAACTGCCGGAGAACGCGACCGATCTTTATCCGGGGATGTTCGTCAAGGTGGGGTTCGTCATCGGCGAGACCGAGCAGCTGCTCGTGCCAGCGAAAGCCGTCGTCGAGCGCAGCGAGGTGACCGCGGTGTACGTCGTGGATGCCGGCGGACGAACGGCGCTGCGCCAGGTCCGTCTTGGCCATCGCATCGGCGACCGCATCGAGATTCTCGCTGGACTCGCAACGGGCGACCGCGTGGCGGTTGATCCGATCGCCGCGATGCAGCGGCTCCAGCCCGGCGCGGCCGGCTGAGGGGCCGGCCGATGACCGAGCCGCTCAACCGGGAGCACAGCGACAAGAAGCTCGGCATCAGCGGGCGAATCGCGCAGCGATTTCTTTCCAACCAGCTGACGCCGCTGCTCGCGGTTGCGGCGCTCCTCATGGGGTTGTTCGCCGTCCTCGTCACGCCGCGCGAGGAAGAGCCGCAGATCGACGTCACGTTCGCCAATATCTTCATCGCCTTTCCCGGCGCTTCGTCCGAGCAGGTCGAGAATCTCGTGGCCTCGCCAATGGAGCAGGTGCTTGGCGAGATTTCCGGCGTCGAGCACATCTATTCCGTGTCCCGCCCGGGGCTTGCCGTGCTCAGCGTCCAGTTCAAGGTGGGCGAGAAGCGCACGGAGGCGATCGTACGTCTCTACAACGCCATCTATTCGAACCAGGACTGGCGGCCCGCCAACGCCGGCATCCTGCCGCCGCTCGTGAAGCCGAAGGGCATCGACGACGTGCCGATCGTTACGCTCACGCTGTGGACGCAGGACCCGGGCCGTGGCGGGCAGGAGCTCGGCCAGGTGGCGCGCTCGATCGAGGCCGAGATCAAGCGCGTGCCCGGGACGCGCAACGTGTACACGATTGGCAGTCCCGACAGCACGGTGCACGTCGAGCTCGACGCGCAGAAGCTCTCCGGCTACGGCCTGACGCTCGCGGACCTGAAGCGCGCCCTGGTGGCCGCCAACGTCGTGCAGCACGCGGGTACGGTCGTGGGCGACGACCGCGTGACGCCGGTCGATGCGGGGGAGTTTCTCGCGAGCCGCGACGACGTTGCCGGCCTCGTGGTCGCCGCCGATCACGGCAACCCGATCTTCCTCGAGGACGTTGCGACCGTGACCGCCGGTCCCGACCAGCCCGAATCCTACGTGTGGATGGGAACCGGCCCCGGGGCGAAGACCTCAGGATTGCCGGCGGTCGCGCACGCGCCTGCCGTCACCATCGCGGTCTCCAAGAAGCCCGGCGAGAACGCCATCGACGTCGCGAGCCATGTCGAGCGCCGCGTGGCGGAGCTGCGCGGCACCTTCATCCCTGCGGGTGTCGAGGTATCGGTCACGCGCAACTACGGTGTCACCGCCAACGACAAGGCGAAGAAGCTCATCGAGAAACTGCTGTTCGCAACGACCTCGGTGGTCCTGCTGGTGGTGCTGACGATGGGTCGCCGTGAAGCTCTGGTCGTCGGCACCGCGGTCATCGTCACGCTGGCGGCAACCCTGTTCGCGTCCTGGGCCTGGGGCTTCACGATCAACCGCGTGTCGCTCTTCGCACTGATCTTCTCCATCGGCATCCTGGTCGACGATGCGATCGTGATCGTCGAGAACATCCACCGGCACATGCGCTTCGAGGGCGGCAAGCTCGCCGAGGTCATCGCGCGCGCCGTCGACGAGGTCGGCGGACCGACCATACTCGCGACCTTTACGGTGATCGCGGCCCTCCTGCCGATGGCGTTCGTGAGCGGGCTCATGGGACCGTACATGAGCCCGATTCCGATCAACTCGAGCATGGGCATGCTCATTTCGCTCGCCGTGGCACTCATATTCACGCCCTGGATGTGCCGCAAGCTCCTCGGCGGGCAGTTCGGCAAGGTGCACGAAGCCGAGGAGAGTTCGCGGCTGCATGCCCTGTTCGAGCGCATCGTGCGCCCGTTTCTCGCCGGACCCGCGGCACGGGCGCGGCGGCACAAGCTCTACTGGGGAATCCTGGGCGCGATCGTGCTCGCCGTCGGACTCGTCGTGCTGCGGCTCGTCGTGCTCAAGATGCTGCCGTTCGACAACAAGTCGGAATTCCAGGTGGTAGTGAACCTGCCCGAGGGCACGCCGGTGGAGATGACCGCCCGGGTGCTCGATGAGATGGCGCGGGTCGTCGATCGGGTGCCGGAAGTGAGTGACTATGAGGCCTACGCGGGCACGGCGGCGCCGATCAATTTCAACGGCCTGGTGCGCCAGTATTACCTGCGCCAGAGTCCCGAGCTCGGCGACCTGCAGGTGAACCTGGTGGACAAGCACCACCGGGACCGCAAGAGTCACGAGATTGCGCTGGCGGTCCGGCCCGCGCTGGCGGCCATCGGGAAGAAATACGGTGCGTCGGTGCAGGTCGTCGAGGTGCCTCCTGGACCGCCGGTGATGGCTCCGCTCGTGGCCGAGGTCTACGGTCCGCGCTATAGCGACCAGCGGCGCCTCGCTCGCGAGATCCGGGGCCTGTTCGACTCGACGGCAGATATTGTCGATGTCGATGACAGCCTGGAAGCGCCGGCGCAGCGCTTCGTCATCTGCGTCGACCGCCAGAAGGCCGCCACCCTTGGCGTGAGCCAGGATCAGATCGTCGAAACCATGGCGGCGGCTCTCGATGGCGAGGACGTCACCTTCATTCACGCCGGGCGCGAACGGCATCCGATTCCGGTGCGCGTCGAGCTGCCGGTTGCCGACAAGGCGAACCTGACGCAGCTTCTGGCGCTCGATGTGCGCTCCACGAACGGCGCGCGGGTGCCGATGTCGGAGCTCGTCAGCGTAAGAAGCGCCGCGTGGGACAGCGCCATCTATCACAAGGACCTGCTGCCGGTCGCGTACGTCACCGGCGACATGGCCGGTCGGCTCGACAGCCCGCTCTACGGCATGTTCTCGATGGTCGGACGCGTGGCGCGCACGCCGCCCGGCGGCACCCCGGTCGAGCAGCATTTCGTCAGCCAGCCCGAAAATCCGAACGCGCTGGCGATCAAATGGGACGGCGAATGGCAGATCACTTACGAGACCTTCCGTGACATGGGCATCGCGTATTCCGTCGGGCTGTTGCTCATCTACCTCCTCGTGGTCGCGCAGTTCGGCTCGTACATGCTGCCGCTCATCATCATGGCCCCCATCCCGCTCACCATCATCGGCGTCATGCCCGGGCACGCGCTGCTCGGCGCGCAATTCACGGCGACGTCGATGATCGGCATGATCGCGCTCGCCGGCATCATCGTGCGCAACTCCATCCTGCTGGTCGATTTCATTCGCGGCGAGGTCGCGGCCGGGCGCAGCCTCGAGGATGCCGTGGTGCGCGCCGGCGCTATCCGCGCGAAGCCGATCGCGCTCACCGCGCTCGCGGCGATGATCGGGGCGTTCTTCATCCTCGATGACCCGATCTTCAACGGGCTCGCGGTGTCGCTCATCTTCGGCATCTTCGTCTCGACCGTGCTCACGCTGCTCGTGATCCCGGTCCTCTACTACGCATACGTTAATCGCAATCCGGCGCGCGCCGCGCGCGGGGAGGACTAGTCATGGCTCACGTCGTGGTCGTTGGCGCAGGCATCGGGGGCGTCCCCTGCGCGTTTGAGCTGCGCAAGAAGCTCGGTAAGCAGCATCGGGTCACCCTGGTCGGTTCGTCGGCGTTCTTCGAGTTCACGCCCTCGAATCCGTGGATCGCGGTCGGCTGGCGCAAGCGCGAGAAGACCCGCGTCGAGATGCGCGAGCCGCTCGAATCGAAGGGCGTCCAGTGGATTGCGGAGAGCGTCGAGCGTATCGACGCGGCGCGCAACACCCTGCAACTGAAGGGCGGGCGCGAGATCGCTTACGACTATCTCGTGATCACCACCGGACCGAAGCTCGCGTTCGAGGAAGTTCCGGGCCTCGGCCCCGACGGCCATTCGCAGTCCGTCTGCACGCAGGAGCACGCGGCGCGCGCCTGGGAGAAGTACCAGGAACTCCTGGCGAAGCCGGGTCCGGTGGTCATCGGCGCCGCGGGCGGCGCGAGCTGCTTCGGGCCGGCGTACGAGATGGCGATGATCATCGATTCGGACCTGCGCAAGCGCAAGATTCGCGACCAGGTGCCGATGACCTTCGTCACCAGCGAGCCGTACATCGGCCACATGGGACTCGGCGGCGTCGGCGACAGCAAGGGGCTGATGGAATCAGAGATGCGCCAACGGCACATCAAGTGGATCACGAACGCGAAGGTGAGCGCGGTCACCGCGGGCGAGATGCAGGCCGTCGAGCACGACGAGGAGGGCAAACCGAAAAAGACGCACGCGCTGCCGTTTGCCTACAGCATGGTGATTCCCGCATTCAAGGGCGTCGACGCGGTGGCGGCGGTGCCCGAGCTGTGCAATCCGCGCGGCTTCGTGCTCATCGATCAGCACCAGCGCTCGAAGAAGTATCCGAACATCTTTTCGGCGGGCGTGTGCGTCGCCATTCCTCCGGTTGAGGCGACGCCTGTACCGACGGGGGCGCCCAAGACCGGCTACATGATCGAGTCGATGGTGAGCGCCATCTGCGAGAACATCTCGCAGGAGCTCGACGGCAAGCCGGCGACCGCGGTCGCGACCTGGAACGCCATCTGCCTGGCCGATTTCGGCGACACGGGCGCGGCGTTCGTCGCGCTGCCCGAGATTCCTCCGCGCAACGTCACCTGGGCCAAGGTCGGCAAGTGGGTGCACCTCGCAAAGGTGGCATTCGAGAAGTACTTCCTGCGCAAGGTGCGCACCGGCTCGGTCACGCCGGTCTACGAGAAGTACGTGCTGAAGGCGCTGGGGATCGTGTCATTGAAGGGAACGCGAACCTGAGGGCAAGCTCAAGAGGGGATCAGCCCCGCCCGGCGCCTTCGCTTCGCTCCCGGCCGGGATCCTGCTTGCACGCGCCGTCGGCGTGACGACCTGCGATATGATCGCGCGGACGACCATCCGAGGTTGAGGAGGCGCCCACTGAAGCTCGCAAGTTTCCATGCCGCAGGTCGCGACCGGATCGGCGTTGTGCTCGACGGCCAGCTGATCGATCTGTCGACGGATCATGGACCGCGGACGCTCCTCGAGCTGATCGAGTCAGGCGAGCCGGGTGTCGAGCGCGTTCGAAGAATCGCGGACGCGGAAGCGGCTGGAACTCACCGCTGCGAGCGCTTCTCGCACGATGAGGTACTCTGGCATGCGCCCGTGCGACGCCCGTCCAAGATCTGTTGCGTGGCGCTCAATAACAGCGCAAACGCCGACCGCATCATCCAGGGACCGAAGCACCCGGCGATGTT
>Ga0316628_100005479_pt1 | contig 10193 bp, 1 predicted proteins | sample OWC_Aug_M2_C1_D5_FD_207648 | JGI IMG/M metagenome (GOLD analysis project Ga0316628, IMG submission 207648) | Wetland soil microbial communities from Old Woman Creek delta, Ohio, United States - OWC_Aug_M2_C1_D5_C | ecosystem: Environmental > Terrestrial > Soil > Wetlands | place: USA: Ohio... | reverse complement strand
GGCCTACTTCCCCGCGACGGCGACACACAAGTACGACTACGCCCGGGTGTTCAACAAGAAGTGCGGCGATCCGGCGACCGGGTGCCACCCCGTGCCGCCCCACAACAACCACCCGCAGGTCCCGGCGGGCTCGGTCAACCCGGCGGACAACGTCATGCGCTTCGGCGACAACAGCGTGGTCAATCCCAAGGCGTACTACTGGTATCCCGCGTACCTGGATTACCGGGCCAATTTCTATGAGTCCCGCAGCCCCTGGGAGATCGAGGACCTGACGACGAACGCGTCGGGAGTGGGAACCGACAGCGGCACCCGGTACGGTGTCTGCGTCAGCTGCCACGACCCGCACGGGACGAACGCCGCGAGAAATCTCATGGGCGGGACGACCAACCGGATGCTTCGCGGGAACTCGAATGCGACCGGCCAGTTCTGCAATTCGGCGTGCCACACCACGAGGACGCCCCCATGACATCCCGCGCGCCGGGGCGATTCTACGCGGTCGCCCTCATCCTGGCCCTGGCGGTTGGCGGGACGCTCTCATCCTGCGGCCCCGCCGCCGTGCGACCCGTGTCGGGTCCCCCGACCGAGGGAAAGATCCGCGGGCGTATCGTTCCCCAAGGGGTTTCGGTGCCGCTCGACGGAGCCGTCGTCGAGGCGGGCGGGAAGAAGACGACGGTCACGGCGGAGGGGTGGTTCGCCTTCCCCGATCTCGAGCCGGGGAAGCAGCACCTCGTGGTCGAAAAGAGTTTTTATTCCGGTTCGGTACGGCGCATCCTCGGGGTGGCGACGATCTTCGTCGCCGACAACCCGGTCGAGATCAAGATCCCCGTCCGGGACGCCACGGACGTGGATGTCTTCTGCCTGGAGTGTCACCCTCCGTATGCGAAGGTGACGCGCCGGGACCAGAGGTACCGCGATGCCCATCCGTCGGGAGTCGTTGCCAGGACAGCGCTCGGCGACAGGAGCCTGCTCGACGTCAGGGGGCGCGTCACGTGCGAAAGCTGCCATACGGCGCACCGGCCGGGGCAGTATCCCCTGTTCGGGGTGGGCGATATCAGGAAGGGCTCCTACTGTAACCGGTGTCATCGCAGTAAACCGCAATAATTTAATGTGACAAGGTTCCGAAATGATACGTAGTCATGGATTAGAGGCGAAGTGCGGACGCGAGCCGGGAATTGCGGGAGGGCAATTTATGAGGCTGGGGACTGCGATCGGTCACGCCGTACTGGCCGCCGCCATGGTCTGCATCGCGGGTACCATCTTGTCGCCCGGGAGCGCCTTGGCCCTGCACAACGAATACCCGGACATGGCGGACACCGAGTGCGTCAACTGCCACACCTTGAGCGAGCCGCTCAAGGAGCCGAACACGAGCCTCATTCGCGCCGGCGCCCGCACGCTCCCCTCGATGAAGAGCCTCAGCGGCAACCAGGCCCCCGGCGTCTTCGGATGCACCTTCTGCCACGCCAACACCGGCCGGACGACCTACATGCGCGACGCCCTCGAGCACTTCACGGGCAAGACCTCCCAGCACCCGCTGGACCGCGGGTACTCGATGGACGACAACACACACCGGAACATCACGCTCGCGTCGCCGACGAACACCACGCGGTGGCTGTCGAACTGGGACCGCTCGTGGATCGACAACTCGGGCAACCAGATCGAATGCACCGACTGCCACCAGATGGACGGGGCCTACCCGAACCACCCCGACCAGGACAACGCGCTCCGGAGCTCCAACCCGAGGATGCTCAAGGGCGGCAACGCGTCGTGGGACGGCGTGAGCGGGCACGCCACCAACAGCTTTTGCGTCTCCGTCTGCCACGGGGGGACCGCCCCGGGGACGGGCGCCTACCGGATGGGCCATTACGGCTGGGGCGCGTACAGCGCGGCCGACGGCACGATGAGGGAGCCCAGCGGGACGCCGCTGGGCCAGACGCGATGCGTCGGGTGCCACGAGTCGCACTACACCTCGAGCGCTCTGAACCTGATGGGCGAGCTCGGCTGGAGCGCCCGGATCTCGGCGTCCGCGTCCACGAACTACATCGACCCGACGAGCTGCACGAGCGTGTGCCACAGCGCCGCCGCCTTCACCCAGCAGGGGCACGGGAAATTCGCGGGCTCCAACCAGTGCGGGAGCTGCCACTCCACCTCCCTCATGAACTCCCACCGGAATCCCGCCAACCCGAAGCGGTTGACCCAGGCCGAGACCCCGCCTCCGGCCGGGTCGCTCGCGGACAACCTCGCCTCCAACGGTCTCGACGACGACTACGACGGCGTGGTGGACAATGCCGGGGAATCGTCCGTGCCCAGGAGCGTCGAGTCCGTCTGCCGGACGTGCCACCAGGATTTCATGGGGCACGGCGGAGACGTCAAGGACGCCCCGAGGCATCCCGGCTGGGCCTCCTGCCTCTTCTGCCACGACCCGCACGGGAAAGGGCTCAACAACGGGACCGACAACAACATCAAGATGGTGCGCGGGACGATCATGGGGAAGACGGCCCGTTACGTGGCGGCGGACAACAACATGTGGCGCGCGGACGGGACGGGCGTCTGCGACAACCCGAGGTGCCACGGCGGAAAGCCGATGGGGACCAGCGCCCTGGAAGTTGGCACGGTGATGGGCGACGTCGCCGACCACCGGGCGGCCAACGTCGGGTACACGACGAGCTGCCTCGGGTGCCACGCCCACACCACCGCGTCGGGGAGCTTCAAGCCCGACTGCAACGGGTGCCACGAATACCCCGGCCAGCAGTTCCTGGCCGGCACGCACCCGTTGAGCCCCGTGCACAGGGTGCACGCGTTCGCCGCGAACCCCCTCAACGGATACGACAACGGGTATGGCTTCAACTGCGGCGCGTGCCACAACAGCTACACCCACAACAAGCTCAACTGGACGCCGGGCATGTGGGACAACAACGCGTCCGTCGTGGACGTCGTCTTCGACCCGGCGAGGAACCCGGGCGCGACGTATACCGCCGGCGGGACCGCCTATTCGGGCACGTGCAACAACCTGACATGCCACGGGAGCCGGCTTCCCGCGGCGACGCAGGGGACCGACACGAGCCCGACCTGGAACCAGCGGGCCTCGGGCGCGTGCGGCACCTGCCACAGGGTGACGGCGGCCGCCCCGCCGGGAACGGGCGCCCACCCGGACCACTCGAGCTCCGCCACGGGGTACGCCTTCGCCTGCAATATCTGCCATTACGAGACGACGCACGACGGGACGACGATCGCCAACCGCAGCGTCCACGCGGACAACCAGTCGCGGGTATCGTTCAACGCGGCCGACTGGCGGTTTTCGGCCACCGGCCCCACCTCGTACGGGGGATCGTTGGCGGTGGGCGACAGCGCGTCCGACTCCGGCGACCGGTGCACCAACCTGTACTGCCACAGCGCCGCGATCACGAAGACGTCCCCTTTCGGCGGCATCGTCCAGACGCCCCAGTGGGACAACACGACGCCGCTGGCGTGCAACGGCTGCCACGAGAATCCCCCGTCGTATGCGAATCCGCCGACGGGACTCAAGGCCAACGCGCACCCGAAGCATTCCGCGGCCCCGTCCGGATTCTCGTGCCAGGTCTGCCATTGGGCGACGACCGAGACCGGGACGAGCATCCCGCAGGCGAAGAAGGCGAACCACGTCAACGGGAACTGGGACGCCGTCTCCGAGGGGAGCCTGGCCGCGAACCCGCCGGCGACGCCGGCGCAGCGGTCGCACGATTTCGCCTACGACAACGCGTCGAAGACGTGCAACACGGCGGCGTGCCACGGCGGGTGGCCGCCGGCGAACCCGAATGCGCCCGTGTGGGGCGCGGCGGGCCCGATTGCGTGCGACGTGTGCCACAGGAACGCCGCGGGCGCGCCGGCGCAGGCCGACGCCGACGACTTCACCTGGGACAACGGCGTGATGTCGAGGATCCGGGACTCCGAATGGACGGTTTCCGGGCACGGGCGGACGTCCGGGACGTACAACTCCGGCAACCCCGCCCCCGGCATCGGCACGACGACCTTCCCGTCCTGCACGACCCACTGCCACACCTCCGCGGTTTCGCACAACACGGCGAACAACCCGTTCCGGCTCATTGACAAGACGTCGCCGACGCCGGTCACCGACTTCAACGACATCACGGATCCCAGGAGCCTCAAGGACAACAAGGTGTGCCTCGACTGCCACAGCGCGGCCGGCGCGACGCCTTCCGCATCGTCCCGCCACATCGAGGAGAACCACTTCGGCCTGAAGCACAATGGCCAGGACCACGGGGGCTCCTTCTGTTGGGACTGCCACGACCCGCACGGCGACCCGAGCGATTACATGGTCCACGACAACGTGACGCGCGTCTCCGACGGGCAGTACGGCGTGCCGGTCACGCGCGTGGCCACGTCCTTCGGCAAGACGAACCTGAACGGAGAGTCGTACAACGCCGTCTACGACTGGGGCGACTACGTCCGGAACACCACGCCCTACTCCGGGGTCTGCCAGGTCTGCCACAGCACGCCGGCCGGAGCCCCCGGCGGCACGACCGGCGGCGCGGCCTACTTCAACGAGGCGACCTACACGGCGACCCACAACAAGGTGGCCGGGCAGGGCCAGCGGTGCACGGTGTGCCACCTCCACACGACCGACTTCGCCCCGAGCTGCAACTCCTGCCACGGCGCGCCCGACCTCGGGAGCGGCCCGCCTCCGTACGGCCCCTCGACCGCGAAATCGGGGCTGAACCAGCTGTGGAGTTCCTCGGTCGACAACGTGAGCAACCTGGCGGGCGTCGGAAACCACCGGTCCTGGCCCGGGCTCATCGACAACTCGAGCCACGATCCGTGGATGGCGACGACCGGTTCCTGCGGGCAATGCCACACCGCGACCCCGGGATCGGGGAATCACAACACGACGGGGCGGCTCGACGCCTACATGGACAACATCGTCAACCACGGCTGGTACAACGGTACGGCGGCCTCCTGGGAAAACGGCGGGACCCCCGGCGCGACCGGCGGGGTGGTGGACGACAGCTGCTCGAACATCGATTGCCACAGCCCGTATTACGGCGCCGCGGCGAACCAGTACCGCTCCGGCACGCCGATGCCGTACAGGCGCTACTGGATCAACAAGACCCTCTGGGACTGCTACACCTGCCATGCCTACGACGGGCGGACCGGCGTCGGCTCCCGGGCGCGGCCGGGCGGGACCGACAACACGATGGCGACGGGCGCCCACGGCAGACACGTGGGGACGGCCCAGATGGCGTGTTCCCGGTGCCACGACGTGACGGGATACTCCGCCGCGACGCTTACGGGCAATCACAAGAACGGTTTCGTCAACTGGAGCTTCGCGGGCGCGCCGAACCCGGCGGGGTACCCGGCGGTCCCCGGCAACGCCTACTCGGTGGCGACCGGCTCGGCGGCCCCCACGGACGACAACGCGTCGGCGGGCCACCGGGCGTGGGGAACCTGCGCGAACGTCTACTGCCACAGCATCGTCCAGACGGCGACCGGGGGGCCGTTGACCGGGGTGGCGGGCCAGTACGCGACGGCGTCCTGGGACAACGCGACGACCGGGCAGTGCGGCTCCTGCCATAACGACGACCTGAACACCCCCGGGGGCACCGGAGTGCCGATGGCCTCGGGCAGCCACGCGCCGCACCTCGCGCCGGGGTACGGCATGGCGTGCGACGCCTGCCATACGGGGAATGGAACCGGGCACGCGACCCACGCCGACGGGATCATCGAGGTCCCGATGGGCGACCTCGCGTGGCGGGTCTACACGCTGACGGCCGCCGCGACCGTCTTCGACCGGGCGGCCGCGCCGGGCGTGGACAACGCGAACAAGACGCCGGGCGCCGCCGTGGGGCGTTGCTCGACCATCCCGTGCCACAACGACGGCCGGGCCGTGCCCGGAGCTCCCCGCGTGAGCCCGGCGGTCTGGGGCGACACGCAGGCCGCGTCCGCGAACTGCACATACTGCCACGGCGGGAACCGGGGCACCGGGGCGGCCGCCATGGCGACCGATTCCCACCCGAAGCACGTCTCGGGGGCCAACCTCGCGTGCGGAAAGTGCCACGCCGGGACCGTCGCGACGGCGTCCGACAACGTGATCACGGCGTACGACAACCACGTCAACGGCGTCAGGAACGTGGTGTTCCCGTCGGACGTCGGCGGGACGTACGACAACAACCAGAGAACCTGCACGGCGACCTATTGCCACGGCACGGGAGCGTCCCCCCCGTGGGGAAGCGGTCCGATCGCGGGCTGCTCGGTGTGCCACCAGTCGCAGGGCGCCGGGACCGGGACGGCGAGCTTCACCGGCGTCCACGCGGCCCACGTGGACAACACGGCGGGGCACCGCTACCGGTTCGCGTGCGAGGAGTGCCATTCCTGGAGCGCGACCGGCCACCCGGCCGGCAGCCACGCGGGAGGCGACGACAACACGTCCTCCGCGCGGACGGTGGACGTCAGGTTCACCGACAACGCGTTCGCGTCCTGGCTGTACAACGGCGCCGCGTGGGGATACCGGACCGTCGACCTGTGGACGAGCCCGTACGGGGCCGCCGCGCCGTCGCCGGCCTATTCCGACCTCGTCGCCACGGCGGGAACGGACACGACCAACACGCGCATCACGTGGTCCGCGGGGAGGTGCTCCAACGTTTATTGCCACAGCAACGCGAACCCGGCGGACGCGGCCGGGGGCGCGAACACGTACCGGACGCCCGCGTGGGACAACGCGACGCCCGTCACGTGCGTGGCGTGCCACCTGGGACCCGACACGATGAGCAACATGTTGTACAATCCGCCGAGCCCCGACCGGATGAGCCAGGGCCACGGGTATCATGCGTCCACGGACTCTTATGCATACCGCTGCGACGAGTGCCACGCCAACACGGTGCCCAACGACTGCACCACGAGAATCCTCGATCCGGGCGGGTTTGCCTACCACGTCGACGGGAACAAGAGGGACATCCAGGGATCTTCCTCCGTCAAGCTGTCGACGACCGTCAACAACGCGATGACATACAACGACAACACCCACATCTGCTCGAACGTCTACTGCCACAGCAACGGCCTGAGGCAGACGCCCCCGTTTGTGGCGCGGAACTCCGGCCAGACAGCTCAGCTCGCGTGGAACCTCCCGCCGACCACCGCCTGCGGGAGCGCGAACCCGTGCCATGCCTCGAACCTCGGCCAGGCCAGCACCAATTTCGCGACGGTGAACGACAACACCGCGCACACGAAGCATTCGTACAATTGCTTCGCGTGCCATATCACGACCCAGCAGAATGACAGTTACGACTACAACAGGCTGCACGCGAACGGCGTGAAGGACGTCACCATCAGCAGCGACGCGAACAACTACGACAACGACACCATCCCGAACAACAACTACGATCTTCCCACGAAGACCTGTTCCGGCATCGCCTGCCATGGCGGCAAACCCGTCTCCTGGACGGACAACAACCTCTCGTGCAGCGCCTGCCACACGACCGTCAACAACGTGGACGTCACGGCCAACCGCTACGACTACACCTTCACGCTCGGCACGCCGAACATGTCGAAGGTCAGCCCCGCCAATTACGCGAACCGCGGCCACGGGCGCAACGGCGCGCTGCCGTGGGGGAGCGGCAAGAACCCCGCCGCGCTGCTCGGCCGGCCCATCGAGTGCCTGGACTGCCACGACAACACGCAGTTCCACAGTACGACCCTGTTCGCAGGCAACCCCTTCCGGTTCCGGACGACCATCAACGGGAGGTCCGTCGCGCTCGACAACGTGGACACGGTCTGTTACGCCTGCCACAACATCGCGGCCGTCAAGGATCACGCGAAGGCGGTCACCGGCGGCGGCTCGCGGGGGCTGGGCCACTCCCAGAAGTGCGTCGACTGCCACGACGTGCACGGGCAGGCAAACATCTACATGATTTACGACAACATCGTCTGGCAGGACAACACCGCGACGGTGGACAACGCGACCAGCAACGGCTACGGGGTGCCCTATTATCCCGCCTCGCGGTCCCCCGTGGTATTCACGGCGACCACGACCGGGGCGAATTTCGCCAGCACCGACGGCGCCGCGCCGTTCGACGGCATCTGCGAGGTCTGTCACAGAAACACGCTGCAATACAACGGCGGCGGAAGCCTGACCGGCCCGAGGGGGCACTCGCAGGACGTGTGCACCAGTTGCCACCAGCACCCGCTTGGCTTCAAGGCGTCGTGCAACGCATGCCACGGCGAGGCGACGGGCGTCGGGTCCAGCGGGTCGCCGCCGTACGCACCGGGCCTCGGGAACCACCCGTGGCCGTCGCGGGCGACGGTGGACAACCTGTCCAATCTCGCCGGGGTCGGCGACCACCGGACGGCGACGGGGATCACGGCCTCCAGCCACGAGACGTTCGGGTGCGGCCAGTGCCATACGAGCACGCCAGGGTCGGATCCGGCGCACGACAACGCGTCGAAGCTCAATGCGTCGATGGACAACATCGCGAGCCACACGTGGACCGGGGCGGGAGGACCGCTCGCCGCCTCCTGGTCGCCCGGCCCGCTGTCTGGGGCTCCCCTCGGCGGCAGCGTCGTCGACGACAGCTGCTCCAACATCGACTGCCACAGCCCGTACTACGGCAACAACTCGTTCCGCTCCGGGACTCCGTTCCCGTACACGCGGTACTGGAACAACGCGACGCGGTGGGACTGCTACACCTGCCACGCCTACGACGGGTTCGCGCCGACCAACCGGCCCGGCGGGTCGGACAACGTGATCGGGACCGGGTCGCATCCCGCCCACCTCGGGACGCTGGGCGCGACGCCGCTGCGGTTCGCCGTCACCTGCGCCGGCTGCCACGTGGACCCCGGGACGAACCTTGCGCACAAGGACGGACTCGTGCAGGTCCCGATCACCGGGACGCTCGGCGGCGTGACACTGGGCGGGACCTACAGCGTGACGCCCGCGCAACCGCCGACGGACAACGCCGCGGGGCACCGCGCGTGGGGAACGTGCAACACGGCGTACTGCCACAGCACCGTCCAGAAGAACAACCCGGACGGCCTGCCCAACGACTGCGTGACCTACGTGCCCACCCCGCAGTGGGGGTCAGGAAGCGCCGGCGTCGTGTGCGGCTCGTGCCACAAGGTCGGGATCGACGCGCACACGTCGGGAACGGACAACATCGCGACCGGAAGCCACACGGCCCACGTCAACGTCATTGTCAACCAGTTCACCGGCATCGGGCGCTGCAACGCCTGTCACCAGTACTCGGGAAGGACGGGCTGCAGCGGGTGCCACGCCTCCCATGGCGGCGACAGCTCGATCTCGCGCCATTCGGACGGGTATATCGACATCGGCTTCTCGGGGACGATCGGGACGGCCGACCTGTCCCTCGGACGATTCGACAACAACGCAGACGGGTCGCCCGACAACACGATCATCCCGGGCATGCCCTATGGGACCTGCCGGAGCCTTTACTGCCACGGGACGGGAACACCGGCGCTGACCGGCGGCGCAAACCAGGCGGGCACCCCGAACATTCCCCGGTGGGGTGACGCCGCTACGTCGCTGTGCGGATCGTGTCACGGCGGTCCCGGCGGATCGACCAACTACGCCGGCCGGGGGTCGAACTACCCGGCGAGCGGCGCCCACGCGATCCACCTGGATACCGCGAGCATGCCGGGACCTCGCATTTCCGCCTGCGGCGATTGCCATACGTCGAACTCCGTTTCGACGCACGTGGACGGGAAGGTCGATTTCCGCGCGCGCTTCGACAACACCACGGCGACGACGTTGGCCGCGACGCAGACGTGCGACCCGTGCCACGGCCTCGGGGCGCCGGCGGCCAAGGCGAACTGGGCGTCGGCGGGGGCCCTGGACTGTCTCACGTGCCACATGAACGGGTCGCTCGCGAACTCGCGGGCGGACCTCACGGGCGTCAACGCCCCGAACGCCGGCGGCGACAACGCGACCTACGGCTCCTATTACACCGGACACAACCGCGCGACGGGCACCTACCTCGGCTCGGGGAACGGCGCGGCGAACCGGGCGTGCACCGACTGCCACGACCTCGCCCAGCGCCACATCAACCACGTGGACGACAACACCTACCAGGGGAACCGCCTGACGGCGACGGTTCCCTGGAACGCGTCGGCCACCGGCGGCACGGTCAACGGGCTCTGCGCGGCGTGCCACACGACGACCGCGGTCCCGTCCGCCAGCCGGAACAGGATCA
>Ga0316628_100005478_pt1 | contig 10194 bp, 4 predicted proteins | sample OWC_Aug_M2_C1_D5_FD_207648 | JGI IMG/M metagenome (GOLD analysis project Ga0316628, IMG submission 207648) | Wetland soil microbial communities from Old Woman Creek delta, Ohio, United States - OWC_Aug_M2_C1_D5_C | ecosystem: Environmental > Terrestrial > Soil > Wetlands | place: USA: Ohio... | reverse complement strand
TCCGCGGGCGGCCGGGCCGTGACCTTCGGCGGTGCCGGCCGCGCGTCGCGGATGAATCCGATGGGGCCCGTCTCGCCCCCGCCTTTGCCCCACGCTTCGGCGAACCACTGCCACTCAGGCACGCCCCGCATCCGGCCGAAATACGATACCGGCAGCGCCGCGCCCGCGTTCGGCTCGCCCTCCGCGAAATCCCCGAAGCCCACCAGCGAGCCGTTCGGCGGCCCTACGTACATTGGGAACAGCCCCACGTTCCGGTAGAACGGCTTCTCCGTTCCGTCGATCCCCAGCCCCGCGCGCAGCGCATCCAGCCACCACGTCGAGCGGTTCACGTAGCTCGACCAGTACGAATAACCCTGCGCCCATCCGCCGTCCTCATCGCCGTACGACGGGTACCATCCCCAGAAGATCGTGAGCGCGTAGTCCAGCCATTTCTTCGCCTCGGGCACCTCCCCGTAATACGCGATGGCCGCCTCCCCCAGGAAGTGCCACATGCGTCCACCGTGGCTGTTGTAGGCCTTCTGCTCGTAGGGCTGATCGTGCAGCCAGTGGTACGCCTCCTCGCCGCGCCACCGGATCATCTTCCGGATCGCGGTGCGGTCTTCCTTGCTGAGCGCGTCGTACGCCCAATCGTAGGCCCGCGAGGTGATGTGCAGGATGGGCATCCCCGCCTCGTCGTTCACATCCATGCTGGTGCTCCCCGCCGGGTTCCAGGTGGCGAAATGCAGCAGCCACTTGCGCGCTCCCTCGCCGTACCGCTTATCGCCCGAGAGCAGGTAGCAGAACGCCAGTGTCTCCGCCATCTCCACGGCCCTCACCGTCTGGGCGAAATTGCGGCGCCACTCCGGCGCGTTCCACACTCCACCGGTCCACGGTGGCGGTTCGGGCATGAGGGGAGCCTTCAGATACTCTTCCGCGGCCCGCACCAACTCGTCCCAGCGCGCCTTCTGCGCTCCCCGCCGCGCCTCCCGCAGCATCTCTACTTCTTCCGGGCGGATCATTAGCCGCGGGTGCTTCCCCGGCAGCCGCTGGCGCACCAGGTCCTCGCTTGGCCGGGGGAACGGCTGGGCGTCCGCCGCCACGGTAAACCGCCGCGCCTGGCTCCACCCCGACCGGTTCCCCTGCCCGTCCAGGCAGGCATAGCGCCACCACCACGTTCCCGGCGCCAGCGTGGCCGTATGGGTGTACAGCACGTAGGGCGTCCGGGCCACCGTGATAATTCCCTTCTGGAAGCCCTTGTCCCGCGCGAGTTGGACGGCGTAGGCCTCCGCCTCCGGTTCCGGCAGCCACGCCAGTGCCGGCGGGTTCGTGCCGGCGGTGGATCCGTCCGTCGGCAGATACCCGATATCGCTCTCCGCCGGAGCGCGATTCGAAACGGGCGGTGCGGCCGCCATGGCCGCCACCGCCGATACCAGAAAGAGGACCAGAACGAGCTTTGCGTTTGCTCTCATATCTTGACGCCGCCTTCAAAGTGTAATCGGTTTGCCGGGCGGATGGCGAACGGCGGCGTGCCTGGCGGGACCCTACTCGCCGGCTGCCTTGACCGCCGGGAAGATGAACCGCGGGATCATATCGAGCGGCAGCGCGGCGGCACGGCGCCCGGATGCCGGCCCGGAGGTGTGGACAATTACCAGGTCGAGGCCGGGCACGATGCAGGCGTACTGGCCGAAGGCGCCCTGGGCGCACACCATGCGGCGGCCGGTTGGTGCGTGCAGCCACCACAGGTAGCCGTAGTACTCCCGGGCCTGCGGCCGGGTCGAATCCGCTACCCATTCCGCGGGCACCACTTGCCGCCCGCCCCAGCGCCCCTTTTCCAAATAGAGCTGCCCGAAGCGGGCCAGGTCACGCGGGGTGAGATACAGCTCCGCGCCGCCGAAGGTGATGCCCGCAAGCTGGTCCCACCGGGGGCGCGCGATCCCGAGCGGCCGGAAGACGCGGCTGGCCGCATAGTCGCGCGTGCTCATCCCCGTGGCGCGGGTCAGCACGGTCGAAAGCAGGTGCGTGAGTGCGGTGGAATACTCGAACTGCTCCCCGGGCGGGGCCACGCGGGGCTGCGCGAGGGCGAAGCCGTTGGGGTCCGGATTGCGCATCCATTCCTGGGTGACGCCGCCGTTTTCCACCCAGGAGAGCCCGGCGGTCATCGTGAGCAGGTGGCGAATGCGCAGCTCCCGGGTGCCGGCATCCCGCACGGCGGCGAAAGCCTCCGGGAGGTAGGCCGCCACCCGGTCGTCGAGGCCGCCCATCCGGTGTTCCGAGATGGCAATCCCCACCAGTGCCGAGAGTACGCTCTTGCTGATGGATTTCACATTGCCGGCATCGTCGCGCGTGGCGCCGCCGTAATAGCGCTCGAACACCAGCACTCCGTGCCGCGCGATCAGCAGGCTCGTGGACGCCGGCTTGTTCTCGATCAGGTACGCCGAGGCCTTCTCCAGCAGGGCGGGATCGAGGCCGTGATCTTGCGGTTTGGCTTCCGGCCATGCGGCCGCACGGGCGGACAGGGCGGCGAGCATCAATGCGGTGGCGGGCAACCGGGCGCGCGGCATGGGTACCAGGTAGACGCCGGCGGCCGGCCGGAAGTTCCCTGCAACGCGCGGTTCCGGACGGCATTGCGGGGCCGCCGGCTCAACCCGGCTCAAACATGCTGCGCGGCGAGCGTCAGCGCCCGCGAAGATCCCGCGGAGCGCCGCAAGGCCGATTCCGGAACGGCTCCGCCGGGCTCCCTCGGGACGGCCGGCGCGCCGCCAACGCCCGGCCGCCCCGGCCCTCCCGCCCGGCTCGCGGTGCTAAGCTTCCCCGTGAGGAACGTACGGTCTTGAAATCCATCGTCTGCCTGCTCGTCTCCGCGGCCGCGCTGGCCCAGCAGCCTCCGGCCCGCATCCTCGTCGCCTACCATTCCGGCACGGGAAACACCGCGAAGCTCGCGCAGGCCATTCGCGACGGCGCCGCTTCCGTGGACGGAATCGAAGTGGTGCTCCGCAAAACCAGCGAGGTCCGGCCCGAGGAGGTTCCCGCCTACGACGGCATCGTGCTGGGCACCCCGGTGCACTGGTTCAATCTCTCCACCGAGGCCAAGCGCTTTCTGGACGAGGTCGGCAACGCGCTCTGGAAAGCCAAGACCACCGGCGACGGCCGGACGGCTGGCGCGTTCTGCACGGGCGGTGGCGCCGCCATGGGTAAAGACATGGCCCGCCTCTCGATTCTCTCCGCCTTCCTCACCATGCGGTTCATCGTGATCGGGGGCGTGGACTCCGAGGGTTTCGGCACGGTGGGACCGGAAGCCACCACGGGTCCCACCGATCCCGGCGTGAGCGGCCGCGAGGAAACGGAGGCCCGCCGCTTCGGCGAGCGTTTCGCGCGCTTCACCCGCCAGATCCGCGCCTCCCGCGCGCCCGCGGCGTCTAAGTAACCGCGCCCGGTCCGGGCAGGTCCGCTCCCTGTTGGTGCTTACCGGCCCGCGGCCGCGCGCCCCTCACCCGATCGCGCTCTTCACCGTCTCCGCCAGCCGGCCGGCCGTGTATGGCTTCTGGATGAAGCCGAATACCGGCTGCCCCTGAAACAGCCGCATCGTCTCGTCCCGGCTATACCCGCTGGAAGCCACCACCTTCACCGCGGGCCGGATCTTCCGGAGTTCCTCGAGCGTCTCCGCCCCGCTCATGCCCGGCATGCTCAGGTCCAGAATCACCAGCGCAATGCGGCTCGCTTCCCTCCGGAATACGTCGATCGCGGACGTGCCGCTGTCCGCCGTCAGCACCGTGAAGCCGTATCCCTCCAGCGCCCGCCGGGCCATCAGCCGCACCACCTCTTCGTCGTCCACCAGCAGCACCGTGCCACTCCCGCGCAGGTCCTCGCGCGGCCGCAACGCCGGCGCCGCCGCCCGCGCCCCCGCTTCCGCCGCCGGGAAAAACACCGCGAAGCAACTGCCGTTTCCGGGCTCGCTCGTCACCCGGATCGCGCCCTGATGGCCGCGCAGGATGCCCGCCACCGCCGCCAGCCCGAGCCCCCGTCCCGTGAACTTCGTGGTGAAGAACGGATCGAAAATCCGCGCCCTGGTCGCCCCATCCATGCCGCACCCCGTGTCCCGCACTTCCAGGAAGACATACCTGCCCGGGCGCAGCTCGGCGCCTTCCAGTTCCCGCGGGACCTCGTGCGCGCCGAATCCCCGTACCCCTGTCCGGACCGAGATCAGGCCGGTCTCCCCGCCGATCGCCTCCCCCGCATTCAATAGCAGGTTCATCACCACCTGCTGGATCTGTCCCCGGTCCGCCTCCACCGGCGGCAGGTCCCGCCCCAGGTCGAGGTTGAGGGTGACTTTCCCGGGAATCGACGGCCGCACCAGTCCGGCGATCTCCATCACCTGCGCGGAAAGGTCGAGCGGCTCCACTACAAACCGTCCTTTACCCGAATAGGCCAGCATCTGCCGGGTCAGGTGCGCCGCGTGCTCGCCGCTCTGCACGATGCGCTCCAGCATCTCCCCGGCCGGGTGGCCCGGCGGCAGCGTGTCCGCGGCCATGCTCGCGTTCCCGATTACTCCCACCAGGATATTGTTGAAGTCGTGCGCGATCCCGCCCGCCAGCAGCCCGATACTCTCCAGCTTCTGCGCCTGCCGCAGGCGCTCTTCCGCGCGCTTGCGCTCCGTGAGGTCCCGCCAGGCGACCACCCCGCCTACAATGTTGCCGCCCGCATCGCGAATCGGGGCGGCGTTGCACAGGATCGGCACCCGGCCCCCGGCCTCGTCCGTCTGCACCACCTCCAGGTCGTGCACCATCTCGCCGTTCCGCATCGCCCGCATGAGCGGCAGGTCTTCGTCCTTCAGCGGCGTGACGCCGTCCGCCTGATACACCCTCCACCGCGCCGCCACCTCCGCCACCCGCATCTCGCTGTGCCTTCCGCCCAGCACGCGCTCGGCATAGCGGCTGACTGCCCGGATGCGCATGTCCGAAGCATCCGCGATCGCAATGCCTTCCGGCACGTTTTCCATTAAGGCATCCAACAGCCGCTTGGCCTCTTCCAGTCTGGCTTCCGCCTCATTCCGCGCCGTCACATCCAGTATCAGCGAGAGAATCGACCGCAGCCGCCCGGCCTCGTCCACGAGCGACGAGTTGTACCACTCGCACTCCACCACCGTGCCGTCCTTGCGGTAGTTGCGGTTGGCCGAGAAACTCTGCCGGCTTGTCCCCCCGTTCAATGCCATGGAAACCTCGGCCACCCGCGGCGTATCCTCCTCGTAAATCCAGCGGAAGTCCTCCATCCGTTTGCCGAGTACCTCCTCCGCCTTCCAGCCGAAAATCCGCTCCGCCGCGGCGGACCACCGTGCCAGCCGCATGTCCGGCCCCCACTCGATCACCGCCAGCGGGGAATTCTCGACGTGGTACGTCAGCCGCTGCGATAGCTCCCGCACCTGCTCCTCGGCCCGCTTGCGCTCCGTCATGTCCCGGATGACCGCCATCACCATCGTGCGGCCCTGCCCGTGAAACACGCGCGCGTTGATCTCCACGGCAATCCGCCGCCCGTCCCTGGCCATGAGCGTCTGTTCGTGCCGCAGGACGCCCTCCCGGAGCAGTTCCTCCCGGGCCGGTACCAGCGAAGGCCGCTCTTCCTCCGGCGTCAGGTCGGCCGGCGTCAGTCCCCTCATATCCTGCGCCGTGTAGCCCAGCAGCTTGCGGATCGCTTCGTTCGATTGCACGAACAGGCCGCGCCCCGGCTCGCCGGCCAGTTCGTACGTCACGATGCCGTCCGCCGCCAGTTCGAGCAGGTCCTCATACCGCTGCCGCGCCTCCGCCAGCGATGCCTCGAGCGAGACCTCCCACTCCCGCGAGTCCCGTACCGAGACCACGGCCGCGGCCAGCATGTAGATGCCCCCCAGATACTGCGTCCCGCGCGCCGTCCAGTTCAGCGGGTCGCCGAACGACGACTGCACCAATACACCCAGGGACCCGGTTGCGATCAGCAGCAACGCCAGCGTATACCAATGCAGAAACGGGGATAGCGACTTGCGGTGCGCCACCCGCAGCACCACCGCCGAGAGCGCGAACATCCCGGTCGCCGACCCCACCACGGCCTGCCGCAGCGGCGTGCCCCCCCAACCCTGCACGAAGAACACAGGCACCCACCCAGACGCCGTCGCGTGCGCCACCAGTGCCAGTAGAGCCAGCGCCGCCGCGTAGGCGAAGCCTAGATCCATTCCGCTCGCCCGCATTCTGAGCCCTGGCCGCAGGGAAAGCACCGCGCCCGCCAGGTGACAGAACGCCGACAGCCAAGCCCCGATGTTGAAGATCGAGACGTTGGAATTGATGTCGGTCTTCCCCACCGCCACCGAGACAAAGCCGACCGCGCCCCAAATCAGCACGCCGCACCCCAGCAGCAGCAGCGCCGGCGTGCCGCGTACCAGGAAACTGCGGCCCACCAGAAAGGCAATGAACAGGGAGACCAGCGTCGTAAAGACGAAGTTCAGGGTCATCAGCAGGTAGGGCGTGCCGTATGAGGAGGTGCGCCCCTCGTCGATCCACAGCACCGCCATGACCCCCAGGAGCAGCGGGATGGGGAGCCACGCCGCCACGCTGCCGCGTGCCGCCGGTTGCGCCGCTTCCCCGCCGGCCCCTGTTTGCCGGTACGGCTGCTCCTCCGGTCCGGGTCTCCTCTCGCTCCCGCCTGCCCCCTTGTTTTCTGGCAGGGGACCCTCGCCGTACCCGCTTGGCTTCATTCGCGAACCTCACAATCCATGGCCCGTACACTCCGGCTGCCCCGCGTGCGGCAGCCGCCGACGCTCCATTCTACTCGAATGCTTCCGCCGCTTTGGCCTGCTCCCCCTCCTCCATGCCGCCGCGCTCCGCCGGCCCGTACCGCGCCCGCCGCCAGCCCCGTGCAACCGCCCTCCGCCGCACGGCCGCCGCCATGTGGATTCGATGCCGCAGCTTTTCGTGCGGCCCCGGGCCAGCCCGCCTGACCGGCGGTGCGGATGTTGGGGGCGCTCGGGCGCCCTCTGGCTGCGCACGGCGCGCGGCCAGCCTACCCCGTCGTCTTCAACCCCCCGGCGATCCCATTCACCGTGGCGAGCAGGGCCGGCAGGATGCGGTCGGCCTCTTCGCTGCCCTCGTGGCGCAGGGCCTTCCGCCAGGCGGCGAGCAGGGCGATCTGCTCGCGATGCAGCCGCATCAGCGCGGTGCGCCGGATCGCTACCGCCTTCATCAGCCGCGGCCGCCGCTTTTCCCGGTCGCCTCCCAGCAACTCGTCCAGGGCGTCCCGCGTGCGGCCGTATTCGTCGAGGATCCGGCTCAGCACGCGCGCCCGCAGCGCCTCGTTCTCCACCAGCCCCGCGTATTCGCCCATGATTCCCGCATCCGCGGCCACCACGCTGAACTCGATGTTGTGCAGGACGTAGGACAGGAACGGCCACTCCCTGGCCGCGCGGACCAGGCCGTCCCATGCCGTGCGGTCACGGTCGCGCACACGCTGGAACGCGCTGCCGGCCCCGTACCACCCGGGCAGGTTGAAACGCGCCTGGCTCCAACTGAACACCCAGGGGATGGCGCGCAGGTCCTGGATCGTCCGCCGTCCCGTGCGCCGCGCCGGCCGCGAGCCGATGTGGCTGCACTCGATGACATCGATGGGCGTGGCCTGCGAAAAGAACTCCACGAAACCGTCCTCCTCCACCAGTTCCCGGTACACGTCCCGGCTGATGGATGCCACTTTCTCGAATCCCTCTTCCAGCGTGCAGGCCACTCGCTCCGGCTCGCGCGCCTGCGCCAGGGTCCAGCGCGTGACGCCCGCCAGCAGCCGCTCCAGGTGGGTGGCGGCCGTGAGCCGGTTGGCGTACTTCTGTGAGATCACTTCACCCTGCTCGGTGACCCGCACCTCCCCTTCGAGCGTGCCGGGCGCCAGCGATTCGAGAAACACGTGCGTGGGTCCGGCTCCGCGGCCGATCGTTCCGCCGCGGCCGTGGAAGAACCGGATCTCCACGCCGGCCTCGCGCGCGGCGGCCGCCATCCCGGCCTGGGCCTTCCGCAAGTACCAGTGGCTCGCCAGGATCCCGCCGTCTTTGTTGCTGTCGCTGTAGCCGATCATGACCTCCTGGAGCGGCCGCGGCCGGTTTTCCAGCTCCTGCAAGCGCCGCAGGGTCCGGACCGTCATCGGGTGCGCCAGGAAATCCGCCAGCACGCGGCGGCTGTTCTCCAGGTCCGCAATGGTCTCGAACAGCGGTGTCACTGCCAGCTCGCAAACCAGTCCGCCGGGAGTGCCGCGCACCAGCCCGGCTTCCCGCGCGAGCAGGTACACGTGCAGCAGGTCCGACGCCGCATGGGTCATGCTCACCACGTACGAACCGATGGCGCGGTGCCCGTATTTCTCCCGCCACTCGCGGACCAGCCGCAGCACCCCCACGCTGGCATCGGCCTCCGGCGGAAGCGCGGCCGTCGAGAGCGCGAAGGGGCGGGGCGACGCGAGTTCCCGGTCCACCTCGTGCCGCTTCCGCTCTTCCGGCCAGTGCGGGTAGTCCCTTCCATCCAACCCCGCCGTGGTCAAAAGCTGCCCGATTGCCAGGCTGTGAAAGGCGCTGTTTTGCCGGATATCGAGCGCGGCCCCATGGAAACCGTATACCGCCGTGAGCCGCGCGACCGGCGCCACCTCCGCACTCGCCAACCGTTCCGCCCCCACCTCGCGGAGCGTCCCGGCCAGGAACCGCAGGTCCTCCTCCAGTTCCTCCGGGAGGCGGTAGCAAGACTCCTCCGGCCGATGTTCGCCCGGCGGCGGAACGCGGGCAGCGATCAACTGGACCAGCTTGCGCCACGGCTCGTCCTGATATTCCCGCGCCGCGCAGCCTGGCCGGTCTCCCATCCTGCCGGCGTAAGACTGGATGCGCTCGTAGATGCCGGCCGGCGCCGCCTGAATCGAGTCCGAGAGGCTCAGGCGGCTCGCCAGCGTGCGCAGCGCTTCCCGCAGCGCCTCGAGAGCATGGGCCCGCAATTGCCTGAGGGCGTAGCCGGTCACCTCCGCGGTGACGAACGGGTGGCCGTCGCGATCGCCTCCCACCCAGCTCCCGAAGCTCAATCGCGGCTCGGGCGGCGGCTCGGTGCCGGGAAAAGCCCACTGCCAGGATTGCCGGAACCGCTCCGACAGCAGGTGCACTACGCCGGGAAATGCGTTGCTTACATAATGCAGCGTGTTCCTGATTTCCGATTCCACGTCGGGCCGCTCGAGCGGAATCTCGCCCGTTCGCCACAGGCATTCCAGGCTGTTCTCGATGCGTTCCCGGAGAGATTCCTGCTCCAGGGGAGACTTCGTGGGGTTCTCGCGCTCCACCAGCATCAGGTAGATTTCGCGATGGCGCTCCAGCACCGATGGCCGCTTCGCCTCGGTCGGATGCGCCGTGAGCACCGGCTGAACGTGGATGCCGGGAAGCACGCGCCGGAGGTCCTGGCTCCCGAAGGAAGCCTCCCGCAGGTGTTGCAGTTGATACGGCCACGTGCCGGGCTCGCTCGCCGGGCCGCCGGCCGTCTCCCGCATCCGCCGCACCTGGTTGTCGGTGTTCTCTTCCACCATGGTGAGGAGTTGGAAGGCCGTCGAGAGCGCCTGCGACGCTCGCGGGGGAAGCCGCCGGGCGTCCATGGGAGCGTTCGCAAACGCGCCGGCCGCAAATTCGGCCAGCTCGCTTTCACCGATGCGGGTGAGCACGTTGCGGAAGCAGTCGAGCATGAACCGGAAATCGTCGTCCCACTTCTTCAGCTCGACATCCAGAAGGCTGCGCGCCCGCGCCGGTTCCGGTGCACGCCGTGCGGCATCCTTGGTCCGGGAATTGCCCATTTGTTACCAGTGTTTCACGAACCGGACGCTTCCGCCGGTCTTCTACCGGCGGGCTGCGGGTTGAACGGTCCTCCGGGGCCGCGGGCTCCCCGCGCGGAAGCGATTCGCGTACCCGCCGCCGGCACGAGCCGGTACCGCCGGCAGATGTGGTTGCGTTCACGGTGAGCCGGCCGCCGGGGGAGGGCCGCCAGGCAGCGGCCTCGCCGCCTCCGCCCGCTTGCGAGCGTTCCGGCAAGCTCGCAACTCGTCCGTTCCTGCGGCCGCGCGCCGCCCGCCAGCGGGGCCGGCGTGGACCACCCCAGGGCCGCGGCGCGCGCCTACGCCACCGCTACCAGGGATTTCAGCTTCCGCCCGCAGATCACGCTCGCCAGGTGCTTGTCGCCGCCCGGGCCCGGCCAGTGC
>Ga0316628_100005477_pt1 | contig 10194 bp, 4 predicted proteins | sample OWC_Aug_M2_C1_D5_FD_207648 | JGI IMG/M metagenome (GOLD analysis project Ga0316628, IMG submission 207648) | Wetland soil microbial communities from Old Woman Creek delta, Ohio, United States - OWC_Aug_M2_C1_D5_C | ecosystem: Environmental > Terrestrial > Soil > Wetlands | place: USA: Ohio... | reverse complement strand
CAGGTAGAAATACGTGTCATCCCACGCGGTCCAGATCTTGGACGAGAGATCCTTGTCGTCCCTCGGCGCGCCGTTGCCGTTATAAACCGCGCTTGGGAGAACGACATACCCTTGATCCGGGCCTGCCAGATCGTTGTACCACGGATCTTTTGCCGCGTCGATGGCGATATCGAAATAGTCGGTCCCCGGCACGTAAGCCCACGCGTCCGCGTTGACATTCGCGGGGACGATCGCATTCACGGCTTCCAGTTTGAGCTTATGGTCATCCTTGAGGGTGACCGTGCCGTGATTCCGCGGATCGTTCCAGCAGGCGTCTTTCAGCACGGCTCCCCACTGGACCGTCGCATCCCTGGCGGAAACGTCGTTTTCGTGATTCATGACCGACATGCCGAAGATCTTGCCCACTGCGGGAGCGAGCGGTCCCCAGCTTCCATCCCCGAATTTGAGCGAATCCCACCTCACCCGGCATTCCAGTGCATAGCCGTTGGCCGTCTTCGCGCGCGCGTAGTCGGCTGTGGTGGAGCCCAAATTGGCGTTGTAGCCGGTCAGATTGGTGACGCCGGGCCAGTTGACGGAATCCACGTCCGCGCTGTCCAGGGCCGTCATCTGGAAACCGAGCTGACCGCTGGTCCTTCCGAGGCCCGGATCCGGGTCAGTGTAGACTTCCATCACGTCATTCTGATAGCTCGTGGGATTGTTGACGTGCACCACATCGTCCACGACCTCCTCGTAGACGTAGAGATACGTGGGATCCCAGGCCACCCAGATATCGGCCGATTTGTCCTTGTTGTTGTCCGGCGACCCGTTGTCGTTGTGCATGAAGAACGGGACGTGGACGTATCCATCGTCCGGGCCGGCCAGTTCGCCGTACCAGGCGTCCTTCTTCGCGTCGATCGTGATGTCGAACAGATCGGCGCCGGGCACGTACATCCACGCCTTCGCGTTGACGTTCGCCGGGACGATCGGATTCACGGCTTCCAGTTTGAACTTGTTGTCCGCCAGCAAAGTGACCGTGCCGTGATTCCGCGGATCGTTCCAGCAGGCGTCTTTCAGCACGGCGCCCCACTGGACCGTTCCTTCCCTCGCGGCGACGTCGTTGTCGTGATTCATGACCGACATGCCGAAGGTTTTTCCGACTGCGGGAACGAACGGACCCCAGGTTCCGTCATTGTGTTTGAGCAATTCCCACTTCACCCGGCACTCAAGGGCATAGCCGTTGGCCGTGAGTTTGCGGGCATAGTCTGCGGTTGTGGAACCCAGCGTGCAGTTGTAGCCGGTCAGGTTGGTGATTCCGGGCCAGTTGACGGTATCCACGTCCGCGCTGTCCAGGGCCGTCATCTGGAAACCGAGCTGGCCGCTGGTCTTTCCCAGGCTCGGATTCGGGTCATAGTAGACCTCCATGACGTCATTCTGATAGCTCGTGGGATTGTTGACGTGCACCACCTCGTCCGTGACCTCTTCGTAGACGTAGATATAGGTGTCGTCCCAGGCCATCCACAGATTGACCGACTTGTCGGCGTTGTTCTTCGGCATCCCGTTGTCATTGGCCATGGCAGCCGGGATGAAAACCCACCCGTCGTCCGGTCCTGTCAGGGTGTTGTAAAATGCGTCTTTATTCGCATCAATGGTGATGCCGGGTTGGGCAAGAATCGAGCCGCCCAAGACGAGTGAAGCAAGTAGGATAAATAAAACGGTGTGTCTCATACGCCCCTCCTTTAGAGGTTTTCACTGTTATGCTTGCGTAATCACAACCTTAATTAATCCATCATCAGCACCTCCTTTTCCTTTCAGATGGTCCTTTCGTATGATGTGAGCGCTTCAATTCTATTTCAATGATTATACTAAAACGGCAAGCACCTAGCATGATGTCTAAGTGTCAAAAAGAGTAACCTCAGCAAATGATTGCCTACCAAGGCGTTATATGTTGAATCTGATTGGTTTTACCTATAGTGGATGATACTCAATATAAACCAAATTTTTCATAAATGCAAGCAAAATTTAACAAATGAAGTCTACTTATCCATAATAATATCAATAGTAAAGCCCTTTTCACACCCTTTGCCGTGTCGCACCTTCTTTAAGGCCTATTCAGTTTAGCACGAACCTGGTCCAACAGGCGAATGGCCCTTTCCTGATTGGGACCCAAGGCCAGCGCTTTTTTCAGCCAAATTTCCGCATCGCGGTGATTGTACAGCATCATATAGGCGTAACCGAGATCGATCATGAATTCGGGATTGTCAGGATGCGTTTTGACAAAGTTCAGCAGTTCCTCTTTCGCAGTCCAGTACTCTTTCCTGCGGAGAAGTATTTTCACTATCATGCGCTTGGCATTCTGATGCCTGGGATTGATCCTGAGCACTTCATGAAAACAGTCGAGTGCCTTCCCGTGCTGGTCGGTCCTCAGCATGTAGAGCAGCCCCAGGTTGAAACTCAATTCCGGATTTTTCGGGCACTGGTCCAGTCCCTTCCTGTAATAGGAAAGCGCCAGGTTGTAGTTCTGCGCGGCGGCCGCATAATCCTTCCGGGTCCGGAAGGACTGTTCCGCCCTCTTGCCGTACAGCGAGGCGATCCGGTTGTCGATGTCGCACAGGGGTTCGATCGCCAGGGCGGCCTTGTACTCCGCCAGGCCCGCCTCCTCCTGGCCGCCGTCGATGTATTCCTTTCCCAGATCCAGGTGCAGCTGCACCGGATTGCCCTTTCCTTCATCGATCATCCGCCTCACCATCCGCTCGGTGCGCTCGGTGCCGACCCGCCGGTACACGCGGCCGCTGTCCGCTGTCGCGAACGGCCATTGAGAGGTGAGGCTGAAAATCGTGTAATGCGCGGCCTCGTGATCCAGCGCGGTGAGTCCGGTCATCGCCAGGCAGAGGCTGTCCGTGAGAACCCGGCTCCAATCCCCCGGCTCCCGAAGGAGCGGGTTTCGCGGAATTTCCCCGGCGATGCACTTGGCCATCAGCAGGTATCCCTCGAGATTGGGGTGGACGTGCTCCAGGATCCATTCGGATCCGGTGATCCCGTTCCGCGAGGCTTCGCTGAACGTCTCTTCGACGTCCGCAAGTGGTACGCCATACTTTTGGGTTAGCTCGCGTATGATTCCGTTGAAGGACGAGGGCGCGCGGAAACGGATCGCGTCATAGTCGTTCGCCAGCATGAAATGACGCCTGGCATCGCCGAACCGCCGGAGCGCGGCGTACGATTGTCCAAGAAGATAATGGATGCCCGCATCCGTGGAATCCAGCCGCAGAGCCTTGAGATACCACGAGGCCGCATCCTGATACTGTTTGTCTTCCATGAACCGGTCCGCCTTCCGGACGATGTCGGTAAGCCCGGGATCCTGCGTTGTCTGAAATTTTTCCCCGCCCTGGAGCATCGAGAAAGGAGGTTGATCCGCCAGATTGGCCGTGAGGGTGCAGGTGATGAGACCGACGCGGTGTTTTTGAGCCTCAAGCATCATATCCTCGAGGTTCGCCCTGAAATGCTGCTCGGTCCTTCGAAACACTTCGCCGTCATAGGGGACGCCGGCCTGGCTGGAGACTATCCCCATGAGCGTGGTGGCGCCTTTGACCGCATCCCGGTCGATCGGTTTGCCGAACAGGCCGGTAACGACATCCCTGGCCAGAAGGAAGAGCTTGTAACGCTGCATTCTTAAAAAGACCTGGGTGAACGTCCGGCTCTTGAACAGCGTCAGCCGTGACGCCTGGCCGAATACCCCGTAGAATTCGTTGTGGCCGGCATAAACGACCAGGAGGTCGGGCTTGTACTTATTCAGGATTTCCCGCTCGATATCCAGGACCGAATGGCTCGTGATCGCGGTGATCCCGCAGTTCACCACTTCAATATTCCGCTTCGGATTCAGCGTGGAGAGGATGTTCTTGAGCTGGGCTGGAAAGGCTCCGTTCGGAGGATACGGGAAACCCTGGGTCGTCGACTCCCCCAGGCAGAAGATGCGGTAGGCGGCGCTGTCTTTCTTCGCGCTGAACCTCTGGGAGATCGGGACCGGGGTCCGGATCCCTTTCCTGAAAAAATAACGCCGGGTGAAGTTTGGATTCAGCACGTATTCGGGTTTTGCAGGCGATTTGTCGAGGATGAAGAGGTCCAGATTTCCGCCGTACCCGAACAGCCGCAGTCCGAGTTCCAGCGCCGCCAGAATAAGGACGGGCATGATGATCATCATCAACGTGAAAAGGTACTTTTTCATACCGGGAAGGCGGCTGTCGCTCATGGATTCGGTCATCCTTGTTTATCCGCAAATCTTTGAATTAAAAATTCTATTCTTTCTTGAGGGATCCTTTATATGCCAGCAGCGCTCCGATATAGGGCGAGCCGGGGTATCTTCTTTCGAGTTCCAAAAGGACTTCATCCCCCCTGTTCATCTGCGAGGATTTGAAATAGGCCCTGGACAGGTTGAAAAGCAACTGCTCGTCCGGGGTCGACAGTTTTCTCGCCCTTTCCAGGAAAAAGATGCCTTTGGAAGTGTAATCGAGGGCCAGATAGATTTGCCCGATCCATTGGTCGAAGAAATCGGTCTCCTGATATTTTAATCCCTCGTACAGTATCTGGAGAGCCTTCTCGTACTGGTTCATCTCCAGAAGCACTTTCACCGCCGGCTGATAAAACAGATCGAGTGCCGGCACCGTGTAGATCAGCGCCTCATACTCCTTGAACGCACGGCCGAGTTCTCCCCGGCTTTCGTAGTATCGCGCCAATTGGATGTGCCCCAGTTCCAGAGTGGAATTGCCGGTTTTCAGGATGTCCAGGGCGATCGAATCGGCCCTTGTGGACGGCCGGTAGAGGTCCAGCGCGCGGTTGGGTTCTGAGCCCGGCCTGAAAGGCCAGCCGCCTTTGAGCTGAGTGACGCTGAGCGCCGCATAGGCGCTGTCCAGGCCGGTGTATCCCCAGCTTTTCCGGTATTCCGAGGAAGGCCTGATGTTCTTCTCGTCCCACCGGTCGCTGATCAGCCTTTCCCTGCGCATGGCCTCAAAGAACGCATCCGCCATGAGGAAATATCCGTCGATTTTGGGATGGAGGTGTTCGTGCATCAGGTTGTTTCCAACGAGCCCGTGGGGGGACGCGGCCTCGAAACGGGATTTCATCGGCACCACCGGGACGTCGAATTCGGAGGCCAGTTGGCGGATGGCCGCGTTGAATGCTTCGGGCGCGCGGAACCGCAGCGCATCCAGGTCTTTCGCCAGATAATAGGCTTTCCGCGCCTCATCATAATTCCCGTTCTTTTCCAGATTGCGCGCCCTTTGGAATACCGCTCCGGCCGGAGGGAGGGAGTCCCTTTCCATGGATACGAACGGCGCCTGATCCCTGACGTTGCTGACCAGCTCGCTGACGATGACGGGAATCCCGGCATTCTTCGCCTTGCGGAGAATATCGCGGAGGTTCGAGACGAACTGGTTTTGACCCAGTTCATAGGCCCTGCTTCGAAGCGGAATGCCCGGATCTTTGACGATGCGCGCCATCACCGTCTTCATGGGGTCGTTTTCCAGGTCCTCCCTGGCGCGGTCGCCGCGCTTCCGCACCCGCCCGATCGCATCGCGGAGCAGCATCACCGTTTTGAACCGCTGCAGTTTCAGATAGGTTTTCACGATCGCCCTGCTTCTGCCCAAAGATTCCATGGACCCCACCCCCAGCGCGCCGTAGTATTCGTTGTGGCCTGTGTAGATGAGGATCGCGTCCGGTTTCTGGGCGAGAATTTCATCCATGAAATCCGACAGGGTGTAACTGCAGATCGCGGTCATCGCGGTATTGACGATTTCAATGCGCCGGTTCGGAAAGGTGTCGGACAGCCGGCGGTTCAGAATTCGGGTGAAGGTGACGTTGTTTCCGTAGGGGAAACCGGCCGTGGTGGATTCGCCGAGCACAAAAATGCGGTAGCAGTCCTTCGGTTTTTCCTTCAGAAAAAGGTCTTTTCGGGGTGTCGGGATGAACGAGTCCATGAAAAAGTACCGCCGGCCCACATTCCGGTTGATGCCGTAATACACGGACTTTTCATCGGGCGTGGAAACGAAGAGGGTTGAATTGCCCCCGTATCCGAACAGCCGCAAACCCGCTTCCAGGAGGGCCAGAATCAGGATCGGGATGAGGAACGCCGCGGACCGAAAAAGCCATTTTTTCGCTGGAGAAATGTCGGGCGCGGCCGCCGGATCCGGCATGTGCTTGGGCTTCATGGACCTTTCCCTGCTGTGCGCCAGGGGGCATCCTTCGATCTCCGGATGCCCCCTGATACGGACCTTGAGACTGGTGAAAAATACCCGTTGGATTGTTAAATGCTCACTTCATGAACATCATCTTCCTGGTGGTCGTCCGGTCGCCGGCCTGCAGCCTGTAGATATAGATGCCGCTGGTCAGTCCGGAACCGTCGAACGGAACCGTGTAGACGCCTGGAGCCTGCGATTCATTCACCAGGGTTTTGATCGGACGGCCTGCGAGGTCGAAAACCTGGAGCCTGACCGAAGACCGCCGCGGAAGCGAATACCGGAGGTTCGTCGTCGGGTTGAACGGATTCGGGTAGTTCTGCATGAGACCGAAGGTCCTGGCGGCATCGATCGATTTGTCATCTGAAACGCCCGTGCCTGCATCTGCAACCTGGGCGAAAGAGGTGCCGAGCCGGAACCGGTCGTATGCCAGGATGTATCCCGCGTCATTTCCCATCCTGACACGGTTGAACCCGTCGCTTCCCTTGAAAGCCCCCCTTGCCTCGGCGTTGGCGATGTCCGGTTCCTGGGCCGGATCCGGATTGACCCACAGATAGACCGAATCGTTGTCAGCGACTCCGTTCATGTCGAGTTTGACCACGACCCAGCTCACATCCATGTCCGACATTTCGCTGCTCTGTGCGCCGCTCACGCCGGTGCAGTCCAGGCCAATCCGGTTTGCCTGCCATGGGGACCCCATGAACAGAAGCTCCGAGTCATCCAGGAACAGCGACAGGCCTCCCCAGCTGGTCAGCACTCCGTCGTCCCTCCTCTGGAACATGAACCCGATCCAGTAGGGTTCCCCGTTGTCTCCCCAGAGGTCCTCCAGGTACCGGAAAAATAAGACTTCTCCGCCCGTGACCTGAACGGTCTCGACGGACCTGCCCTCGGTGTCCGGATCCAGATTCCCGTCAATGACCAGCGCATCGCCGGAACTCATGATCCACGGCCCTCCCCACCCGTCGGTCGCGTCCCCCATCGCGTCCAATGTGCCCCCTTCATAAATAAAGGACTCCTTGACCGTCTGGGACCATCCTGGCGCGCCCGCAAGCATCAGGATAAACAGCACGGCGATGCCCACAATGCATCCATGACGATGATTCATGACCATCCCTCCTTTTCTGCGTGTAAGTGATTCCCCTCGGAAACCGCGTACGATCGTGAGCCCCGAAGAATCCCCTCACCTCCTCTCCTTTTGTGCGGCAAATCCTTTAAAAAAAGATGACGCCTAAAAGCCATGAGATGATGCGAAAGTCGGCTGAGGTCTTTTTTTTAAAATCAATTCGATCACGTGGATGAGTCTCGCCGGGCAGAAATCCGGTACCGCGGGTTTCGCTGGAGCCTGCGGCCGGATGCGCCGGACACACGGTCCCCTTCCGTCTATTTCCGGTGCGCGACGGATTCCGCGTCCGGACCGCCCGACCGTCAAGGCGCCCGGCGGTAGAGATCCGGACTTTCGGTCTTCGGCTCTTCCGCGCCGCCGCGGGATTCCCCGGATTTCAGCCGCGGATCCAGTACTGCCTGCAGGACGTCCTTCCCCATGGCGGTTCGGGCCCACGTCCTCGGATTGACTTCGATCGGCCCGCGGACCAGTTCCGGCACGTTGTAGGTTTTCAGGAAGGTCTCGTAGAACCCCGGATCCTCCTGCGGCAGCAGAAAGGGCTTTGAGACGGCGCCGTCCCTGGTGATGTAACTGAAAAAAGGCCTGGCGCAAAGGCCGTCCAGGCGTTTTGAACTGAACACGAACCACCGCCCGTTGCTCGACCAGGAATGAAAGCTGTCGGTCTGGCCGCTGTTGCACTCCAGTCTTCTGGCTTTCCCGGTCTTCAAATCGAGCAGGACCAGGTCCGCGCTTTTCAGATAGACGGGGAAGTTGCCGTAATCCGCCAGCGTGAAAAGCAGGAACCTGCCGTCGGGCGAGACGCGGGGGATGGTGATGCTGCCGCCTGCCTGTTTGGATGCCAGCACGGTTTCCGGTTTTCCCCACGAGCCGGTTGCCGCGTCATATGCGATGCGCATCAGATCGTAGTGGATGTTCGAATAGACCACGCCCTTCCCGCTGTCGTTGATCTGGTCGGCTGCGCAGAAATAAAGCTGCCGGCCGTCCGGCGACCAGCATGGAAAGGTTTCCATGCGGTTCGGATCGGCGATGCCGGGATCGGCCGTGATCGTGTTCTTGTCGATCAGGTACAGGACCAGGTCCGAGCCGGAATCGAGCACATCCCGGCTTTCCCCGCAGGCATGGAAGAACATCGTCAGACTGTTCGCCGAGAATGCGATGATGTTTCCGTCCGGGTGCCAGGAAGGATAGGAGCCTGCCTTGTTGAAGCCGGTGGCCGTGTTGACTTTTCGTATACCGCCCTTCCATCGGATCAGGGTGCCCGATCCCGGTCCGCTCCGCAGGTGCATCAGCATGCAGTCCGGATCGTTGTTCCTGAAATTGTGACAATTCATGCAGTTGTGCTGCGTCAGGCGGTTGATGAGGATCGGCTTTTGTTCGAATGTCTCGAGGTTGCGCTGATAGAGCCCCATCGAGGACCAGAGGCTGAATGCCGGATTGATCAGGCGGTAAGCCAGAAAGGGGTCGATGGGTTCCGTCGAAATCCGGTTGATGATGGGCTCGAATTCCCTCCAGCGGCCCTCTTTTTTGACGCGGATGCGCATGGCCAGAGAGCGCCCGCGGTTCTTGGCGAGCATTTTCTTCCACGCCTTGATGGGAATCCTGAATGAACCGTCGCCGCTCTTCAGATCGATCGGATCCCCCGAATCCGGAACGATCCGGAGCGAGGCCTCGTCCGCCGCCTCCGTCAGTTTGAAATTGAGGGGTGCGATGTTGGGCGGGATGACCAGGTCCGTATAATCCGGAATGATGCTCGGAAGCCCGGCCGGGGCCGCCGTCTCTTTGGACAATCCCTTTTCAGTGCCGGGCTCCCCGCATTCTCCGGAATGCGCAAACAGGAAGCATCCGGCACAGATCAACAGACGGATTGGCCAACGGTTCATTTGACGGAATCCCATTTTATCAATCTTCCCCGACTTGAAAACCTGTCACCGGCGGCCGGGGGTTGCCCCCGTTAAAACATCACAAAACCTGCCGGGTGTACAACATGTGGAACCAGTAGGTGTCGGCAAAACTCCGGCTCAGATCGTTGCGAGCCGCATCGCTGTTCCCGTTGTAATTCGACAGGATGCGCTCGAAATCCTTGAACCGGTTGATCGTCGCCTCCCTTATCTCGATCTGTGCCGCCGCGCTATCGGCCGGTTTCTTGAGGACCAGGTAGGCGATAAGCGCCTCTTCATAGTGGCGCGGCAGCCCCTCCTCCGTGAAAAACCTGAAGCGGAGGAGATTCCTGGCAAATCCGTTGAGGTCGCGGTTGATCAGGCAGCACATCATGAGATACTCGAACGCCATGCGGTTTCTTGGGGACTGGCCGAGCATTTTTTCGAGATCGACTTCGGGGCGGTCGCTTGTGATGACGAAGTCGCTTCTGGGCATCCCGGCGTGTATCTTCTGAAGAAAGGACTCCTTGCGCAGCTTTTCCGGTTCGGCCAGGCAGGAAAGATAATGATCGGCCCAAGAGCGGCTGTTCGGATTTTGCCGCAGCTGTTTCAGAAATTCAGCCGCCTTTGAAGGATCGCTCTGAAGGATGCCGATCAGACCGAGCCTTTTCAGAACGTCGGACGATTCGCCGTGGTGGGTCAACGCCTCGAAGGCCCAGCGCTTCGCCTCGTTGACGTGCCCCAATTCGAGGCAGAAGTCGCTGCGGTCGAGCGGGCATTGAAAACTGAGATCGGTGTGGAGAAAAAGCCCGTGACGTCCGAAATTCTGCGGAATGGAGAAAAGACCGGAGGCCATCCTGCCGAGGTGAAAATACGCCCGGTTGAAGTGGAAGAGACACAACGGATTCAGGACCGTGCGGGGGTTGATGGCCGCGACCACGCGATCCCATTTTCCCGCGTGCGACTCGTACCGGATGGAGATCACTTCTTT